>Ga0209736_1000194_pt1 | contig 19541 bp, 14 predicted proteins | sample BlaSpr_A8_Ref_M3_FD_187992 | JGI IMG/M metagenome (GOLD analysis project Ga0209736, IMG submission 187992) | Forest soil microbial communities from Thunder Bay, Ontario, Canada - Black Spruce, Ontario site 2_A8_Ref_M3 (SPAdes) (version 2) | ecosystem: Environmental > Terrestrial > Soil > Boreal...
GACATGCCGGCGATGCCGACGATGGTTTTGCCGGCCCCGCAAGGGAGCACGATGACGCCGCTGCCGCCGCGGACATCGCCGCCCGCGAAGCCATTCATCTCCTCGCCAAGCGCACCCACGCCACCGGCGGCCTCATCCTCATGGACCGCCACGGCACCCCCGCCTTAGCGTTCAACACTCCACGCATGGCCCACGGCTACGTCACCCCAGACGGCACTTTCTTCACCTCCGTCGAGGCGCATCGCCAGCCGTAAATTCCGCTTGCCGGCTCGTCGCATCGCGCCACACGGCCGTTCACCATTCATTCATCAAGAAATCGCTTCGTCGTAACTTTTTTCCTCCGCTGGCCCGGTCTACACCCTGACCGGACGCACCGGCGCCGAAGTCTTTGTGGGTGTGCTTTGGATCCAGGTAGACGGCGGGGTTCTTAATTTCTTGGAGGGGTGGGTTCAAGCAATGAAACATCTTAGTAGGTATGCGTGCGTCTCATGGTTGGTTTGTGCGCTGCTTTTTGCGGCAGGGTCGTCGTCGTTTCTGGCGAAATACGCTGCCGCCCAATCCATTTACGGACAAATTTCTGGCACCGTCACCGATCCCAACGGCGGCGTCATCGTCGGGGCTAAGGTGCGCGTGGCGAAGCAAGACACCAAAGTGACTCGGGAGGTGGAAACGGATGGCTCCGGTGATTTCCGCGTGCCCAATCTCGACGCCGGTCTCTATACCATCACCTTTCGCGCCGCGGGTTTCGCGGACGCAGAGCGCAAGGACGTCCCATTGCTCGCACGCGAGCAGTTGCGCCTGGACACCGGTCTGACGGTGGCCAGCGCGGCGGGCCAAGTGGTCGAAGTGAAAGCCACGGAGGCGATTCTAAGCGATTCGAACACCCAATCGGACTCGCGGTCGGGCGAACAAATCTCCGATCTCGCTCTTAATTTCCGCGCGACCGACAATCCCAGCCCGCTCAACGTCGCGGTGCTGACGCCCGGCGTGCAGCAGGACGGAGGAAGCAAAGCCAATATATCGGTCGCTGGCGGTTTGCCGTATTTCACTTCGTTTTCGATCGACGGAGTCAATACGACGAACGTGCGCTTCAACGGTCCTAACCGCGATCTTTTCCCGTCCATCGAAGGTATCGCCGAGTTTAAGGTCAATACCGCCAACAACAACGCCGAATTTGGCCAGCCCAGCGATATTACCGTCACCACGCGGGGCGGCACCAACAGCTATCACGGTTCCATTTATGACTTCTACCAGAATTCAGCGTTAAACGCCTCCGATCCGTTCAGCAGGAGCAAGAATTTCCTCATTGGCAATACCTTCGGCGGATTTTTTGGCGGACCGCTTTCCATTCCTCATGTGTATGGCGCGAAGGACAAAACCTTCTTTTACTTCGATTACGAAGGAACGCGCCGCCCGCGCAACAACACCGTGCAAGAGACCGTGCCGCCGGACGATTTCCGCAAGGGCAATTTCGCCAGCCTCTTGGATCCGGCGTTGTCGCCAACCGGAAAGTCGATTCAGCTGTTCAACCCGTTCACCGGGCAGCCGTTTCTGGGCAACCTCATTCCGCAAAACTTGATTAGCACCACCGCGACGAAAATTCTGAATACGCTGTTCCCACAGCAAAACGTGCCCGGCGCCGGCGACACTCTTGGACGCAATTTTCAGACGCAAATCCCCGGTCCGTATGGCTTGAACAGCTATGACGGACGGATCGATCACAACTTCAGCGTGAATCAAAAGGTCTTCGGGCGTATTTCGTGGAAAGACATCAACGACCTGGGAATCAACGGGAACCCGGTGAACGGCTACAACGCCAATTTTGGGCAGTTCGCGACGGTAAGCGCGCTGCGCAATTTCGTGGTTTCCTACAACTGGATCATCAACGCAAGACTGGTGAACGAATTGCGCGGCGGCTTTTCCGAAGCCAATTTCAGCACCTCTTATCCGCTCGCCGCGCAGGGCGCCGCGCAGGATCAACAGTTCGGGCTGTTGGGGCTTCCGCCCGCGAATCCCACCGGCGGCATCTCGGACTTTAACTTCACGGGAAGCGGTATCCTGAACAGCGATTCGTCAGGCCGCCCGCATGCCACGCAGAACCATACCTATCAGCTCGGCGACAACTTGACGTGGCTCAAAGGAGCGCATTCCATCAAGTTTGGCGTGGACTACACGCGCGACAGCTACGTGGACTTCCTCACCTTCTTCAACGGCGATGAGTTCGGCGCGTTCTTCTTCACCGGAGCGCTCACCGCTAACCCGGTCACCAAGACGCCCGGCTTGGACTTCGCCGACTTCCTGCTCGGCCTGCCTTCCGTAACCACGTTCGCGCAGAATGGTCCGGACACCCGTCCGTATGCCAGCCAGTATGGTTTCTATGGCCAGGACGAGTGGAGAATCTCTCGCAACCTCACCGTCACCTACGGTTTGCGTTACGAGATCCATCCTCCGTTCAACGACTCCACCAACCAGCTCGCGAATTTCGATCGCAATTTTCCCGGCGGCCGCGTCGTCGTGCAGAATCAGGCCGGCCTCAACGAAGTGGCTCCAACCTTCGCGGCCTCGCTGGGGAACACGCCGATCGTGCTGGCCAGTCAGGCGGGTTTGCCGGATACGCTTCGCCACACTTACTATGGCGATTGGGATCCGCGTCTCGGAGTCGCCTGGCGCCCATTCGGAAACGACAAGACCGTGCTGCGCGCCAATGCAGGCGTCTACACCGTGCCGGTTCTCGGTTCGGTCCTGTTTTCTCTCGCCGGCGTGGCCACCAGCAACGCGCCGGTATTCTCGCAATCCGTCACCGGCGTTGGTCCTAACGGCGCGACCTTCGCTCTGCAATTTCCCAACGTTTTCCCCACAGGAGCAGGCGGCACTTCCGGCATTCCCGATTTTCGCCGAGCCAACAACGTCAACCTGAAGGATCCTCGCAGTATTCAGTGGGGCGCTTCTCTCGAACACGACCTCGGGTGGCAGACGCTGCTGCGCTTCAGCTACGTCGGCACGCACACTACCGGACTCATCTTCAGCCCGGACCTCAATCAGGTGCAGTCCAATACCACCGGCTATACGGCGGCAGTTGCGGCCACCCGGCCGTTTCCCAACTTCAACGCCGTTCTGACGCGCGACAACGGTCCCAGCGCCAAGTACAACGCGGGCACCGTGGAGGTCGACAAGCGCTTCGGCAACGGCCTCAACTTCCAAAGTTCCTACACTTTGGCAAAAAACCTCTCGAATGCCCTGGGCACTGCCCCCACAGCGTTTTCCGCGGAAAACGGCCCGACCACCCTTAACCGATTTAATATCGGGGCGGATACTGGGAATGTGGTGTTCACCCGCCGCAATCGCTTCCTGACCACCCTCTTTTACGATCTTCCCTTCGGTCAGGGCAAGCAGTTCTTATCCAGCGGATCTGCATTTACAAACGCGTTAGTGGGCGGCTGGAGCGTTGCGGCCATCGAACTCGCACAGTCTGGGCCGTATCTGACTCCGACTTTCAGCGGCACCGATCCTTCCGGAACCGGCGTGCTCGTTCGCGGTGTCACTTCGACCCAGCGCCCTGACTGCGTCGGCAGCCCATCATTCTCAAATTCAAGCGCTTTTGCCATCCCTGCCAATAACATCGGACGCTTCGGTAATTGCGGCGTGGGCATTCTGGAAGGGCCGGGTTCGCAGGTCTTCTCCATGACCCTTGCCAAGCAATTTCATCTCACCGAGCGGATGGGCCTGAAGTTTGACGCGCAATTCGCGAATCTCTTCAACCACGTCAACCCGAACGCTCAGCCAACCAGCATCAATAACCTCAAGACGTTTGGAATTCCCCAATCGGATCAGGCCGGTGAACAATCCGGCCCACGAACCATTCAGATGGGGCTACGCATCTCTTTCTAACAAAAACTGCACCAACGGAGCCGGGCGCGCGTGCTGCGTGCCCGGCTTTTGTTTATCCTTATCTTTAGGAAATCAGGGGAACAACGATGAACAGGCTCCGCTGCATTTACGTTTTGTTCGCTTTCTGCTTGGCCAGTTCCTGGCCGCTCTTCTTCCCCGCGATGGCTCTCGGACAGGAACCGACGCCGCGCACACCGGTCATTCTTATTTCCATCGACGGCCTCAAGCCCGAGTACGTCCTCGGCGCCGACGCTCGCGGCCTGAAGATTCCCAATCTCCGCCGCTTCCTGAAGGCAGGCAGCTACTCGACCGGCGTTCACGGCGTGGTGCCGACAGTCACTTATCCCAGCCACACCACGCTGATCACCGGCGCTACCCCCGCGAAGCACGGCGTCTACTCCAACACTACCTTCGATCCCTTCCGCAAAAACTTCGGCGGCTGGTACTGGTATGCCGAGGACATCAAAATTCCCACGCTTTGGGACGCCGCGGCGGCCGCTCATCTCGTCACCTCGAATGTCCACTGGCCCGTGAGTGTGGCCGCGCATATCGACTGGAACCTCCCGCAATATTGGCGCACCGGAACACCGGACGACCGCAAGCTTCTGCGCGTCCTGGCCACCCCTGGTCTTCTGGATTCGCTCGAGAAAGATCTCGGACCCTACGCCGACGGCATCGACGAATCCATCACCGGAGACGAGAACCGCGCGAAGTTTGCCGCCCGCCTCATCGAACTCAAGCGCGCCGATTTCACCACCGTGTACCTGACCGCCCTCGACCACGAAGAACACGCCTCGGGCCCCTTTTCTCCAGAGAGCTACGCCACACTCGAACGTATCGACGCAGCGCTCGGCGCCGTTCTCGAAGCCATCCAGCGCACCTATCAACGCCACGCGGTCGTGTGCGTCGTCTCAGACCACGGTTTCGCGCGCACAGACAAATCACTCCACCTCGCCGTCGCGTTCCGCAAAGCCGGCCTCATCGATTTCGACGCCAAGGACAAAATCACGGGTTGGAAAGCCATGATCTGGGGCGCCGGCGGCTCCGCTGCCATCGTGCTCAAAGACAAAAACGACTATTCCACAAAGTCCCAAGTCTCCGATCTCCTCGCCAAGCTCGCCGCCGATCCCGCCAATGGCATCGCGCGCATCGTTCCCGAAGACGAACTGCACTCCCGCGGCGGTTTCCCGGACGCCCAGTTCCTCGTCGCACTAAAGCCCGGCTTTGTGACCGGCGAAAATGTCTCCGGCGAACTCGTCACCTCTTCCAGCGTCAAAGGCATGCACGGCTACTGGCCCGACTTCCCGGAAATGAACGCCTCGTTTTTCATCTTCGGACCCGGCATTCGAGCCGCCCGTTCGCTCGGTGCCATCGATATGCGCTCCGTTGCGCCCACCTTGGCGTACTACCTTGGCGTGTCGCTACCCGGTGCCGAGTTGCCCCCACTCGAGCTCAAATAAACGCCCGCGTCTCGTTTTCGGCATCCAAAGCCAATTCGCCAAGCAACGCATTTGACGCTCGCAGCGTCTCCACTTAGGATTGCCAGTGAGTCCAGACTAGAACCGCCACAGGAAGCGAGCCGCCACTCCAAATGACGCCCTGCAGACTACCCATCCTCATGTTTTTGTCCCTTCTCCCGCTGGCCGCTTCCGCGCAAACGGCCGACGAAATCGTCGCCAAGTCCATCGCCGCGCGCGGCGGAATGGATAGGCTCAAAGCCGTCCAGTCCCAGCGCATCTCCGGCACCATCACCTTCGGTCCTGGCGCGGACGGGCCTTTTGTAATCGAGCTGAAGCGGCCCCTGAAGCTGCACATGGAAGTCACCCTCGGCGGGCAGACGCTGGTTCGCTCGTATGACGGCAAATCCACCGGCTGGACCATCAATCCCTTTGCGGAAGATCACACCCCGCAGCCCATGACCGCCGAAGACCTGAAGAACATCGACGATGAAGCCGATTTCGACGGGCCGCTGGTCGACTACAAATCCAAAGGCAACCAGATCGAGTTGGCGGGCAAGGGCGACGTCGAAGGCAAGGCTACCTACAAGATTAAGCTGACCCGCAAGACCGGCGAAGCGCGCACCTACTATATCGATACCACGACGTTTCACGTGCTCAAGTGGGACGGCACCACCCGCGTCGAAGACAAAGAGATTCAAGTCGAGAATTTCCTCCGCGATTATCGCGAAGTCGACGGCTTGCAATTTCCATTTGAAATCGATTCGGACTCTCCCGCCTCGCCGCAGGAGCGCAAAATCCTGATCGACAAAATCGAGCTGGACCCCAAGATTGAAGAAGCGCGGTTCGGCAAACCAACGCCGCCTCCTGCTCCCGCGGTACCGCCGGCGCAAGAAAACTGAATCCGTAGATTGACCTGGCATCGCGCCAGCGCCTAACATGGCGGCGCATCAGGAGGAACTCAATGCGCGCATTTCTACCCATTTTGCTGGCCTCAGGCATTTCGCTCGCTTTCGCCTCATCATCTCCGGATTCCCGCGCCATCACCGACCCGAAATCCGTCACCTCCGCCGAAGCCACCGGCGCCGCCGCGGTGCCCATCGACGACCTTTTCCACACCAGCTCCACCAGCGGCGGTGCGTGGTCCCCCGACAGCAATGCAGTCGTCTTCACCTCGAACTCCACCGGGCGGGCCAACGTCTGGAAGGTCGGCGCAGCAGGCGGCAAGCCGCTGCAGCTCGGCCAGTCTGACGATCGCCAAGTCGGCGCGCTGTGGTCGCCGGACGGAAAATGGATTTTGTACGCTTCCGATCGCGGCGGCCTCGAAGCCTACGATTTGTTTGCGATTCCGCGAGACGGCGGCGCGCCGGAAAATCTCACCAAGACCGACGATATTTCCGAGACCAATCCGGTGTGGTCCAAAGACGGCTCGCAAATGGCCATTTCGTATAAGAAGAAAACTTCGCCGGTAACCGACATCGCTATTCTCGACTGGAAATCGCGCGCCGTGCGCAACTTGACCAACGAGAAGACCCAGGATCATGCCTGGCGCGCACACCTCTGGAGTCCGGACGGAAAATATATTTACGCCACGCACAGCAACGCGGGCTCCACGGACTCCAGCGTTTTCCGCATCAAAGTAGCCACTGGAAAACAGGAAGAGCTCACGCCTCACGAAGGACAATCGCGCAGCAACGCGACCGCCGTTTCTCCCAACGGCCAATGGCTCCTGGTGACCGCCGATCGTCCGGGCGGCTATCCCAACGTGGAGTTGCTCGAAGTCGCCACCAAAAAAGCCGCCTGGGTCACGGATACGCAGTGGGAAGCTTCGTCGGGAGAATTTTCGCCCGACGGAAAATGGTTCACCTACGAAATCAACGAAGACGGCCGCACGGATGTGTATCTGGCCGGCACGGCCGCGAAGCAAGGCGAAAAGCTCAACGTCCCAGCGGGCCTGAATTTCTTTTCCGGAAACCCTTCGCCCTTTTCCGCGGATGGCGCAAACCTTTTGCTTTCGCATCAGAGCTCCACGCAGCCCGCCGATCTGTGGATTTACAGCATTGCGGACAAGAAAGCCACGCAACTGACGTTTTCCGCCGCCGGAAACCTGAGCAACGCGAAGCTTCCGCCGTCACAGCTGGTGCACTACAAGAGTTTCGACGGCAAAATGATCAGCGCGTTTCTGTGGCTGCCCTTCAATCTCAAGCGCGACGCCACCAATCCCGGCATCGTGTTGCCGCACGGCGGACCGACCGGGCAAACGCTCGATTCCTTCAATCGCAACGTAATCGCGCTGGTCTCCCGCGGCTACACCGTCATCGCTCCCAACCCCCGCGGCTCCACCGGCTACGGCATGGTTTTTCAAAAAGCCAACTACCAGGATCTCGGCGGCGGCGATCTCGAAGACGAAGTGTATGCCGCGAAGTTCATGACCGCGACCGGTTACGTCGACGCCAAAAAAATCGGCATCACCGGCGGTTCTTACGGCGGATTCATGACCCTCATGGCCATCGGCAAAAAGCCGGAGCTGTGGGCCGCCGCCGTGGAACAATACGGAATCATCGATTGGTACAGCATGTTGCAGCACGAAGATCCCTATCTTCAGGAATACGAAAAGTCGCTGCTGGGCGATCCGCAAAAAGACCGCGCCGTGTACGAGAACACTTCGCCCATCAAATTCATTCGCAACGCCAAGGCCCCGCTGCTGGTGCTGCAGGGTGAGAACGACATTCGTGTGCCCAAGGAAGAAGCCGAACAGGTCGTCGCCATCTACAAAGAAATCGCCAAGCCCGTGGACGCCCATTTTTATCCCGCGGAAGGCCACGGCTTTGCCAAGCGCGAGAACCAGATCGATGCCATCAACCGCACCGTTGCGTGGTTCGACCGCTATTTGAAAGGCAAGCCGTAGAGCTGTCCAGGGAAAGAGTCAATGCGCAGCGGGTTTGCGCGGCGCGTGGAAGTGATAGAGGTCGGAGATGGCGTAAGTGAACCCGAAAATTCCGATGGCGCGCGGCAGATGGCCATACGCGTTGATGGAAGCGCCCGCGTCCAGCACCAGACGCGGCGTTACATTGTAAGTGAAAGCTCCGAGCAGTATGAGCGTGGCCGGAATATCCCGGTTGGTTTTGCTGAAGCCGGCAATTTCCGCTGTAGCGCCCAGTTTTTCCGTGATGGGGTGCGAATACGAAAGTGAAGTGAAATAGTTGCGGTCAAACCCGCCCTGCGGGCGGCCGACGAATTGCGGTCCTTCGTTGACGTCGAAGTGATGCTTCCCGAAATCCTTGCTCACCAGAATCTGGACAGAATGGCCGACGGCTCCGGTGCCAAGCCGCTGTGTCGCGGTGGGCAGCGATGCAGTGTAGAGAAGTGAGATAGTAGGAAGCGCGCCTTTTTGCGTGATGGCGCGAAATTTAAAGCCGAGGCCAGTGTCGGCAATTCCCCTAACGCCGTCATCGCGCTCGAAGGGATTGTTGGCCAGCCGCAGCTCCAGATTCTTGAAGATGCCGAATTTCAGCAACCCATTCATGTTCTGGTGATTGTCCGCGACCTCGAAGCCATATTCGATCTCCAGCACCCCGCGCTGCACCGTTTCCGCAGTGGTGGTGATCGTGGGGCGATTCGGCACCGCGCTGATGCCGCTCGCATCTTCCTCGGGCGTTTGCGCGGAAGCGGCCCCAGCGGTCGGAGCGGTCCCTTGGGCTTGCTGCGGCTGCTGCTCCTGCGCAGCCGCCGGTGAAGCGCAGAGCAGCATGAGAAAAACGCACCGCGGCACGCCTGCGCGGCACAAAGTTCGGCGATTCTTCATTCCTTGGCAGATTATCAGCATTGCCGGCCAATCGCGCGCGTCTCTATGTGCGCAGGCTGCGTGTCAACAAACGGCGTGCGCTGGTGACGCGCTAGCGCGATGGGCTATGCTGCCATTATGAGCGAAGGTCGCGAGAGCGGCAGCGAGCACGGCGTTGGCCTTTGCGCGTCCTGCCTTCACGGAAAGCCCGTGGAATCGTCGCGAGGTTCGGTCTTTTGGCTCTGCCAGTTGTCGCGCTCCGATCCCAGTTTTCAAAAGTATCCGCGGCTTCCCGTGCTCACCTGCTCCGGCTACGCCGCGCAAACCAAGACCGCCTCCCCACCATCCTAGCCATCGGAGCCTCTGGGCATTCTAACCGCCACTTCATATTTATGCTGTGGTAATATCAATCACGGGCTCATCCTTCCCCCGAGGTCGCTGCCATGGCGTCGCGTTTCCTCCGTTCGCTCTTCGCTCTTCCCTTCGTGCTCCTTTCCGCCGCAAGCGCTCTCGCGGACAAGCTGCTGATCACCAGCAATCCATCTGGTGCCACCGTCGAGATCGACGGAAAGACCCGCACCACCCCTTTCGAAGAGGACTTCCCGGGAGGCTATTTCCACGATCCGCTTAGTTTGCTGAGCCGGCGCCTCAACCGGCCGCTGGTCGCCCGCATCACTCTCGAAGGCTACGCCGCCAAAGAAATCCTGCTCACCGAAGGACCTCGCGAGTGGGTCTCCGCCAGCGGGCACAAGCGTTTTCAGTATTTCTTGTTTCGCACCGCGCATTTCCACGTGGACCTGGACCCCATCGCGCAGACTTTTACCGGCCAAGTTTCCGTGGCGGGGCGTGCGGAAACCGCCGAAGATCGCGCGGATGCCAGGCTTTCGCTCGAAGAACTGGTGCAACGCGCCAAACCCGCGGTTGTGTATCTGAAAGGGCTCGAGAAGGCCGGAACCGGATTCTTTGTCACGGATACCGGGTTGATCGCCACAAATGCGCATGTCGCGCGCGACGAGGAACAACTGCTCGTGGTGCTGGCCAACGGGAAGCAACTCCAGGGCAAAGTCGCGCACGTCGATGCCGATCGCGATATTGCGCTGGTCAAAGTGACTGGCCAGGGCTTTCCGCACTTGCCCCTGGCAGAAGCTGCCACCGTGCGCCAAGGCGAAACCGTCGTGGCCATCGGCAATCCCGGCGACGCCATGCTCTTCAGTGTGACCAAAGGCATTGTGAGCGCCGTCGGAAAGTTTCCGAACGCCGGACCCGGAACCTGGGTGCAGACCGACACCCCCATCAATCCGGGAAACAGCGGCGGACCGCTCCTGAATACGCGCGGCCAAGTCGTCGGCATCAACACGCAAAAATTGATCAAGAAAAACGTGACCGGCATCGGCTTTGCCCTGAGCTCCACGGATTTACTCGTCGTCCTGCAAAGGTTTTATCCGAACCTCGCACCGGCGATGGAACGGACGGCCCAGAGTGCGGCGCCCGACGCGAATGCCCCTGCTAGTGCGCCAGAAACCGCAGTCGCCGTTGCGTCTCCGTCCGCCTCCGCAGCTGCCCCGACGCCGATATCGACGCCGACGCCAGCATCCACCGAGCCGGTCTCGTCCTCCGCGACTCCAGCCGCCGAAGGCTTCGGCACCATCCTCATTACATCCGAGCCGGACGGAGCAGAAATTTATCTGGATGACCGATTCATCGGCAACACCCCCGCCACCATCAAGATTGCCGCAGGCACTCATGCGATTGTATTGAAAGCGGCGGGCTGCGCCGACTACCGCCGCACTCTCGAAGTCCCAAAATCCAGCCGCCTCTCGCTCAAAGCGACTCTGGAAACACAGCGAAAGCCGAAAAGCTGAATATCGAAATATTGTTGGAAGAAATGCGACCTCTAGTGTTTATGGCGCGGAAGAGCGAGCACCTTGAGCCGTTTGCCAATTTTCGTAAATTCGGGATCCGAGGTCACCAGCGTCGCGGCGAGTTCGAGCGCGAGAGCTGCGGCGAAGCTATCGGCATAGCCCAGACCTTGCGTTGCTTTTAGCTCCGCGGCGCGCGTAGCGCGGTCGCGATCCGCGGCGAGAATCACGAGCGGCAACGTTTCGGTCTCGCGCGCGAGCCGCCGGGCAGTGGCCTCGCCGCCCTGCTTCCAAAGGGAATAGAAGGCTTCGCCCCAGTTGACCGCAGACATGGAAAGAGTAGCTTGCTGGCGGAGAGCTTCTTCGAACAACGCTCCCACCCGATTGGCGCCGGGGCGATTCGCGAAATGGACCAGCAAGGCGTTGGCATCGAGGACGTAACGCCTCACCGGCCGCGCTCCCGGTCGCGCTTGCGTTCGCGAGCCAGATAATCCAGCGCCGCACCCGCTTCAGGCAGGGAGCCGCGCGAATCGCGAATCGTTTGCGCCGTGATCGGCCGCAGCACAATGCCCCCCGGTTCTTCCTCGGAAAGCGCGATGCTTATGCGCGTGCCCCTGCGCAGGCCCAGCCGCGCGCGCATCGGAGCCGGAAGAACTATCTGGCCCCGCGAGCTGATTGTGGTGGTGAATACCCGGTCAAATCCAGCCGTTTGTTTCTTCATATCCATATCTTACCTCGATGTAAGACGTGCGAACAAGAGCGACAGATCGGTGAGCCCTGCAAAGATCGCCGTGAAGCGACGGGTTAGAGGCGCTGGATGCATTGTACCGTTACGGATGGCTGTGCTAGCATCCGCCTCGTACGGGAAGCGGACCAGGGAATTGTTTCGATTGTCCTTCGCCCCCGCTGCTAGGGACCCAGGTACCGCGGCCACGCTTTCCGCCCTCAACTCAAAACTTGCCCAGGCGCAGGCCCGCGCCTAACTCCGTAAGGCGGACCCGTCGCCTGATGGAGGTCTATATGAAGGCTTACGCAACAAAGGACATCCGCAACGTTGGCATTGTCGGCCACGGCGGCACCGGTAAAACGCAACTGGTGGCGTCGTTACTCCACACCGCGGGAATGACGCCGCGATGGGGAAAAGTTGCGGAAGGCACGGCCACCACAGACTGGGATGAAGAAGAGATCGGGCGCAAGATTTCGCTGCAGACAGGACTGGCGTACGCGGAATGGCCCTGCACGTTGTGCGGGCCGGGAAGCAACGTCAAAATCAATCTGATCGACCTGCCGGGCTACGGAACCTTCCTGAATGAAACCAAAGCTTCGCTGATTGCGGCGGATGCGGCATTGATCACCGTGGACGCGCACGTGGGCGCGCAAGTGAATACCGAAAAAGTATGGGATTACTGCGTGGAGTACGACATTCCGCGCGCGTTTGTGCTCACCTGGATGGATCGCGACCTGGCCAGCTTCGAGCGGTCCATGGAATCGCTCACGCAAGTGTTTGGGCGCACCATCGTGCCGCTGCAACTGCCCATCGGAACGGAGCGCGGATTCCGCGGCGTGGTCGATCTGGTGGCCATGAAGGCGCACATCTATAAGCCGGGCGGCGACGGCAAGCCGTCCATCGAAGAGATTCCCGGGGCCCTGGCGGACGACGCGAAAGAAGCGCACGAGAAGCTCGTGGAGATGATCGCCGAGGGCGACGACGCATTGATGGAAGAGTTTTTCCGCGAAGGCACGATTCCGATCGAGGACTTGATTCCGGGAGTGCGCCGAGCGATTGTCGCGGAGAAGATCGTCCCGGTGCTGATGGTGTCGGCGACGCAGAATGTCGGAACGGCGAGCTTGCTCACGTTTCTGGCGGATTCCTTTCCGCATCCCGATGAACATGCGCAGGTGGGATTCAAGCAGCCGGATGCCAAGGGCGATCGCGTCGAGCGCAAATACGACGATACGCAGCCGGTGTCGCTGTTCGTGTTCAAGACCCTGGCGGATCCCTTCTCAGGCCGCATCAACTATTTCAAGGTGAAGAGCGGCGTGCTGAAGAACGACGCGACGGTGATCAATTTCAACCGCAATCTTCCGGAGCGCTTCCAGCACACCCAGGTGGTACAAGGCAAGCAGTTGACCGAAATTCAAGAATTGCACGCCGGAGATATCGGCGCGATTGCCAAGCTGAAAGAGACTATGACCGGCGAAACGCTAGGCGACCGCAGCGCGCCGATTTATTACCAGCCGGCGCTGCTGCCCGAGCCTTCCATCACTTTTGCGGTCGAACCGAAGACCCGCGCCGACGAAGACAAAATCGGCGTGGGCATTCACAAGATCATGGAAGAGGATACCGCGCTGCGCTTTTCGCGCGATCCGCAAACCAAGGAATTTTTGCTGGGCGGATCGGGCCAGCAGCATATCGAAGTGGTGGTGGCCAAGCTGCACAAGCGCTATCACGTGGATTTGACGCTAAAGCCGCCCAAGGTGCCGTATCGCGAAACCATTCGCGGAAAAGCAGACGCAGAAGGCAAGCACAAGAAACAGTCGGGCGGACACGGACAGTTTGGCGTGTGCCGCATCAAGATGGAGCCGGTCGAGCGCGGCAAAGGCGTGGAATTCGTGGACGACGTCTTCGGCGGTGCGATTCCGCGCAACTGGATTCCGTCGGTCGAGAAAGGAATTCGCGATGCCGCGGCGCGCGGGTATCTCGCGGGATTTCCGGTGGTGGATTTCCGCGCCGTGCTCTACGACGGGAAATATCACGATGTCGATTCCTCGGACATGGCCTTCAAAATCGCCGGATCGCTGGCGTTCAAGGAAGCCATGAAGCAAGCGCGGCCGGCGCTGCTCGAGCCTGTGATGCACGTGGAAGTGTATGCGCCGGATCAGTATTCCGGCGATTTGATGGGCGATTTGAGCTCGCGCCGCGGACGCATCGCCGGAAGCGAAGCACGCGGCCACAACGTAATCATCAAAGCGCAAGTGCCGCTGGCCGAGATGCTGACGTATGCAACGGACTTGACGTCGAAGACGCAAGGCCGCGCCACCTACTCGATGGAATTCTCCCACTACGACTACGTGCCCAACGAACTCGCCGAAAAGGTAATCGCCGCGCACAAACCCGCGCACGCTGAGGTCGAAGAAGAAGCGTAACCGCTAGCGTCAGGAGAGGCGCGGCAGGAACATGCCCGTGCGCCCGATGTGCTCGGCGAAGCGCTCGCCGAATTCTTCGCTAAGGAAGGATTCTTCGCGGCGGGCTTTGAAGTAGAAGCACAGCCACGCGACCACGAAGGCGAGAAAGGAGCGGACCTGGCCGATTTGCACGGCGGTACCCAGGAGCGCGAGCAAGATTCCGGTGTAAATGGGATGGCGAATGCTGCGGTACGGCCCGCTGCGGATGAGTTCGTGGTTTTCCTTCAAGGTGACGGTGCCGCTCCAATTGGCGCCCAGATGCCAGCGGGCCCAGAAGGCGATGGCGATTCCGGCGGCGACCAGGGCCACACCGAGCCATTCGATGGCCGATGAAAATGGCAAGAGGCGTGCGCCGAGCCATCCGCGATGCGCTTCGGGCCGCGAGAGCAAAATAGCTGCAACTACTAGGGGAAGAATGTAAGCGAGACGCTGCGGACCGGTCTCGCGGCGTTTGGTCTTTTTGCTGTTGAGGGCCGAGACGGCCCAGTAAACGGCGAAGAGAACCCACAGCATCCCGACAATTGTCGAGGGCGGCGAGGCGATCACGAGCGCGATCATCGGGTTCGATTATGAACCATTCCCATGGTCGTGTGGCGTGCGTTCTGCGTTTGTGGGCCTTTATTTTTTCGCTGCGTCGCCCTCTTTAGCGGAGCGCTTGTTGCAAATCCGCAATTAAGTCTTGCGCATCTTCCAAACCAACCGAAACGCGCACTGTTCCCGGCGTGACTCCGGCGCGCTGCAATTCTTCGAGGCTCATGCGGTAATGCGAGGTGTAGATGGGCAGCACCACCAGCGACTCGACGCCGCCGAGGCTCGCGGCCAGCAAAAATAGGCGCACATGGTCGCAGAAACGACGCGCTGCCGGCAGCCCGCCCTTCAAATCAAACGCCAGCATGGAGCCAAACCCGCGCATCTGCTTTTTGGCGAGCGCGTGATCAGGATGCGACTTCAAGCCGGGATAGTGGACGCGCGCCACTTTCGGATGCTTCTCCAAAAACTTGGCCACGGCGATGGCGTTGGCATTTTGCCGCTCGACGCGCACGCCCAGCGTCTTGATTCCGCGGATGAGCAAATACGCCGCTTCGGGATCCATCGAGCCGCCCAGATAAATCACGAAGTGCTTGACGCGCTCCATCCAGTGCTTGCTGCCAACGGCCACTCCGGCGATGACATCGGAATGCCCGGCGAGATATTTCGTCGCGCTGTGCACCACCATGTCGTAGCCCATGGCGATGGGATTCTGATGCACGGGAGTGGCAAAGGTATTGTCCATAATGGAGACGAGCTTATGTTTTTTGGCGAAGGTCACGGCTTTGTGCAAATCGACCAGGCGCAGCGTGGGATTCGTGGGCGTCTCGACATACAGCGCCTTCGTCCGCGGGTTCACCAGGTCTTCGATTCCGGCAAGATCCGTGCCGACTTGATGGACCTTGATGCCCATGTCCGGGAAGAGATCGCGCATCAAGCGGTAGCTTCCGCCGTATAGCTGCGACGTGGCGATGACTTCATCGCCAGCGCGCAACGCGCTCAGCAGCGCGCAGGAAATCGCCGCCATGCCTGAGGCCGTCACTACGGCCGCTTCCGCGCCTTCCAGCGCGGCAATCTTTTGTTCCGCCACCGTAAGCGTCGGATTTCCGTAACGTGTATAGATGTACGCATTGCTTTTGCCCTCGGCCCACTCTTTCATCTGCTGCGTCGAGGAAAAGGTGAAGGTCGAGGAGCGGCAAATGTCCGGCCCTACGCCCACGTTTACGCCATGGCGTTTCGGCTCACCGCCGTGAATGGCCAGCGTTTGCGGTCCCAGCTTTGCTGCGGGCTTGGTTTTCATGCTGAGATTCTGCGCCGCCCCGCCAACAAAAAACAGCCTCCAATTTGGCCCTGCGAAAGACACTTTGGCCCGGACAGGTTTGCGTTGCTACCCAGAAAAGAAAACGGGCGGGACGCCAAAGCGTACCGCCCGAATTTTTCTGCTGTGAAGTGCAGGCGACCGTCAGGCCACCGCGGCCTTACAGAGGCTGAACGTTGGAGGCTTGCAGGCCCTTGGGGCCGCGAACGACCTCAAATTCGACTGCCTGGCCGTCGCTCAGGGAGCGATAGCCATCGGCAACGATAGCGGAGAAATGGACGAAAACGTCCTCTCCGGTCTGGCGCTGGATGAAACCAAAGCCTTTGCTGGCGTTAAACCACTTCACGGTTCCTTGTTCTTTGTTCACTTGCTTGATTCTCTTTTCAATTTAGAGCTATCTGGTGCTACTTCACGTCCGTTGGGCACAAAAAAAGGCCGCAAGTTGAAACCTTGCGACCGCTTCGACTCCAAAGGCGATACAAGAGCAACAAACGCAAATACAGGATAGCACAACGATTAGCTGTTGTCTAGGGCCTTTTTTGTTTCCGAAAAGCCTTTGTTTTCAGCGTTTTGCCGGACACATACGGAGCGAGCAGCGACTTCAGCGAGCGGCGAATCCACGCGGCGAGCGGGCCTTGGCGATAGACGGCCCAATCGAGCATGGCGCCGCCGTTGACTTGCTGAATGAGGCGGGCGAGTTCAGCGGTGTTGCAGGGCTTGAGTTCGCGGGCGGCGAGGGCGGCGTCGAGAAGCTTCTTGGTTTCGCCGCGCATGGCGGAGAATTGCGCGAGCGTGATGGCGTGGAAATCGGGATCGGTGAGGTCGATCTGCAAGTAGGCGAGGCCGTTGGCCATGGACTCGGGCGTTGCGGCGAAGCCGCTGCATTCCACAAAGAGCCCGATCAGAGTTTTCAGCGGCGAGCCGTATTTCGCGCGGGCGGCGCTGAATTGTGCGGCGACATCCGCGGTACCGGCTTTGCAGGCGGCCAGGAGCAGGCTGCGCTTGGTGCCGAATCGCTGGATCAGCGTGGCGGGGACGACGCCGGCTTCCCTGGCCACATCGGCAAGGGTGAGCTGCGTGGGGCTGAGACGCTGCATGACCCGCGCGGCGGCTGCGAGGATGGCCTGGTCGGACGTTTCGCGGGGGCGCGGTGACATTTTTTATGCGGCGTGTTGCCGGCGGCGGGAAGCGCGATGAAGGCCGCGGGCGGCTGAGACCGAGAATAACTGAATGGCCGTTTAGTTTCCACTTGACATTCCTAAACAGCCATTCATAATTAGGCCGCTTTTTCCTCCGAGGTGATTCCCATGACTGCTGTTGTGAATTACCGGCCTGCGGATTTGCGCGGCTGCGTGGCGCTGGTGGCCGGCGCGACGCGCGGAGTGGGGCGCGGCATCGCGCTGGCCTTCGGCGAAGCGGGCGCCACGGTTTACTGCACGGGGCGCAGTTCGCGAGCGAAGCGCCGGGAGGTTTCCGCCAAACGCCCGGGCGTTCCCGCGAGGAAGCGATCGCCGGCTGGCGCGGGGAAGAACGCTCTGCCGGCGACGTATTACGCGGGACGACCGGAGACGATCGAGGAAACGGCGGAACTGGTGACGGCGCGGGGCGGAAAGGGAATCGCGATGGTGGCCGACCATCTGGACGCGGGACAGGTCGAGAAGGTGATCGCGAAAATCCGCAAAGAGCAAGGGAAGCTGCACGTGCTGGTGAACGACATTTCCGAGAGCGCGGAGCACGGATTCGGCAAAACCTTCTGGCAAGTGGATCTGGAGCGTGGGTTTGCGATGTTCCGGAATGCGATTCACACGCATATCATCACCAGCCACTATGCGGCGCCGTTGCTGATCGAGACGGCAAAGGGCGCTGGCCGCAGCGGGCTGATTGTGGAAATCGGAGACGGCGATTCTTACTGCTACCGCGGCCATTTATTCTTCGACCTGATCAAGACCACGGTGATCCGGCTGGCGTTTGCGATGGCTTACGAACTGCGCAAGAAGAATGTGGCGGCGGTGGCGCTGACGCCGGGCTTCCTGCGCTCCGAGGTGATGCTGGAACACTTCGGAGTGACCGAAGCGAATTGGCAGGACGCCGTTAAAAAAGATGCCAATTACATTAGTTCGGAGACGCCGCTGTATGCCGGACGGGCGATTGCGGCGCTGGCTGCCGACCCCGGGGTGATGAAGAAATCAGGGCGCGTCTTCAGCTCGTGGGGCTTATCGGACGAATACGGTTTTTGCGATGCGGATGGAAGACGGCCGCACTGGGGCCGGCACTTTACCGGCCAGTACGGGGACAAGATGAACCCGTGCGACGAAGGATTCTACAAGTATTGGATCGGGGGAGGGCTGGAGGCGGTGTTCCCGGATTGGCCGAGTTGAGGGTGGCGGGGCGGAGTGGTGGCCGGGATGCGTGGTTGGAGCCAGGGAGGAAGAGAACGTGTGCGTTGCGACCTTGGTCCGGGATCGATTGTGCTTGCTGTTGCGGCTGGTGGTCGTCGGAGCACAGACTGAAGTCTGTGCTACCTCACCCCCGCTCTGTTTTGCGTAAGTGTTGATTCTAAAGATGGTTAAAGTGGTTTGTTTTCATACAGATTTGTAAGTGTTCATTTTAAAGGGGTTAGCGCAGGCCGTAGTGGGCGAGGCGAATGCGGCGGTTGCGCCCCGCGACACCGAAGCATATGGGGTCATCAATGGGCTCGGGTGGTGTAGGTCTCGGCGAGGGCGCGGGATCGGTTGGTGGGGTAGGTGGGGTTGACTGGACGGAGCGGGAGATTACCTCCGCGAAATCCGCGAGCGTGGGCGGCAATGGGGTTACCTGGTTTGGAGTGTTGGTGGGTTGGGTTGCGTTGTTCGATGTTTGTTTGGATGGGGCGTTCGTGGTGGGGGATTGGGGTGACGAATCTGAAGATTCGCCACTACATTTGGTGGTGGTTGGGTTAGGGGCGGAGGCTGGCGGAGAGACCGGCGATTGCGGAGGTGGCTGGGTCGCGTTTGGCGTGGGTGGGGCTGGCGGGCGCGGTTGGTGTGCGGCTGATGGGGGTGGTGCGGGGCGCGGTGGTGGAGGTGGCGGGGCGAAGGAGGAGCGGATGGCGTCGCGCCAGGCGGTGTGGCCGAAGGCGTTGGCGTATTCGTGTTGGGCTAGTTTGACGGTTTGCACGAGGGTTTGGCCGAGGTAGGCGAGGGTGGCGGCGGTTTTGGGTTTGATGTGGCCTTGGGCTACGGCGGAGAAGAGGCGAGCGAGGGCAGAGGCGACGTCGCAGGCGGAGATGTAATCGCCGGTGAGGAAGCTGGCGATGTCGTGGCCGGCTTGTTCACCGGCTAGGGCTTGGGCTTCTTTTTTGGCGTGGAAGACGCAGAGATAAGGATGGCCGGTGCGGCGCGGGATGCGGCATTGGCGGCCGTCGGAGAAGGTGAAGGTGCAGAGAGATGCACGGTCTTGGCGTCGAGTGTTTGGGCTCGCGGGAGTTTTCGATTTGGGGTCGGTGGTGGATGACGGAAAAGCGGCGGCGAGCCGCCGCACTC
>Ga0209736_1000195_pt1 | contig 19505 bp, 18 predicted proteins | sample BlaSpr_A8_Ref_M3_FD_187992 | JGI IMG/M metagenome (GOLD analysis project Ga0209736, IMG submission 187992) | Forest soil microbial communities from Thunder Bay, Ontario, Canada - Black Spruce, Ontario site 2_A8_Ref_M3 (SPAdes) (version 2) | ecosystem: Environmental > Terrestrial > Soil > Boreal...
AGGAAATACGATGAGCTCCCGGCGATGCTCGTCAGCCGCTGGGCGAGTAAGCCGCCCGTGCAGCTTTCCGCGGCGGAGATGGTGGAGTTGTTCCTCGTCAGCAGGCCCGCCACCACTTCTTCCATCGAAGAACCATCCTGCGAGAAAATGCGGTCGGCCAGCGCGATCTCGAATCCCTGCACGATTTCGTCCAGCGTTTTTTGCGCGTGCGCCGCGTCATCAGTCCACACTCTCAAGTGGATCTGAATCTCGCCCGGTGCAGCGAGAATCGTGGTGTTCAGGTCGGCATAACGCGTGTAAATGGGCCTGATGCGCTGCTCGACGCTCGATTCTCCCATGCCCGCGACGCGCAATTCCCGGTGAAACATTCGAATGCTCGAGCTGCGCCGCTGCAGCCTCGGCAAAACCTGCTCCTGGTACATGGGCTTCAATTCGCGCGGCGGGCCGGGCAGCAACGCGAGGAAGCGGCCCGCATCTTCGATCCACAGCCCGGGCGCCGAACCGCGCGGATTCTCGAGAATCTCCGCGCCTTCCGGCACCATTGCCTGCCTCACATTCACCGCCGGCATCTCCCTGCCAAGCTGCCGGAATCGGCCTTCGATGTAACGGAGAATCGCTTCGTTGCGGTGCAACTTGCGGCCCAGAAGCTCCGCGACGGTTTCGCGCGTCAGGTCGTCTTCCGTGGGGCCCAGCCCGCCCGATGCGATCACCAATTCGACGCGCTCCAGCGCCTCCTTGAATGCGGCGCTCAAATAATCGCGATTGTCCCCGACGATCGATTTGCGCACCACCTCGATGCCCAGCTTGTTCAGCTCTTCGGTCAAGAAAAGCGAGTTGGTGTCCATGCGGTCCGGAGTCAGCAATTCCGAACCAACCGCGATGATTTCCGCTTTCATCCGTTCAGTTATCCGATCAATGGCAAGCCGCGAACGTCCCAATCGAGCGTGAACAGGGAGTCAGTGGTGGCAAGAATCGCGCGGCCGGAGGGTTGGAGCGCCATGCCCACAATGCCGGACCCGCTGAGCACGACATCGGCCTGAGCTTGCGGTGTGATCCTTACGATGCCGCGGCGCCCGGCGTAGGAGGCTGCCACATAGAGATTTCCGTCGCGATCCAAAGCCAGGCCCTGCGGCCGCCCGAGGCCACGGAAGAAAACGCTCACATCGCCGCCCTGCGTGATTCTGTGGATGCGGTCAAAGCTGGAGGTCGTCGGCCCGGTGACATACAAATCGCCGCTCGGGTGAAACGCGAGATGATACGCCGCGAGCGACGGCTCAATGGTCGCAAAAACAAAAATTTCGCGGCTCGGACTGATTTTGAATATCGTTCCGCTGCGGTCGCCCACGTAGAGATTCTCGTTGCGGTCGAACGCGATGCCCGTGGCCACGCCCATCCCTTCGATCCACTGCTCGGCGCGGCCCTCCGGCGTAATCCGGTGAATCGTGCCGTCGTTCCGGCAGGACACGAAGAGATTCCCCGCGCCGTCCACCGCCAGTCCGCTGGGATTCACTAGCGAAGTGACGAATGGCTTTACGCTGTAATTCGCCGTAATTTTATAGAGCGAAACGGGAACGCGCTGCCCGCGGTTGCCAGAAAACGTAACGTAGGTATTGCCATACGCATCGACCGCCGGATTAGCGATGGGGTGCAGATTGTCCGCGATTTGCACGCCAATCGAGACGGGATGCGGCTGGCTTTCGTTAGCGGCGCTCGAGACGCGAACCACGCCGCCGCTCGCGCCTTCCGGGACTCGCGCGATCAACCGGTGTTCGCTGGCCAGCGCTAGCCCCGCTTCCACTTCGCCAAAACGCACCACCGGACGCGGATGCGCGAGCGAAGCGAATCCGCTGCCGTGAATGACGATCTCGCCGCCCGGAATGGCAGCGGCAGGCGCGACTCTATCAATGCGTGGAATGCCGTTTTTTTCTGCCGAAGACCCAAAGCCGAATTTCATACCCAGCCAAGCAATCCAAAGTGTAATGCCACTCGCAACAGGATAGCAGCGTAGATGCCCGCCATCCAGTCGTCCGCCATGATGCCCCACCCGCGTGGCAGTTTTTCGAGTTGGCGCACCGGGAAGGGCTTCCAAATATCGAACAAGCGAAATAGCACAAATCCCAGCAGCAGGTATTTCCAGTTCACGAGGCTCAGCGTGAAGAAAATGGCGTATGTGGAAAGGTCCAGGTGCTCCGTCAGATGCGGCAGAGCGATGGGAATTAGGGGAAGCAATAAGGTTAGATGCTGCCCCGCAACTTCATCAATCACTACAAACTGCGGATCTTTGATCCCCGAGAAGTCCGCCGTCCGTGAAGCGCTCCACACGCCAATCGCGCCGAGGAGTACGAGCAGACCGAGCGCGCAGACCAGCGGCAATGCCAGCGTCGAATTGTGAATGTCGCTGCCAGGAACCAGAAAATGGTTATCGGAAAACACGGCATCCGTAAGCGGGTGCAGCGAGAACAGCTCGCGAATCGATGTTGGCCGCAGAAAAAAGATGGCCGAGAGCACGGCAGTCAGAACTCCCACGAGCGAGCCAAACGTGCCGGGAGCCTTGGGCAAATAACCAACGCCCAGCGCTGTCGCTATGACAATGGCCAGCCGCGGCTTCCTTTGCGGAGCCGTCTCGCCGCTTGGAATTTCAGTGGATGGTGTCATCTGCCTTGCGGAACCCCTCAAAATCCTCGTCTTCGTCCACGGCTTTTTGTTCGTCCTGATTCTTGGCGATATCGAGCTCGCTCATATCAAACACCGGTTCGGACACGACGTACTTCTCGCTGGCCCAGTTGCCAAGGTCGCGGTCGCGGCAGCGCTCGCTGCAAAAAGGAAAGTCTCCGTGAGTTTCGGAATCGGTCGGCGTTTTGCAAATCGGGCAGCGATGTTTCATCGTAAATGACTCTTGACGGCTGGGGACTCGCCTCTCGCCAAATCACCAAGCCGGTATTTTTTCTTCTCTGTGAACTCTGCGCACTCTGTGGTGAACTCCTGTTTTAACAGAGAGATCACAGAGACCGCAGAGCGGACTTCCCGAGGAGTGAGTATAGCTCAGCCGAGGACGCGAAGCGGAGCGCCCGTGGATATACGGGTGAGCTTTTCAACTGGCGGAACGCGTGGAACGGGGCCAGGCTCCACATCGGCGTTTCTGTGCCCAACGGTACGCGGCAGAATCTCGACCACGCGGCCGATGAGGTCATAAACATCCGCTTTGATAATTTCGACGCGCGCCACGTCGCCCGTCTCAGCCGTTTCGCCGCTCGGCAGTTCAATATCAGTCAGATAAAGCTTGCCGTCGATATCCGGAGCCATACCCTCCACACGCGCCTCCCACACCAGCGGGTTGTCCTTCGAGGGACCTTCGACAAGCGCCGAGGCCGTGCGGCCCTTCCAGGCGCGCAGTTTTTCGCGCGAAATCTTCTTCTGAATAGCCATCAATTGGTTGCGGCGATCGGTAATCGTTTCCGCGTCGACTTTCTCATCGAGCGTGTAGCTGTTCGCGTTATCCACATCCGAATACTCGAAAACGCCCATCCAGTCCAGATTGGCGGCGCGCACAAAATCGCATAGCTCGTTGAAATCCGCTTCCGTTTCGCCGGGAAAGCCCGCGATAAACGAAGTGCGCAGCGAAACGCCGGGAATCGTCTTCCGTATGCGCTCAAGAAGTTTCAGGAAAGCGTCGCCATGCGAGCCGCGCTTCATGCGCGCCAAAACTTTGCGGCTGGCATGCTGCAACGGCATGTCCATGTATTTGGCGAGGCGCGGATGCGTTGCGAGTGTATCCAGCAATTTTTGCGTAACACGATTCGGATAAGCGTAAAGGAAGCGGACCCACAGCAGATCCTCGACCTGCGCCAGCCGCTCAAGCAATTGCGCCAGGCCATCGCGAAGGCCCAGGTCCTCGCCGTAAGAAGTCGTGTCCTGGCCAATGAGCGTGATTTCGCGCGCGCCTGAAGCCGCGAGATTCTCTGCTTCACGAACGACGGATTCAAAACGCCGGCTGCGGAACGCGCCGCGCAGTTGCGGGATGATGCAGAACGTGCACGGATGATCGCAGCCTTCCGCGATCTTGATGTACGCGGCGTGGCGCGGCGTCGTGATCACGCGCGGCGTCAAGTCGTGATAGAGAAACGCCGGCGGTGCAGCGGGCAAGACACGCAGATCCCCATGGACAGCTTCAAGGATACGCTCGACTTCGCCGGTTCCCACCACGGCATCCACTTCCGGAACCTGCTCGAGAATCTGATCGCGAAAGCGCTCGACAAGGCAGCCGGCGACGATAAGCTTGCGCGCCGCGCCAAATTTCTTGTGCTCGGCCATCTCCAGAATCACATCGACCGATTCTTTTTGCGCGGACTCGATGAAGCTGCAAGTATTGACGACGATAATCTCCGCTTCATCCGCGCGCGGCGTGAGCTCGTAGCCTTGGCGCGTAAGAATACCCATCATCACCTCGCTGTCGACGAGGTTCTTCGGGCATCCCAGGCTGATGAATCCGACCTTAGTCATAGGCAGTAAATTGGCACCTTGGCGTAATTTCTCATTGTAACATGCAGCCGAGGGCTGAAACCAAACAGCCGCAGCTCAACGGTGGTGTCTTAATTTGAATGGAGGCGGGCCACCGCTATGAGGTGGGCGCTGGCGCCCAGCACCGAAGGTTCTCGCTCGATCAGCGATAGATACTCCATCAGGCTCTGTCGCTGCGCTGGTTCAACCCAAACCTCACGGAACAGAGCCGCGCTCCATGCCGGACCTTCGACGGCAAGGATTTGGACATCGGCAAAGCCGGCATCGCGAACTTCGGTGGCCAGGTCCTCAGGACGATGAAAATACGCCGTCGTGAAGTAGGCAGAGTGATTCGTCGGATTGCGGTGCTGACCGGAGGCGAGATCCGCCGCAACAATTTTGCGAAACTCCGCGTCTCGAAAGAAACCGCTTGAAAGACCATCGATCAGTGACGCGAACCGAGAGATCGCAGCGGCAAAGAGGACGCCCCGTGGTGCGAGGACACGGCGCGCTTCACGAAGGGCCTGCAAGCGATCGGACTGTTCAACCAAATGGTACAACGGCCCGAGAAGAAGAACTGCGTCGGCAGTTCCGGAGGGAATATCCAATCGGCGAGCGTCGCCGTGGGCGACAGACGCCAGTGTGACACCCGATGTGGTCTCGTACGATCTTGCTTGCGCCAAATGAAGCTCCACCGGATCGATCAAGTGCACCAAGTATCCTTGCTGGGCAAGCGGGAAGGCATGGATCCCGGCCGCGCCACCTACGTCGAGAATTGTTGCTGGAACGGGAGGAAGATTCCGAGCGAGAATCGCTTGCGTCCGAAGCAGCTCGAGTTCACCGCGTTCGCCCGATAACCGCTCCGACTCCCGGCTTTGTAGATAGTGTTCCGCGATTTCTTTCGGTATGAGATTCATCTGTGTCTCCATCTGCAAGGACAAACGCCAACCCAACCTTCAAGATCTGGCGTCCACACCCGGTATTCTATCGAAATTTAATTAGGAAACTATCTGGTCCAGCAGGAGGCAGCTAACCGAATAATCCAAAAACAGAGACAGAACTTCACCGCGAAGCGAAGGACGACCGAATCTGCTCGAGCAGGGCGCGGAGGCGAATCGTGTCGCAAGGCGCGCCGCCAAAACGTGCCTGCGCGTAGTGCTGCGTGAATTCGTGCACAGCAGGCGCCAGGCGCGGCTGTGAAACGGCTGCGGCGAACTCAAACGGCGTCTGCGTGGGCTGGCGCGCGAAGCCGCGCCGTGCGAGCAAGTATAAGAGTTCCCCGTAGAGACGCGAAGCAAGTTGCGGATTAGAGCGCGCCGTCTCTGGCGAGCGAAGCTGCCACGACAGCCATAGCCGTCGCACAAAAGCGACAACTAGATCGAATCGCAGCGCAAGCAGGAACAGTGCAACCGCCAGAGGAATCAGCAAACGAAGCCCGCTATTCCACGACCTCATCCACCTGCGCCCTTTTGCTTCTTGTTTTACGAACCAAGAGCGCGCGATCTCTGTCCACGTGCGCGTGTTGCGCTGCATGGTTTGCGCCAGCAAAATCTGATGAATGAAGTCGTAGTTGATGACCCACTCATTCCACGAAAGCTCAAACCAGTCCATGTATTGGCCGAGGCGCGAGAAGAAACCCCCGGCGGATTCGGCCCCCGGCGGCGTGGGATCAAACGTCATCCAGCCCGTCCCGGGAAAATAAACTTCGACCCAGCTGTGCGCGTCGCTCGAGCGGACGATGTAGTCCTCGGCGAGGTCGTTATATTCGCCCGGCAAGAAACCGTTCACTTCCCGCGTGGGAATTCCCAGCGTGCGAAGCATGATGGCCATCGCCGAAGCAAAATATTCGCAGTGGCCCGCGTGGGTCTCAAAAAGAAAATGGGCGAGAGGGTCGTCGCCGGGTTTTCCCGTAAGGTTGAGCGTATACGTGTAGCGCGAACGCAAATAGTTTTCGAGAGCGATGGTTTTGTCGAAGGACGTCTGCCCGCGCGCCGTGATCTCCCTCGCCAATTCCGGAATTCGCGGATCGAGCTTCGGCAGCTGCAAGTAGATATCGCGAATTTCTTCGGGATAGTCCGTCGATGCAGCGCGCAACCTGGGCACATTCCGCGCAGGCAAAAGAGAGAATCCTTCGTAGCGCAACGTGGTGAAATTATGGAAAGGATTGGAGAGGGAGCCCGTCGCATCGCGAATGATATAACTTCGGCGCGCGCCTACCTCCTGGTTCGAGCCTTCACCGGAAAGATTCCCGCGCAAGGCAACCACGTTTGCGGGCGCGAACATCGTGTCGGTCGCGACGGGCTGGAGAAGAATAGTATAGCGCAAGACGGTAGCGGTCGGATCCGGCTCCGCAGGCCGGTCCAGCAAGTTTATCCAGCCGTTGAGTCCGGCCGGAATGGTGACCGCCTCGCGATCGGGCGAGGACCAGCGTTTTCCGTCGAACGCGGAGAGCGCGATGCCGCGCCATCGCAAACCGGGATAGCCCACAGGCTTGCCGGTGCGCACACGCATCACCACCTCGGAATTTTTCTTGATCTCGCCGATTTGGCCCAGCTCCACGTCGTCGCTGAAGCCGGACATGAGCGTCGGCTGCAAACTGGTGCGGCCCAGATAACCGGCGCTGAAACGCGGAAAAAAGAAAAACAGCGCGCCGCCGATAATCATGGCGCCGAGAGCCACGCTAAGCGCTGCGAGAACGAGCGCACGATCGAGGCGGCGTTCTTGCTTTGGCTGCGCGTCAACTTCTGGCGCGATCGCGCCCTTTGATCCACGGCGCATTTCGAGACCGACGAAAGTAGCCACGCCAAACAAGAGAAACAAAAAGAAAAGACCGAGGAAAGTCGTATCTATCGTGAGCACGGCGGAGGCCAGAATCGCCGCGAAGGAAAGCATCGTAAGAAAAAGTGCGTCGCGGTCCGAGGTGGCGCTGTAGAGGCGGATGAGCATCACAAACAGGAGGAAATGAACAGCCCCGAGAAGCGCGGCATAGAGCGCGGGATTAGGCGAGGCGGACACAAAGGAGCGCGAAAGAAAAAGGACGTCGAGCGGGAAAACGAGCAAGTACGCGACGACTAGCCTCGTGGCGAAGCGCTGAGGAATTTCCGCGGGACAGCGCCGCCACCAGCGAACCCCTTTGTATAGGACCGCCGAGGGCGCTACGATCATGGTGATTAAATCGAGTTTCCCGGTGCTCACGAGCGTGGCGATTGCCGTGGCCATGAGCAGGAAAAGAGAAGTACGAAAGAAACGCTCTGCGGGGAGCGCGGGGACTCTCGTTACGGATGCGGAGGCGGCCATAGGACCATTTCATCCTAGCACTATGGCGTGGCGTGGCGGAGAACGCAGCGCGAAACGATAACGTTTATCTATGGCTTCAGAGTTTGGTCTTTTTCGGCAGTTGCCTCTGTTTTCGAAAGCGCGGCGAATGCAATTTTGCGCGTGAGGTTCGAGACGGGCAGCGTGGCAAAAGCCTCCAGTCGAATGCTTTTTGCGCCACGAATGCGCGGGATTTTCGCAACGGCGATCCGGAAGGGAAGAACGGTGACGTTGCGATAGGTGACCGCATGCCGGACCTTAGCCAGTGGCTCGAATGGAAGCGCGCCGCTTTTGTCGGGCAGAACGGACGCGAGAAAAATCTGGAGTTCCGCCAACGCGTGTTTACGAATCGCGACTGTTGGGAAATGCCACATCCGCGAGACCAACGTTGCGATGTCGTCAGCGGGAGGATTGTTCTTTGCTTTTTTTCTGGGCGGAGGCAGAAGAAGGGTTTGGCCCCGCCGAGTGCAAAGCACCGCCGCGGCGAGAACGATTTGCACGGGTTCGCGTTTTTTTCTTTTTTCGGGAAAAGATTCGGGGTCACCCAATTGGCGCGCACGGCAGAATTCTGCCACGGGGCATAACAGGCATTGCGGCACGCGGGGTGTGCAGACTATCGCGCCGAGTTCCATCACCGCCTGATTCCAGTCTCCTGGCGATTTCGGGTCCAGCAGTTCTCCGGCCGTTTTTTGAAGCGTTTGCCAGCGCCGCGATTCGCGCAGGTCGCCGCGAATCGCGCCGAGCCTCGCAAGGACGCGCGCAACGTTACCATCGAGCACGGCATATTTTGCACCGAACGCGATGCTGAGAATTGCAGCACCCGTGTAACTGCCGATGCCAGGCAGCGCGAGCACAGCTTCTTCCTCCTGTGGAAACTCTGCGCCGTGTGGCGCGACGATTTGTTGCGCTGCCTTTTGCAGGTTTCGGGCGCGGCTGTAATAGCCGAGGCCGGACCAGAGCCGCAGCACCTCCTCCTGCGGCGCTTCTGCGAGCGCCCGCACATCGGGAAAGCGCGCCAGAAATCGTTCGTAATAGGGAATCACGGCGGCGACGCGCGTTTGCTGCAGCATGATTTCCGAAACCCAGATGCGATATGGATCATTTGTGCGGCGCCATGGCAAATCCCGCTGAAACTGGTGAAACCAGGCGAGCAACTGTTTTCGAAAAGAGGCGAGCTCGCGGCCGGTGAGCATGGTCACTGCGTATTTTCGCACACTCGCCGCAAGAGCTTGCTTTAACAGCGTAGGAAATTCGATCAGGGGGCCAGATCTTCGAGAAAAATGACCCAGGACCGGTTCCAGATGCTGGCGGGGATGGCGCCGCGGGATTCGCTGGTAACAATCACGCGGAATAGTTCTGGTGCGCTTGCGAGATCGGAGAGAAGCGCGCGCTTTGGATCTGGCGGACACGGTTTAGCGGTAGCGAGATGTTTCAGAATATCGAAGATAATTTCTTCGGTTTCGACCAGCGGAGTTTCAAAGCCAGCGGTGCGAAATTGCAAGATGGCGTTGCGTTCGTGGAAGTGCCAGGCCAGGGCAGCGCACATCGTGACAGCGCGCTCGAAGCGCTCGTCAGCTTTCTTCGCGGCGAGACCTGCGGAGGTGTGAGGATCCAAGACAAGAATGACCCGGCAATCATCTTCACGGGTGAACTCGCGCACCATCAAAGAACCCAGCCGCGCGGAAGCTTTCCAATGCACGTGCCGCGAGCTGTCGCGCGGTTGATAGTCGCGTAATGCGTACAAATCTTGTCCGCGGCCTTTGGCAACGCTTTCGAGGGCTCCTTGCATGCCCGGCAGAACTTCAAAGAAGTCTCGCGTGGGCTCGACCGATGGATAGACGAGAGCCTCCGACTTCAAATCGATGCGGCGCGCTTTCTGCAAAAAGCCAAAGGGGAACCGGGTGACGATGCGAAACGCTTCCTGAGAATAGATGCCGCGCCGCGGAAAAGTCATGGGCACGTGTTGCTGCACGCGATCGTGTTTCGGGATGTAGGGAAAATAAACCGGCGTCTCAAGCATAGCGGCATGGGGAGAAGTTTTTGGACGGACGGCTTCGACGCGAAGAGAAAACGAGGGCAGGGTCAGCTTTTCGTTGTGCACCTCGACAAGCGAGCGGACCGGCTGACCCGCGAAAATGTGCTCGGGCAACTGCAAGCGCATTTCTACGCCGGACAGAGTGATCGAAGAGAGAACCCCGGACATCAAGATAATGGCGATCAGACTTGCGAGAATGAGAAAAAGCAGATTGTTTCCGGTGTTCAACGCGGCGACAGCAACCAAAAAAATTCCGAGAATGTAAATCCAGCCTTCGCGGGTAACTCGGTACTCCATTTTGTAGCCGATCCAGCGAAGCGGAGTGCGTTTAGCGAGAACCGGAACGAGCGTGACAGCCACCCACGCGGCGACAATGAGAGCGCCCAGCGCAGAGGTAATGGCGAGCGCGAGATGGCCCAGCTCCGCTGCCGTGCCGGAATAAATCGCGAGGAGCAAAGCGACGGCCAGCGCAGCGATGGAGAGAAAGAAGGCGCGCACAGCAGAGCGGTCGGCCTTGCCCCAGAGTTGCGCGGCTGTCGAGAATAGATTCACAGAGGTACGCGAACGGAGTCGACGATCTCCCGGAGGACGGATTCGGTCGTCTCCGATTTTTTCTGGAGCGAAGCATGGCGCGAGCTGGCTACCACGCGGTGCGAAAAAACGGCCACGGCCAGCTGCTTGAAGTCGTCGGGCAAACAGTAATCGCGGCCATCGAGAAAAGCGCGGGCTTGCGCGGCGCGCTGCAGCATGAGCGTGCCGCGAGGACTGACGCCCAAAGCCAGCTGCTCGGTCTTGCGCGTGCGATTGACGATCTCCAGCGCATAGTCATGAAGGCTGGCGTCCACCTTCACGCGGGCTACGGCTTCTTGCATTTCGAGGACGTCACTGACGTCAGCGACCGGCTCGAGGGTGGCAAGCGCGTCATCGTGGATGTGCTTGCGCAAGATTTCGCGCTCGGTCTCGTGCGAAGGGTAGCCCATTTTGATGCGCATGAGGAAGCGGTCGAGTTGCGATTCAGGCAGCGGATACGTGCCGTGGTGCTCGACGGGATTTTGCGTGGCGATGACTAGGAAGGGATGGGGCAACTTCAGCGTTTTGCCGTCCACCGTGACCTGGGCTTCGTTCATGGCTTCGAGAAGAGCGGACTGCGTGCGCGGGGTGGTGCGATTGATTTCATCGGCCAGAACGACGTTGGCGAATATCGGGCCGGAGCGGAACTCGAACTCGCGCGATTCGGGATTGTAAACACTGACGCCGAGAACGTCGCTGGGCAGTAGGTCCGAGGTGAACTGGATGCGCTGGAACGTGCAATGAAATGATTTTGCGAGGGCCTGGGCGAGAGTAGTCTTGCCTACTCCGGGAACGTCTTCAATGAGCAGATGGCCGCGGGCGAGAAGAGTGATCAGAGCGAGCTGAATAGCCTCTTCCTTGCCGTAGATCGCGCGAGCGATCGAGCGCTGAAGCTGGGACACGATCTGCGAAGTGGCCGTGGACATCGGTTGAAAACCTGGGTCCTTCCTGCTACAAATAGATAGATGACGCTTTAGAGTGTCGCGGCTGTACCGGCCGGGCGACTAGCTCAGTTGGTTAGAGCGCTCCCCTCACACGGGAGAGGTCAAAGGTTCAAGTCCTTTGTCGCCCACCATAACCTTCTCATTCTGGCACTAATCCCTCCAGCGAATCAAAAACTAGCAAAACGTGTGTTCAATCGGTGGTTGCATCAATCGATGAACGGGGCGGCGAACTGGTCGAGACGCCCATTGAAATAGTTTTTCCTTAGCCGTATAAGTAACTATCCGATAATTGCGTGCAGGTTAGAGCGGCGCGCGCATAGTCCAGCTTTATCCATCTTAAACCAACTTCGAGGAGGGATCCGTGGGTACAGTGAGTCCGAATCCGGTGAATGTGGCGAGTTCTGGTAACCCTGCCGGCATGATGGGGCGGTGCCAAGTCTGCGGGAACATGCGGCAGACCAGCGAAGTCAAGTTCCACCACAACATTGGGATGATCGTCTTGCGGCAGACGAGAAGCATTCAAGGGAACATGTGCAAGACCTGTATGCGCAGCAAGTATTGGGAGTACATGGGAAAAAATCTGCTGCTGGGGCCGTGGGGCATCATTTCGGTCATCGTTACACCGATCTATATGGTGACCAACACGGTGACCTACGTGTCGGGTACACGCAAGGTGAGCGGTGCGGTAGAGTAAGAGCCGCGGAATCCGGCGATTGCGTTGCCGGCCGCCATTTTCATCATGACATCTTTCCTTCGCACCGTTGAATTTCTAGCCCTGAGCGTGTGGCTCGGGAGCGACGTGTTTCTGAGCTTTGTGGTTGCGCCGGGGGTGTTTCGGGTGCTGGCGCCGAATCGCGACCAGGCCGGTGCAGTCGTGGGATTTTCGCTGACGCGCATGCACCTTGGCGGCATTGTCTTGGGCGTCGTGTTCTTGCTTGTGCGGCTTATGCGGACTCGGAGTTTTGCTAGCTTGGTGACTCCGGCAGCGATTTGCGTCGTGTTGATGATCGCGCTGACGGCGATTTCGCAGTACACCGTCAGCGCGAAGATGGCTGTTTTGCGTCTGCAGATGGGCTCGATCCAGGCGACGGGCGCGAACAGTCCTATCTTGGCGGAGTTCAGCCGATTGCACCGCATTTCGGTTTCGCTGGAGAGCGGTGTGTTGCTGGCTGGAATCGCGGCTATGTATCTGATGGTGAGAGAGTTAGCAGCAGTCGGCTGAGGCGCTGCACTTTGCTGTACATCCCTCCTACCCCCACCCCCTGTTTTTCATAAATGTGGATTCTAAAGGCCTTAGCTTTTCTGTAAGTCTTGTATTTTCAATACTTAGCAGCCTTCTTGTGAGTGTTGATTTTAAAAGACTTAGGTGCGCCGATTTGCGGCGCAACTTCCCCAAGCGCCGAACAGAAATGAAGCGGATTTTGAGCCAAGTTCCAGGCTGCTAGTTCAGAAACTACCAGGGAGGCGCCGTGGCCCGGGAATAGGGAACCAAGCCCGGAGTGATGCGCAAGCTGGATTCTGAGATTCAGATGCACTATTGCCCAGACAGAAGCGTAGCGGAAATGCGGATGGCAGTCCAGGAAAAGACAGTGAAAGGCAAGAAACGGCAGTTGAACCGTCGGCTGGTGAGGTCGAACGGCTCGCAGGGCGCTAGGTGCGGCGGTTAGAGGGGCCTGCGTGAGCTCGAACGGTTTGGGTTGCCGCGCGGCCAACGGAATGAATTGATTGGAGTTGGGTGAGGTAGGAATTCGCACGCGGGAAGAAAAATGCCGCGTAGTCCCATTGGCTGGCCCGAGCTGCAGCGATCCGCACTGCGGTTGCAAAGTTTCCTATGTTAGTATCAGCGCATCCGAGCGATATTCCAGATTCGTTTAGGATGAATTCATGAACCGTCGTGTGGGGCTAATTTCCGTCACCTTCCTGGGAATCGGGCTGTTCTTTGGGAGGGCCGCAACTGCGCAGAGACTGGAGTTTCTTTGGAAAAAGGAGTTCCCCAAAAGCGTTTCGTGGTATGTGCGAACTTCGCCTGGAATCCTGCTGGTCAAATCGGGGAATAGCTTGACGGCGTTGGATGGGAAGGACGGGCGGCCGCGGTGGGAACTTGCGGACGTAGGGCTAGATAGCACGTCCGTGGCGGATATGCCTGGAGCGGAAAATCGGGGACTGAACGTGCTAGAAGTACCTTGGATGGGTGTGCTGCTTCTAAACCGAGCGAGATTGCCAAACACTGCTGAGCGGCGGCTGATTGCTTTGAACCTGATGACGGGAGAGCGGCTGTGGGATGCCCCACCGGTGGATGAGATGATGACGGTGATCCCGTTTTACGGTAGCGGGCAGATTGTTGTGGTGTCGAGAAGGGTGCAGAAAAAGATTTTGGTAGCGGAAGCGGCGGCGGCTGTAACTTCCGAGGTGCCGTTTCTATTTGCATCCGGCGTGCTTCCTTATCCCTACCGGTTCGAACTGGAGCGATTGGACCTTGCCATGGGGAAAGTCCAGTGGAGCATGGAATACCCGCATACGTTTACACCGGGAACTACGAGCGTGAGAGCCTTCGGCGACCATTTTTTCGTTTATTTCGGCAACCGATTCCTTGGTTGTGTGGACCTGGCGAACGGGAATGTGGTGTGGGAAGACGGCGCGAAACATTTGTGGTCGGGGAGTCTGCCGTTGCCGTTGCAAACGGCAAATGGACGGTTGATCTATGTATCGAAGGAGGTGCAGGCAATTGATCCTGAAACAGAGAAGGTGGCCTGGATCATCGAGGATCTGGGAAAAATTACCGGGATTTATGTGCATGACGGGTTGGCCGTGGCGATTGGAGAGAAGAGGATGGCGGCGGTGGATACGGCGAGCGGGGCGGAGCGTTGGAGTAAGAGGACTCACGGACATACGACAAACCTGGTCTTGGAGGAAAGCTCGGATGCACTTCTTTATATGGATTGGAAGGGTTTGCATCGTGTGGAGCGGACCACTGGCAAATCGCTGCTGGACGCGAAGCTCCAAACGGACACGCCACCCTACTACCTGCGGAAGGCCGGCCCGAAGGCAGTCGTGGCGATCGGGTATAACAATACATATGGCTACGACACGGAGGATGGGAAACTACTTTTCACTGAGGCCAAGCTGAACGCTTTGTTCCGGTCCGATGCCTTTCTGGACGATTGGCCGCTGCCGGGAGATGGACAGGAGTTGGTGCGAATGGTTCCGGCGCCGTTTGGAGATGCAGAGTGGGAAAGCGTTCACCGGCTGACGCTGCTCTCCGCTGCTGCGCTGCAAAACCTGGTCGCCAGTGCCACCGATCTTGATGGGGTATTGGACGTGTATCAGACCGAGCCAGAAAAAGGGACGCCAAAGATCTGGTGGGTGGATGGGAAGACGAACAAGCAGATGGTTATTCGCCCGACGGCGACACAACATGATGTGAGCCGAGCGATGGGGAATGTGTTTGCGGTGAATGGGAAGATGTTGTGGGCGGCGAGGATTGAGGCGAATTAGAAGGAAAAGACGGGGAAGAAAAATTAGGCCGGGCTGAAGCCCGGCACCTACATTTTACGGCGTTTGGGTTTGACCTTTTTGCGAGGCTTGCGCTTGCGGACTTTGGCGGGGCGAATTTTGCGCATGGCAGCGTTGCCGGCGCGGTGGCAGGCGCGCCACATGTACCAGCTGGCGAGGGTGCGATAGGGGCGCCAGCGTTCGCCGAAGGCCAGGAGTTCTTTGGGCTTGGGCATGTGCTTTTTGCCGTAGGTGATGGACCAACCTTTTTTTACGCCTAGGTCGTGGATGGGGAGAACGTCGGGGCGGCCTAGGCGAAAAATTAAAAACATTTCGACCGTCCAGGCACCGATGCCGCGGACGGAGGTTAGGCGTTCGACGAGTTCGTCGTCGGAGAGTTTTTGTGCGTCTTCGAGCGTGGGGACGACGCCTGCGATTGTTTTTTTGGCTAGGTCTTTCATGGCCAGGACTTTTGCGCCGGAGAGGCCGGCTTTGCGGAGGGCTTGTTTGCGGAACTTGAGCATTTCTTGCGGCGTGGGGGCGCGGCCGGTGGAGCTGAGCGTTTTTATGCGGCCGAAGATGGTGGCGGCGGCTTTGCCGGAGATGGATTGGTAGGCGATGGCTTCGAGGAGGGCTTCGTAGGGGCTTTGGAGATGGTCGGCGTCCATTTGGAAAGGTTGCGTTTCGGCGATCAGGAGCTTCAATTTTTCGTCGCGTTCGGCTAAGGATTTCGTGGCTTCCGCCAGGTCAAAGGGTGGGGTGGGCGGTGCGTCTGTCACATTTGCTCCAATCTGGAAACGGGAGAAGTAGATTAGCAATTTTCCTGGGGAGACAATGACGAATTTTTCGTGAACCAGACGGGACGCTGGCTAATTTCTCGGGCTTTCCCTTGCGTGCAGAAAGCTGTCTCCGTAGAATCGGCTGCAGATACCGCACAGAAGTTGTCATGCTATAAGGAAAACAATGCTGAACTCCCTACCCGCACCGATTTTGCTCGACGTGGCAATCCTTCTTACGGCGTTGGCTTGGGGCCTGGGTTTTTATCTCGTCGACAAAAAGGCTTACTGGTTTTCTTCCCTGGCAATCGGCTGTTTTGTGTGTCTGCTCGGATATAGTGTGGCGAGTGTGGGAGCCCCTGCTTGGGCAGTCGTCGCTGCCCCAATCCCCGTGGACTTTCTACTCCTGTGGTATGTGCTGAGGAATCCGCGAAAAATGATCGTCGCATAGATCGCCATCTGGGCGATTTACATCGGTCTTCACTTGGTATTCAGTGCGTTGCTCCGTTACGATTCTCTCATCCCGGCGTGGAAACTTCATTCTTGATACTGCCGTGAGGGGTCTCGCCATGTCGCAGGGCTCCGCTCGGGAAACGCGGCAAAAGATCAGCGACTTCCCAAAGGGAAGCAAAAAGGAGTTCACGGCTATGAGGTGGTGGACTTGTGTTGAGGAGTTGGGTGGTCACGATGAGATTTTTTTTGGGAGAGGCGGGCGCGGAGGATGATGGTTACGAAGATGATCGCGGCGCAGGCTTCGACGAAGAGTTTGCCGCCGTCGAACCAGTCGATGGGGGCACTTTTTAGGTCGGGGTCGGTGAACAGAGAGTGCCAGAAGAGGGCGACTGCGCCTAGATAGACGGAGAAGTGGAAGGCTTTCCAGACGCGGCGGCCTAGCTGAATTCGAAAATACGAGGTGACGACCATGATCGCGACGATATAGAGCGCGATGGCGCCGATGGTGTTTTCGAGAGGTTGTTGCGGAGAGTGGACCGGATAGATTAGGTCGAGGACGCGAAATTTTGGAGATTTGTTGAGGAGCAATGCGAGCGGATGGAGAATTGTGACGAGTAGGGCGATGTAGCCAGTCCAGGTGTGGAGGCGGAAATAGTTGAAGCGGCGATGCGGCCAATTGCGCACGGGGCTGTAGCGGAAGGCCATCATGACGCCGAGGAGCATGTTGAGGGTGATGGCGGCTACTGCGGTGAGGCCAATGTAGGCGGAGAGATCGAGAACGGTGATGTCCATCAGGAGAGTCCAAGCCGCTCAGGCCGATTCCTTGATCTCCCAGCCGAGTTGCTTGGCGTATTCGCGGACATAGCGCTTCATGGATTCAACTTCCTTTGATCGGTCCCGGAGAAAGCTCGACTGGCTTGTCGGCCAGGCTCCTTTTGGCGATGCGAATCCGAACTTCATCGCCAACACGCAGATGGCGATTCACCCACCTTACGTGCTCATCCTTCACAGTATTGAGGCCGCCCACGCTGAGATGGAAGCGAGCTGTCTTAATTGAAACGTAGTTCACAATCGCGGACAGGACGCAGTCTGCGTCCATCCCGGCGATGCAAAGACGCTTTTTGTTGAGGAAAACCTCGAATGTACGCATAAGGTAGCAAGCCTAGCATATAAGTGGGCGTCCGTTCAGAGGTCGTCATCGCAAGCTCAATGGCTTAAGGCGTGTGCTAGGATGAGGAGTTTGGGCTGACGGAAATCAGGCCGTAGGAGAAGGGTGAGGCTTGCAGACAGGAATTATTGGGCTACCACAGGTTGGAAAGACCACGCTGTTCCGAATCTTGACGAAGGCGAACGTCGAGGGGAAGGGCGGAGGGTCGGCTACGCATGTTGGCGTGGCGAAGGTGCCGGAGCCGCGGCTCTTGGAGCTGGCTAAGCTTTATAACCCCAAGAAAATTACGTATGCGACGGTGCAGTACGTGGATCTGGGCGGAATGCAGAAGGAAAAGAACCGCGACGCGCTGGCTCCGTTGCGCGAGGTAGATACGATTGCGCATGTGATTCGCGTGTTTGACGATCCTTCGGTGCCGCATTCGGAGGGGAGTATTGATCCTTTGCGGGATGCAACCAACCTGGAACTGGAATTGATTCTTTCTGATCACGACCAGATTTTGCGGCGGCTGGAGCGGTTGGAAAAGGATTTGAAGAAGAAGAGCGAGCCGGTTTTGCTGGCGGAGAAAGCGGTTTTGGAGAAGTGCAAGGCGCATTTGGAATCGGAGAAGCCGCTGCGTGAATTGGAATTGACGCCGGAAGAGCGGAAGCCGATTGGGGGATTTTTGTTTTTGTCGGCGCGGCCGGTTTTGTATGTGCTGAATCTCGGGGATGATGAGGCGGATAAGTTGGATACGGCGGTGGAGCGGCACAAGTTGAGCGCGTTGCAGGGGCGGCCTAATTCGGCGGTGGTGGCGATTTGCGGGCGACTGGAAGCGGAACTTGCGGAAATGGATGAAAAAGAGGCGGTGGAACTTCTGGCGTCGTACGGATTGAAGGAGCCGGGGTTGAACCGGTTGATTCGAGCAACGTATGACTTGATGGGGTTGATTCAGTTTTTTACGGCGGGGGAGCCGGAAGTGCGGGCGTGGACAATTCGCAAGGGGTCGACGGCGCAAAAGGCTGCGGGGGCGATTCACAGCGATATTGAGAAGGGATTTATTCGGGCGGAAGTGGTGAAGTGGAGCGATTTGCTGGCCGCAGGGAGTATAGCGGCGGCGCGAGAGAAGGCGCAGGTCCGGCTCGAGGGGAAAGAATACATTGTGCAAGAGGGGGATGTGATTTTGTTTCGGCATAGCGGATGAGAAGAAGACGTAAAGAAATAAGGAAGTAAGGAAATAAAGAGAAGAGAAAGGCCAAAGATAACGCAGAGACGCAGAGGACGCGGAGATTTCGCAGAGGAGAATCCGACAGGACCAGGGTAGACGGCCGCACTCGAAGAAATCATGGGACACGATTTGGCATTTCGGACGGCGCTGGCGGCGGGGCTGGGGTTGGTCGCGGCAGCGGGGAATTTGCTTGGTGGGTATTTTGTGGTGCGGCGGGATTGGCCGCGGCACTATTTGCAATATTTTTTAGCGCTGGGGGCCGGGTACATGCTGGCCGTGGCGTTTGTCGATGTGATTCCCGAATCCATTCATTTGGCGGGCATGCAGGCCTTGCAGTTTGTGCTGCTGGGCTACTTTCTTGTGCATCTTTTTGAGCACACTTTGGCCCCTCATTTTCACTTTGGGGAAGAGACGCATCACGAAGAGGTTAGCCATCATCACGCGCGAAATACCGTTTTGCTGGGATTGACCATTCACACGTTCTTCGATGGGGTGGCGATTGCGGCGGGTTTTTTGGTTTCCGTGTGGCTTGGGGCGATGATTTTTGTGGCGGTGTTTTTGCATAAGCTGCCGGAGGGATTCACGGTGGCGTCGTTGGTGCTTGCAAGCGGGCAGGGGCGGCGCAACGCCATACTTGCGGCGGGGTTATTAGGGGCAGCGACACTCTTGGGAGTTTTGCTGACAAGCGTTTTGCAGAGCCAATTGAAGTATGCTTTGCCGCTTTCCGGGGGAGTGACGGTTTATGTTGCAGCGACGGATTTGCTGCCCGAAGTGAACCGGGAACCGAATTGGAGGATGGCTGCGCTGGTGTTTGTCGGCGTGGCCACGGTATTGATAATGCAGCGTTTATTCCACGTTTAGATTCGCCCCACCTTCGCCTTAACGCCAGATAAACATTTGCAACTTTATGAGCGCGCTGGGGTTCGATAGAATGTGGCGGCTATGGCCAGGTCGGACGTCCAACTGATGCTGGACGTGAAGGCGGGCGACGAGCGGTCGTTCGAACTTCTCCTTCAGCGCTACAGGACACCCCTTGTCAACTTTCTCT
>Ga0209736_1000196_pt1 | contig 19505 bp, 12 predicted proteins | sample BlaSpr_A8_Ref_M3_FD_187992 | JGI IMG/M metagenome (GOLD analysis project Ga0209736, IMG submission 187992) | Forest soil microbial communities from Thunder Bay, Ontario, Canada - Black Spruce, Ontario site 2_A8_Ref_M3 (SPAdes) (version 2) | ecosystem: Environmental > Terrestrial > Soil > Boreal...
TAATCCCTCGCCACGGACAGGCAGCAGCGGGCGGATGACGGGCAACCAGGAAGTTATCAGCTCGCCGGTCCGGTTAGTACCGCCAAACGCGCTTGTATTGATTGGTCTGGCCACTTCTGGGCGGCGCTTCGGAAGATCGCGAATCCGCAAGACGCTCCATCGTCAGCGCTCATGATGGGCGTTCGGCGGATATAACCGTTGAAATTCTGGTTGCACAATAGTTGCACAAATGCTCCCGAACAGGGGCTCTTTGCCCAACAATGAAGCAACGCATCCGAACGTAACCTATTGATTCCGAACAACAGCGTGTGGAATCGGGAATTTGCTAAACCGTTGTAGGGGCCAAAACTCCTACCGGGGGTTCGAATCCCCCCCTCTCCGCCAGACCTCATTTATTCTCTTTGAATAACTGAGCCGGTGCGTCCCGCCAGGCCACGCATTGCTTTGACCCGCCGCGGCTTTCTACTCTCCGAACATGTAGGACCGCACGTGCAGAAGGTGCGCTCGCAACATCGCGTGTGCTTGAGCATGATCGCGGTTGTTAAAAGCGGCCACGATGGCCTGGTGTTCCGCGTGAAGCTTGGCTTTGCGCTCCGGAGTCATGCTGCGGGCCTTCAAGATTCCCCACTGGGCCTGCTCGCGCACTTTGGCGAGCGAGCGGGACATCGAGATGGCGGCTTGATTGTGTGTGGCGGCGGCGATCGCGTCGTGTAGCGCGGCATCCCAGAGTTCGAATTCCGCAAGGCTCGAGGAGGATTCCGCGCGCTGCAAGCATTCGGACATGCGATCCAGGTCCGCCTTGGTGGCTCGTGCCACCGCGAGCGGCGCAAGGCCGGGTTCGAAAATCAGCCGGCATTCGACCACGTCCGCAGGGCTGAATTTTTCCAGGCTTTCGACTTCGAATGGATCTGGCTTGCCTGCAACGGCGGCACGCGACTTGTAGGTCCCGCGCCCCACATGCCGCACGATCAGCTTTCCCTCTTCCAGGACGGCCAGAGCGCGCCGAACCGTATTTCGAGCGATATGGTACTGCGCACATAGTTCACGTTCCGTGGGCAGTCGTTCCCCGTCGTGCCAGCGCCCGGCGCGCAAATCTTGCTCCAGCAGGACGCGCAGGCTTGCGGAATCACCTCGCCGGCGCGAGTGGGTGCGCGGAAGGGGCCGATTGGCTGCCGCTTGGTTGGCCATGGAGTGCTCCTCCACTGCAAAAACCGAAGGGAGATTCTGGCACGGAGTGGGTCAACAGTCCACGTAAAATTGGTATATATAAGGTTCACTCAGAGGAATCCACCTCCATTCCGCACTCTGCTGAGCAACCTAGGCTGGTGCCGCCTTCGCCCCTTAGCAAATGCCAATCGCTTCAAAAAACCGCGCATCGCGCCCGAGCAGGATAAACATTAGAAAATTTATTTCTCTTGACTCAAGAAACCAATGCGAGGATATTGGCCCTCAATTGGTGCAAGGTTTGGGGGTGTTTGGTACACTTTGGTGTACTAGGCGCTGTTTTTTTTGATTCCCGCATGACGAATGACGTCGAGGATCTGTTCGCAGTCTGTACCGCAACTATGCAGCGGCTTTTTCTTTGTGCTGGTGCTGAAGACATCGACTAGGGGATCTTCTATGAAATCAAACTTCATCAAATTGCTTTTTGGGCTCATGGCCGTAGCGCTCGTCTTTTGCGCGCCCCTGCGCGCGCAGGTGGCTGGAGCATCTTTGAGCGGCACGATCACGGACGCCAGCGGCGGTGCCGTCGCCGGCGCGCAGATTTCCGTGAAAAATAACGCCACGGGTGTTGTCACCAATACCACGGCGAATACCGACGGCAACTATGACATGCCGAATCTTTTGCCTGGCGATTATCACGTTACCATCTCCGCCGCAAATTTCGGTTCCAAGGCCACCTCCGTCACTCTAACGGTCGGCGCCAAGCAGGTTTTCAACTTGACCCTGGAAGTCGGAGAATCGAAACAAATCATCGAAGTTACGGAAGCGGTTCCCACCGTGGAGCTAGCGACTTCAGAGCTCAGCGGAATCGTGGAAGGTTCGGAAGTTCGCGAATTGCCTCTAAACGGCCGCGATTGGGCATCGTTGGCGACCTTGCAGCCCGGCGTTGTTTCCGTCCGTACGCAGGAGCAGGTGCAACAGATTGGATCACACGCCCGGGGGCTGGGTTTGCAGTTGAGCATTGGCGGCGCCCGTCCAACGCAAAACAGCTACCGGCTCAACGGACTGATCATCAACGACTACTCCAACGCCGGCCCGGGCAGCGTGCTCGGCCAGAATCTTGGCGTGGACGCCATCGAAGAGTTCTCGGTACTCACCAGCAGCTATTCCACGGAGTACGGCTATACCTCGGGCGGCGTCATCAATGCCATCACTCGCTCGGGCACCAATCAGTTTCACGGCAGCGCTTATGAGTTCATCCGCAACAACGCGCTGGACGCCGCCAATTTCTTTGAAAATAGGAACGGTCTGCCGAAGGCGGCTTTCCGGCGCAATCAATTCGGCGCCTCTGCGGGCGGACCTATCTGGAAAGACAAGGTTTTCATCTTCGGAGATTATGAAGGTCTGCGCCAGACCAAGGGCATCGCCAACGTTGCCGATGTGCCCTCGGACGCCGCCCGGCAAGGCCTCCTCGGCGATGCCAACACGGGAGCGCCGCTGACGCCAATCACAGTCGACCCGTCGATCGCCAAGTACTTGACCTTCTATCCTAAAGTTAACGCTGGTCTCTTAGCGCCCGGTAACGGAGCTACTTGCAACCAGACCACGGTCATCTGCAATACCGGCCAATACGCCTTTTCTGGCGCGCAAATCGTTCCGGAGAATTACTACACCACCCGAGCCGATGTAAGGTTCTCAGACAAAGACAGCATGAATGGTGCGTATTACTACGACCACTCCACCTTCACCCAACCGGACAGTCTGAACCAGGTCCAGGATCAGTTTGCCGTGGGCCGCCAGGGATTCACGGTGGAAGAGACGCATATCTTCAGCCCTAAGATGAGCAACACCGCGCGCTTCGGTTATAACCGCAGCTCGGCGTTTGGCCAGTTGACGGTGAGCGCCATTAATCCCGCGGCCGCGGATCCGGCCTTTGGACTTGGAAATGGCTTGTTTGCGCCACGCACCCAGGTGTCGGGTTTGAGTGTGTTTGGCGGAGGCTTGAAGGGCCAGTCGGTTCAAGACTACCTCCTGCAAACCTATCAATTTTTTGACGACGCCACGCGCACGATCGGCAAACACGAACTCAAGTTTGGCTTTATGTTCATCCGCTACCACGAAAATATTTTCGCTCCGTTCCGCGAAGACGGCGTGGTCATCTTCAATTCGCTCTCGGATTTTCTTACCAACAACCCGCACAAGGCCAGCGCACCTCCCAACCTCTCCGCCATCCGCGCCCACAATCTGGTGACCAACATCCCCGCGGTCTACTTTCAGGACGATTGGAAAATCCGCCCCGGCCTGACCTTGAACCTCGGTCTGCGCTACGAAATGGAAACCATTCCCTCCGAGACCAACGGTTTGGTAGACAATCTGCCCACCCCTTTCACCGATCCCGGCGGACAGAATTGCCCCAATTGCCAGCACGTTTTCTTTACCAGGAATCCCACCAACAAGAATTTCGAGCCGCGCATCGGTTTCGCCTGGGACCCCTTTCGTGATGGCAAGACCGCGATTCGCGGCGGTTTCGGCATCTTTGACGCCTTGCCGCTTCCCTACGAATTGGTCATCAACAATGCGCAAACTTCTCCGTTCAACGTCACCGGTTCCGCCACCGCTTGCACCCCCGGCGGTCCCACAACTTGTTTGATGCCAGGATCGTTTCCAAACAACGGAATTCTCGCGCAGTTGACCAATCCACCGGTAGCCAACCAGACCTGGAACTATCTGGATCCGCGGCCGAAGCGCAATTACATCTACCAATACAACCTCAACCTTCAGAGGCAGCTCACCAATAGCGTCTCGGTGACTGTCGCGTACGCCGGTTCGCGCGGACTCCACAACCCAACCCAGTTGGACGACATCAACACCGTCTTTCCCTTTCATGTTGACGGCCGCTGGTTGTTTCCCAACCCCAACTGCGCGGGCAATAATCCGGCGGCAACTTGTTTTGTCTCCGGAGGCTCCGCCATTAACCCAGGGCATCCGATCAACGCCGCCATCAGCGCCAACGGCGCGATTCAGACTACCCTTTGGCAAAGCAAGTCTTGGTACAACTCGCTGCAGGTGCAACTCTTGAAGCACATTACCCACGGTCTGCAAGTGCAGGGCTCCTTTACCTGGAGCAAGACCATGGATACCTCATCCGGCAGCTTTGCCGGCGACAATTTTGCCGGTGACGTCAGCCCCACCGTTCCCTGGTGGGACTTGAGAATCACCAAGGGTCTTTCGGATTTCAACGTTGGCCGCAACCTGGTGATCAATGCCCTGTATGAAATCCCCGCGCCCGCTTCACTTCATGGGCCAGTCGGCTGGCTCGCAAAAGGTTGGGAGTTGGGAGGCATCTTGACGCTGAGCGATGGCGTTCCGGTCTGGCCGTTGTCGCCTCCAGGGCAGGGCTTTGATCAACTCGGCCAGAACAACTCCGAACCGATTGCCACCCCGGATCGTGTGCCCGGATGCCCGTTGACCCTGCCTTCTTCCGGCCGCACCGGTAGCCTCCAATATGTCAATCCGGCATGCTTCATCAATCCGGTCGCGCCCAGCGCGGCTTTCTTCAGCGCCGCTTCGCCCCTGGGATGCGATACCGCATATCCTTCGCCGGTTCCTGCAGGCCTCCCGCCGCTCACCTGTTTCAACCTGCTCGGCAACCTGGGGCGCAACACGGTCATCGGGCCGGGACTCTTCAACCTGGACTACGCGATGATTAAAAATTCCAAGATTCCGAGGATCTCGGAAACTTTCAACGTGCAGTTCCGCGCCGAGTTCTTCAACATCTTGAATCACGCAAACTTTGCGCCACCCAATGTCAACAACCTTTCGCCGTTCGACGGAAGTGGGAATCCCGTCCCGGGTTTTGGCCAGCTCACCAATACGCAGACGCCCGAGCGGCAAATTCAGTTTGCGCTCAAGCTTACCTGGTAATTTTGGTTCAGCGATTGGCTCAGAGCGGGGAACTCGGCAACATACACCGGGTTCCCTTTCCTCCAGGAGTCGACAGCGAAGTGGCCCGGCGAGCTATGAGTTGCGTGCAACGGAATCCGATCAACCTCGAATGTCTTCCATGATCTGTAGTCGCGTTGAGCCGGGTTTGCAGCGAGTATCGAAGCGCTTCACCGATGTGCGCTTCACCAAAGTTTCCTGCTTCTGCATTCTTGCGGCGGCAGATTTCAAATGGAGGCCCCGATGAAACGGTGCGTGTCGTTTGTGTTGTTGTGCCTGGCAATTCCTTTATTCTCTGCTGCGCAAGAGCAAGCCGCTCCAGAGATTCCCTTCGAGTCGGTTCCCAATCTTCTGAAACTTCCCAACGATCTGTATCTGGGCGAAGCCGCCGGCGTTGCCGTGAATTCGAAAGGACACATCTTCGTCTACACCCGCAGCGAAAAGACCCGCCTGTTCGAGTTCGATGCCAAGGGAACATTCGTCCGCGAAATTGGGAAGGATTTGTACGGCTTCGCTTTCGCGCACGTCGTGCGCATCGATAAGAACGACCATATTTGGTGCGTCGACGAAGGCGCGAATCTGGGCATCGAGTTCAGCCCCGAAGGCCGCGTCCTCACCTTGTACGGCAGAAAGCCCGAATCCGTGGAAGGCGCCGCCGCTCCCGGCGTCACTCCTCCTCCTCCCCCTCCGGCCTTCGCTACTTTCTCCCACCGCCTTTTCAATCGGCCCACCGACGTCGCTTGGGACTCCGCCGGAAACAGTTTTTTCGCGGACGGCTACGGGAATTCCCGCATCGTGAAATACGACAAGGACGGCAATTGGGTCAAGGAGTGGGGCAAGCGCGGAACCGCGCAAGGCGAATTCCACACCGTGCATTCCATCGCCACCGACGCCAAAGGCAATGTTTACGTCGGCGACCGCGAAAACAATCGCATCCAGGTATTCGACGGCGACGGAAATTTCCTCAAGCAATTCACCAATGTCGGCGCTCCCTGGGCCATTTGCATCACTCCCGGACCCAATCAGGTGCTCTATACTTCAGATTCCAACCCCGGCCAAATCTACAAATTGGATTTGGACGGCAAAATCCTCGGCGTCTTCGGTAAAGCCGGCAAACAACTCGGCCAGTTTGGTTGGGTCCACGAAATCGCCTGCCCCTCCGAGAACACCTTATTTGTTTCCGAGCTCTTGAATTGGAGAGTGCAGAAACTCATTCTGCATCCCGCGCATTAGACGCCAGTCCAAATGCCCTCTCGCCTGGGCGCGGCGGTTTTTCTGTTCGACTCCCGCACGCGCCAGGTGGGGTGCACTATTCCTCGCCAGACTAGTTGTCTCGAGCCGCCGCACCGCGGCGCGCCCGTGCACCGTACATCCTTGGGCACAAAACCTTTTCCTCTGTGCTAGAGTTCCCGGCGCCATGAAAATTCTTCGTATCCCTGTTGTCGCTTGTTTCGTGCTGCTTGCCGCGCTGGCGCCGCAACTCTTGAATGCGCAAACCAGGCGCGGCGTCACTCCCGAAGACTACTTGGCCTTCAAATTCCTCGCCGATCCGCACATTTCCCCGGACGGCAAATCGGTCGTCTACGTCCTTACCGTGATCGACCAGAAGAAAAATCGCCGCGATTCCTCGATTTGGCTTATTCCCGCCGACGGCTCCGCTCCGCCGCGCCGGCTGAGCGCCGAAGGCTTCAGCTCCAACTCGCCGCGCTGGAGTCCCGACGGCAAGACCCTGGCGTTCCTCTCCGCGCGCAACTCCGATTCCGCCGCCGCTCCCCCTGCCGAAACCCCCAAGCCGCAGATCTATCTGCTCTCGATGACCGGCGGCGGCGAAGGAATCGCTCTCACCAAGCTGAAGAACGCCGTGCAAAGTTATCAATGGTCGCCCGACGGCACGCGCATCGTGGCCGTCAGTTCCTCCGGCCCGCTCGACGCCGTTGCGCCCGCCGATCGCAAAAGCGATGTCCGGCACTACACCCATATCCAGTACAAATTCAACGACACCGGCTGGTACGACGACAAGCGCCGCCACCTCTGGGTGGTGAACCTGCCCGGCGGCGATGCCAAGCAAATCACCGACGGCCAGGACTGGAACGACACCGATCCGCAATGGTCCCCCGATGGCACGCGCATCGCGTTCGTTTCCGATCGCACCGGCAAAGCTTTCGACGACAGCGAGAACACCGACGTGTGGGCCATCGCCGCGTCCGGCGGCCCACTCACCAAAATCTCGGACCACCCCTTCGAGGACGAAAGTCCTCGCTGGTCGCCCGACGGCAAACAGATTCTCTTCGCAGGCCAGACCGCGCGCCACCAATTTCCCAAGCTGTACATCGCGGACGCCTCCGGCAGCGCTCCTTCGCAACTTGCCGTCAAAGATCTGGATCTGATTCCCACGGAGCTGCACTGGCCGGCGCCGGGCTCCGCGTTGTTCGCCGCAGCCGTGAAGGGCGAAACGCATATCTTCCGCGCCGATCTAGCCGCTCGCACCTTTGCCTCAATCGCTTCCGGCCCGCGCGGTTTACGCTCATTCGATGTCAATGCAGCTGCTGGACGAATGGTTTATCTCGCCAGCGATTTTCAGCATCCCGACGATCTCTACATCGCGAATCTCGATGGTACTGGCGAGCGCCAGTTGACTCATCTCAACTCCGAACTGTGGGCGCAACTCGAACTCCAGCCCGTCGAGCGATTGCCATACAAAAGCAGCGACGGCTGGCCGGTCGAAGGATTCTTCGTCAAGCCGTTTGGATGGCAGGCCGGCAAAAAATATCCCATGGTCCTAGTGATTCATGGCGGCCCCGAAGGCATGTTTGGCGTGGACTGGTATCACGAGTTTCAGGTCTACGCCGCAAAAGGCTGGGCGGTCTTCTTCTGCAATCCGCGCGGCTCGACCGGCTACGGCGAGAAATTCGAGCGCGGCGAAATCAATAATTGGGGCGGTATGGATTATCAGGACGTGCTGGCCGGCGTCGACGCCGCCTTAAAACAATATCCGTGGGTCGATGCCGAAAAACTCGGCGTCACCGGCGGCAGCTACGGCGGCTATCTTACCAACTGGATCGTTTCGCACACCAACCGTTTCAAGGCTGCGGTAACGCTGCGTTCCGTCTCGAATTTCGTCAGCGACGAAGGCACCCGCGATTTCGCTTACGGCCACGAGGAGTATTTCAAGGGCCTCCTGTTCGACGATTTCGACCAATACTGGGGCGCTTCGCCGCTCAAATACGCGCGCAACGTGCGCACCCCCACTCTCGTTCTGCATTCCGACCTGGACTTCCGCGTTCCCATCGAGCAGGGCGAACAGTGGTTCCGCGCGCTGCAGCATTACGGCGTTCCCTCGGAGCTGGTTCTTTTCCCGCGCGAAAATCACAACCTCACCCGCACCGGCGAACCGAAACATCTCGTCGAAAGCTTGAACTGGCAGCTCTACTGGTTCGATCGCTATCTCAACGGCAACGCCAGCGCAAAACCTCCAGACGCGCAGTAAGCGCCGCAAGGCAGGGAAAATGGTCATCACCACCGAGTACATCGACATTTCGTCTTCAGCCAGCCCGATACGCACCTTCGTCGCCGCACCCAAAGCCGAAGGCCGCTACCCCGGCATCTGGTGCTACTCCGATATTTTTCAGCTCACGCCGCCGATGCTGCGCTCTTGCGTCCGCCTCGCCGGTTACGGCTTCGTTGCCGCGGCGCCCGAAATCTACTCCCGCATCGAGCCCCCCGGCAGCGCCATCCCCTTCGACGACGCGGGCCGCACCCGCGGCCAGGAAGACGCCGCCAAAACTCCCGTAGCGCGCTTCGACGCCGATTGCCGCGCCGGCCTCGACTGGCTGGCCACCCATCCCAAAGTCGCGCCAGGGAAAATTGGCGCCATGGGCTTCTGCATCGGCGGCCATCTCGCCTTTCGCGCCGCTCTTCAGCCCGACGTGCGCGCCACCGTTTGCTACTACGGCACCGGTATTCACGACGGCAAGCTCGGTCAGGATGCCGATGCCGGTTCGCTCGCCCGCGCCCGCGAAATTCGCGGCCAGCTCCTCATGGTGTTCGGTTCCACCGATCCGCACGTCCCCGCCGACGGCCGCGACACTATCGACCGCGCCCTGCGCCAGGCCGCCGTGAACTACAACACCCTCCTCTATCCCGCCGAGCACGCCTTCATGCGCGACGAAGGTCCCCGCTTCGATCCCGAAGTCACCGACCTTGCCTTCGCGGACATGATTCGCCTTTTCCGCAAAATCTTCCAATCCTGACCGCCTTCTCCAACCCGCATCTTAGACTCGACCTAGCCTCCACCTTCTCTCACTCCAAGCTTTCGTTCCATCACGTTCCGCGCTATTTTTGAGATGCGCCCAAATTCACCGGAGCCCACCCAATGCTCGCCGAACCCACCCCCACAAAAAAATCCCTCCTCAAGAATCCGTTCCTCTACTCTTCCCTGGCCGTCGCCGTCATCCTTCTCTACATCGGCTGGATCGTGTTCTCCCGCTGGCAGGACAATCGCTCCATCGACAAGCGCGCAGCCGTCGAGCGCACGGAAAAACAGCGCGAACAGGACCGCATCGCCATCGAGCAGCTCGGCGGCAAGGATCTCGCCATACAGGTGTTTTATGCCAACCCCGGCGCCATCCGCCGCGGCGAGACCGCCAAGCTTTGCTACGGCGTCGCCAACGCCAAAAATGTCACTCTCGAACCCCAGACTAATCCCGTCTGGCCCTCCCACAATAATTGCGTCGACGTCACCCCCAAAAAAGACACCACCTACACCCTCACGATCAGCGACGCCTCCGGCCACTCCCAGTCCCAGTCCCTCACCGTCAAGGTCCGCTGACCCCACCCTGGCGCCCGGCTTTCCCCATTCCTCTCTTGTCCCGGCAAAAGCCTCCTATATATAATGTCTCCATGCGGGGTCCGGCGCTCCTCCGGCGCGTCGGGACTCCGCATCCATTTTTTGCAGGGAATTGCGCTGAGCACACATGTCCGATCCACTCCAGAAGGTCAAGCAGAAGCTCTTGGACGAAATCAGCACCTTGGAGCACGAGCTCAACATCGATCTCCCCAAGGAAATTGCCGTCGCGCGCGCGCACGGCGACCTCTCCGAAAACGCCGAGTATAAGTACGCCAAAGAACGCCAGGGCTTCGTCAACGCCCGCATCGCCCAGCTCAAAAGGCGCATGGGCGATCTCGGCATGCTCAATCTCAGCAATATTCCCAAGGATCGTTCCGGCTACGGCTCGCGCATCCTCGTTCTCGATATTCACAAAGAAATCAAGATCGAATACAAGCTCGTCTCCAGCGAGGAAGCCGACGCCGAAAAGGGCCATATCTCCACCACTTCGCCCATCGGCAAAGCCTTGCTCAACCGCAAAGTCGGCGACGAAATCGAAGTCGCCACCCCCGCCGGCAAAAAGGAATTCGAAGTCGTCCGCCTGGTCACCATTCACGAAGAGGAGTAACGTCCCCGCTCGCTCGTTCGTCCAAACCAGCAGGCCCTTCGCCTTTCAACCAGTTGTGAGGTCCTATGTGGCATTCGGCAATCGTGCAGTGGGGACTCGGCCCGCAGCTCGGGCTACTCACCTTGATCGGTTATATCGTCGTTCTCTCCGGTGCCGCGCTTTTCTGGCGCAATCGCGGCGAAGTCTTCGTCTGGATGCTCGATGAAGTCGGCGCTTTCCGCCGCAATCTCTCCCGCTACACCGCCGTCGGCCCCTTCTACGGCATCCGCTCCGAATCCCGCCTCAAAGTCATCCCCGCCGGATTCCTCCGCTCCATCGCCCGCTTCCCCCGCAACCGCGTACAACTCGCCAGCCTGCTCCTCTTCCTCGGCTCCGCACTGCTCATCCTGGACTTCTTCGTCTAACCCAGCGCTCCATCTCTTGCCTCCTCTCTAGTTCCAACAGAAAAACCTGTTACCATTTTCCTCTCATGTCCCTCCAGCGCTGCGCCAACTGCGGCAACCAATTCGATCGCAACGCCGCCGATCCGTACTCCTCCCCCCTTTGCCCCGCCTGCGATCGTCTTCGTGCGCAAACCATCCCCGCCTCTGTTCCTCGGCCTCCCTCCCCGTTTTCCTTCCCCGTAACCATCTCCCTCATCGCCGCATGCGCCTTGGTCTTCGCCGTCATGGTCCTCAGCGGAGTCTCCGCTTTCGAGCCCACTCCTCAGCAAGCCATCGCTTTCGGCGCCGATTTTGGCCCGCTCACGCTCAACGGCCAGTGGTGGCGCTTGGTCACCAGCACGTTCGTGCACTTCGGCATCATCCACATCGCCCTCAACATGTGGTGCCTCTGGAACCTCGGCCGCGCCGCCGAACAGCTCCTCGGCCGCTTCTCCTATCTCCTCGCCTATTTCGTCACTGGCATCTTCGGCAGCATCGCCAGCGTTTATTGGCATCCCGAGGCCGCCGGAGCCGGCGCCTCCGGCGCCATCTTTGGCCTGGCTGGCGTCCTCGTTTCCTTCGTCTACTTGAAGAAAACGCCCGCGCATCTTCAAATCAACAGCAAAATGCTCGGCAGCCTCGGCACTTTCGTCATCTACAATTTAATTTTCGGCGCTGCCATCCCTGGCATCAGCAATGCCGCGCACATCGGCGGCCTGGTCATGGGACTCGCCATCGGCGCGCTCCTTCCCAACGCTTCGGCTCCCGAATCCTCGCGCCGCGCTCGCCTCTCTCTCGTCACCGTTTTCGCCGTCATCGTCCTCTGCGCCTCCGCCTACGCCGCCAAGCAACTCCGCTCCGGCGTCAGCGCCCTCGTTCCCATCCAGCAATTAATCAACTCCGGAAAAACCGACGAAGCCCTCGCGCAATTCCCCAACGACGCCCAGGCCCAAGCCGCCCTCGCCTTCGCCGCCGGACAGCTCCACTAGCCAGTCTGCTGCTCGCCCTCGGCTCCGCCCCCGCTCATCCTCGACTTCTTCATCAAAGACTGGCTAGAACGAACTGCCTTCAGCCGAAATCCGGCCAACTCCGCTAAAAAGCCGTAACTAATAAAATCGGCTAACACCCTTGACGGCAACGTACCCGCGTGGTACCTATCACACACTCTTCGCTCTGTGGAGGCTCGGTGTCCATTCTCAAGAAGCTTGTCCCTGCTCTGTTCGTCCTCACATTTTCTGTTCCTCTAGCTCAAGCCCAGCATGCCCCACTCTGCGACGCCACTTGCGGTCCGGACCCCGGCTCATCCACATACGCGGGAACGTTCAAAGCTCGATCCCGGCCGGAGAACGGCCGCCGAGGCGCCATTGCCCAGATACCCGGCCGCTCCCAGGTATTTGCGCAAGGGAGTCCCCAGATCGCGCCAGTAACCACCGGTAGCGACGGGTACAACTATGCGATTCCCCTGCTACATCTGCCGGGCCGCAACGGCCTCGATGTGGATCTAGTTCTGTTCTACAACAGCCGCGTTTGGACCGTTGACACCACAGCTGCGGCGGCGACCTTTAACGCTGACCACGACTACCCTTCCTACGGCTTTCGCTTGGGTTACGGAGCGCTCGAAGGCCCGATGACGGATGACACGGGAGGATTGGGCTACATCCTCACTGAGCCGGACGGCGCCCAGCGCACCCTGCACTTTCTCTCGTCCACCGATTACCAGAGCCTGGATTCCACTTATATCGACTACAATCCCTCGACGAAAATCCTCTCTCGCGCGGACGGAACGCAGTGGTCTTACCAGCAGGTCGGCACTTCCACAATCTACCGCCCGATCCAGATTAAGGACCGCAACGGAAACTTCATCGCCATTTCCTATAGCACAGCGACAAACGCCGATAATCTGGCCCTCGCGACGATCACGGACACACTGGGCCGTACAATTACACTCAACTACGACGCAAACAACCTCCTTTCCAGCATAACTGTTCCCGCCTACGGCGGCACCGGCACAACTCACGCCGCAACCTTCAGTTGGGCTTCCAAGCCGCTTAACTACAACTTTTCCGGGCTCACGGTCGCCGATTCCTCCGCAAGCGGCACGGCTCTAAACATGCTCACCGGCTGCACGTATGCAAATGGCGCCGGCTATTCCTTTGTTTACGGCGACTGGGGATCATTTCGGAAATCGACCAGAAGAGTTCCAGTGGAACGCTGCGCAGTTCCGTCACTTACGATTTTCCGACAGCCGCGACCGCCCTCACGGACGCGCCTGCGTTCACTCATCAGACCATCTTCGATGGAAATCACTCCGGTGTATGGACCTACTCGACCACCAAAGTCGGGCGCTTGATCAGCGCGATGGCCGTCACCAACCCTGCGGGCACGGTCTCTACGACAAATCTCTTCACTAGCGGCTGGCAAACCGGTCTTGTTTCCTCGTCGACGATCCAGAACGGCACAACAACTTTCAGCACCGTCAGCAACTCGTGGACTCAGGACAACATAACCCTCTCGTACGTACTCAATCCCCGCGTCACACAGATCACCTCAACCAACGACACCGGCCAGCAAGCTACCGCCAGCTATTCGTACACAACTTCGTACGGAAACGTAAGTCAGGTCGTGGAGTCCGGCTTCGGCGCGGTATCCAGGACCACGCAAACCGACTACCTCACCACAACGTCGTACATCAACCAGCATATTCTGAACCTCCCATCGCAAATCCGTATCTACGACGGTTCCGGAAATCTCGCATCGAGAAGCGACCTGGCCTACGATGGAGTTTCTATCACGGGCGTTGCCGGAGCCTCGCATCACGACGACACCAACTACAGTTCGAGCTTCAACGTTCGCGGGAACCTTACCGGTGTCACTTCATACGCTAACGCAGCGGCAGCCACGGGCCCCGTCACCAAAAATTTCACCTTCGATTCACTAGGTAATGTCCATACGGCCCAGGTCAATTGCTGCCAGCTCCAACAAATTTACTTCAGCTCGGCCACGCAGTACTCCTATCCCGATAGCCTTACGCGCGGCTCCGCCGGCGGCACGCAACTGACCACAAGCTGGACGTACGACTTCAACACGGGCCTACTGCTCACGGAGAAGGATCCCAACAACCAGACGGCCACATATGCCTACGATGTGATGAAAAGAGTGGCGTCCGCTAGCGGTCCGCTGGGCGCGAGCGCCACCAGCTCTTTCGACGATTCATCCGCCCAGCCCGCCGTTACCATGTCAACGGCTCTCGACGCGAGCACCAGCCAGGTGCAAATTACTACCGCTGACGGCCTTGGCCGAATCCTCCAGCAAAAGACGCAGGACGCTGGCGGGACGGTTTTCTCGATTATCGAAGCGCAGTACGACTCCATGGGCAGGGCCACGCAGGTCTCCAACCCGCACGGCCCTGCGGAATCGCCCGTCTGGACCACCTATGGCGCGTACGACCCTCTCGGACGAGCCACCACCATCACGCCGCCGGGCGCGGCGGGCAGCTATCAGTACGCCTATTCCGGCAACTCCACCACGGTCACGGATCCCGCCGGGAAGCAGCGACGCACCTTTGCAGACGCGGCGGGCCGCTTGATTGAAGCGGACGAGCCTGGCTACGATGACGGCTCTCACGGTCAGGGCTCGGTCACCATGTTCGGCAGTGACCAATCCATGTGCGATCCAGATATCCAGCCGCCTAAGTGCGTTCTACTATGGGATTTCGGCACAGTCTCGGTCACCGTTGGGAACTTCACGGCGAGCACCGGTTACGGCAGAACGACCACTGCAGCTGGACTGGCCTCAACTCTTGGCGGCCAGTTTAACTCCAACTCCAGTTCGCCCGTGACTGCCACCGTCAATTCGGCCACCATAAATTTCGTTTCGAAGCAAGCCGGCACACAAACGAATTACGTTTTGTCCATACAAGGCCAGTCGAGCAATCCTAATTTTGGCTCTCCGTCCTTTGATGGCAATCCTTCCGGCGCAACCATGACCGGCGGAGCCGATGGTACCGGAGGAGATGGACACCCCCCCACGATAAACACGCCTCTAGTTACCGTTTCCAACTACGATGCTATCGATGATTTGGTTTCCGTATTTCAGGGTGTGCAGCAGCGCGTCTTCCAATATGACAGCATGGGCCGCCTCACGCAGTCCGCGACGCCCGAAGCCGGAACGGTCAGTCTCCAATATAACAATTTCAACCTGCTGACTCAACGGACCGACGCTCGCGGAGTGATCGCCAACTATTCTTACGATACCCTGAACCGACTGAGCCAAATCAGCTACAACGTCGGCACAACCGGAGTGCCCGCCACTCCCTCGGTCAGCTACGTCTACGATGAGGGCGGCGCCGCCGCCTTCGCCCTCGGCCGGCTCACGCATTTCACGGACGGCGTCGGGACCGAAACGTACACGTACGATTCACTGGGAAGAACCACGAACCTGCAGAAGGTCGTCGGCGCGACAACCTACCCGGTCGCTTATCAATACAATTATGCCAGCGAGTTGCAGCAGGTTACTTACCCATCCGGGCGGGTCGTGGCGCAATCCTTCGATTCCATCGGACGCCTCAACCAGTTGCGAGTGAACGGCTCGAACTACCTTTCTTCGCTCAGCTACAACGCTGCGGGCGAAGCCTTGGGTTTCACCTACGGCAATGGCGTGCAAGCCGCCTTGAGTTACAATTCGCAGATGCAGCTCGCTTCGCTGGCCTACAGCAAAACCGGCTCGACGCTCCTGAGCCTGACTTACAACTACGGCACCGCGGACAACGACCAGATCCAGAGCGTCACCGATAACGTGGACGCCACGCGCACCACCGGTTTTACCTACGACGCCTGGTCGCGCCTCAAGCAGGCCTCCAACACGCAATGGTCGGTCACCGAAACCTACGACCGCTACGGCAACCGCAACGCGCAGTCGGCTCCGGTGGCCTTCAGCCAGGCCGCCAGTCCCACCACCAATCGCCTGCCGTCGCCGTACGCCTACGACGCGGCGGGCAATATGACTTCCGACGGCGCGAACACACTCGCCTACGACGCCGAAAGCCGTCTCATCTCGTCCACCAACGGCTCCGCTTCCGGCGCCTACACCTTCGACGGCAACGGCCTTCGCGTCAAAAAAGTTTCCGGCAGCACCACCACCGTCTACATCTTCTCCGGTGCAAAAGTCATCGCCGAATACGACAACGGCGCCGCCGTTGCCTCTCCCTCCCGCGAATACATTTACGCTGGCTCGCAGCTTCTCGCCACCATCTCCGGCGGAGCCACCACGTATCAGCACCCGGACCATCTCTCCACTCGGGTCTCGACGGATTCGACCGGAGCCGTCGTTCGCACTTTCGGGCATTTTCCCTTCGGCGAACCGTGGTACGAGACCGGTACCGCCAGCAAGCTGAAATTCACCTCCTACGAACGCGACTCCGAATCCAGCAACGACTACGCCATGGCCCGCTCCTACGTCAACCGCATCGCCAGGTTCTCTTCGCCAGATCCGCTCTACGGCTCATTGGCAAATCCCCAATCGCTTAACCGCTACAGCTACGTACTCAACGATTCGGTTAATCTCGTCGATCCATTCGGCCTGTGTCCGGAAGGTGCCATTTGTGTCACAGTATGGGCACCCCCATGGCCAGGTGGAGGAGGAGACGGAGGTGGCAGTGGCGGAGGAGGATTTGACGGTGGCGGCGGCACACCGATCCACGCGCCTCTACTAGACGGGACGGACTCCGGCGGCGGCGGTGGCGAGGCTAGAATTCAATGTGCGATTCAATTCGGTCGAAAGCACAGTCTCGCCGCCGGTGTAGGCGCGATTTTTGGCGACAAGGCTGGGAACAACTTCGTGACCCAGCTACTGTTGGGAAATACTGCATCGAGTCTTGCCAAGATAGGTACTGATATATTTGGTAGCACCAGTCCGGATGCCCGCCAAGTTGCTAGCATGGCTCTAAAAGGGGTTGCACAAGGCATTCCACGACTTCCCGGTGGGATTCCTATAACTGGACCCGTTTCTCCCCTCCGCAACGCGGCCGTCGGGTCTGCGATTACGGCAGGTTACAATGCCATTACGGGCGTGGGGCAGGAGACATTACAACTCGGTATTAGCGCCTCGAACGTCGGCAGCGCCGCGACGCCCCTAGCACAGACCACAGTTCAGTCCATCGTGGGCTACGCCACCCTTGCCAAATTTGGCATCGACGTGAGCACTTTCTTATACGGATACTTCATTTCGTGCAAGCCTAAATGAAGAGCCATTTTACAGACTTCCTCGTAGCAACCGTTGGGTCATTGGCTTTCCTCTTGCTGGGATGGGTTACCACCCGAGGAGTCTTTCTCGGAAAGCCAGCACCTCTACACATGAGGACGACATTAGTTTATGGTTTTTTCTTCATTCTCGGAATGGCCTACATCATGATGATTGTCTCTTGGATGGACTGGCAACCGCGCGTCATTTACGTCCTTGTCGTGCCATGGGGAGCACTACTTAGCTATCTCGCTGTGCGGAATTATCGAAGGTCAATGGCCCGCCAGACTGGAGATACAAGCGATAGACCATGAACACCGGGGGGCGGGAACCGGGAAATAGACGGACGTTTCCCCGAAGTTCTCCGCATCAGCGACGATTCTCCAGCGCGTGCGGAGATTCTTCGCCTTTCTCTACGCCCTTTCCCGCCTGCCCGTTCCTCTATCTCTCAGAAGACAAGCCACTTACCATATACCACTTGACAAATCCCTAAAATGTGCTATAATGGGTTATTGTAGCGGGCAACGGATCTCGTCCCTGCCCGCCCTCTTATGCCTCGCCGCCCGGCTGTTCTTCTAACTTCCCCTCGCTCCATCTCTCGCTCGCCTGCCCTGTTTACCCTGACGCAGGAAGGGAGTTGCGAAGGGTGCATCTTTTGCACTCCCTTGCAAAAGAGCAAAACGCATCTCCTTCCCCTTCAATCACTTCCCGCCTCTTTGCAAAAACCGCGGGTGTGCCGTCGCCAGCGTTTTTCAATTCCCGATGCTTTTTCCCAACCTTCCAGCCTGCAAACCTGCTTGCCCAGAGCCTCGAAGGGCCAACCTGCGAACCTTCCAACCGGCTCGTACACTTCTACACTTCCTGTACACACCCTTTGTGTACAGAAACGAAGCCCATCCCCTTTCCCCTCAACCACTTCCGCACTGTACACAAAAACACCGGGATGCCGGCCCGCCCGGAATCCTGGACGGCCACCCAGACCGTGCTCCTCACCCTTCGACAATCACTTGGGCACTTGGGTCTGCCTTCCTGTTCCTCCACGATTTCGGTCAAGGCCATTACCTTCTTTGACTCTTACATCCTCTTTTGCCATTCTTTTCTTGCTCATGAAACCCTCTCTGATCGTTCACGGCGGCGCCTGGGACATTCCCGATGACGCCATCGACGCTTGCAATTCCGGATGCCGCCGCGCCCTCGCGGCCGGCTGGTCCATTCTCGCTTCTGGCGGCTCGGCGCTCGACGCCGTCGAAGCCGCCATCATCGTTCTCGAAGATGATCCCGTCTTCGACGCCGGTTTCGGCTCCCATCTCAATCTCGACGGCCGCGTAGAGTGCGACGCCATCGTCATGAACTCCGCCAACCTCCGCGCCGGCGCCGCCGCCGGTCTCCAGCGCATAAAAAATCCCATCCGCCTCGCCCGCAAGATTCTCGAACACTCCAATCACATGATGCTCATCGCCCAGGGCGCCGAACGCTTCGCTGTCCAGCATGGCCTCGAACTCTGCGATCCCGAAGAGCTCATCAGCGAAACCGAGCGCGCAGCCTGGTCCCGGTGCAAGCAGGATAAGCACGCCGCCGAACACCACCGCGGCCACGAACAAGGCACCGTCGGCGCTGTCGCCCTCGACGCCAACGGCCATCTCTTCGCCGCCACTTCCACCGGCGGCACCTGCTGCAAACTTCCCGGCCGCGTCGGCGACTCTCCACTCATCGGTTGCGGCTGCTATGCCGACGCTGAAGCCGGCGGCGTCTCCTGCACCGGCTACGGCGAAGCCATCATGAAAGTGGTCCTGGCCAAGACCGCCACCGACCTGCTGCGCTCCTCGCTCTCCACGGCAGCGGCGCAAGAGCCCGGCGGCGCTCCCGGTGGAGCGCTCGCGGAACACGGCTCCTTGCCGATCCCCATGTTCGCCGCGCGAGGTTCCATCCATCTTCTGGCCCATCGCACGCGCGCCACCGCAGGCCTCATCCTCCTCGACCGCCAGGGCAACCCCGGCTGGGCCTTCAACACCCCGCGCATGGCCTACGCCTACCTCGCCCCCGACGGCTCCTTCGTCACTGCCGTCTAGCCATGATTAGCCGGCTAACCCGGCGTTGAAAAGCAAGAGGCGCCCGAAAAGGGCGCCCCTACGCGGAAACCGACTGTGCACACGCACTAACTAAATGATGCCGCTGGTGCGCAACTTCTGCACTTCATTTTGCACGGCGCCGATCCCCTTGTCCGAGTACCGGATCAACAACCTCTCCGCCGTGAAAAAACTCAACACTGGATTCCGGAATTTCAGGG
>Ga0209736_1000197_pt1 | contig 19432 bp, 8 predicted proteins | sample BlaSpr_A8_Ref_M3_FD_187992 | JGI IMG/M metagenome (GOLD analysis project Ga0209736, IMG submission 187992) | Forest soil microbial communities from Thunder Bay, Ontario, Canada - Black Spruce, Ontario site 2_A8_Ref_M3 (SPAdes) (version 2) | ecosystem: Environmental > Terrestrial > Soil > Boreal...
CAAGGAGCTACTCCGTTGGTTTTCGGGGAAATCTTCCGAGGAATCCAAATTCGAGCCGCCAAAATACGAGGGCGACGAAATTTCGCGCCAGCTCGACTCCATCACCCTCGAGCGACACTTGATGCAGCGCCATAGGCTGAGCCAGGAGACCATCCGCACATTTCTGTCGCCGGTAGAGGGCGGCGGCTCCGGGCTCGGGCCGGACGCGCTGTCGGCGTATTGCGATTACGCCGCGGATCTGCTGCATCCGCTCGATGACGGCTCCGGCGAAGCGGTGCAAATGTTTCCCGGCGGCAACACCACGATTGCGCGGCTCATGGTCAAAGCGCTGATTCCAGCGTCCATCGATGGATCCGCGACCGTAGAAGCGGTGAGCCGCAACTCCGTGAAACTCGCGGCGCTGGACGCGCCTGGCGCCAATGCCCGAATGCGCCTCTCGGCCACCGTACTTTCGATTCACCACGAAGGTGATCCTGCAAAAGCCGGGCTGCTTTCCATTGCCTACGCAAAAGGCGGCAAGGTTCATCGCGTGAAGGCCCGCTCAGCAGTAATGGCCGGCGGCAGTTGGACCACCAAGCACATCGTCGACGACCTCCCCGAAGCGCAGCGCCAGGCTTATTCACAATTTTTTCGCTCGCCCTGCCTCATGGCCAATGTGGCCGTGCGCAACTGGCGCTTCCTACACAAAATGGGCATAACTGGCTGCCGCTGGTTTGAAGGCGTCGGCAATTATATGGATGTGCGCCGTCTGGCGATGGTCGGCATCGATGACCCGACCATCAGCCCCGATTCGCCCATCGTGCTGACGCTGAAGGTTTTGTATTCGACTCCGGGGCTCTCGGCAGAGGAGCAGGGGCGCCGCGGCCGCGCCGAAATGCTAGGCACTTCCTTCCGCGAATACGAGCAGCGTATTCGCGAGCAGTTCACTGCTATGTTTGCGCACGCCGGTTTCGACGCCCGGCGCGACATCGCGGCCATTGTGCTGAACCGGTGGGGGCATGCCTACCTCAATCCCCAGCCGGGATTTTTCTTCGCCAGCAACGGCAAACCCGCGCCGCGCGACGTGCTGCGCAGCGCCCCCTTTGGCCGCATCGCCTTCGCCAATACAGATTTAGCCGGCGCGATGGACCATCGCTTTTCGATTTTGGAGGCTCACCGCGCCGTCAGCCAAATTCTCGATCCCGCCCTCACCTAGGTATCGTCCGTGCGGGCATCAGTTTAAGCGGTCGTTCGCCGGAACTCTTTCTTGCAATCTTGAAATCCGCGCCTTATCCTGCGGGTCTGGTGCTCTGCAACCCTAAGATGGTATTGAAGTTATAAGTTTACTCTTGACGAATACTTCGATTCGCTGTAACGTCACTCGTGTTACCTCGAACAAACCCCGCTGAGATCTCTTGCCGCTGGAGCCTTAAGCCTCTTCCTTTCATGTTCTTGCGGATTCTTGCGAGTTCTCAAAAATGTCAACTCCTTTGCAATCAAGTAAATCCAGATTCTTTTAAGAAAACACCCGGGGTGGGGGTACCCGTCATCGCCCTAGTCATTACGCTGTGGAGCCTTTCCCCGGTAGTGGCCTTCGCGCACACCCCACCTCCTCAGCAGTCCGAGATTGGCACCATTGAAGGGCGGTTGCGCAACTCCAACGGAGACACCATCGCCGGCGCCTCGGTGTTTCTCGAGGATAAAGGACACGTGAGATCCGCTGAGACGAAGACCCAGGAAGATGGCAGTTTTGTCCTGCGGGACCTTCACCCGGGCTCGTATGCGCTTCGCGCGGAAAAATCCGGCGTGCAAAGCGCCGCCGTAGCTTCCATCGTCCTCTTGCGAGGAGAGAAAAAGCGCGTCGATTTAGTCCTTGAGAGTGCAGAATCAGGCGCGAGCCCCATGCAATTTGCGGACAAGCCTGACTTCACCGTGGCCGGCGTAACGGACGGTACCGATATAGGCGGGCATGGGTCGGACACAAACTTGCGAACGAGCGAGGCACTGGCCCGGGAAACCGCTGCCTTCAAATCCGGCGAAGCCACAGGAACTACGGTCGCCACGCCGCCGGAATATCGCGAAATGGAAAACAAGCTGCGCGCCACACTCGCGCAAACGCCGGGGAATTTCGAGGCTAACCACCGGCTCGGCGAATTCTACTTCCGCTCGCAACGATATTCAGAAGCCGCTTCGTTTCTGCAAGCTGCGTATCACATCGATTCGGCAAACTACCCAAATGCCTATGACCTGGCCCTCGCTTATCGGGGGAATGGCGACTTCGCACGGGCGCGGGAACACGCTCGGCACCTGTTGGCGAGCGGCGAGAAAGCCGAAGTCTGTCGGCTGCTGGGTGATTTGGACGAGCAACTCGGCGATCCGCTGGAGGCCGTCCGCGAATATGAATCCGCAGCGCGCCTCGAGCCTAGCGAGCAAAACTATTTCAATTGGGGGACGGAGCTACTCCTGCACAAAGCCCCGCACCCGGCGGTGGAAATCTTCACCAAAGGAAGCGAAGCGCACCCGAATTCTGCGCGAATACTCGCGGGGTTGGGCGCGGCGCTGTACGCGAATGGTTCCTACTCCGAGGCAGCACGCCGTCTCTGCGAAGCTTCGGACCTGAATCCTGCTGATCCCGCTCCTTACATTTTTCTCGGCAAAATGGAAAAGGCCGCTCCCGATCCGTTGCCCTGCGCCGAGGAAAAGCTTTCGCGCTTCGCGAGTGAGCAGCCCGCGAATTCCCTCGCCAATTATTATTATGCCGTAGCGCTTTGGAAGAGCGAACGAGAACCCAGGAATTCAGCGCGCATGGCCCAAGCAGCGACGCTGCTCGAAAAAGCAACGAGCCTCGATCCGAAACTCGCCGAAGCCTACTTACAGCTCGGAATTATGTCATCCGCGAGTGGCGACAATACGCGCGCGATCAGCGCCTACAAAAAAGCGATTGAGGCGAATCCTCAATCAGGTGAAGCGCATTATCGGTTGGGGCTGGCCTACAAACGAATCGGCGAAGATGCAAAAGCGAAACAGGAGTTGCAGCTCTATAAGCAGATCGATCAAACGGAAACCGCGGCCGTCGAGCGCCAGCGGCGTGAGTTGCGGCAATTCATGATTATTTTGAAAGATCAGCCGGCGCCCGCCGCGCCACAGTAAAATTCAGGCAATCATTTCGTCTTTGACTTGACCGCTCCCACAATGCCGCCGCCTTCGCGAATCGTCAGAATCTGGTTCACTTTTATCTGCGTGAAGCGCTCCGTCTTCTGCGTGGTCGGCCACTTCACTTCGATGAGGTCAATCGTCTGCGCCTTCCCCACACCGAAGTGCAATCGCAAGTCGCTCTGCGACATCACGCTCGAGCCGCTGTGCACTTCATCCATCTGCGCGTGCGTCCCGGTGACCACGCGCACACGCGCTCCGATAGCGGTGCGATTGCATTTCGTCCCAATCAGTTTCAGCTTGATCCAATTCTGCAAATTGCCGCCGTCGTTGCGCAGCAGGGAAGGGATGTCATTCATATTCAGAATCAGCGCATCGATGTCCCCGTCATTGTCATAATCTCCGAAAGCCGCGCCCCGACTGGAGAATCGCTCGCTGATTCCGGACCCCATTTCTGCGGAAACATCCTTGAATTGGCCTTTGCCCAGATTCTTGTATACGAGGCGCGGATTCTTGAATGTTTGACCGATGTCGTGGCCGTCAATTTCGGGATAGACGTGCCCGTTGATCTGCATAATATCCGCCCAACCGTCATTGTCGTAATCCAGAAATCCGCAGCCCCACGCCACGTATTGGTTGTTGATCCCCACGCCGGACGCGAACGTCACGTCGCTGAAGGTTCCGTCGCCGTTGTTGTGATACAGGTTGCAGGTGTCGTCGGCAAAATTAGTCTTGAAAATGTCGAACCATCCGTCGCAATCGTAATCGGCCACGCCGATGCCCATGCCCGCTTGCTCGTGGCCATTTTCGCTGTACGCCACGCCGGCAATCACCGCCACATCCGTGAATGTGCCGTCATGATTGTTTCGGAATAAGATGCTCGGCTGCGAATCCACGGCGACATAAATATCCGGCCAGCCGTCATTGTCGAAATCATAAGAAACGGAGGTGATGGAATATTTCGGTCCAGGCTTCAGAATTCCGGATTTTTCAGAAACGTCGCTGAACGTGCCATCGCCATTGTTGTGATAAAGAACATTCGTATCGCCGGGCAGCCCGCGCGGCCCGCACATCACCGGAATTCCCTTCCATTGGCATAACGGATCGGTGGGAGACGGAGCCTTTTCCGGATTGAGTCGAATGTAATTGCAGACGAACAAATCCAGATAGCCATCGCGATCGTAGTCGAGAAAGGTGCAGCCCGCGCCCCAGCGATATTTGTCGTCGTAAACTCCAGCCTTGTGCGTCACGTCCGTGAACGTGCCATCGCCATTGTTGTGAAACAAAATGTTGTGGCCCCAGAAGCAGCAAAAGAGATCGTCCCAGCCATCGTTGTTGTAATCGCCGACGCAGACACCGGTCTGCCAGCCGGTGCGCGCCAAACCGGATTTCTCCGTGACGTCGGTAAATGTCCCGTCGCGATTATTTTTGTACAAGTGCGAAGTCGGAGCTTTTCCTTCCGGCCATTTGGCATCCGGGCGCGTTCCGTTCGTCAAATAGATATCCAGCCAGCCATCCTGGTCGTAATCAAAAAATGCCAGACCGCTTCCCTTGGCTTCAATGATGTAGCGTTTATGGTCGACTCCGCCCCACACATTCGGTGCATTGAGCCCAGCCTCTTTGGCAACGTCCACGAACGTGACGGGAGATGTCTTGGCAGCGCTCGGCACCGTTACGGCATGGAGCAGTGCGCTGCGTCTCCATTTCCAAAGCGGAGTGGCCAGTGCGTCCAGCAGCGTGGAACCGAGAACCAATGCGGAGGAGCCGAGGAAACGGCGTCGAGGGAAATTCATTTCGCGGCTGTCTTTGGCGCGAATTTCGGAAAGCCACGCGGCATGATTCCCGAGCCTTCTTTGACCGCCACAATTTTGTCGATCGGCACGTTCGTAAGCTTCTCGATTTGCCCGCTGGGCCAGGTAATTTCCAGAGAATCAATCTTCATCCGTTTGCCAAGCCCAAAGAAAATGCGCGGATCGTTTGCCGACATATAGCTCATGCCGCCCTTGGCCTGCTCCACATGCGAAATTCCTTCCGCGGTTAGCTTCAGCGAAGCGCCGATGCCGTCGCGATTTGACCTGGTTCCGATTAGCAAAATCTCCAGCCAGTGATTGGCGTTGCCGCCGTCATTGCGCAGCAGCGAAGGGTAATCTCCGCGGTTGTTTGTAACGATATCGATGTCGCCGTCGTTATCGTAATCGGCGGTCGCCAGGCCCCGACCCGCGACGGGCCGCATGAAATCGGGCCCGAGCGATTCCGAAACTTTCTCGAACAGGCCCTTGCCCAAATTCCGAAACATCAGCAGCGGCTCTTTGTACGAAACCTCGCCGTGATAGAGGTTCACGTTGTCGAGCATTGCGCCGTTCAGTTGCAAAATGTCCGGCCAACCGTCATTGTCGTAATCCAGAAACTTCATCGACACGCCGCTCAGCAAAATTGCCTTATTCCCGATACCAGAATGAAATGTGTCGTCATTGAAAGTGTCATCGTGATTGTTGTGGTACAAGCGATTCAATTCGAAATCGAGATGCGTGATGTACACGTCTTGCCAGCCGTCGCCGTCCACGTCCGCAGCGTCGATGCCCATGCCCGCTTCATAGCGCCCGTCTTCGCTAGCGGCCATTCCGGAAACGAGCGAGACGTCTTGAAACGTTCTGTCGTGCTTGTTCAGAAACAGGAAATTAGGCCACGAATCGTTGGCGATAGCGATGTCCGTCCAGCCGTCATTGTTAAAATCCGCCAGCACCACGCCCATTCCTTTCGACTCCGGCTTGCCCACTCCCGATGCGTCGCTCACGTCGGCGAACGTGCCGTCATGGTTGTTATGGTACAGCTTCGTCTTCTGCCCTTTGTAATTCCCTGGATGACAATAGGAACGATATCCAGGGCGGTGTTCGCCGCACCAAAGATTGTTCTTTGGCGACCACTCGATATAATTCGTAACCACCAGATCTAGCCAGCCATCCTTATCGTAATCAAACCACCCCGCGCTGGTTGACCATCCGCCTTCGTCGGCCACGTCCGCCTTGGCGGTGACATCGGTGAACGTGCCGTCGCCATTATTGTGATAGAGGATGGCGCGGCCGTAGCCAGTGACGTACAGGTCAGGGTAGCCATCGTTATCATAGTCACCGACGGCCACGCCCTGCCCGTAATGTCCTTCGCCGCCGAGTCCAGCTTTTTCCGTAACGTCGGTAAACGTGCCATCTCCATTGTTGTGGTAAAGCGCCGAGCGCAACGGATGCGCCGGCTTGTAAATATCCGTAGCCGCTGACTGCACAAAGAAAAGATCCATCAGGCCGTCCTGGTCGTAATCGATCCAGCCCACGCCAGTGCCCATGGTTTCCAAATAATATTTTTCTTCCGTCTGCGTGGCGTCCTGCTGAAATGTAATCCCCGCCTCTTTGTGAACGTCGGTATACCGAACGGAAATGGCAGCTTGCTGCAATTTTGGGGCCTGCCCCGCGAACAGAAGCAAATGGGCAGCCGTGCCGAGAATTGTGGTGAGCGCCAGAATCGAGCCGAGTTTGATTGCGAGGCCGAGAACGGGTCCTCTAACTATTTTCAATTTCTTCCCATTTCCCCTGGGGTGTGTAGAGGACATTCCTTGATACAAACACGTTGGCTCACAGAATTCCAAGTCTTCCTATCGAATTACAGATTGTAGCGCCCGGGCCTCAAGGTGCTCAACGGGAACTTTCCGCGTGCCTGATCGGTTTAATGCCGACCATACGTCCGGAGTCGTGCCGGGCACGAACGCGTTTCTCTTGGATTCTGCTTTCTCAAGTCATCGTGCTTCGCTTTGAGCCTGCGCGCGGCTCCAGCGCTTTTATCACTCGAGATAGATGCGGAAGAGGTTGGCCTTCGCCGAACGGCGCGTGCTGACGTAATAGTTCGGCGACATGCCCGAAGATACATCGACCTGATTGATCAAACGCGCCCCTGGAATCCGCGCGAAATCCGCTTCACTGACGAAGCCCTTTATAAAGGTGGGAGGCGCGGCCCCGGTCTTGATGGGTATCACCGCTGTTTTTGATGAGCCGAATGGAAAGTGCCGCAGCGACACGTAAACCCATTTCCCGTCCAGACTCCACGAAAGCAGCGGCGCCGAGGAGCGTGCGGTGCCGTACCCGACGCTGCAGCTATCGCATACCGGTAACGGTGCCCCGCCCTCAAGTGGGACACTGACTGACATCGAATTTCTGTCGCCGTGCCCACCCGGCGGCGAAACGCCCACGAGCGCCCAGCGCCCGTCAGGCGAAACGCTTTGTAGAGACATGATGTGAAGATCCGAGACCGCAAGCTGGCCGGTGCCGTCTTCGTTAATACTCATGATCTTCGGCGCGGTTTGAGTGCCCTGATACAAGATCTGCCCCGGCCTGCCGAAAAAAACACGATATTCGCCTCCGAACGTAAGTTGCCGCGGTGCCTGCGTTCGATCAAGCCAGCCGACCCATATCCCCGATCGCGCCTGGCCCTGTTCTGTCGCGAAAACAACTTTTTTGCCATCCTGCGATATTGAAAAATGCGTAAGCACTAAACCCGGAAAGAGGCGTTCGCCGGTTCCGGTCGCGACATCGGAAACCCACAGCTCCCCGCTGAAATAGGAGTGCGACCCCGAAACCCGCCGCAAGGAGTAAACCTTCTTGCCATCCGGTGAAAGAGTCGGGAAAAACGAGGAGCCCTCAGAGGTGATCTGCTTTTCGCCGGTGTCATCGTCGTGTAGCCAGATTGCTGACAGTTGCGTGCCCGCGGTGGTGATGAAGGATTTGCCATCGGACATTATTGCCAGCCCTTCTTCCTCGCTTGCGCTGGATGGCGTTAGTTGCTGAGGCGCACCGTCCGGGAAGCGTTGCCGCCACACGTGAGAACCGGCCGTCCAAGCGTCCACAGTGAAGTACATCCATTTGCCGTCGGGAGACCACTGGGCCCATGTACACGAACCCTGCGGTCCGACTTGCCGCCCCGCCGATGAGCCGTCGAACGGTATCACTCGGCATCGTCTCCACCACTCGCTATCCATTTCCGCCAGCAACACCCATTTTCCGTCCGGGGACAGCGCAGACCGGTGTACCATCCCGTGCAGATGGTCGGGTGGAACGTAGATGTCGCGCTCATCGGTCCGGCTGGCATTAGCGGTGGAGAGCTTCATGTGTATGCCGGTCGTGATCGTGGAGAACAGTACGCGATCGCGATCGATCCAGCTTAATCCGGTGGCGTTAGCCATAAACAGCTTCGGTTCCTGCCCTCCCAACAAGGGCAGTTCGTAGGTATTCCAGACAAACGGACCTTCTATTTGAGTGAAGTACAGCCGGCTGCTGTCCTCGGAGAAATTGATCGTCTGCTTTCTAAAGGGGGTTTTTGTCAGTTGGAACGGTTCGCCCTCGGGCAGAGATTTGAACCAGATTTGGCCGGTGTTGGTAGAATTTCCGAAACCCCCGGGACCACGCAAAAACGCCACCAGCTTGCCGTCGCGCGACAGCGTGGGGATTTCGGCAGAATCATTAAAGTTGGTAAGTTGCTCCCAACGCAGGGAGAGCGTCCCCACACTCTCGTTGCGAGTGAGGCGAGGCCACAAGAGAAAGCTCGCGGCGACTAAGGCACAGACTCCGGCGCCGACGATCGCTACCACCAGCCCCGTCCGAGGGCGTCTCCGCAGCGGTTCCGCGACCGCTACGGCGGTTGATGTTGTTTCGAGCCGCCGCAGGTCCACCACCAACTCGGTCGCTGATTGGTAGCGATTCTCCGGATCCTTATCGAGGCACTTGAGGATGATTCGTTCCAGTTCTGCGGGTATTGCTCCATTTAGCGCGCGCGGGGGTGTAGGAGCCTGGTGCAGGATGGCATCTGTGAGGCGCGTGCTCAGCTCCTCGCGGAAGGGCCGCAGGCTCGTAGCCATTTCATAGAGCACCGCTCCAACTCCCCAAATGTCGGTGCGTGCGTCGGTTTTGTCGCCACGCAACTGTTCGGGTGCCATGTAAGGCAGCGTGCCGAGAACTACCAGCGGTTCGGTCAGTGTCAGAGAGTGCGTTGCATCCTGATCGATTGGCGGCAGCAACTTTGCCAGCCCAAAGTCGAGCACTTTAACTCTGCCGCCATCAATGACAAAAATATTCGCAGGCTTGACATCCCGATGAATAATCCCTTTGCCGTGGGCAGTTTGTAGTGCAGTAGCGATCTGCATTCCGAGCTTGACCACCTGCTCGACCGCCAGACCCTGGCCGTCCATGTATTGCCTGAGCGTCCGGCCTTCGAGCAACTCCATGACCAGGAACTGCCGCCCTTCGTGTTCTCCCACATCGTAAATCGTGCAGATGTGAGGATCGTTTAGGGCGGATGCGGTGTGTGCTTCGCGCTCGAAGCGTAGCTTCGCTCCCGGTTCGGCAGTGAGACGAGAGGGCAGAATCTTGACAGCGACGTTTCGGTTAAGACGTGTGTCAGTGGCTCGGTAAACTTCGCCCATCCCGCCCGCGCCAATGGGCTCTTCGATTTTATAGGGGCCAAGCCTAGTGCCCGAAGCCAGGTACATCGTGCAGCGAATTATAAGCTAGGAACGATGCAGCGGACACGGCGCATCAATATACAAGCGCGGCAGAGGGTGAGCCTGCAGGCCACCGTTCTTGTTCGAGTGTTATCCAGGCGATGTTGCCAAGATCAACGTCGTGGCTTTTGGATACCAGTTGGTGCCAAATTCGGGGAGCATCCCATTATCAGGGAAGTGTTCTCGGAGGATGGCGAGCCATTTTTCGAATTCTTCCGACTCCATCGGATACATGCTGTGAGGCTGCAAGAAGAATTCCGAGGGAGACTTTTCCAGTACTTGGTGGCCTGCAGAGTCGGTGCGGCAATGCGGGCATGCGTACGTGCGCTTCTCGTACGGCAAGTCGAGCCAGGTGTGCTCTCACCGGGAAAGTCACAATCAATCACCCAGTGCGGTGCTGCACAATTTGGACAGCTCAGCTGAACTAATCGGGCGGGTGTACTCATTGGATGGCAGAGTAAGAATAGCGCAAGAAAGCGAAGACCCTAGATTTCTTCGCGCGGAAGGTCCCCGTATTTGATGCGGTAGCAGCGGTCCGAGAGATCGACGAGATCATCGAGGCGCCAAGCACTCTTGTCGTTCAGATTTTCGGCGAGCTTGAGCGGTAGCCGTTTGAGACCTAAGTGAGCGCCGCTGATAGCTCCGGCCATGGCTCCGGTTGTGTCGACATCACCGCCGGCAACGATCGCGGTGCAAACCGTCTCCGAATAGTCTTCCGGGGTTCGCAAGAAACTGTAGAGGCTCCAAAGCACACTGGGGATGACAAAGGGCGAAATCCACTTCCAGTCGTCGAGGGTTTTTTCCTGGCCGCAAAAGGCAATCATCGGAGCGGTTTTTTCCGGTGGAAGTTCGATCCAATCGGCCAGCTGCAAAACCTGGTCCGCGAAGCTTGGGTCAAATGGGCGCATCCATTTGCGGAGTTGATGGACGAAACCGGTGACCTCGATCGTGCCGGGCTGCGCCGCCAGTGCAACCGCCCCGGCGATGGCAATCGATCCGGCGGAACAACGACCATCCGTGTGCGTGATGCGACCTTGGTCGTAAGCGACGCGAATCATCTCTTCCGGGTCATCGCCGAACAGTAATCCTACCGGCCCAGCGCGCATGGCCGTTCCGTTGCCCGCGTAGGGCGCCGGCATGCCAGCCTCTTTCCAGTGGACACCCGCGATTAGCCGGCGGGCCGCTGCGTCGGTTGCGATGCCGCGTCCTACGATGCGATTTTCAGCGAAGATGGAGCCGATGCGAGCAGCATAGTCTGCGGCATCGAACCGGCCCACTTCGGCGTAGCTGAGCATGAGTTCGCGGGCCAGTTGCGAATCGTCGGTATACTGCCCGCAAGCGTACTTGCTACGGGCACCGGGCCAGGACTCAAAATGGCCAGCGCGCAGCTCTTCGATGTAGGCAGCACAGATTTCCGGAGGAGAGCCCTCCACCGGGAATCCGAGCGCGTCGCCGAGACATTGTCCGACAAGGCAGCCGCGAAATTGGTCTAGTCGTGGCACAGTGCTGGTGGAAGAATTTTTCATTCGCATTATTTTTTAGTCGATTGAAGAGTCCCGAGCCTTGCGTGCAATCTAGAGAGTGCGCTCCGCAAGAGATAAAGCTAGCTGAAGTAGTTGCTGACGAGCCACCATCGGCATGGGTTCGCGCATCGACCCGGATTGCGCTGGCGCGCGCGACAATGCTTCTTCAATTCGATTTACATCCAGTCCGCCGGCGGCATGGCTCCCTTTGAAGCGATTCAGCACTTCGCGCGCTTTGTCAATTTGCCCAGTCTGATAATAAAAAACGCCCAGCGTAGAATAGCTGCCCGCCCATTCCGGCAGCAGTTCCACCGCGCGCTCGAGTCGCTCGCTGGCTTGCGCAGTGTTGCCTTCCAGCACCGAGACCACGCCCAACCCCCACTGAATTTTCCCCGAACTGGGAATTCGCGCGAGACCCTTTTGCAGCGTGTCCTTGGCGCCACCGAGATCGTTTTGCCGCAACTGCACTAGTGCGAGCGAAACGTAATACTGGTCGTTGTCCGGATTCCGCTGAATCGCATTACGAAAGATCTCCGCGGCTTTCTCGGAGTCCCCGAGATGGCCGCGAATGTCTCCGAGCAAAGCGAGGAAAGCATCGTCTTGCTGTCCCGCCGCGGAAACTTGCTGCGCGGCTTCCAGCGCCTCGCGGTAAAGGCCCTTGCGGAAGTACGCGTCAGCCAAATCAAATTTCACATCGTCGGAATCCGGATTGGCGCGTGCCGCCGCCTGGAAATGTTGAATAGCGTCGTCGTACAAGCGATAGCGTGCCAATAGCACGCCGACTCCGGTCTGCGTGCGGTAATCATTTCCGCTAAGCTGGTCAAGCTGCGCAACCGCCTTCCGGGCATCCTCAAGTTTGCCCAACTTCAAATACGTTTCCGCCAGCAAATACAAATCCTCCGGCTGGTCCGGATGCTTTTGAATTTGCTCCGTGAGCTGCGCCAGATCGAGTTGCGTGCGCGCTTGCGCCGGCAGGCTGGAACGGTTGTCCAAGTAATCGAATAAATGCTGGTAAGGATACGGGCCTGTCGACGCGTCCTTCGACAGCGTCTGAAACACGTTCAAATCGCGCTGAGCCGCTTCCGTCTGATGCAGGCTGCGTTCCGCCATGGCCAGCTTGTAGTAACCCGAAGCCGGATTGCGGCTTACCTTCACATATCGGCGTAGCAGTTCCGCGGCTTCTTCGAATCTCTTGTTCGCGGCACGTAAGTTCGCCAATTCGAGCAGCGCTTCGGAATAGTCAGGACTGACGCGCAAAGTTTGCTGAAACAGCGCCTCCGCTGCCGCGTGGTTGCCCTGGCGCTCCTCAATGTAGCCCAGGTTGAATAGGCAAGAAGGATTGCGCGGGTCGATCTTGAGCCCTTCCTGAAAATACTTTTTCGCCTCGTCGAATCGCCCCAAATGGCGGTAAGAAAGGCCCAGGAACGCGTAGGAGCCGGCCGAGCGGTCCAAGCTGACTAAAATCTTGAATTCTTCAATGGCTTTTTCGGCTTTGCCGGACATGAAGTAACTTTCGCCGAGCGCGGCATGCAGATCGGCGCGGCTCGGCGCGATTTGCAAACCGGACTCGAGAAGCGGAATTGCGTCCTCAAAATAGTTCTGCGTCATGCTGACGCGCGCCAGCAGAAAGATGATGTCCGTATTCTGCGGTGCGAGCTTGTGCGCGCGCGCCAGCAAGTCCAAAGCATCGACCGGCCGCGATTGATCGGCATACACCTGCGCCAGCAAATACAGCGTCTCCGGAGAATCAGGCTTGAGTTTTACTGCCCGTCCCAGCTCCAATTCCGCTTTCGTATACTCGCCGGCGCGCAGATACGTTTGTCCCAAGTTATAAAGAATCTCGAACGATTCAGGCTGCAGCGCATTGGCTCGTTCCAGTTCGAGTTGCGCCGCGCGATATTGCTTCTCCGAGGCCAGCAGCACCCCCAATGTAAAATGAAGCTGGACGTTGTCCTTGTTCTCCGCGGAAAGTTCGTTCGCCGTGTTCAGCCCTTCCGCGGTTCTGCCGGCACGGAGATACGCGCGCGTTAGGTTGAAGCGCGTTTCCAAATTAGTGGGACGCACCCGTTGCAAGTGCAGGATCGCTTTCGCCGGCGAACCTTGCGCCATCAGCACCAGTCCCAGATTGTAGTGGGCATCGCGATTCGCCGGGTCGAGTCGCAACACGGCAGCAAACTCTCTCTCCGCCAAGTCCAGCTTGTGCTGCGCAACGTACAGATTGCCGAGGTTGTTGTGCGTGCTGCTCGCGTTCGGGCTAAGTTTCAATGCGTACACAAAGGCGTCAAGCGCGTTCACGTATTCCTTTTCATCGCTGTAGACAATCCCCAGCAGATTGTAGCCTTCCACGCTCTTGGGATCTCGCCCCAACTCCTCCAGAATTTTCTTCTTCGCTTCCTCCAGCCGCCCTTTACCCAGAAGCGCCTCGGCCTCAACTAACTCCGGCGCAAGTTTGGCGGATCCCTGAGCGTTTCCGCGTTGCCGAACCGCCTGCTGCGCCGCGGAATTACCGCACAGCGACAAAGTCGTTGCGAGAGTCACAAGCGCTAAACGCAATCTCTTCCGACTGCGCAGAGGGCGAAATAAAATTCCAGGGAACAATTCGGTTTTCTCCGTTCGAAACGTCAATTTAGCATTTCCAGCGCCTGCTGAGCCATTTTGTGCTGCGGCTGTTCGTGCAACAAGGCCTGCAACACCGCACGCGCCTTCTCCTTCTCCTGCAATATCACGTATAAGCGCGCGAGGTTGAGGTATGCCTGATCGAAACCCGGCGCCACGCGAATGCACGCCTTGAACCGCTCCTCCGCTTCCGCGTAACGCTGCTCGCGAACAAAAAGCACGCCGAGATTGTTGAGCGCATCCAGATACTCCGGGCGCAAATCCACGGCCTTTTGCAAATACCGCGCAGCCAGTGAAACCTCTTCCTGTCGCGCGTAAAGCATTCCCAGGTTATAGTGGACCTCCGCATTATCCGGCTCTAATTCCGCCGCACGCTTCAAAAGCGTTTCCGCCTCCGCAAAACTTCCCTGCCGCCGCTCGACGTTCCCGAGATTCAAGAGCGCGGTGGCGTAACCGGGTCGCAGCAGTAGCGACTGCCGGAAGTTGCGAACCGCCTCCTCCGTCTTGCCTTCCTGCGCAGCCACCATTCCCAGGTTGTTCCACGCCTCCGGATAGTTCGCACGCAGCTTCACCGCTTGCTCCAGATACCTGCGCGCATCACCGAATTCGTTCCGCCGAAGATATAGCGTTCCCAGGTTGTAGTAAGCCTCGGGTTCGTCCGGTTTTGCGGCAATCACCTGCTGAAATGCCGCCGCAGCCTGCTCCAGATATCCGCGCTGAAACAGCGCAACGCCATAGGTGAAGTCATTGCGCTGAAAAGCGCCCTGGTGAAGCGTGCCCGGGAAGGGAAGCGCCCTGCGCATCCGCTCCGCGGCGTCAGCAGGAATCGCTCGCAAATCCCCGACAACGCGTTCCGCGTTCACCGCGCCCTGATAAATCTTCACGATCATGCCGTTCCGATCAACCAGCAGGGACGTCGGAATCGGCAGATCCCGCCGCCGGTCAAACAGGTAGCGATAAAGAATGTTGAAGATACCGGACACCTCCGGCGTCGCCAGCAACGTCGGAAAGAAAAACTTGCCTGCCATCGATTGCACCGCGGCGGCGTCTCGCGGCTCATCAACGTTTATTGCGAGGATGCGAAGTCCACTCGATTCCAGGCTTTTCTGTTCGCGCTGCAGACGTCGCAGTTGTTCCAAAGCATCCGCCGAGCCGGCGCCACAAAAAGTGAGAAGCGCCGGCCCGCCCCGGAACGATTTAAGGGCCACCGTTTTCCCCGCCAAATCCGGCAACGAAAAGTCCGGTGCCCGCAACGGCTGGATCAGCCATGTTTCGATCAGCGATGGAACAACGTCGACCTCCGGAGATTCGCTCGCCTGCGCCGGCAACGCCGGCGAAGTGGCGAACGGTCGCGCTAAAAAATCCGCCGACCCTTCATGCACTTCAATTCGCTGGTTGACCCGCAAATCCTGCAACGTCTGCGTGAATCCGCTGGGCCAGCGAATGCTCACCCGTGCTGTTTCCGCATCTTTTCCCAACCCAAAAAAAAGCTCCTTGCTGTGCTGCGAAAGAAATCCCGAACCCGCCTGCAGATATTTCGTCTGCCGTACCGTCCCCGCTTCAACCGTCACCGCCGCCCCGATTGCGTCGCGATTGCTCCTTTGCCCCCGCAATCGCAGCACAATCGAATTTCCTACGTCCTTCATCACATTGCGCAAAACGCGTAGCTGCGGCGCATTGCGATTCTTCAGAATCACTTCCAATCGTCCGTCGTGATCCAAATCCGCAAGCGCAAACGACCGGCTGTCGTCCGGAAAGTCCATTCCGATCGTGCCCGACACTTCCGAAAACGTTCCATCGCGATTGTTGGCATAGAACACATTCCTCTCGTACCCGTTCCAGGTTGCGTCCGAGCGAATCAATTCGTTGATCGCATTCCATCCCAGTTCATACTTCGGCGAGGGAATGGCACTGTCGGGCGACTTTGCCACCACCTGCCTCCAGAAGAAGCTCGCGAGGTCGCCCTGTTCGCGCCGCGTCTCCGTAGGGCCGGAAATGTAGCCATTCGCGATGTACAGGTCCGAATAGCCATCTTGGTCGAAGTCCCAAGCGTCCGATGACCAAGCCCAGCGACCCATCTCCACGCCAGCCTGCTCACTTACGTTCCTAAATTTCCCGTTCCCCTCGTTGCGATACAGCGAATTCCCGCGTGCATGCCGCCGATACAGTCCGCGAATATTCTCCGGTTCCTTTTCCTGGAAGGCCTTTTGCTCCGACACGCGAATCCCCGCTGCCGACCACATATTCGACACGTAAATGTCCTGCCGGCCGTCGTTGTCGTAATCGAACCACGAAGCGCTCATGCCCGCCCCGGCGTCTTCGACCCCAGCATCCCCCGCCACCGACGTAAACGTTCCATCGCCGTTGTTGCGGTAGAGATTGCTTCGCCCGAAGTCGTTGGCCACGTATAAATCCGGGCGTCCATCCGCTTTGAAATCCCCCCAAGCGCACGCAAAGCTATAGCGGTCATTGTCAACGCTCAGCCCCGCCGCCTCCGTGCGGTCGCGAAACGTGCCGTTCCCTTCATTGTGCAGGAGAAAATTCGGCGGACCGTTGCGCGCATCGAAATATGGAACCGGATAGTGATACTGATCCAAGCCGGCGTAATAGCTATACAGACAAAAATAAATATCCAACAGGCCGTCGCCGTCGTAATCTGCAACCGCAGCGTGCGTGAACGTGCCTTGCGGCGGTCGCGCAAACTGAAACGCATCGCGCTTCAGTGAAAATTTCCCATCTCCCTCATTCGCAAAAAGCAGCGGCCCGCCCCCGCACACCACAAGCAGGTCCTGCCGTCCTTTGTTCGCAAAATCCGCAAACAAAGCGCAAGCGCTGCTGTCCAGCACGTCCACGCCCGATTTTTCCGAGACATCCTCGAAACTTCCGTCTCCGCGATTCCGGTAGAGCCGATTCGGAAGTCCCGCAGGCTGGCAGACGTAAAGATCGTCAAAGCCGTTGTTATCGAAACCTCCCACCGCTAGCCCGTTGTTCCCGTAAACATCAATTCCGCACGCCCCGTCCAAAACCGTCCGCCAATGGTCCACACCATGCGGCATTTGCGTCTTGTACGATTCCGTTCGCCCCAGCGCGTGCTCAGAAATATCGACGAATACTGGCTCGTTAGTGCGGCTGACCGTTTCTTCTGTGGCCTGCCATTTCACCGCGCGCCAAGCGCCCGATGCATCGTGCGACCAGCGCGTCAACCACCGTCCGATGCGTTCCTCGCGTCCGCCGCCCGCGCGCGTTCCCACAAAGTCGTATCGAATGTCCACCCGCACTTGGATCGGCGACTGTGCGCTCTCTTCGATTTCCACGATCTCGAACTCCGCCGTCTCAATTCGAGAAAATCCACCCAAGTACGTTTTCATTTGTTGCAAAAATCGCTCCCGGCCCACAGCAACATCCGGCGAAAAGCGCCTGCGCAACACTTCGAGTCCATATCCGGAACGTACAGAGCGTTCCTCGTCGGGCACAAGCGACGTAGCCTCCAGCGAAGCGTCAACAAATTTCGCCAGCGTCGCAAGAGACGGCTCCGCCGCCTTAAGAGCTTGGCCCCATTCGACTAAGATTTTGGTTATTTCCCAACCGCATTTTTCGGTGACAAATTCATCGAAGCCAGGCGCAACGTAGCGTAAAACCGCATCCAATGGAGATTTCGCCGGATAATGCGGCGAGACGCGAAGATCAGCGAACGGAAAAAATGGGGCTGAACCGTGAACCGCAGGCCTGTCTAAGGAAGGAAAAGGCAAACCATAAAGAGGTGCCGGAACGAACAGCGCCGGAGCCCACCGCATACCGTGAAGAAACGCGCGCCGCGAAAAAATATGCTCCCGCTTGTTATTTCGCCCCATCCGTCCGTGCCAGCGACCTCGCCTTCGCATGCTAGCACGTAGCGACGCAGCACCGCTGCGCCCCACCTAGGCCTGGTTGTTACTGTTCAGTGGGAGCCGCCCCAGAAGAATCGCCCAAAACCAATTCTGCCGAAATCTGATACTCCCGTCCGTGCGGATTCGGCGAACAAGAAAGTTCATGCAGCGCGTCCGCAGCCATCTGCCCCAGCATGTCGCGGTGGATATCCACCGTGGTGATCGAAGGATTGCTGTATTCCGCCAGGCGCGTCTTATCGAATCCGGTCACGGAAATGTCCTGCGGGACGCGGCAACCAGCCTTAAGCAGCCCTTTGATCACTCCCACCGCCGTTAAATCATTGATGGCCATTACGGCCGTCGGCCTCGGCGAGAGTTTCGATATTGCCAGTCCGGCTGCAAACCCTCCTTCGAATCGCAAATTGCCGGGCAGAATGGGCCCCGGCTCCAATCCCAGCGCTAGCATGCATTTTTCGTACGCCTGTAACCGTACTACGTTGGATTTCAGCCGCGGTCGTCCCGCAACAAAGGCAATGCGCCGATGCCCGTGGTCGTGAAGATAGTTGACGATCTGCTGCATTCCGGAGTAGTAGTCGATCCGCAAATTACTCACGTACTGCCGCACCGGAGCAAGATCCAGAAAAGTTACCGCTATTCTGCGCCGCGCCAATTCCTGTATCACCCGCAAGCTGATCTCCGAAGTCATCACCGCCACGCCGCGCACCTTGTGCTCCATCATTCGCTCGGCGGCCTCGCGCGTCCTCTGCGGTTCGTAATTGGTGTCGCTCAGGATGGCGTCGTAACCGAGCTGTCGCGCTCGCGTCTCAAAACCCTTTATGACTTCCGGAAAAAACGGATTCTCGATGTCCGAAACGATGATCCCCAGCGTGCGGCTCTCCCGCGAAGCCAGATGTCGAGCATGTACATCGGGAAAATATCCCAGGCGCTTGACCGCCGACAGCACCACGCTGTGCGTGCGACGCCCAACTTTCCCCGTTTTGTTCAATACGTTGGAGACCGTGGCGGTGGACACTCCCGCGGCCTTGGCAACATCACGAATGGTTAGGCCCATAAGCTCAAGCGCTCTGCCTTTTCGGATTATCCCGCTCGAATCCTCGACTTTGTCTGCAAACGGCTTGCAGTATAGATGAAAAAAACCGCTTGACAATATCCAAACTCCTGTGTAATACACCTTCCCAACAGGTTAAGCGGTTAAGTTGCTCCGGTGCGTAAATCAGGGGTCATGGTTTACATGCATTCTGCGGGCTTGGGGTGCCAGATTTTCACTACGCTCTTGTCGTCGGGCGCATCTTCCCGCGTGTTTCAGACCTCCGTCCGTAAATTTTACATTTGTCGAGGAACGTTTAGGTTTACTACCGCTCAGACGTTGGCTGTCCGCGATTGGTCAGGGAGTACGGCCTGCCAGGGCCAGGAGGAAAGGCGATGAACGCAAAGGATCTTTCAACGCTGTTCGGTCGGATCTCACTCTGCATGCTGGCCAGCCTTGTCATGCTGTTGTGCAGCGCCGCGCCGCTCCGCGCGCAGGTCGACGCCGGCAGCATCTTGGGCACCGTTACCGACGCCTCCGGCGGTTCGGTTCACGGTGCCACAGTCACCCTCACCAATGAGGGCACCAATGCCAGCCTCTCCACGACGACCAGAGACGACGGTACTTACAAGTTCGTGCCCGTCAAGATTGGCAGCTACAAGCTCACCGCCACCATCCAGGGCTTCAGTACCGTAACGCAGAGAAATGT
>Ga0209736_1000198_pt1 | contig 19328 bp, 16 predicted proteins | sample BlaSpr_A8_Ref_M3_FD_187992 | JGI IMG/M metagenome (GOLD analysis project Ga0209736, IMG submission 187992) | Forest soil microbial communities from Thunder Bay, Ontario, Canada - Black Spruce, Ontario site 2_A8_Ref_M3 (SPAdes) (version 2) | ecosystem: Environmental > Terrestrial > Soil > Boreal...
AGCGGATCGGTCGCTCGCACACCGAAGATGAGAGACGACACGACGCGTCCCAGCGCTAACGCAACGGCGAAGCCGATACCGACGCCGAGGAGAATGGGCTTCATGCCATCGGCAACAACCATCCTCAATACGTCGGAGTGCGACGCGCCCAACGCCATGCGAATGCCGATCTCGCGAACGCGGCGGCGAACGGCGTAGGAGAGCACACTATAAATGCCAACTGCGGTGAGCACCAGCGCGAGTCCAGCGAATGCGGCCAGCAAAAGCATATTGGAGCGCTGGGGTGACAAAGAGCTGGAGATCAATTCATTCATGCTCATCACGTCGATGACGGGCGCTTCCGGGTCCACTTGGTGTACGGCGCTGGTCACCGCAGAGACGGCGCTCATGGGATCTGTGCTGGTCCGCACGGTAAGGCTCATCCCGAAGGAGCGCCAGCGTTCGGAAGGAGGCGCGAAGATCTGATCCAGCGGCCAGTAGACCGTTGCCACCGGCCGAGTCTCGTCCAAAGAATCCAATTTAACATCGCCCACGACTCCCACAATTTCCCGAACCGCATTCGGGTAAAACGTCAGAGTGAGATGTTTGCCTAGCGGGTTTTCGTTAGGCCAAAAGCGCTTGGCCATGGACTCGCTGACGAGCACCGTGGGCGTTCTGCCCGCCACGTCGGAGTCTGTCAGGTCACGGCCTCGCAAGAGCGGCACGCGCATGGTGCGAAGGTAACCCGGACTTACGAGACGAACATCCACTTCTGGCTGGTCCGCCATCGGCACGACAGGTTGGCCCTCGATAGCCACGGGTTGGTGCGAGCCGCCGTTGCCCATGGGAAGGTCATCGATTACGCCGGCCGACTCTACACCTGGGGTCGTCCGAACCTGCTGAAGCACGCGCTCGAAAAAGGCGATTTGCGCATTTGGCGTGGTGAATTTGTTGGCAGGAACAGAGATGTTCATCGTGAGCACGCCGTTGGGATCGAAGCCGGGTTGGATGTTGCTCAGCTGCCACAAGGTGCGGACCATGAGGCCGGCACCGATCAGCAGAACCAGTGAGAGGGCAACTTCGCAGACTACCAGCAAACCGCGGGTCTTGCTTCCACCCGAATCGGAGCTGCCTCGGCTCTGACCTTGCTTGAGAGCTTCGTTCACATCCGTTTTGGTAAACCGCAGCGCTGGGAGAAGACCAGCGATGATGCCTGCGAAGAGGGCGAGAAATGCAGTGAAGGCCAGCACCGGAGCATCGAGAGTGATTTGCGTGAAACGCGGGAGCCGGTCGGCAAGGAATTTGACGATCAGAGTCGTGCCAAACCTGGCGAGAAACAAGCCCAGTGCGCCGCCGGCGAGGGAAAGAAGTACCGTTTCCGCCAGGATTTGGCGCAGGATGGCAAAGCGGGTTGCTCCCAACGCCGTGCGAATAGCGATTTCTTTTTTTCGCGCGAGAATTTTGCCGAGTACAAGGTTGGCAACGTTGGCGCAGGCGATCAAAAGGACGAAAGCCACGGCGCCCAGCAAGACAAGCAGCGCCGGTCGGACATCGCCAACAAGCTGCTCGCGCAAAGGACGAATCGTGGCGCCCCACCCTTTGTCGTCCTCGGGATAGAGCTGCTCGAGCCGGGTGGAAATGGCACTGAGTTCGGCTTGCGCAGCGCGGACATCCACGCCGGGTTTCAAGCGGCCGATGACCAAGTAATTGTGATTGCCGCGGACAGCACGCCTTTCGTCAGTCCAGGCCAGCGGAGTCCAAAGCTGAGCCCAGCTTGGAAACTTGAATGTTGGAGGCATGACCCCGATGACGTTGTAGGTTTCGCCGTCGAGAACTATGTTCCGGCCGACAATTCCAGGATCGGCGCCAAAGCGGTCGCGCCAAAGGGCGTTGCCGAGGACCACGACGTGACCCTGGCCGGGGCGGTCATCCTCGGGCGTAAATCCGCGGCCGAGAATAGGTTGAACGCGAAGGATCGAAAAGAAGCCTGGAGCGACCGGGGCTGCTTGAATGGCTTCCGGGCGTTCCTTGCCGCCGACGTTGAAGCGCGCGCCGCCGAAAGCGGCCATGTCTTCAAAGGAATGGTTCATGGTCCGCCAGTCGAGATAGTTGGCGGGTGAGACGGAGAAGAGGGTCATTCCCGGGAAGCTCTTTGCGGGAGGAACGTGCCAAATCTGCATGATGCGGGAGGAGTCCTGGTAGGGCAGGGGGCGTAAGAGAACGGCGTTCACCACGGAGAAAATCGCGGTGTTGGCGCCAATGCCCAGAGCGAGCAGGAGGATGGCCGTGACGGTGAAGCCCGGGTTGCGAAGGAGAATGCGAAAGCCGAGTTGAAGGTCGGAGAAGAGGTTACGCATAAGAAGGCGCTCCTGGCCGCCGATGAAAGGCAGGTCGGCGGTGACATGCATAGGAGACGGACGAAACGGCAAAAGGTTCCACGGATTTGGTGAGGCTGGGCGTGCCGGATACCACAAGGCGCGATTGCGCGAGTTTTGCTGGTCTAGCAGTCGGGGTATATAGTTGAACGAGGGCGTTCGCACCTCTCATCGCGCGCGACCTGGCACGAGATTTTCTAGTCAGCCGACAGGCAAAGCAAAGGCAACCCAGACGGATGGCCGCAGACGTCAGCAAGCATTTGGACCGCGCCAAGCGATTCCTCGAAAAGAACCGCGTCGAGGACGCGATCGAGGCCTATCTGGCGGTGCTCGATGACGCGCCTCAGCACCAGGAAGCGACGCAGGCGCTGGGAGATCTGTACGCACGGATGGATCAACCGGAGCGCGCCGCCGTTTATTACGGGCTCCTTTTCGATCTGTTGATCGATCCGCGCGACGAAACCAAAGCGCTGGCCATCTACAATCGTTTTCTGAGAAGTGGTTCCAACGCCCAGCCGCCGGAGCGCATTGCCCGGTATGCGTTTCTCCAGCAAAAACAGAATCATCCCGAAGAAGCCATCGATCAATACTCCAAGGCCGGGGAACTCTTCGCGGGCGCGGGACGCCATGAAGACGCGCTTTTTTGCTGGGAGCGCATCGCGCAGCTTGATCCGGAGAATCTCAGCCGGCAGCTGCGGCTGGCCGAAGCGGCGGAGAGCATCGGGAAGAACGCGCTGGCAGCGCGGACTTTCCTTCGCGCGGGGCAGCTCGCCTCGGCGGGGGGAGCCCAAGCTGATGCGCTCAAACTGCTAGGCCGGGCTTACAAGCTTGCGCCCCAGGAGCGGAGCGTCGCGCTGCTCTACGCGCAAGCAAAACTACGTAGCGATGAAGCCGCGGAAGCGGCCGCCCTGCTCGAGCCGTTCGCAGGAACAGAGAGCGACACGGTCTTTCTCGAGACGTTCGGCGACGCCTTAATACGCGGAGGAAATCTCGATCGGGCGCGCGAGATTCTTGAAAAGCTCTTGCGCGAAAAAAACGCTGGCGCGGAGCGGCTTTTCGAGCTTGCCGATGCCTACGCAGCCTCCGCGCAGACCACGAAAGGCGTGGACGTGCTGCAGACGCTGAAGCGCCGCATGTTCGCGGACAAGCGTCAAAATGATTTTGCCACGCACTTGGATGCCGTGGCTTCGAAACACCCTCATTCGCAGGGCATGATGGAGTTCTGGGCCACGGTTTACAACGAGCTGAATCGCGAATCGCAGTATTTCGAAATCCTCGTAAAACTCTTCGATGTGTATTTCAATGCGGGCGATTTCCGGAAAGCCTGCGATTCGCTCGAGCGGCTCGTGGACATCGATGCCTACGACTACCGCAATCAAGAGCGTATGGAAAAGCTTCGCGGACACGTTGACGAAGCATTCTTGAAACGAGTGGGTGGCCGACTGGCTAAATCCATGAGTACGTCTCCCCCGCCGCCGTCCAACGCAGGCGCAGGCGCGAGCGTCTCGCAGGCACCGCCAAGTACGGAAGAGGGGCGCCATGCGCAAGCGCTCGAAGACTTAATCGTACAAACGGAGATTTTCCTGCAGTATTCATTACAGGCGAAGGCGCTGGAACGGCTGCAAAAGATCGCGATTATGTTTCCCGGGGAAGAAGAGCGCAACGCGCGTTTGCAAAACCTGTATCAGATGGCGAATTGGTGGCCACCTGGCGCAGCAAAACCCAAGCAGGAACCAGCCGCATCTCCAGCACCGGCACCGGCACCAGCGCCGGTCGTCGAGGCGCAGCCGGTCCAAATCACCACGCGCACGGGTGTGTATAGCGCGGAGACGCTGCGCGATCTCTCGAAGATTTCCGAAATCAATCAGAAGATTTTCCGGCAACAGACGCCGCGGGCGATGCTGAACACGGCAGTGAGCGAAGTGGGATCGCACCTGCGCGCTACCCGCTGTATCGCCGTCGTTGGCGCCCCGGGACGCCCTCCCGAGATGTCTGCGGAGTTTTGCGATCAGACGAGCAAGCCTGCGCCCGGAGCGCAGGTCGTCCTGCTACTCGCGCAGATGGAGAAGGCGGAGCCGGACGAACTGGGCGGTTTGGTTGTTGACGCCACGGAGGGATCGATAGTCACGGAATTGGGACTGGCGACGGCGCTTGGCGTGATGATTACGGATAAAGAAACGCAAGCGCCGGCGGGAATGCTGATCGTGGGTCAAGTGGAGCCGCATAAGTGGAAGCCGAACGAAGCTTATTTTTTGCAGGCGATTGGCGACCAAATGCTGATGAGCGTGAGCCACACGCGGCTGCGCTCGCTAGTGCGACGCATGGGCGTCTCCGATGAGCGCACGGGCTTGCTTAGCCGCAGCTCGTATCAGAGCTGCCTGCTGACGGAAGCGGACCGGGCGCGCAGCCAGGGCACGCCGCTGGCGCTGGCCATTTTGCAAATCGACCGGGGCGCGGAAATTCTGAGGCAGCAGGGTGAATCGCCGCTGGAGCGGTTTTTGGAGCAACTGGCGCGGTCGCTGCAACCGATCGTGCGGCAGAACGACGTGGCGGTGAAATATACGTCGTGGTCGCTGGCGTTTATTTTGCCGGATACGACGCTGGCCGGCGCGCAGAATCTTGCTGACAAATTGCGCCGCGCAGCTTCCGGTTTGCGGCCGCCATGGGACGCGACGCAGATCACGTTGAGCGCGGGAATCGTCGAAGCAGTGGCGAAGCATGAATACGACAGCGAAGACATCGTGACGGATTTGATCAATCGCGCGGAATTTTCTGTGGAAGAAGCGCGGAAAAAGGGCGGGGATACGGTGGTGACGCTGGAGACGCCGAAGGTTTGAAGAATCGAATCCCGTGGTCGGCCTAACGAGGCCTGTCGAGCGGCAGGACCTTGAACTGACGTTTGCCTTCGATGCGATAGGTGGAGAAGTCGGCGTGATCGATAGTGAGGATGACGGAGATGGACTCGCGCTTTGCTAGATAAACGAGAGTAGCGTCGGCGAAGTCCATCGGGCGATCCCAGTAGCGCGACATGAGAGAATAAATCTCGGACAATTCCTGATGTTCGATCTCTCCCAAAACTAGCGCGCCCGACCGAACGAATTTCCAGGTGGCTTCCATGTCCGAGCGCGAATCGCCAACGAGATGAAAGAGCTCGGTGAGGACCGCCTCAGAAGTAAGCAAAGGCATATGCATCTGACGAAACGCGTCTCGGCAGGCTCGATGCCAAGAGTCGGTTTTATCGAGAATGGCGATAATGGCGCCAGTATCGATCAGCGCGTTAGCGTCCATAGCGACGCCCAAGGCGGCGCCGGATTACTTTGCGAACGGACTTGGCGTCGCCGGGGTGGCCACCGGAGAGAGCACCAATGTAGGGTTCGACGGCAGCGTGTAGTTTTCGCTGAGCCTTGTCATCGGAAACTGTTGCCGCGCTCTCCTTGAGCCATCTACGGGCGGCTTCGTCCAGCAGGGAAGAAACCGAAACCTTGCGATAACGAGCTTCGCGTTCGAGATCGGATTTGAGTTCGCTGGATACGCGCCAACTGTAGACTTCGGTCTTCATGCACTACAGTGTAGTACAAGTGCCGAGGCCATTCAAGATATTCCCAAACATCGATACTTTGCGGGTCGGACCTTCGTGCGTTTCCGTGTTTTGGGGCGGAGCGGTAAACTATTGGACGGCAGTTTCTAAAAAAGTGAGGCGCGTATGTTTCCAACGGATGTGGTGATTGTGGCGGGTGCGCGGACGCCGATGGCGCGGTATACCGGGGCGTTTTCGGAGGTGAGCGCGATTGATTTGGCGGTGCATGCTTCGAAAGAGGCGATTCGGCGTTCTGGCGTGGACCCGGCAGAGTTCGACCATGCGATTTTTGGCAACGTGATGCAGACGAGCGCGGACGCGATTTATGGCGCGCGGCATGTGGGATTGAAAGCCGGACTCAAAACTGAAACGCCGGCGGTGACCGTTAATCGATTGTGCGGGTCGGGCATCGAAGCGGTGTCGCAGGCGGCGCAGCGGTTGCTGTTGAGTGAAGCGACGATGGTGCTTGCAGGCGGGATGGAGAACATGACGCAGGCTCCCTTTGTGATTCGGGGAGCGCGAACTGGATTGAAGCTGGGCGGCGGGGCGCTCGAGGATTCGTTGTTTGTCGGGCTGACGGACAGTTATTGCGGATTGCCGATGGCGATGACCGCGGAAAAATTGGCGGAGCAGCATGGAATCACTCGCAAAGATGCGGATGCGTACGCGTTGCGAAGCCAGCAGGCGGCGGACGCGGCGTACAAAGCGTGCCGGATCAGGGAAGAACTTGTAGCGGTGGAAGTGAAGCAGGGGAAGAAGACGATGGTGTTCAGTGAAGACGACCACCGGCGGCCGGAAACGACGATGGAGACGCTGGAGAAACTTCCGCCTTCGTTCAAGAAAGATGGAATTGTAACGGCGGGGAACGCTAGCGGGATTGTGGATGGCGCGGCGGCGGTGGTGGTGACGCGAGAAAAGACGGCGAAAGAGCGCGGGCTGAAGCCGTTGGGAAGAATCGTGGCGTGGGCGACGGCGGGAGTCGATCCGAGCATTATGGGGATTGGGCCGGTGCCTTCTTCGCAAAAAGCGTTGAAGCTGGCAGGGCTTACAGTGGAGCAGATGGACCGTGTCGAGGTGAATGAAGCGTTCGCGGCGCAGTATCTGGCGGTGGAGAAGGCGCTGGGGTTGAACCGAGACAAGACGAATGTGAACGGAGGAGCGATTGCGCTGGGGCATCCGCTGGGCGCGAGCGGGACGCGGCTGCTGATTACGATTCTGAATGAATTGCGGCGCAATAATTTGCGGTATGGATTGACGACGGCTTGTATTGGGGGCGGGCAGGGGATTGCAATGATTGTTGAGGCGATGAACTGAATGAACTAAAGAAGTAACGACGTAACGACCAGTTGCGAGGGGAATATATCCAGAAAAGAAGAGAAAAGATAGCGCAGAGGCGCAGAGGAACGCAGAGGAGAGTCCGGAAGCGGCACTTTCTGCTAGACTTGCGTTTCGCTCCACGCACGGTTTGTCACAGTCACCTGTAAATTCAGCGAGGATAAAGAATGGCGATTCAAAAAGTGGGAGTCGTGGGGTGTGGGTTGATGGGGTCGGGGATCGCGCAGGTGTGCGCGGCAGCGGGATTTGCGACGGTGGTGCGGGAAGTCAGCCCGGAAGTTGTCGAGAAGGGGCTCAAGAGTATTGAGAAGAATTTGGCGCGGCTTGTGGAGAAGGGAACGATCACAGCCGCAGCCCAAGGTGAAATTCGCGGGCGGTTGCGCGGGACGACGTTGCTCGAGGATTTGAAGGATTGTGATGTAATTGTCGAGGCGATCATCGAACAGTTGCTGGCGAAGCGCGAGCTTTTTTCGGCGCTGGATGCGTTCTGCCCTCCTGCCACGATTTTTGCGAGTAACACTTCGTCTTTGACGATTACGGAAATTGCCACGGCGACGAAGCGGCCGCAGCGCTTTGTAGGTTTGCATTTTTTCAATCCCGTTCCGGTGATGAAGCTAGTGGAAGTAGTACGGACGATCGCCACGGACGCGGGCGTGTATGAAGAGATGGTGGGGTTTGGGGCGAAGCTCGGAAAAACGGCGGTGCGCGCGCACGATTCGACGGGATTTATTGTGAACCGGCTGCTCGTGCCGTACTTGCTGGATGCCATTCGCGCGCTGGAAGAAGGCGTGGGCTCGATCGAGGACATCGATAATTCGATGAAGCTGGGTTGCGGGCATCCGATGGGGCCGCTGACTTTGCTGGATTTTGTGGGTTTGGATACCACGTATTACATTTCGCAGATTATGTTTGAGGAGTTTCATGAGCGGCGATTTGCGTCGCCGCCGCTTTTGAAGCGGATGGTGCTGGCGGGATGGAATGGGCGGAAGTCGGGACGTGGATTCTATGATTACGCCGATCCCGCGAAACCGAAGGCGATGAAGTTTTAGCGCTCAGCGGTGCACATCTGAGGCAGGGCAGAAGGTTTCTCTTAACACAGAGTTCACAGAGGACACAGAGAAGAGAAAAAGATGGCTTACGAGAATCTGATTTACGAGAAGAGAGATGGGATCGCGTTTGTTACTTTCAACCGGCCGAAGGTTTTGAATGCGTTGAACCGCAAGACGATGGAGGAGTTGCAGCAAGTGCTTTTGGATGCGCGCGGAGATGACGCGGTGCGCGTGTTGATTCTGACTGGCGCGGGAGAAAAGTCATTTGTTGCGGGAGCGGACATCGGCGAGCTTTCGCAGCAGACGCCGGTGAACGGAAAAGAGTTTTCGTTGTTTGGGCAGGGAGTGATTCACCTGCTGGAGACGATGGGCAAGCCATCCATTTGCGCGGTCAATGGGTTTGCGCTGGGAGGCGGGTGCGAGATTGCGCTTGCGTGCACGATTCGCATTGCCAGCAAGACGGCGAAGCTGGGGCAGCCAGAAGTGAAACTGGGCATTCTGCCAGGATACGGCGGAACACAGCGGCTGGCTCGCCTTTGCGGTAAGGGCGTGGCGCATGAACTTTGTCTGGCGGGCGAGATGATTAGTGCGGAAGAAGCGCTTCGCATCGGACTCGTGAATCATGTTTATGAGCCAGCAGAACTTTTGCCTGCGGCGGAAGCTTTGGCAAAGAAAATTATTGCGAACGCTCCGGTTGCCGTGCGTTACGCAATGGAAGCGGTCGAACGCGGCGTGGAAATGCCGCAGGAGGAAGGGCTGTTCCTCGAAGCCACGCTTTTTGGCCTGGCTTGTGCGACGGAAGACATGCGCGAGGGGACTAAGGCGTTTTTGGAGAAGCGCCCGGTAAAATTTGTTGGGAAGTGACGTGATTCGAGGAAATTGAGAAAGAGGGAGCGGCGCCGACTAGAGATGGCGGAAAAATTACAGCCTGGAAAAATTGACGGCGGATTAAGCGCGACGAGTTTGCGTTTTGGAATTGTCGTGAGCCGATTCAATAGTTTTATTACTGAGCGGCTTCTGTCGGCGGCGGCGGATGCGCTGGGGCGGGCTGGCGCGGCGAGCAAGGACGTAGACGTGGTGCGAGTACCGGGCTCGTTCGAATTGCCGCTGACAGCGAAAAAACTTGCTGTGACAGGGCGCTACGACGCGCTGATCGCCATTGGTTGCATCATTCGGGGCGAAACTTCGCATTACGATTACGTTTGCTCGGAGACGGCGCGCGGGTTGCAGCTCGCACAGATGGATTCGGGTGTGCCAATCATGTTTTGCGTGCTGACTTGCGACACTTTGGAGCAGGCCATCGACCGCGCGGGGTTGAAGGGCGGCAACAAAGGATTCGAAGCGGGGCTGTCGGCGATTGAGATGGCGAATTTGTCCCGGGAATTGCGCGGAGCGAAAGCGAAACCGTCCGCTAGCGGAAAGCCGCGGCGCAAGTAACGTGTCGCTACGCACAAAATCCCGTGAGTTCGCGATGCAGATGCTTTTTCAATGGGACATGAGCGAGCAGGAGCCCGCGAAGTTGGAGGCAAAATTCTGGCGAGCAGCGAAAGCGACAGAGTCCACGCGCGCGTTTGCGAATAGATTATTTGAAGGGGCCGTGAAAGATACTGCGGCGATCGACGAACTGATCGTCAAGCAGGCGGAGAATTGGCGGCTTGAGCGGCTCGCAGTGATTGACCGCGCGATTCTGCGGCTGGCGATTTACGAGTTGCGGACAACGGATACTCCCCCGAAAGTGATCCTGAACGAGGCGGTCGATCTCGCCAAGAAATTCTCTTCAGAAGAAGCTGGGTCGTTCGTCAACGGCATTCTCGACGCTGTCCACAAGAATATCGCGGCAAAATAGATTCGAAACTAATTGAAAATGGGGCAAGCAGAGACTTGATTCTGCTTCGGACTGGCTGCGCGCGCTGGAATCAGACGTGGATAGTGCCTTCGAATACTTTGACAGCGGCGCCGCTGACGCGCGGCACCAATTTTTTACCGCGTTGCGTGACTTCCACTTCGATGTGGCTCGGGCGGCCCATTTCTTCGCCTTGCAGGATGGTAAGTGTGTGGCCGGCCGCGAGTTTGTTATGACGCACCAGGTACGCGCCGAGCGAGCCGGCGGCGGAACCCGTGGCGGGGTCTTCGTAAATCTCCCAGGGGAGCATGCCCCGAGAGAAAACCTTGCCGTTGCCTCCGGACGCGAAGCAGTAGGCCATGGTGGCATTTTTGCCGAGCAGTTTGCGGAGCTCGAACATGTTCATGCCGATTTTTCCGAGCGCGGCGCGATTCCTGAGTGGCACCATGAGATTGAAGATGCCGGTCGAAACGTACTCGGGATCGAGATGGGGATCGAAATCTTTCGGGGCCAGGCCCAGCGATTTGGCCAGAGCAGTTTTTTTAAACTTGATAGGACGGAATGCCGCTTCCGTCTGCGTCATGGTGACGCGCTGCGGACGGCCGTCCTTGAAACGAATTTCGACGGGAAGGACGCCGGCACCCGTCTCCTGCATCACATGCACGCCGCCTTCTTGCGCCGGAACGACGCCCAGCTCAGCGAGAAGAAACCACGTGCCAACGACGGGGTGGCCGGCAAGTTTCAGCTCTTCACGCGTGGTGAAGATGCGTAAGCGAGCCAGTGCGCGTTCATCGGTCGGCTTTTGAACGAAGACCGTTTCCGCGAGATTCATTTCGCGCGCGATGGCTTGCATCTGATCGTTCGAAAGGCTGTCGCCGTCGGTGAAGACGGCGAGGGGATTGCCTTGGAATCGCGTGGTGGTAAAGACGTCGAGGGTGTGAAAGCGGTGTTCCATTGGATTTTGAGCCGTGGCCGGAGCGGGTTCGGGAATCAGATTTGCTCGAGCTGCGCGACGGTCCTTTCGTTGGTGATGTTTCCAGTATTGAGTGTGGACTTCGGTTCAATCAAAACGATGTGCACCTCTTCGTCCGCGGCGGGGCAGTGCTCCACGCCGCGCGGGACGATGACGAACTCGCCCTCGTGAACGACAGCTTCGCGATCGCGGAACTTCATGCGCAACGTTCCTTTGACGACGAGGAACAACTCGTCTTCGTTGTCGTGATGATGCCAGATAAATTCGCCTTTTAGCTTTACTGCTTTCACGTGGCAGTCGTTTACCTCGCCAATCACGCGGGGGTTGCAGTAGTCGGCGAAGCGGCTAAATTTGTCTTTCAAGTTGATCGTTTCCATGTTTGCGCCTACAAAGTCTGGACAAGTTTGGTTACGGCATCAAGCACGCGCTGCGTTGCTTCCTGATTCGAAGTCTCACAATAAACGCGAAGCAGATTTTCCGTGCCGGATGCGCGAACCAGCAGCCAGCCAATTTCTCCGAGATATATTTTGATGCCGTCCATATTTTCGCGGCGCGGGATGGGCCAGTCCAAAAAGCGGGTTAGCTTGCTGTCGGAGAAGTACGCGACGGCTTTTTGTTTCTGATCCGGCGTGACGTCGAGATCCACGCGGCCGTAGTGGAATTCGCCGAATTCGGCATAGAGCGTGCGGAGCATGTCGCCCAGAGACTTGCCGTGCCAGGCCATCAGCTCTGCGAGGAATAGCGCGCAAACCGTGGCGTCGCGCTCGGGCAGGTAGAGGCTCGTGCCGATGCCGCCGCTTTCTTCGCCGCCGATCAGGATATTTTGCTCAAGCATCAGCTCGCAAATGTATTTAAAGCCGATGGGGACTTCATGGAGCTTGCGGCCGAATTTGGCGGCCAGTTTGTCGATCAGCTTGGTGACGGAAAAAGTTTTTGCGATGTCGCCGGGGAGATTCCGAGTGCCTGCAAGGTGCCACACAAGTAGAGCAAAGATCTGGTGGGGGTTGACGAACGAGCCGTCGCGATCGACCGCGCCGATGCGGTCTCCATCTCCGTCCGCGCACAGGCCAGCGTCATATTTGCCCGCGAGCACGGCCTCCTGAAGTGGCGCAATGTGCGGCGGAATGGGTTCCGGGTGCATGCCGCCGAAGCGCGGGTCGCGCGTGGCCCGAATTTCGTCGCAAGCGATTCCATTGCGCGCGAAGAGAGCGGGAAGCAGACCGGTAGCGGAGCCATGCATGGGGTCGGAGACAAACCGTAGCTTTGCGTCGCGCAGCCGCTGCCAGTCAATCAGTTTCTCGATGGTATCGAGATAGGGAGCGCGCGGCTCGAGCGATTGAATCAGTTCTTTCCGGGGAGGGAGCGGCGTTACGGCGTTCTTTTGAACTTCGGCGAGTTCGATTTCGATTTGCGCGATGATCGATGGGAGAGCGCTGCTGCCGTAGCTCGCTTTGTACTTGATGCCGTTCCATTGATAAGGATTGTGGCTTGCGGTGATGAGGATGCCCCCTGCCGCTCCGCGCTGGCGCACGAGCAGGCTGATTGTGGGAGTCGGACAGGGCTTGTCGGCCAGCCAGGTGGGTGTGCCGGTCGAGGCAATCACTTCAGCGACCGCTGCCGCCACGCTGTCGGACGCAAAGCGGTGGTCGTAGCCCACAAGCACGCCCTTGCGTGCGTCCTCGCATCGCACCACATAGCGTGCGATGGCCTTGGCCACAATGCGCGCGTTCGCAAAGGTAAAGCCTTCAGCGATAATATCGCGCCATCCGTCGGTTCCAAACTTGATCGCAGTCATAAGAGACTAGAGGAAGTATACGCGAAGCGATATATCCGCCAAACGGCCAGATTGGACTGAGACTACCAGAAAACCTGTTACAGCAGTTTGCTAAGCTTTCGCTCTTCGAGAGATTTTACGATTTTAGCGACGTCCTGCGCACGCTCGCGGGGGACGATGAGAAGCGCGTCGGGAGTTTCCACGACAATGAGGTCGCGGACGCCAATGGCGGCAACGAATTTCGATGGGCTATATAGGAAATTGCCGGAGGCGTCGAGAGCAAGGCCGGGGCCGGCCAAGACGTTGTCACCGGATTGTTTTGCAAGGAGCTCATAGACGGCGGCCCAAGAGCCGATGTCGCTCCAGCCGACCTCGGCCGGAATCACGAACACACGAGGCGGGCCTTCCTGCCGCGTTGCGTTCTCGAGGATGGCGTAATCCACGGAGATGTTTTCGAGTTTCGGATAGATCGCGCGCAGGCGGCGCTGGTAAGTTTTTTTGCCGATCGACTCGGCCAGCGTTTCGAGAGTTTCGTGAGTTTTCGGTAGGAATTTTTTCAAATTGTCGAGAAATGTAGCAAGGCGCCAGAAAAACATCCCGGCGTTCCAGTGATAGTCGCCGGAAGCGACGTATTGTTTGGCGAGATCGAGCGCGGGTTTTTCCGCGAATCGTCGAACGGGGTACGCAGCGAAGCCGTTCGAGTTGAGCGCCTCTCCCATTCGCTCGACGTAGCCGAAGCCGGTGTCCGGCCGCGTCGGAGGGATGCCGAGAACGATCATGCGTCCGGGCTCTCGCGCCAGTTCGAGGGCGGCGCTGACGATTTTGCAGTATTTGTCTGGCTGCGCGATGAAATGGTCAGCGGGCAGCACAGCCATCAGCGCGTCGCCTTTTACGGCGTGGCGCACATGAATGGCGGCGAGAGCAATGGCCGCGGCGGTGTTACGGCCGATGGGCTCTGTCAGAACGCGTTTGCGCGCAGCGGCAGGAAGCTGTTTTTTGACGGCGGATGCTTGCTCGGTGTTCGTAACAGTCCAGATATGGTCCGGAGGAATTAGCGGCCGCAGTCGAGCGACAGTCTGCTCCAGCATAGTGTCTTTCCCGACGATGTTGAGAAGCTGTTTGGGAGTGCGCATCCGGCTGCGTGGCCAGAAGCGCGTGCCGCGCCCTCCGGCGAGGATGACTGCGTGAATTTGAATTTTTTCACTCGGCATCGGTACGTAACTTTTCTAATTCATTTTTCGGGTTAACGGGAGATGCTACGAGCAAGCTCGTTTTCGTGTTCGGATAGTAGCCGCGGCTCCCGAATTCCGCAGGAATGAACCAGCACTCTCCCCGCTTGTATGAGAATTGGCCTGCGTGGCTTTTTCCTGTCACCCCATGCGGAGCGGAAGACCAGCCAATCCCTCCTTCACCCTCCAGAAATACCCACAAACTGAATCGCTCAGTAGGCTTCGGAACCATTCTCATGTGGATTCGCTGGCCAAATTCAAACGTCGATGCGGAGAAGTACGGGCAGTCGACTAAGAATTCGCCCACTTTCTTGTTGCGGATTAACAGCGGGCGAGGCGCTACCTTTCCGCCAGCGCCGGAATTGAAGTTCATAACATCCAAAGCCTTTTCGATGTGTAGGTCACGAGGTTTACCGTCGGCATCGCGGCGATCGTAGTCGTAGATGCGATAGGTGAGGTCGGAATATTCCTGCACTTCGCAGATCACCATCTTGGGGCCGATGGTGTGCGGCATTCCCGCGGGAATGAAGAAAGTATCGCCGGCGTGAGCTTCGTGCGATTGAAAGAGATCCTCCAGGGTGTGATCGGCAAGCGCAGCGAGAAGTTTCTCCTTCGTTGCACCTGGTTTTAGTCCTGCGAGCAATCGCGCACCAGGCTCGGCTGAAACGACATACCACATCTCCGTTTTCCCCCGACCACCGGCAGCGGCTTCGTGCGCGGCGGCGTACGCGTCATTAGGATGAACCTGAATGGAAAGCTTGTCGGCAGGGAAAATGAATTTTAGGAGCAAAGGGAAGTCCACTTCGCCCTCAAATTTTGCGCCACGCCACCCGATGGTCATTTCTTTCCAGGCCCGGCCCAGCGTCTGTCCGGTGAACGGGCCATCGGCGATTTGGCAATCAACGCCAGTCAGCCAGGCTTCGCCAATCAGCGGATTGAGGTCGTGCATTTCGGGGAAAAGTGGCGCGAGGGAGCGCGAGCCCCACAAGCGCTCGGAAAAAACCGGCTCGATGCGGAAAGGCTCAGGGTTTATCGGGAACGCGGTCACAATCTAGGCCGCGACTTCGACGCGGGTGAAGAAACGCGCGAGGCGGCGCAGACCTTCGTCGATACGCTCGATGGAGGTCGCGTAGGAGAGGCGCAGATAACCGGGCGCGCCGAACCCTTCGCCGGCGACCAGCGCAACGCGCGCTTGATCAAGCAGGAGCTTTGCAAGTTCTGCAGTGTCTTTCGCGATGGCATGGCCACTTTCACCGTTCGAGAGGTGCGCTGCGACGTTCGGGAACGCGTAGAACGCGCCCCCAGGCATTTCACACTTCACACCGGGAATGGCGTTTAAGCCCTCCACGATGCGCTTTCGGCGCCGGTCGTACTCGGCGAGCATCACGGGCACTGACTCCATCGAGCCGCGCATGGCTTCCAGCGCCGCATATTGCGCGATGGAGGTGGGATTCGACGTCGACTGGCTCTGCAATTTCGTCAATGACTGAATTAGCTCCGCCGGCGCCAGTGTGTAGCCGATGCGCCAGCCAGTCATCGCAAATGTTTTCGAAACCGAGCCGATGATAATGACGTTGTTCTTCGAATCCGGTGCGCTGGCAATCGAGAATGGTTTGTGCGGAGCGTAGGTGAAGTGCGAATAGCACTCGTCGCCCATCAACCACACGTTGTGCTTTTTGCATACGGCAAGAATGCGCGCGTACTCATCAGGCGGAACGACGCCACCGGTCGGATTGCTCGGCGAATTGAGAATTAAAAGTTTCGTTTTCGGAGTAATCGCTTTTTCAATCGCAGAGGCCTTGACGCTGAATCCGTCTTCAGGCCGCGTCTGCACGTAGACCGGCGTCCCGCCCGCGTACTTAACGATGTCTGGAAAGCTCACCCAGTACGGCGCCGGAATAATGACTTCATCGCCCGCCTGCACCAGTACGCTCATCACGTTAAAAATCCCGTGCTTTCCCCCGACCGTGACGATGCACTCCTTCGCCGCGTAGTCCGAGCCAAGCTCCCTCTTGTGCCACGCGCAAATCGCTTCGCGCAGCGGCATGATTCCGCCTGTAGGCGTGTACTTGGTTTTGTTTCCTTCGATGGCCGCGATGGCCGCCTTCTTGATGTGGTCGGGAGTCGGAAAGTCCGGCTCGCCAGGTCCGAAATCGGCGATGTCCACACCCTGCGATTTCAGCCGGTCGGCTTCAGCAATGACCGCCGCTGTCGGCGAGATTTGTATGCGGTTGACGCGTTCGGTGAGTTGCACTGCTTTCTCCTGGGACAGGCTTTAGCTTGTCTCTTTCCTTAGCTTCTGTCGCCCGTCTCGTTGCGCCAATCTCAGCGCACAAAATTGTTTACAAAACTTTCGCCCGCAGCCGCTGCTCTACTTCCGGCGGCACGAGATCTTTCAGCGGCCCGCCAAGCTGCGCGATCTCCCGCACCAGCTTCGAGCTCAAATAACTAAACGATTCGCCAGGCAGCATAAATACCGTTTCCAGGCGCGGCTCCAGCTTCCGGTTCATCAAAGCCATCTGGAGCTCGAACTCGTAATCGGAAATCGCGCGAATCCCGCGCAGAATGACGCCCGCGCCACGCTTGCGCGCAAAATCAACGAGCAGTCCGTGAAAGACATCTACTTCCACACCCGCCCATTTTTGCGTCACTTCGCGCAGCATCTCGACACGTTCCGGCACCGAAAAAAGCGGCTGCTTCTCGGCATTGTTCAACACCGCGACAATCACTAAATCAAACATTTTCTCGCCGCGCTCGATCAAGTCGAGGTGGCCGTTCGTAACCGGGTCAAAGGACCCGGGATAGATGGCGATGGATGTTTTCATGGGCGCCGCATGGAATTCCTTATTCTAACTCAGGCCGGGAAATTGTTACGCCCCAAACTTTATGCTTCCCGGCAGCAGCTCATTTAGAGGCCACAGATTTTCTCTTCGCACCGGGCAGCGACTGTGACAGTATCCTCCTTGCTGTGCTGCGGGCGAGGCTATCCCGGATTATTCTTGCTTGCCATTTCAAAAGGAGTCCCGAAAACATGGTTTCTGGCCCCTGGATGCGAGGTCTTAGTTTGTTTGTGTTGGGTGTTTTAATGTCATCTCGATTGGTCAACGCACAGGAGCAGTCTCCCCTCTATCTGATGCCAGTTCCCTCGAGCGTCCAAATTGGCGCGGGGCGGCTCCTCGTGGATTCCAAATTTTCCGTCGGGTCGACTGGGTATACCGAGCCACGACTTGATCGCGCGATCGAGCGCTTTCTCCGTCAGCTCTCCCGGCAGACGGCTATTCCTCTGACGCGAAAACCAAGCGCTCCGGCAAAGGCCGTCCTTTTGATTCACACGGACCACGCCAGCAAAGAAATCCAGGAGCTTGGCGAGGATGAATCGTACGTCCTCGAAGTAATCGCCACCGGCGCCAAGCTCAGCGCTCCCACTCCGCTGGGCACACTGCACGGCCTCCAGACTTTACTTCAACTGGTCGAAGTCTCGCCCGATGGATTTGCCGTTCCAGCCGTCACCATCAACGACAAGCCGCGCTTTCCCTGGCGCGGGCTGATGATCGATTCGGCGCGCCACTTCGTTCCTCTCGATGCTCTGAAAAGAAACATCGACGGCCTCGAAGCCGTGAAAATGAACGTCTTCCACTGGCACCTCTCCGAAAACCAGGGCTTCCGCGTCGAGAGCAAAAGGTTTCCGAAGCTCCATGAAGCTGGTTCTGACGGCCTCTACTACACGCAAGAGGAAATCCATGACCTGATCGAGTATGCGCGCGACCGCGGCATCCGCGTAGTTCCCGAATTCGACGTGCCCGGCCATAGTACCGCCTGGTTTGTTGGCTATCCGGAACTCGCCAGCGGCCCAGGCCCCTACGAAGTCGAACGCAAATGGGGCGTCTTCGATCCCGCTTTCGATCCCACAAACGAGCGAACCTACAAATTTCTCGATCAGTTCATCGCCGAGATGTCGAAGCTTTTCCCCGATCGTTTTTTTCACGTGGGCGGCGATGAAGTGAACGGCAAGCAGTGGGACGCTAACGCCAAAATTCAGGAATTCATCAAAGCGCACGACTTGAAGAACAATGCGGGCCTGCAATCTTATTTCAACAAACGCCTCGAACCCATCGTGAGCAAGCATGGCAAGAGCATGGTCGGATGGGACGAGGTTCTCGATCCGACGCTGCCAAAGGACATCGTCATCCAGTCGTGGCGCGGACCAGACTCGCTAGCGGCTGCTGCCAAGCAAGGCTTTCGCGGCATCCTCTCCAACGGTTACTACCTCGATCTGGGATGGTCAGCAGCCCGCCATTATGCGGTGGACCCGCTGAGCGGCGCAGCCGCGAATCTCGCTCCTGAAGAAAAAGCCCGAATTCTAGGCGGGGAATCGTGCATGTGGGCGGAGTACATCAATCCCGAGAATATCGATTCGCGCATCTGGCCGCGCAACGCCGCAATCGCGGAACGCTTGTGGTCCCCGCAGGAAGTGACGGACCCCGCTTCCATGCACACGCGCATGGAGGCACTCGCCAATCGGCTGGAATGGCTCGGCCTCACGCACAAGTCCTATCATCGCCAGATGCTCCAACGTATCGCCGGCCCGAGCACTCCGGAGGAATTCACCGCTCTCACCACGCTCGCGAGCGTCGTCGAGCCGGTCAAAGACTACACACGCCAACAGACCGCGACCGCCGAGCCAACGAGTGCCACCCCGCTGAACCGCGTCGTAGACGCAGTGCCACTCGAAAGCGCGACTGCCCGCCACTTCACGGGATCGGTCGACAAGTTCCTCGCAGCCTCTTGCCATGACCCTGCCGCAAACGCGCGCCTGCGTGCACTGCTCGAAGCTTGGCGTGAGAACGATGCAAAGCTTCAGCCGCTGGCTCAACGATCTTTCCTGGTGAAGGAAGTCTCAGCGAGTTCGCAGGATCTCTCCAGGCTCGCAGCTGTAGGCCTCGCGGCGTTGGATTTCATAGCCAAGGGCCAACGAGCCCCAGATGATTGGAAAGCGCAACAGCTTGTAATCCTCCAGCAGATACAAAAGCCGAAAGGCCAGCTCTTGCTGATGCCAACTTCGGCCATTCAGAAACTAGTGGAGGCAGCCTCTGCTGGCGGAGCCTGTTCCTCACCGAACTAACTTCAATCGCTGAACACGCTGTAGGGGCGGGGATTGCTCCGCCCGCGTAGGCTACTTTGCGGGGACTGAATG
>Ga0209736_1000199_pt1 | contig 19295 bp, 17 predicted proteins | sample BlaSpr_A8_Ref_M3_FD_187992 | JGI IMG/M metagenome (GOLD analysis project Ga0209736, IMG submission 187992) | Forest soil microbial communities from Thunder Bay, Ontario, Canada - Black Spruce, Ontario site 2_A8_Ref_M3 (SPAdes) (version 2) | ecosystem: Environmental > Terrestrial > Soil > Boreal...
CGGGGGATACTCCCGGCTGCAACGTCAGAAGCGCAGCAGCATTTCGACGCAGAGTCGGCAGATTCATGATCTCTGCGCTCGAAACGTCGTTGCCGACCTGTGCGTCGGTGGTCTGCAACTCCGCTTGGAGCGTGGACTCCACGCGGACTATCTCGGAGGTCTGCCCGAGTTCCATCCTGAAATCCACCGTATAGCTCTTGTTGACGTCCACACGAAAGTTGTCGACCGTGTTGGCTTTGAATCCCTTCTGACCGACCGAGATCTTGTACACTCCCGGGGTTACCCCGGGAATAGAATACTGCCCCGCCGAATTGGTTGTTTGCGTGCGGACCTCGTTAGTACCCACATTGCGCAACTCCACGGTAGCTCCCTCAACAGCCGCCTGCTGTGGATCCGTGACCGTCCCCAGCACCGCACCGGTCGCCGCGGTTTGCGCTTCGGCGGTAATGCCGAGTGATAAAACTCCAAGAACCAAGAGAGCAGAAAAAAGAAAACGAACCAGCAGTTTCATATTCCCCCCTGCTTTAGTTGGCTGATCAACCGCGGAGTGGACCTTCGTAAGCCATCTCACGGCGCCGGCGGTAAACGATTTCCCGCCCGGCGGCACCTCTGCCCCCTACTTGGATAAAAAGGGCAAACCCGTCTTGAGAGACAAAAAGAGACAGACGGTCGAGATGAAAAACGCAGGCTGACCACTCGCAGGCTCCCCCACCACTAAAGATGAGGCACTCTTTACTCCAAAGAGTCTGGAAGTGTCAACGACTGATTCATAGAAGCAAAAAAATGAAACGCCTGTTGCTTCTGGCGGAACGTGCCTAGTTGTCGCTTTGAGCTGCGGCTTAAAGAAACCTATAGCTTTCCGAAAGTAAGACCGGTCTCATCCGTTGTTTATTCCCATGGCCCAAACTCAGCGAGGAGCGGAAACCAGCGAAGATATGCACGTGCTCCGAGAATGCAAGTCCTTCCCCATCGCGAGACAGAGGCAATTTCGGGAGCGTCCAAAATGCATATTCCGGAAGAGGGCGACTCTACGGCGTCGATAAGGGTAAGAATACCAGAGGCCTATCCCGTCGAGTCTCGAATCGCTCCAGTTCTGTCGGGTACATCCCTGCACATCAGGCCGATTGGTTTGTAGTACGTTGAGAATCGTACATCGGAATTCGTATTCGAAACGAAGTCAGGCTAAAATGAAAGGGTAATGCTTACACAGATTAAAGGAACAGACGCGGCTGCCTGCGGACGGCCGCGACGCAAGACTTTCGGTGTGCGTGTTGGCCACGTGCTCGTGGGCGGGGGCGCGCCCATTGTCGTGCAGTCGATGACAAACACAGACACCGCCGACGTGGCGACGACGTTCAAGCAGACCGTGGAGCTTGCGGAGGCCGGCTCCGAAATTGTGCGCTGGACGGTGAACGTGCCAGAGGCTGCGGCAACTGTTCCGGAGGTCAAGAAGCGCCTGCTGGATGCCGGGTGCAACGCGCCGATTATCGGAGATTTTCATTACAACGGGCATGTGCTGCTTACGAAGTATCCGGAGTGCGCGAAGGCGCTGGACAAGTACCGCATCAATCCGGGGAACGTGGGGGCGGGGCAGCGGCGCGACGAACAATTCTCCACGATCTGCAAGATTGCGCGCGACAACGGCAAGCCCGTGCGCATTGGCGTGAATGGCGGCTCTCTGAATCAAGAGCTCGTCATGCGCAAGATGCAGGAGAACACGGACAAGAACCTGGGCAAAGAGTCCGAAGAAATTATCAATGATTGCATGGTGCTCTCGGCGCTGCAGTCCACGGAACTGGCTCTCGAGTGCGGCCTGCGCCAGGATCAAATTATTATTTCGTGTAAGACTTCGCGGCCGCGCGATTTGATCACCGTGTATCGCGATCTGTCCAGCAAGACGGAGCAGCCGCTGCATCTCGGCTTGACCGAAGCAGGCATGGGGATGAAGGGCCAGATTTGGTCAGCGGCGTCGCTGGGCGTTTTGCTTTATGAAGGGATTGGAGACACGATTCGCATTTCGCTGACGCCGAAGCCCGGCGGTGACCGGCGCGAAGAAGTGTATGCCGCATGCGAGTTGCTGCAAGCGCTGGGGCTGCGGTCGTTTTCACCGAGCGTGACGGCTTGCCCGGGATGCGGGCGTACGACCAGCACCACGTTTCAGGAGCTGGCAGAACGCATTCAGGATTACATCCGGGACAGCATGCCCATCTGGAAAACGCAGTACGAAGGCGTGGAAACGATGACTCTGGCGGTGATGGGCTGCATCGTGAATGGCCCGGGCGAATCGAAGGCCGCGAATATTGGCATCAGCTTGCCGGGGACCGGCGAGGCGCCGCGTTGTCCGATATACATCGATGGGAAGAAAGATGTGACGCTCGAAGGAAATTACGACGAACTGGCGGTCGCGTTTCAAGCGCTCGTCGATAATTACATCGCGAAAAAATATCCCCGCAAGCTCGCCGAAGTTGTTCCCGCCAGCCGCTGATTCGAGACGTTAAAACCAAGAATGTGAACGAGTGCAATTCGCAGACTTGGGCGGACGTGTGTTCCGAAACTACGCCAGACCCTGGTTCCAGACTACGGCAATCGGGGCGATTGGGAAGTGGCCACGCTGCGCATCTTTTCGAGCGCCATCATGCGCGCGCGTGAATACGCTTGACGGTCCTCGAGCAATTGATGCGCCCAGTGCGCCCCTATGGCAATGGCGTGGAACTCGAAGGCCAGTCGCGTGGCGTCCAGTTTCGGGTCGAGGTGACCGGCGTTTTGCGCGCCCTGCACCGCGCGAGTGATGGCGCCGATCCATTCATGCATGATCGCGGCGATACGGTCGCGCACGACACCGCGGCGACCATCGAACTCGAAAGAAGCGGCGGTGAAGAAGCATCCGCCCTCAAACACTCGTTTTTCGACGAGCACCAGCCAGTGATCAATCAAAGACCACAGCCGAGGCATGCCCTTTGGTGCGGCGATCGCTGGTAGGGTGACCTTATCGATAAAAACCTGGCGCGCCATTTCGACGGTGGCAAGTTGTAATTCTTCTTTCGAGCCAAAGTGGGCGAAGAGGCCGCTCTTGCTCATACCAAGCTGCTCGGCGAGCGAGCCCACGGTAAGGCCCTCCAGGCCTTGAGCGGAGGCGATGTCGACGGCGCGGGCGAGGATGGCTTCGCGGGTGCGGAGGCCTTTGGCCTGGCGGCGGAGGATGGGCCTGTTGAGGGGTTTGCTAACGTGTTTTTTGGTAGGGCGGGAGCGAAGAGCGCGGGGCATGAAAATACTGTAACACAGGACACAAATAAGCACGAACGTTCGTTTGTTGTGCTATGCTCTTCCGCATGAGGGGTGTTCCATGGGAAATGCCATCGTCCTCCGTCCACTTCTTTTGCCAAGAATGTCGCGCTGCGTGAGGGTTTTTCAAAGCACTGTCAAGCGAATGAGATGGGTTGGCAGATCGCCGCTATTCGCTCAGCGCCAAGGCGGTGGCGGGCCTTGGCGGAGGCTGATTCCTCTTGCGGGCCTGTTTGCAATTCTCTTGAACTCCGGAATCGTGGCGCGTGTTGCGCGTGCGCAGGAACTTCCGTTGGAGCGCTGCGACGCGCTTCCCGTGATCGATGTGCAGGTAGCGGGGCTGCACAAGTCATTCCTGGTGGACACCGCAGCAACTTCGATGCTGAATCTGGAATCGTTTGCCGCGGGGCAGGCGCGCGACATCCGCGTGACTTCGTGGAGCGGCACGCTCGCGACCAGCGCGAAGGAGGTGACACTGCCGGACTTGAGTGTAGGCCGAACGAAAGTGGTAGAGTTGAAATTGCCGGCCATCGATCTTTCGGCGATTGGAAAAGCGTGCGGACGGAAAATCGATGGGATCCTGGGCGTCGATCTTTTGGGTAAGTTGGGCGCCAGCATCAATCTGAAGGAGCAGACGATTCATCTTGCGACGCCCGACGAAGTGCATGGCGCCGAGCTGGTGACGGCGATGCAACGCGAGATGCACTGCTGCGTGGAAGCCTTCAATGATTCCGACGAACAAAAGTTTGGCGACTGCCTGGACCCAAAGATTGTGCTGTTCTCCATCGACACCGAACTCTATGGCCGGGAACAAGTAGTCGGGTATTTCCGCGAGCGCTATTTTCATCAGGAACCGGCCGCCCGGCTCGACATCCGCGAGAGCGCCTTTCATCCCATTGGCGAAGCGGTCTGGTACGAGTATGAGTTTACGATTGACTCGGCGCGGGGCAAGCTGCACGGGCGCGGCATGGCCATGTGCAAAAAGTCGGAGGGACATTGGCGGATGGCGAGCATGCATCATTCCATTGCCGAGTTTGAATCCGCCGCCGTGCCGAGGGAGAAGCGCTAGAACGAGTGAAATCCAGTGCGGCGTGCAGGACCACACTCTTGAGGATTGTCCCGGAACCCTTCTTCTCTACAATGCGTATGGCAGACGGGGCATAAAACAGACGGGCCCTGACGGCTATCCACTGACGGAGAAGAAATGAAAATGTTTCGTGCTGCGGCGCTCGCTTCCGCTGCTTGTTTCGTGCTAACGATTTGCGTGCTTGCGCAAAACGCGGAGTTTACGGAGGTCCTGAAGAAAAACCGCGGAGCCATCAGCGTGCAGGATGGCAAGCTCGCAGGCCCGAGCGCAGAAGTTCTGCGAATGGCGCTGGCCGAAGCACAGTTTGTGGCGCTCGGTGAAGATCATGGCATCCGGCAAATTCCCGAGTTTGCTGCGGCTCTTTGCGCCGAACTTGCGCCTCACGGATTCCACCATATGGGACTCGAAATCGGGATGTATGTTGCGCCGGAACTCGAAAAAATGGCGCGAAGCACCGACGGAGCGAAGCAACTCGCGGAGTTCGAGAAGAAATACCCGGAAACGCTTGCGTTCTACAACTGGCAGGAAGAGTTCGCGATGCTGCAAAAGTGCGAGAGCGCGGCTTCGCCGGGGCACATGACGATTTGGGGCTTGGACCAGGAGTTTATGGGCGCGACCGGCTTTCTGGCGGACAAGATTCTGGCGACGAATCCGGGGCCCGAGGCAAAAGCCGCTGTCGAGACGCTCTTGAAAGAAACCAGTGAAGCGCGCGCCGCGGCGGCGAAGAGCGGCAGCCCCGGCGATCTGTCTATGATGACGGCCAAGCAAGAGGAATTGGATCATCTGCGGGACCTGCTGAAGAAACAGGGCAAACCCGAGGCGCAGAAACTCTTTGACGCTTTTCTGGTGAGCCGCGAGATCTATCAGAAGAACATGAGCGGCTACTACTACAAATCGAACCGCCAGCGCGCGTTGCTAATGAAAAAGAACTTCTCGGAGCCGTTTGCGGCTTCTTCGCAAAGCGACGGCGTCTTACCGAAGGTTTTTTTCAAGTTCGGCGCGTATCACATGTTTCGCGGCATCAATCCGCTGCATTCCAGCGAACTGGGCAATCTGATCGGCGAAGCAGCTGAGGCCAACCAATTCAAATCCGTCCATATTTTGATCGCGGGAGTTAAGGGCGAACAATTGCATTTTGTTGGCATCGGGAAGCCCGCAGAGTCTGCGCCGCTCGATCTTGCAGGCGACAAGGACTCCCCATTTCTCTTTTTCAAGCCGCTGTTCGACGCGCAAGTCGAGAATTCTTGGACTCTCTATGATTTGCGTGCCTTGCGCGATGGGTTTTCAAAATACGGCAAGATCGACCCGGAACTGGAGCGCGTGATCTTCGGCTACGATTTCGTAGTGTTCATCCCCGATCCAAAGGCGTCCCACGTGATCCAGTAGCTGCCCGGGACGGCCTGCAGGGATATGCTAGAATTTTGCTGCGTTGCAAATGGAATGAAAGCGGGAAATCACTTTGAAAATCAGCCGGGAAGATGTGGAAAGAGTTGCAGAGCTGGCCTATCTGGATTTGACCGAAGCCGAGCTCGAGACCTACCGCACGCAGATCGACGAAATTCTGGAATACATCGGCAAATTAAACGAACTGGATACGGCGGGTGTTGAACCTATGGCGCAGGTCCTGGCCGACGATCAGTCCGCGGACGCAACGCTGCGGGAGGACGTCGTCATACCTTGCGATGTGGCTGCGGAGATTCTGAAACAGGCACCCGATCCGGAGGCTCCTTATTTTCGGGTACCGAAGGTCATAGAACGATGAGCGCGGCGTGGACCATTGACAGCGTGCGCGAGGCGCTGGCGGCGAAAAAGATTTCGGCGCGCGAACTGGCTGCGGATTTTTACAAACGGATTGGGCAGCGGAATGAAGAATTGAATGCTTTCCTGACGCTTTCCGAGGAGCGCGCGTACGCGCAGGCCGACCGCATGGATGCACTTGTTGCGGCGGGGAAACCACTACCTGCGATGGCGGGCGTGCCCATCGCGATTAAGGATGTCATCAGCACTCGCGGAGTGCGGACCACTTGCGGATCGAAAATCCTTGAGAATTACATCCCGCCTTACGACGCGACCGCTGTCGAGCGGCTCGAAGCAGCCGGAGCTGTAATTCTCGGAAAAACGAATTGCGACGAATTTGCCATGGGCAGCTCCAACGAGAACTCTGCGTATGGGGCGGTGCGAAACCCGGAGGCGACAGACCGGGTGCCGGGGGGCTCGAGCGGCGGGTCCGCCGCAGCGGTGGCGGCGGGGATAGCCGTGGCTGCCTTAGGTACAGATACGGGAGGGTCCATCAGGCAGCCGGGGTCGTTCTGCGGAATTCCCGCAATGATGGGAAGCTACGGGCGGGTTTCGCGATACGGGCTCATTGCGTTTGCGTCTTCTTTGGACCGAATTGGCCCGCTTGCGACGAATGCGCGAGATGTGGCCGCAGTGATGGGCGTTATCGCCGGCCGCGATATGAACGATTCGACCTCCACGACTGCTCCCGTGCCGGACTATCGCGCCGCCATAGAAAAACCAGTAAAAGGACTGCGCATCGGCATCCCGAAAGAGTACTTCGGTGCTGGAATGGACGACGGCGTCCGGAAAAAGATCGAAGCGGGGATCGAAGTATTGAAAAAGCTCGGGTGCGACCTGCGCGAAATTCGCATGGCGCATACGGACTATGCGATTGCGACGTATTACATTATCGCGACGGCCGAAGCGAGCTCCAACTTGGCGCGATATGACGGGGTGAGATATGGCTTGCGGGTAGAGGACGACTCCCTACTGGCGATGTACCGCAAAACCCGAGGCGCGGGATTTGGAGCCGAAGTCAAGAGACGGATTGTGCTGGGGACCTATGTGTTGTCGGCGGGCTACTATGACGCCTATTACCTCAAGGGGCAGAAAGTTCGAGCGCTGATCGCGCAGGATTTTCGAGATGCGTTTACGAAGGTGGATGTGATTGTGACGCCGACGTCGCCGGTTCCGGCGTTCAAGTTGGGCGAGCGCACGGACGACCCTCTTCAGATGTATCTTGCTGATATATATACAGTTACGGGTTCCTTGGCGGGGGTGCCGGGGATCTCGGTTCCTTGCGGGAAAATCTGCGGGAAGCTGCCTGTTGGCTTGCAGATTTTCGGACCTGCGTTTGGCGAGGCGAGCGTTCTACAGTTGGCGCATGCTTTCGAGCAGGCCGGTGGCGGGTCCGTTTAATGAGCGTAATGAGCCGATGTGGAAGAGCCGAACAGGGCGCCAGCCATGCCTGCAGAACTTGATTCCATCATGGCCTGCATGGCCAAGGCACAGACAGTGCTGCTGTCCGCGGCGGATGCTGTGCCTGTTGCAGAATGGAAGACCAGGCCAAGCGAAGGTAGGTGGTCGGCGGCGGAATTGGTCGCCCATTTAGTGATGGTAGAACGGGCAGTGATCGGAAAAGCCGATCGGGTTGCGCAAAAGCCGCCGAAGCGAGTTTCTTTGTTAAAGAGAATTCACATTCCGATGGCGCTGGTGGAGTCGCGCTGGATTCGCCGCAAATCGCCAGTGCCCGTTGAGCCGGAAATGCTTCGCGATAAAGAAGTTATGCTGGCGGAATTGCGCACGGTGCGGAAGCGGTCGCTGGCGTTTCTGGAAGAAACGAGAGGCCGGAACTTGGGTGAATATTGCTGGGCGCACCCTTCGCTTGGAACATTAAACGCGTACGAATGGATGCAATTCATCGCGTCGCATGAAGTACGGCACACAAAACAGATGCGAGAAATTGCAGCGAACCTACCGAAAGCCATAGAGAGTTTGCAAAAGTAGGACATTTTTGCCCTCCTGTTTCCACGCTTCTTCCCTTCGTACCAGCCGACCATAATCTGCGCAATTTCGGTTAATGTCTTTTTACACAGGGGGTTGGAACAAAAGTACTAGACTAATCGTTTTAGGTAGAGTGAACGGAACTACTATTGCTCTACAAAAGGTGCATCATTTAGGCTACAAAAAGCATCAAAAGAATTAGAAGCAAGAAGTAGAAGCGTGGTGTGGCAGACAGTACGAGGGACAAGGCCATGGTTACCGTAAAATCGAGCCAAAAGATTTTTACCGACGCGGAAATTGCCAGTCTGACTGGGATTTGCGTCGATCACATCCGCAATTTTGCGAAGAGCCGCCATTTGGGCTTTATCGCGCGGGCCGCGGAAGCGGCAGGCAAGCAGGCGGACCAGTGGCTGTTTACGCTATCTGACTTAATGGTGCTGGTAACGCTGTTTCCGCGCTGCACACACTAAGAAATCAGCGAGCTTCGGTTCAAAATGGCTCCTTCCGATACACCGGGAGGAGCCTTTCGTTTTTTGGGACAGCCGCAGGGGACAGTTGCGGGGCCGTGGCGGGCGGCGTATGCTCGACCGAGGGCAAACCGATTTCTTCCTCCGGCATCCTATAGCCCAGAAAGCGTCATGAGATTGACATCTACGCTTGTTTTGCTCCTTCCGACAGCGCTGCTAAGCTGGGGCGGAACGACCTGGCATGCGAGTTCTGGGGCTGATTTCACACAGCAGCAGGATACCCCGAACACAAAGAAACCCCTGGATGAGCCTGGGGCTAGAGTAGCCTCGCCGGGAAGCCTTCCCCGTGGAAAAAAGCTGGTGCTCACTGATGGAAGCTTCCAGCTTGTGCGCAATTACGAGAAGAACGGGGAACGGGTGCGCTACTTCAGCCTGGAAAGAGGCGCCTGGGAAGAAATACCGTCGGCCATGGTGGATTGGGACGCCACGAAAAAGGCCGAGGCCGCCGACGAGAAAACAGCCTCGGCACTTTTAGAAAAGGTTCGCGTACAAGAAGCTGCGGCGAGGGCGGAAACGCCTGTGGACGTGGACGCCAGTTTGACGGTTGCCCCCGGGGTGTTCCTGCCCGACGGGGAGGGCATGTTCGCATTTGAGGGCAAGTCGGTCAAACGGCTCGGGCAGGCCGGCTCCGACGTAAAGACGGACAAGAAGACCGCAATCGCGCGGGTGTTTTCACCCATACCGATCATCCCCAGCAAGCGCAACGTTGAAATCCCCGGCGCCAAAGCGACCGTGCGGCTGACGAGCCAAGCGCCCGAGTTTTATCTGCGAGAACCGCCGCCAGATCCGGACCACGACTCCACGGTCCTGCGGACCGGCCGGCAGGGAGAGTCCGGCCCGGAAGTCGCTCTGGTGCGCGCGAAGGTGAAGGGAAACAAGCGATTGCTGGAGTCGATACGGAGCCAGTTCGGTCAGGAAATTTCTCAGGACCGCGACGAAATTGCCATCCAGCGTTGGGAAGTGGCGCCGGACATATACAGGTTTACGCTGAGCGCCCCACTACCCCCGGGGGAGTACGCGCTCGCAGAAATTCTAGGGGATGGATTGAATCTCTATGTATGGGATTTCGGGGTAGACGCGGCTCCTCCATCCAAACCCGCTCCCCACTAGACCCGAACAGTACATGACGGAGTGAAGCACCAGAATGGCCCGCGACTGGTGACCCGTGTAAAGGACAGTGTCAGGGATGCTCCCGGTCTATTCTGTCAGGGATGTGCCCGGTCTGTACCCCCACCACAATAAGACCCCTCCCCCTGGGTTCGCATAAGTGTTGATTCTAAAGATAGTTCAGGTCATTTGTTTTGATACACTTTTGCAAGTGTTCATTCTAAACGACTTACATTTGCACCAAAATTATGCAGATTCGATGGGCTCCGGATTGGTCAAATCGGTGTACTGGCTCGTTTTAAATTTGATAACCACTCGACCTAATTTCAAGCATTCGTCACGCTTAGGACGTTGCCATCGGGATCCTTCAACCAAGCCACGCGCACGGTTCCTCCGGGGGCGGTCCAGATGCCTAATTCGTCCTGAGTGAAGCGTGGATAGCGATTGAAGATTACGCCATTTTCGCGCAGGGCTTTCACGGTCACCGCCACATCCGGCACGTGGAAGCCGAGGATGGTGTGCTCGTGGGGCGTGAAATCGGCGACCATAGAGACGCGTAAGGTGACTCCGCCAATGCTGAAAACGGCGGCGAAGCTGTCCTCGTAGGCCAATGTCAGCCCAAGCGTGTCGCGATAGAAGACCGTGGCACGGGCGCGGTCTCTCGTGCAAATGACAATCGCGGGCTTTGCAGCTTCTAGAATCCTCATTAGTGCCTTCCTCTCTCTTAAGCCGGTTTCTTCTTGTGGTCCCGGTTTCGCTACGGGCGCCACGCCAGCGTCGATGCCGGAATGCGCCGCTACCAAGCAAGTTGTCCGGAGTCGGCTTGGTCTGAAACGTATAAGTTGGAAAGGATTCTGGTTCTAAGCGCAGCGGAGTCCCAAAAACAAAAACGGCAGCCGTGGGCTGCCGCAGTAGAAAGTTTTTCCTAATGAAAAGAATAATCCGAAAAGAAAGACGGGTCAAGCGAAAAATGGGTGACAAATTGGCGAGACCCGGCTCTCTGATTTGGCGAGCAAGGACTCATGAAAAGTGTGTCTCGCGCGAGTCGATTCGTCGCCAGCCGTGTTGATATTCGGCAAGTACAATCCGGCAATCACAAGGAGAATCCTCGTATGAGTCCTCTTCGTCGGTTACTTGTGTCTGGTGCATTCCTCAGTCTGAGCGGGCTTCTGTTCGGCCTTAGCGGTTGCAACTCAGGCTCGTCAACAGGGTCGATGGGCCAGCCTAGCTATACACTCTCTGCCATCGCGTTGAACCCAGCTTCCGTCACTGCCGGAAACACGTCCACTTCCACAATCACGGTGACCCCGGCGAATGGCTACACAGGCAGCGTCAGCCTTTCGTGCAGCATGATCAGCGGTGGCACGCCGGCTCCCAGTTGTTCCTTCAGCCCGTCTGCGGTGACGATCAACGGTGCCACTCCGGGCATTTCCATGCTGACCGTATCTACCTCGAGCAGCACGCCCGGCGGCGCCTACACCATCACCGTCGCCGGGAGCGACGCCAAGAGTTTGCCTCCAAGCAACGGCCCTCAGTCGCTGACGCTGACAACGGCGGCCGTGTTGCAGCATATTGTGGTCATCTTTCAGGAGAACCGCACGCCTGACAATCTGTTTCAGGATCCCGTTCTGATAAGCCGAGGCGCCGACATAGCCAGCAGCGGCTTGAATTCAACGGGCCAGACCATTCCGCTCGGCCCCATCGACCTGGGCACAGCCGGCTCTAGCCCTCAAAACTACGATCTCAGCCACGCCAATGCCGCTTTCGTTTCCATGTACGACGGCGGCAAGATGGACGGCGCGAATCTGATCCCCTGTTCGCCGGCCGCCAACTGCCCTCCGAATGCTCATCCCAATCCGCAATACATGTACGTCAAACCAGCCGATGTTCAGCCCTACTTTGCGCTGGCCGAGCAGTACACGTTTGGCGACCGTATGTTTCAGACCAACCAAGGTCCAAGCTTTCCGGCTCACCAGTTCATCATTTCCGGCACTTCGGCTCCAACCACTGCGAGCAATCTTTTTGCCGCCGAAAATCCCAGCCAGAACCCAGCCGGATGCATCGCTCCTCTGACGAATAGAGTCAGGATGATTGATCCCACCGGGAGCGAAACCAATCCGGCGCCGCAGTATCCTTGCTTCGAACATCCCACACTGACCGACCTGCTCAACACCAAGAGTGTGAGCTGGCGCTACTACACACCTTCCGCGGGCTCCATCTGGACCGGGCCCGACGCTATTCAGCACATGTGCCAGCAGCAGACCGTCAACGGCACGCTCACGTGCACCGGCCCGGATTGGACCGGCAACGTGAAAATCCCGCAATCGCAAGTGTTGGTAGACATCGCCAACGGCCAACTCGCGCAAGTGAGCTGGGTCATTCCCAATGGCCAAAGTTCGGATCACCCTCTTTCCACCGACGGAAGCGGACCTTCGTGGGTGTCCGCGATTGTCAACGCGATTGGCAATAGCCCGTATTGGGCGAACACGGCGATCATCATCACTTGGGACGATTGGGGAGGCTGGTACGATCACGTCGCGCCGAAGGTCATCAACGACGGCGTCAGCTGGGGGTCGGGATATGTTTATGGCTTCCGCGTTCCGTTGATTGTCGTTTCACCGTATGCCAAGACCGCTTACATTTCTCACACCACACACGACTTTGGCAGCATCCTCAAATTCATCGAGACTACTTACAACCTGCCCTCGCTCGGGTACGCGGACACTCCAGCGGACGACCTTTCCGATTGTTTCAACTTTACCCATACGCCCGTCACCTTCCACGCAATCCCCGCTGCGCTCAAGGCGGCTTACTTCATCAACGACAAGCGGCCTCCCACCGACCCGGATGACGACTAGCGAATGACCCCGCGCGGGAAGGGAAGGGCCTCCTGATTGCAATAGATTGGGGGTTGTCATTCACGCGGCATCCAAAGTGGCTGTCGGCGCGAAGCAGCCGGATGGCGTAAACTGAATTTTTCGGAAGGGCCATGGCAGGCAGACAGAAAAGTTCTCACAAGGAAGTGAGACGTCCGGTTTGGGCGGAAGTTTCGCTTGGCGCGCTGGCGGAGAATTTCCGGGCGATTCGCAAGTTCGTGAATCCGCCGGAAGAGAAGCGCAAACCACCGCGAAAAATTCTTTGCATCGTCAAAGGCAACGGCTATGGCCACGGCGGGCCGCAGGTGGCCAAGGCTCTGGAAAAAGCCGGCTCGGACTGGTTTGGCGTTACGTGCACGGAGGAAGGCATCGCCGTGCGAAAAGCCGGCGTACGCAAGCCGGTTCTTGTCCTGACAAGTTTCTGGCCCGGCGAGGAGTCGCGCCTCATCGAACACGATCTGACGGCAGTCATCCATCGCTGCGAGCAACTGAAGCAACTGGATAGGGCCGCCACCCGCATCCTTGCCAAGAAAGGCGGCAAGAAGAGCAGCAAACGCGCTTCGTTCCACTTGAAGATGGACACGGGCATGAATCGTTTGGGCATCGCGCCGGGCGACATCGAGTGTTTTGCGGGCCAACTCGCAAAGTGCAAGCATCTGGAATTGGGCGGAGTCTTTACGCATTTTGCCTCCTCCGAAGTTCTTACAGACACACGTGTGGGCAAACAGACACGGCAACAAGAAGAGCGCTTCTACGCCGCACTCGACCGTCTGCGCTCGCTCGGAATTGATCCCGGCATCGTACACCTGGCAAACAGCGCGGCCATCGCCACGCGACCGGAAACTTGGGCTGACATGGTTCGCCCCGGCGTGATTTTGTACGGCTATCATCCAGGCTACGATCCAGTCGAGCAGCGCCCGGAAATCGAGGCACGCCTGCCCCTCAAGCCGGTCATGAGCCTGCGCACGCGCATCATCAATATCCGGAACATTCCCGACGGCGCTGGCGTCGGCTATAACGAAACCTTTATAGCCAAGCGCCCTTCGCGCATCGCCGTCCTGGCCGCAGGTTACGGCGATGGCATCCACCGCTCGCTCGGGAATCGTGGCAGTGTCCTGGTGTGCGGGACGCTAGCCCCGATGGTGGGAATCATTTCCATGGACGTCACGATGATTGACGTCACCGACGTGCCAGGAGCCGCGATCGGCGATGTAGTGACCATCTATGGCAGCGACGGCGAGCACATTCGTCCCGCCAACGTTATCGCGCGCAGCATTGGCACGGTGACCTCTGATCTTCTCTGCGCCGTGAGCCAGCGCGTTCCGCGCGTTTATTTCCAATAATCGACATCGCAATTTCTTCTAATTAATCCCTCAACATCATCTTGACTCCCATATGATGGCGGAGTATATAGACCGCGGAGGACGCGAGGTTGCGTTCCCGTCCCGCACTGGTTGGTGGTCCCCGCGCACCCGCGGGAATGCGGCACCGATTTTGCAGTGATGCGTATTACTGTGAGGTCGTATGAGCCGTTCCGTTCCTGAAGTGCAGCGTTTTTCGAATTCTGCGTCCTCGCCGTCATCAAATTCTGTCCCCGGAGCGCAGCAAAAAAGGGCGGCCATCCCTCACGGGATGGGCGTGGAGTTCTGGCTCTTGCGCTTGTTCCTCACGGCTTGCACGACCGCGCTTTGTTTCAAGTTCGCGCCTTTTGGTTTGCGTGGTCTGCCTGCCGCGGGCGTCGGCTTTTTTCTAGCGTTGGTGATTCTGCTGGCTGAGCTGCGGCTCCGCCGGGCGGAGATCGGTGGATTGTTAGGCGGCGCCCTCGGCACTGTCCTGGGGATGTTTGCGGCACTTCTCGTGACGCTCGTCATCTCACGCACGAACGAGCCGGAACCGACCAAGTCCTTTCTCGAATATGCCGCGCTGTTCGCGTTCGCGTATCTGGGGTTGGTGCTCGGTTCCGCGACTGGCGGGGAATTGAAGAGCGGCTCTGGGGCGGGGATCATCTCTGGACAGCCTCCCGCGCCTGAGCCAATGAAGCTCCTCGACACCAGCGTTCTGATCGATGGCCGCATCGCGGACGTTTGCGAGGGACACTTTCTCGATGGAGTTCTGGGTGTACCGCAGTTCGTGTTGCACGAATTACAGCTCGTCGCTGATTCTTCCGATCCCTTGAAACGCCAGCGCGGCCGCCGCGGCCTGGAAGTCTTGCAGCGCATGCAAAAGATGCCGCACGTCGATGTGCGCATTTTGGAGCAGGAGCCGTCTCAGGCAGACGATGTAGATCACAAGTTGGTCGAACTCGCGCGCCGTCTGGGTGCGAAGATCGTGACCAACGATTTCAATCTGAACAAAGTAGCCACCGTGCAAGGACTCGCGGTCTTGAACGTGAATCAGCTCGCCAACGCCTTGAAGCCCGTCGTATTGCCTGGCGAGCCTATGCGCGTGCTCATTTTGCGTGAGGGCAAGGAGCCCAATCAGGGCGTGGCTTATCTCGACGACGGCACCATGGTGGTGGTCGACGGCGGGCGGCGCTTGATCAACAAGAGCGTCGATATACAAGTCACGTCGGTTCATCAGACGACCGCGGGGAAAATGATTTTTGGCCGTCTGGACGAGCGCTCGGAACAATCTGCTCCTGTGCCACGGCAAACGGCTGCTGCCGCCGTGGCCTCAGGCCGCAGCGAGAGTGTTGGCAGCAGCCGCGGTCCGATCTTCCCCCAGCCTGACGCCGATTAGCGTTCGCTCATTTCACAAGCATTTGGCAACGCAAGGTTCGCGCAAAGTTTCTTAGCGAGCCCTTCGGCGAATCCAGGGGAATCCACCTTCTTTTTCTCGCAAAAGCGCCAGCCCAACACATTTTCCGCGCTTCGCCTGACACGCCCCCTTGAGGTACACTCTGAAGTTTGCGGCCCCAACGTAATTCCTGTCTGCGCGGGTCGCGTCTAAAATGAGCCGTATCGCCGCCATTCTCCCAGCCGCAGGTCTCGGCACTCGCATGGGCGCCGACACGCCGAAGCAATTTCTCGAGCTGGAGGGAACGCCGCTCGTTATTCATAGCGTGCGCCGCATCGCTTCTTGCGCGCTGGTCACCGACATTATTGTTGCGACGCGCGCCGATGTGGTTGAGTCGCTGGAGGAGCGCATCCGCGGCGAAAGATTCATGCAGTCGGTCCGCGTGGTGCGCGGCGGAGATTCGCGGCAGGATTCGGTCGCGCTGGCGCTCCAGGAAGTTTCGGACGACACGGAAATCGTCCTGGTGCACGACGCGGTCCGCCCTTTCGTCACCCGCGAGCAGATCGCCCGCGTGATTGAGGAAGCGCGCCGATGCCAGGCGGCGATTCTCGGTATTCCTGCGATGGACACGGTCAAGGAAGTGAAGCGCGCTAGTTTGCCGGAAGATGTTGCGCTCATCATCGGGACTATTCCGCGCGAGCGCGTGGTGCTGGCGCAGACGCCGCAGGCGTTTTCAACAAAACTTATCAAGGAAGCGTTTGGCCGCGCGCAAGCTGATGGCGTCAACGCTTCGGACGAAGCCGGGCTTGTCGAGCGCCTCGGCCGCGACGTCCACGTCGTCCTTGGCTCTGAGCGCAACATCAAAATCACCAAGCCCGCCGATATGGACCTCGCGCGTTTCTATCTCGAACAAGAGAGATCGAAATGATTTCGCTTTTTGAGAGGCTTTCAGATAAAGCTCGCGGCGCTCTGCATTGGGCGTTTTTTGCGGCTCTACGGGAAGAAAAGCAGGAGATCGGGCCGATCCATTTTCTTATGGGAATTCAATGCGCCAATCCGCGGATTTTCATGGATGTTGACCTCGCGCAACTCGGTTTCGCCCCGCTCGATGTTAGCGATGTAGAGCACATTCAGCAAGAAATGCAAAAGCTGCACATGAAGGCGGGCCTCTCACGCGCCAAAGAGGACTCTTCGCGCACAATGGGTTTTTCATTTCCCTTCTCGCCAACAATAAAGCTGGCGCTCGAGGCTGCGAACCAATATTCGAAGTCCCTCGGACTCAAAACCACCGGAACGCCCCATTTGCTTTTAGGGATATTCAGAGTCGATGTTGACCTAACCCGAAAAATGGAGTCAGCAAATCTCGGAGAGAACCGAATTTCTTCGATCTGCCATGAATACGAGGAAGGCGACGAGGGCGAATCCATGGCTCAGACCTTGCAGGAGATGCGTGGTCGCAAGTTCCGGTCTGGTATCGGTTACGATCTGCACCGATTGGAAGCAGGTCACAAGTTGATCGTTGGCGGCATCGAATTGTCATTCGACAAAGGATCAGTCGGGCACTCGGACGGGGATGTGCTCGCACACGCCATGTGCGATGCATTGCTTGGAGCCGCCGGCCTCGGCGATATCGGCACGCATTTTCCGGATACGGATCCGAAATGGAAAGGCGCGAACAGCCTGCTCTTTTTGGAACACGCGCGAAAACTGCTCGACGAAAAACACTTTGCGATCGAGCATGTTGACGCCGTGGTCATCCTAGAAAAGCCGAAGTTAGGGCCGCACTTCCCGAAAATGCGCGAAGCTCTCGCGCGAGCCCTCGGGGTCTCCATGGATCATATTCATCTCAAGGCTAAGACCAACGAAGGCGTCGACGCGGTCGGCCATGGCGAAGCCATTGCCGCGCACGTAGTCGCCACGCTCTCTCAACGGTAGTCATGGCGCGGCTCCCAAGAAATCCCGCCAACGTGGGCTAGAATTCTCGCGATGCCTCCGCAAGAAACTCCGAATCCCGCTCCCGTCGCCGCGACGAACACTTTCACGGCCCGCGATGTGGTCGAAATTCTGCGCGCGCAAGGCTGGCTCCCCGGCGACGCATCACCCGCGCAATTCGCGTGGTGCGAACGTGCCGCCGCCCTTCTCGGTCCACACCTAACGGACCGCCAATCTCTCGCCGATCTGCTGCAACTAGTTTTCCACTATGACGCGAAGGAACTCCTGGCCAAAGTGGAGAATCACGCGGTCCTCTCTCGCTACGCCGCGCGGGACGTGCTCCGCCATCTCGCGCTCCTGCTGCTCGACGGCGCTCCGCTCACCACGGAGCGATTCAAAGAGATCATCACCGCATTGAAAGACCGCGTGGGCCTAGGCAGCCGCGAGCTCTTTCATCCCATACGTCTGGCGCTCGCCGGCCGCGCTGGTGCAGGCGACCTCGATCGCGTGATCTTGCTGCTCGACGAAGCCGCCGCACTTTCGTTCGCCGCTCCTGTCAAGTCGGCTCGTGAGCGCATCCTGGAATTCTGCGCGGCCCTCGACTGATTAGCGCCGGCGATTCAGTTGCAGGGGCACGATATATCGTGCCCCTACGTGCTGTACACTCTTTGGCGGATGGACAAGCTTACTGGGATTCATGCTGTACGCGAAGCTCTGGACGCGGGCCGACCGTTCGATCGCATCCTGATTGCGCGCGGCCGACAAGACACGCGCGTTGAAGAAATCGTCCAGGTAGCCCGCGCGCGCGACATCCCCGTGCGGTTCGAAGACCGCGGCCAACTCGATCGCCTGGCGAACTCGAAAGATCACCAGGGTATCGTCGCTCTAGCCGCCGCGCGCGCGCCGGCCACACTCGAAAGCATTCTCGCCGCGGCAAATAAAAGCCCTGGTCACGGAAGCAAGGGGCTCATCGTTCTTCTCGACGGCGTCGAAGATCCGCACAATCTCGGCGCCGTCATTCGAACGGCTCTCGCCGCCGGCGCGCATGGCGTAATCATTCCGGAGCGCCGCGCAGTCGGCCTGACGGACACGGTCGCACGCGCCTCAGCCGGCGCCATCGCGCATCTGCCGGTCGCCAAGGTCACCAATATCGCGCAAACCATGGAAGAATTGAAGGAAGCAGGGTACTGGCTCATCGGTTTCGATGAACGCGCCGACAAAAGCTACACCGAAGCGGACTACACGTCCCCGGTAGGCATCGTCCTTGGCGGAGAGGGCAAAGGTCTCCACGATCTGACCCGCAAACGCTGCGACTTTGTCGTTTCGTTGCCAACCACTGGCCCCGTGAAATCGCTCAACGTCTCTGTCGCTGCCGGCGTCGTCCTCTTTGAAGCCCTCCGCCAGCGCCATGCAAAATAGCGGCAGGTCCATGCACTGAGCTAAGATGAAAATCGAAAACTACTTGTCGTATTGAATCAGCGAAAAGACATCCAAGCCGGGCAACTTCTGGCGGCCATGGAGGAAGGTCAGCTCCACAGCGAAGGCCAAACCCTCCACTTTGCCGCCGAGTTGCTGGGCGAGCTTCACGGTGGCGGCGGCGGTGCCGCCGGTGGCTAGAAGGTCGTCGCAAATAATCACGCTGTCTCCTGGCCGGATGGCGTCCTCGTGCATCTCCAGCGTATCCGTGCCGTATTCGAGCGCGTAGGAAATGCTCGACGTTTTCGCCGGCAGCTTTTTGGGCTTGCGGACGGGCACGAAGCCGGCGCCAAGCCGGTAGGCCAGCGCCGGAGCAAAAATAAATCCGCGCGCCTCGATTCCCGCGACGATGTCGATGGTGCGTCCGTCGTAGTGGTTGCAGAGCCGGTCGATGAGCAGATGGAAGCCTTGCTTGTCCTTGAGCACGGTGGTCAAGTCGTAGAAGAGAATTCCCGGCTTGGGATAATCCGGCACTTCGCGAATCAGTTT
>Ga0209736_1000201_pt1 | contig 19211 bp, 16 predicted proteins | sample BlaSpr_A8_Ref_M3_FD_187992 | JGI IMG/M metagenome (GOLD analysis project Ga0209736, IMG submission 187992) | Forest soil microbial communities from Thunder Bay, Ontario, Canada - Black Spruce, Ontario site 2_A8_Ref_M3 (SPAdes) (version 2) | ecosystem: Environmental > Terrestrial > Soil > Boreal...
GCCGCGAAAGGTGCACTCTCTGCACTGCGCTGCAAAAGAGCGAAGCGCATCTCCTTCCCCTTCAATCACTTCCCGCCTCTTTGCAAAAACCGCGGGTGTGCCGTCACCAGCGTTTTTCTCTCGCCACTCGCCACCCGTCACTCGCCACTTCCGCAAACTCCTCTCTCTTCATCACTCTTTTGCACCAGTGCGAATGTCATCCCCTTCCTTTTCAATCCATTACACACTCTTTGTGTGTTTACCCGGGATGCCACCCACAGCGTTACTCCCATTTTGGAACTCGCCCGAAAACCGATCAGTTACTTCCGTCAAACCTCCAGCTTCCAACCTTCAAACGTACTATCCCTTCCGCCCTCGCCTACAGCTCCCGCCGCCCTTCCAGCGCCTTCAGCATGGTCACTTCGTCGGCATACTCCAGGTCCGCGCCCACCGGAATGCCCACGCCGATTCGCGTCACCCGCACACCCAGCGGCTTCAGCAGCTTCGAGAGGTACATCGCCGTGGCTTCGCCTTCCGCAGTCGGGTTCGTCGCCATGATAATTTCTTCGACCGCGCCGCCCTTCAGCCGTTCGATCAGCGACTTGATCTTCAGTTGCTCCGGCCCGCGCCCCGAAAGCGGAGACAGCGCCCCGCCCAGCACGTGGTACATACCGCTGTACGTGCGCGTCTTCTCGATGGCCATGATGTTGTGCGCTTCTTCCACCACGCAAATCGTGCGCTTGCTGCGGCTCGCTCCCACGCAGTACAGGCACGGATCGGTGTCCGTAATGTTGTGGCACACCGTACACTCGCGGATTTTTTCCTTGGCGTCGCGAATCGCGTCCGCCAGCGCCAGCGCATCCTCCGGAGCCGCCCGCAGCAGGAAAAACGCCAGCCGCTGCGCCGTCTTCTGCCCGATACCCGGCAGATGTTTCAGTTCATCGATCAATCGTTCAACAGGGGGAGCGAAATCAGCCATGCAAGAGGTGTAGCACAGCCCCGCGCATCGGCGCAAACCTCGCCGAAGCGCGTGCTCGGAAGAGAGTCTTGCGGGGCCAGCCGAAGCTCGCGAGGGCACCATCTTGGCTTTCCGCGAGCCCATCGTATCTCGCTGAGCAGAAACCGCTTAGCAGAGCACGCCGCGCCTTCATACATAGCGCATTCGACAAGCCGCAAGATTTGCCGCCCAGCGCGTTCTATCATCGGTACCACGGAAGCACGAGCAGGCACCCCGAAGGATTGCCCTGATGCCGCTGCCCCAGCTCTTCCTGGCGCTCTACGTTCTCTTTGCACTGGCGACGCCGGTGCTCGTGATTGCGCTATATGTCCGTTACACCAAGCTGCAGAAGCGCCTCAAGCAACTGGAAGACGAGAACGCCCGCCAAGCGGTCACCTTCACACACGAACTCGCAGAGCTGAAGCGGCAGGCCGCTGCGCCTCGCCCAGCCGCCACAGAGAAGCCAATCGCCTCTGAGCCGGCGAAGCCGAGCCCGGCGCCAACTCAAGTTCCAATCCCAATTCCAATCGCAACTCCAGCTTCGATTCCAACTCCATCTCCGATTCCCGTTGTGCCCAAGCCCATCCCTCCCGCGATCGTGCCGCCTGCCGCCGTTCCACCGAAGCCTGCCGCACCACTTGCGCCGGCCACGCCGCGCCTAGCGACCCAGGAAAGCAAGCCCGCCGAGCCTCCGGCGAAACCTGCGGAGACGAAGCCGCCCGTGCCCGTTGTGCCGACGGAGCCGAAGCCGGTGATTACGGCCGTACCGCAGTTTCCGGTTGACGCGAAACCACCCATGCCTCCACCGCCCGCGCCGTCGGCACCGACTGCGCCACCCAAGCCTCCGGTCGAGACAAGACCCGCGATTCCTCCAGCTGCCGCCATTCCTCCCGATGCGGCTGTCTCAGCTCGCGTGATCGCTTCGCCGGCATTTCAGGGCCTGCGTGTGCCGCCTTCCGGGCTATCGCCGCGCGCTTCTGCGACGAAGCCTACGATGCAGCAACAGATGAAAAAAATGTCGGCCCTAGAAGAGACCCTGGGCACCAACTGGCTGACCAAGCTTGGCATCGCCATGCTCGTGATCGGGCTGGCGCTGCTCGGAATTCTTGAGCTGAAAGCGATGGGACCGGGCGGCCGCGCCGCGCTCTTGTTTGCGATCGCGCTGGTTCTTCTGATCGGCGGAATTTTTCTGGAATCGCGTGAGCGGTACCGGTTGCTGGGCCGCGCTGGAATCGGCGGCGGGTGGGCGCTGCTGTTTTTCAGCACATTTGCGATTTACCACGTGCCGCCGATGCACGTGCTCGATTCTCTGGTGATTGACAGCGTGCTGCTGCTGCTGGTGGCCGTGGCGATGGCCGTGCATACGCTGCGCTACCGCTCGCAATTCGTTACTGGCCTGGCGTTTTTGCTGGCGTATACGACCGTCGCGCTCAGCTACAGCGAAGTGCTGCCGCTGTCGCAGGCAGGAGTCAATCAAACCACGGCGTATGGTTTGCTCGCCGGCGTGATCCTGGCGATTGGGCTGGTCTCGATTGTCCGCAAAATGGGCTGGTACGAACTGGAAGTGTTCGGCATTCTCTCGAGCTACCTGAACCACTTGTATTGGCTGTACCGCATTCTCGGGATTGAGGGCGCGCATGGCCGCGCGTTTCCGGAATACGGTGCGAGCACCGCGATGCTCTTTTTTTACTGGCTGGCGTTCCGCATTTCCCACGTCGCGCGCCACACTAAAACGGACTTCGAGGAGCACGTCTCGACCACCGCAGCGGTTCTGAATTCGGCGCTGCTGCTGGGGTTGCTGCGATTCCAGTCCGTGCACCCGGAACTGGCGTATATCGCGCTGCTGGCAGTTGGCGCGCTCGAGCTTGGCTTCGGGCAAATGGTCAAGCGGCGGCGCGAAGCCTTTGTCGTGCTCACGGTGATGGGGGCGGCGCTCTTGCTCGCGGCGGCGCCTACGCACTACGCAGGATCATCGGGACACGAAATCGCCATCCTGTGGCTGGTGGGCACGGAAGTTTTTCTCATCACTGGCTTGCTCGTTAAGGAAGTGGTGTTCCGGCGCCTCGGCTTGTTTACCGGGCTGCTCGTGGGATTGCGGCTGGCCTCTTCGGACTTGCGGGAGCTGATCACCGCGCGAATGTCCGGCGAAGAAGTGCTGGTCGGCGCGGGAATCTTGTTTGCGCTATGCGGCGTGGTTTTTTACCTGAATGTTTTTGGCTTCGGCACGCGCAAGAAGGAATTTTTCGAGCGCTCGCCGGACAGCGTATTGCTCACCGCGCATTCTTATCTCGGCGCGGTATCGGCTGCCGCGGCGGCCTGGGCGCTGGCGACGCAGGATTGGACCGCTGTAGCTCTCGCCGGAATCATGCTGGTGCTGGCGCTGCTCGGCCGCGGCTTCGCGTCGCAGCATTTGCAGGTGCAATACGCGGCGATGGGCCTCGCGGCGATGTATCGCGCCGTTGCCATCAACCTGCACGTTTCTTTGGGCGAAGGCGTACACGTCAAGATGCGGCTGATCACGCTCCCGATTCTCGGCGCGGCGTTCTATCTGACCGCGAAAGTCGCCGCGCTGCGCGACAACATCGAGCAGAAAGCGCTGCGCGGATTTTTCGCGGCATGCGGGACGCTGCTCTTTGCGCTGCTCATTTGGTACGAAGCCGCGGAATTGTGGCGCCCGGTATCGTTTATCTTGTTCGCGGCGTTGCTCTCTGAAGCTGCACGCGCGCTACGCTATCCGCTGCTAACCTGGCACACCCATTTGTTAGCGGCGCTGGCGTTGCTCACCGCCGTGAGCGCTGACGAACTCGGCGCGCACGTATGGCACAAGATCCCAGTGCGCGATTTCAGCGCGCTGGTGGTGATCGCCGGATTCTATTGGTTGGCTCGCCGGCTTGGCACGGCGCACCCGCAACATTTGAAAGCCGCGAGAGCCTGCTACACCTGGGCCGCCGCCGGCTTGACGATGTGGATGCTGTCCGACGCGCTGAACACGTCCTGGGTGGCCGTCGCGTGGATCGCGTTTGCCGTCGCGCTGGTATTTGCCGTGCGCTGGACGAAGTATGCGCAACTGGCGTGGCAGGCCAACGTGGTTGCCGTAAGCGCGGCACTGTGGACGCTGAACTACAACTACGAAATCGAGGAAAAGCTTTGGCTCGGCATCAGCGTGCGGCTCGTAACCGTTTCGCTCGTCGCCGCCGGTCTTTATTTCATCGCGCGAACCGCTGCGCCGGCCGAACGCTGGAAAGTCGCCGTCGCCTACTTTCATTCGTTTGCCGCCACGGGGCTGCTGGCGCTTCTCGCCTGGTACGAATACCCGAACGGTTGGCTCGCTCCGCTCTGGGCCGCCTTCGCATTGGTGCTCGCGCTGATCGATCGCCGCTGGCAGCGCGACGAATTGCGCTGGCAGGCCCACACGCTCTCGCTAATCGCGCTCATGCGCTGCGTGGTTTTCAATCTGCATCTTGAGGCCACCTGGCACGATCTCAGCATTCGCCTGTTGTCGCTTTCGATTGTCGCGGTGATCTTCTACGCGATGTCGCGCCTGGTGCGCATGCCGCAGGAATGGCGCGCCCGCGATATGCACCACATTTATTCCTGGGCCGCCTCCGCGCTGGTTTCCTCCATGCTCTGGTTCGAGTTGCGCCCGCTAAGCATTGCGGTCGGCTGGGCCGTCTTTGGTCTGGTCCTCTTCGAATACGGTTTGCTACGCCGCGTGGTGCAGTTCCGCTATCAAGCCTACGTCGCGCTGGCGGCCAGTTTCGTGCGCATCTTTTTTGCCAACCTCAGCGCCGGCACACCCGGCGAATTCTGGAGCCCGCGCACGTATACGATTCTTCCCATCGCGCTGATCTTTTTCTTTGTGTACGCGCAATTGCCGGAAGAATCCTCGCCCGAGGAAAGGGAAGAAGGCACCGAGAGCGATCATCGGCTGCATTTTGACGCGCTGCTCGCGTGTCTCGGCACCGCGTCCATCGTGGCGCTCTTCTATTTCCAGTTTGACAAAGAGTGGGTGGTGACTTCCTGGGCGGCAGCGGTGCTGGTGCTTTTCGGCATCGCCTTCGCGCTCGACCGCACCATCTTTTTATATCAGGGAATGATTTTGACTTTGCTCACCGTGGCCCGCGGCCTGGCCCACAATCTCTTCGGCGCGAGCTACCATTCCGAGCACGATTGGCAGGGCCGATATGCAGTGCTGAGTCTCGCGGCGGCGCTGCTCCTCGCGAGCCTGGCGTTTGCATTTCCGTTGCGCGAGCGATTCCGAGCCAGAGTAGGGCCCAACAGCGCAGGAGCACCGCGAGGAATCCTCGCGCTAGTGCGCCGTCCGGAACAACTGCAATTCTTTTCCGCCCTTCTTCTGCTCACGCTTATGCTTGCCAAGAAGCTCGACGCCGGCATGGTTACGGTGGCTTGGGGCATCGAAGGCGTGCTGGTGATTTTGCTGGCGCTCGCGTTGAACGAACGCAGCTTCCGTCTGACTGGCTTGGGCTTGCTGCTGCTCTGCGTCGGCAAAGTACTTGCGATGGATGCGTGGCGTCTGCAGCCGCGCGACCGCTACGTTACCTTCATCATCGTCGGCGCGGCGCTGCTCCTCGTCTCGTATCTCTACACCCGCTACCGCGAAGCCATCCGGCAATTCTTATGAGGATTTGGGCCGACGAGAAAAAACGAAAAGCAGATCCCTCACCCGTCCGCAAAAAGCCGCGAACGGGATTCGGGATGACAGCCGCCACGGGGCGCGTCTAGAAAGCGCGGATTGGATTTGCGGATGATGCAGGACGCTGGCGAGAGCGGAAATCGTGCCGAGAAGGGGCACAGCAATGCTGCGCCCCTACGAAAGAGGGGTGTGACGCTTGTCGTGTTCTTCGCGGTGTTGGGCGCCGCGCTCGGCGCGCTCTGGTACAGCCAGCGCCGCAACAAACAAACTCCCGTTTCCGCCAACGCCGTGCTGCAAATCGCCGCCGACGCTCAGCGCGACCTCACCCGCGCGCCCATGCACTTCACCCGCCTCTCCGACGAAGAAGAAATCGCCATCGGCAATCAACTGGCCGCGCGCTATGTCGGCTACTTCCAGAAATTCACGCCGCAGGAAGAAGCGCTGCAATCCTACGTGCTGCGCGTCGGCGGCACCGTCGCCGTGCGCGCGCATCGCCATCTCCCGTACACTTTTCATCTGATCCCCGATCGCAACATCATCAACGCCTTCGCGCTGCCCGGCGGCCCGGTGTACATCGGTGAAGGCTTGCTCGACCTGATGCTCAGCGAAGACGAACTCGCCAACGTGCTCGCCCATGAAGTCGAGCACATCGATCACTATCATTGCGTCGAACGCATGCAGATCGAAGCGCAGCTCAAGCACTTGAATCTCGAGGTCGTCGGCGCGCTGCTGGAATTTCCGCTGGGCCTTTGGCAGGCCGGCTATCACAAGGATGAAGAGATGGAAGCCGACCGCGAAGGTATGTTTCTGGCCGTGCAGTCCGGCTATTCGCCCTACGGCGCGCTGCAAACTTTCGAGCGCTTCGCCAAGCTGCATGACGAATACGTTATTCACGCGCAGTCTCCCGAAGAAGAACTCTCCGAGCTGGCGATACAAAGCCTCGAAGGCTATTTCCGCTCGCATCCGCAGCCGAGCGAGCGCATCGCGCAAGCCGAACAGCTAATCGCCCAGCAGCACTGGGAAGGGAAGAAACAAAAGCGGAATTTTCACGTGGAATATGAAGTACACAAGGGAGAATAGCTGATTGGGAGCCATTCAAATGCGATGCCGCTATCTAATTGCAGTCTTTGTCTTTCTCGCGGTGCTTGCGACACCTCTCCAAATCCTAGCTAGCCCCGCAACGAATTGCGCGTTGCCCGACGGCCTGCGCGAAGAAGTTACTGCAAAATATCCCGGCACACACGTCCTCACCTTGGCCGATTTGGAAGACTACGACAAGAAGCTCTTCCGAAAAGATTTCGGAGCTAGGTGTCCCGGCCTGATTAGGGTCAATTTCTATGGAGACGGAAGGCCAACCTGGGCGCTCGTACTGATTTTAGGAGAGGGCCTGAAACAAACGGCCGAGCTAATTGTGGCGCGGCGCAGTGCAGCGATGTGGGATATGCGTTCGTTAGAGAAGTCGGATGGTGCTCCGGTAGTCTGGCGCGAAGGTCCAGGCAAGTACGAGGGCATGAATGACGAAAAGCCCCTACGCGCGAAGAACTCCGTCGTAGTCCTGTGTTGGTACGGGTCATCAACGATTCTCTATGCGTGGATGGGTGATCGCGTCGACAAAGTGTGGTTATTGGATTAGATCGGCAGATAAAAGGGATCGAAACTAGAACAAACCGGGGATCTTGAGGCCGGCCATGCCGGGCATGTTGCCTGCGAGGCTCTTCATCTGATTCGCAAGCTCATCATCCACGCGCCGCGACGCTTCGTTTACCGCCGCGCGCACCAAATCCTGCAGCATCTCCTGATCCTTGCTCGCGAAAACTTCGGGCTCGATGCGCACATCCACAATCTGCTTCTGCCCGTTCATTTTCACGGTGACCATGCCGCCGCCCGCCGACGCTTCCACCGCCACGGAATTCACCTGCCGCTGCAAGTCTTCCTGCACTTGCCGCAACCGCGAGAGCATCTGTTGGAGTGCGTTGACTTCCATCAGGATTCCTCTTGCCGCCGCCGTACTTCGGTGATCTTGCCGCCGAAGCGCTGCAGCATCGACCGCACCATCGGATCGCGTTCGAATCGTTCGCGCAATTCCTGCGTGCTCGAACCGCCCGCGGACCCCGCCGCTGCCACCGCTGCAACAGACTCAATTTTAGCACATACGCGCACCGAGCGGCCCAGCACTTTGCTCGAAGCGGCACGGATCTTCTCTAGCGTGTCGCGCCCGTCGAGCAATCCGGCGAACGTTTGCTTGTCCGGCGAAAAACAAAGGCGCAATTCCGCGCCTTCCAGTTCCCAGCGGCTGGCATGCTCGATCAGTTCCGCCACAAATTTCTGCTGCGCTTGAATCGCCGTCTTGATCTCCGTGACTTGCTCGAGCGTGATGCCGTTCGCTTGAACCGCGCGCCCGTTCGTCTTTGGCGAGCCTTGTGCTGGCTCGCCTACCGCTGCGTTCATCTCAGTCGAACGCACTGCAGGAGCAGCCGCCCGTACCGTACCATTCGATTTCTCCACGACTGCGTCGAAACTGGCTGCGACACTCGGCGCGACGCTGGTCTGGCTGCGCATCATTGCCGGACTCACACTTGACGCGCCCGCACTGGCATTCGCCGCAGACGTTCCCGCCGCCGCACCGCGCACCGCCGGAGCCGCGCTGCTTCCACGCGTCCCGCTAGCCGGCGGAGCGCTGCCTCCCGCGCCGCCATTTTTCATCTCCGCCATCAATTCTTCCAGCGGAGCCAGCCGCGCCGCATTGATCAGCCGCAGCAATCCCATTTCCAGATGAATCCGCGGGTCGGGCTTGCGCCGCAAGTCGTCATCCGTCTGCAGCAAAATCTGAAAGAAGCGCGTCAAATCCTCTTCGCTGAATTGCGCCGCCGCGCGCGCCAGCGCCGGCCGCTGATCCGGCGTCGCCGCAATCAAATCGGATTCCGCGCCACACACCCGCGCAATCAAAAGATTGCGCACATGCCGGATGGCCTCGCGGCAAAAATGCTGCAGGTTGCGCCCTTCCTTCTGAAACGAATGCACCAGGCTCAGCGCCCGGTCGGCCGAGCCTTCCGCGATCGCGCCAATCATTTCCTCGAGCGCATCTTCCGGCACCACGCCCAGCAATTCGCGCACATCCTTGTCTGAAATCGCGTCACCGCAATACGCCCGCGCCTGTTCCAACAGCGACAGCGCATCGCGCAAGCTGCCTTCGGCCATGCGCGCCAGCACCGCCAGCGCGCCCGCCTCGATCTTCAGATTTTCTTTCGCGCCGATTTCCTGGAGCCGCCCGGTGATTTCCGCAAAGGTCAGCGCGCGAAAATGAAAGTGCTGCGACCGCGACCGAATGGTGTCCGCCAGATTCTCCGGCTCCGTCGTGGCCATCACGAAAATCACCTGGTCCGGCGGTTCTTCCAGCGTCTTCAGGAGCGCGTTGGAGGCTTCGCCGGTCAGCATGTGCGCTTCGTCCAGAATCACCACTTTGCTTCGCGAAGCCGCGGGGGCGTAGCGCACCATCTCGCGCAGCTCGCGAATCTGATCGATGCCGCGGTTCGAAGCCGCGTCGATCTCGATCACGTCCAGGGAAGTCCCCGCCGCAATCTCCTTGCACGAATCGCATACGCCGCAAGGCTCCGCCGTCGGCCCGTTCACGCAATTCAGCGCCTTCGCCAGAATCCGCGCGGCGGTGGTTTTCCCCACGCCCCGCGCACCGGAAAAAATATACGCATGCGCCACGCGATTGTTGGTGATGGCGTTCTTCAGCGTGTCCGTGACGTGCTGCTGCCCCACCAGATCCGCAAAGGTTTGCGGCCGCCACTTCCGCGCGATGACTTGATAGCTCATGGAGAAATTTTCTGTTGCTGCCCATTGCTGCGAACTGCCGCCCTGTTGCGAAGTCGCGAGTTACGCCCTGCTACTACGAATTGCGGAACGATGAGAGGAACTCCGGGTGATCTGCGGCGCACGAGGCGATCCCGGTACCGTTGCTCCCTTCCGGGCCTGGCGGGGTTCGCGGGACCTCGTCGCACAGAGCCCGAAGTTCCACGCTCCGGCAGTCACGCATCACGCGACTGCGAATCGCAGTTTAACACACTCAATTGCCGAAGAAATGCTGCTGCAGGCTATTCCCGATCGCGCTCGACGTGCAAAGCGATGGCTTCCTTCACATTCTCCATCAACTCGTCTAGGGTTAGAGCTTGCGTCACGACCGGCAGCTCGACGCCCTCAGCCACAAAATATCTTTTTCCGCGGAACACCCGCACTTGGATGATTCGCTTCATATTCTGCAACCGTCAGTCCTTCATCGGCTTCAGCGCCGCACAGCACTTCACCAATCAAGTCGGCGCAATCCCTGCACAACGTCAAAGTGCCGGTCCCGGCTCAAAAGTGAAAGTCCATGTTCTCGACAAAGAGCTGCTATCCACAGGTCATTGGCGGGAATTGGCTTTCCAGCTTTTCTCAATTCTAGGTTAATGGCTGCGTAATGACGCGTGGTCTTTTCAGTCACATCCAGTACCGTGCTTCCGCCGATCAGAGCGTCCAACCAGCGGGTGTATTCGGGCCCATTCCGCGATTGCGCAATACCGTAGCGAAATTCTCCAAGCACCACTACCGGGAGCATCAACTGCTGAATTCCAGCCAAAATCTTTACGACTGCTGGATGCTCGTCTGCCGCCGCCGATAAAGCGTTCGTATCTAAGATCAATCGCCCTTCTCTCCATCGTGCTTCTGGGAAGTCCACATTTCCTGATCGACTTCTTCGAAGGCCTCCTCGATTACTTTGCCTATGCGCGCGGTCTCCTTGCGCAGGTGCTTCAGTTTGCCTATGTGTTTCATCCAAGGTTTTTGCTCGGACGGAGGCGTCGCCTTCAACTTGTCCTCCACGGCTTCGGTGACGAACTGCCGTAGCGGTATTCCTCGCTCAGCGGCCTTCGACTTGGCGCGGCGGAAAATCGGGTCCGGAATTTCCAGGGTGGTCTTCATGTAGTAGATGGTCCCATATTTATGGGAGTGGGTCAATGGAGCGAAAGCCGCCCTTGCCTTATCTCGCTGCCTTCGGTCCAGGCTAACCCATCGGGCACAACGCCGCGCTCGCACCGTCCGCGCAACCCGCACGCATCGCTTATACTTTTTCGCGGACGGAGTTCCTCCCCGTCCACCCGCGTTTTGCTGCAGCGAAACGCCGGTCCGCGGCGCCAGCGGATTGCCCGAGGCATCGCCCCGGCGCGCCCCACGATACGGGGACCGCTCGCTTCTCGATGCGAGCAGGAGGAACCATGAAGTCCCGATTCGCAACATCTCTGTTGTCCGTAATGCTCGCTGTCGCGCTGCTCGGCTCTGCCGCTCCCGCTGCGTTAGGCGAGCCGCATCAAGTCATTCAAGGCACGCAAGTTCGTCTCACGCTGCTCAATCCCATCGGCACCACCATTTCCAGAGACGGCGATCCCTTCGTGGCCATCGTCTCCGAACCTGTGTTCCTCGGCAACACCCTGCTCATCCCTGCGGGCGCTCGCGTCAACGGCATCATCGGCAACGTCGAAAAAGCGCGGCGCTTCTCCGCTTTTCGCGGACAGGCGTACATGAACCTCACTTTTCGCTCGCTCGAAATCGATAGCCGCCTGATTCCCATTCAAATGAGCATCATCACCATCGAGCAGCCGCGCAACCAGGGCGACACCCGCCGCCGCAAAGACGTAAAAGTCGAAGAAGGCCAGGTCATTCAGGAGAAGCACGACTACAAGGGCGACATCGTCGGCGGCACCATTGGAACCGGCGGCGGCGCTCTCGTCGGCGCCATTTTCAGCAATGTCGCTCGCGGCTTCGGCTTCGGACTCGCCGGCAGCGCCATCTACATCATGGCTCGCAAAGGCAAGGAAGTGGATCTCCCCGCGCAAACCGGCTTGCTAGTGCGCATGGATAACACCATCACCGTGCCCAGCGTCAGCTCCAGCAACGCGAGCTACACCACCTCGCGCTAACGCAGCTCGCAAAGAAAAGCGCCGCCCGCTTCCGGTGCCTCCCGGCCGCGAGCGGCGCATCACGATTTTCACTCTTCAGTTCTTCGGAAAGTTCGGATCCGCTTTCACTTCCAGGATCTGCTTGGTATGCCGCTCGCTGTGCGCGGCCACCAGCAAAATAAATTCATACCCGTCCAGCTTGCCCATCGGGCTGTCCATCACGTGCTCGCGCAGTCCTGCCGTCTTCTTCAGAAAATCTTCCGTGGTCGCACGGCTCTCCACGAAGTGCTTGATGGAAGCTGTGGGCGAACCGAAGCGGTTCGAGGGCTGCAGCGGCTCCGGCGCCTGGATCTTATGGCTGCGGTCCGGCACCATCGCCAGCACTGCGTCGTCGGTTTTCTTCGCGTCGCGCCCTGGCTCTCCCGCCGGCGCCTTCATCACCTGCTCGGCATCCAATCCGCGCAGAAAATCTTCCGCTGCGGCAATGTGTTCCATCACTTGCGCGATGGACCAGCGCTCCGGCGCGGGCTTGAAGTTCCACTGCGCTTCCGACAACCCTTTGGTCGCCTCCAGCACGCCTTGCTTCGTCGTTTCCAGGTACTTCAGCGCGCTGTCCTTCTCCGTCTGGCTCAATTCCTGTCCGTGCGCCGCTGCCGCCCCTGCCAATGCCAGCACCGCGATCATTCCCCATGCTCGTGCTCGGTTCATGCCGGTCTCCTGTTTTCTGTCGTGCTCTTGAATACGTTGAGCTTGCACTGCGTTAGAGAGGTTGATGGGCTAAAGGGACTAAAGGATGGCTACCGCCGCGCAATCAACCCGCCGCCCTGGCTTGCTCCGCGGCGCGACGCCGTACTTCCGCCTCCGTCAGCGTCTCCAGATGCGTTGCAATGTACCAGTGATTTCCCCAAGCGTCCATGGCCGCTCCATTCCGTTCTCCGTAGAACTGGTCCTTCGGCTCGGCCAGCGATGTCGCCCCAGCCGCCAGCGCCGCGCGGTACACAGCATCTACATCCGGAACATAAATGTGAATGGCCACCGGCCGCGGTCCCCACTGGCCATGCGCTTCGCTGCATTCCAGCATCGAGTCGCCGATCTGCACCGTCGCATGGCCAACGATCCCGTTCGCTCCTACCTTCTTATCTACGATGCTGGCGCCAAAAGATTTCTCGAGAAATTGCAGCAGCGCCGCGGCCCCCGTTACGTTCAACCCCGGCGTCACGCTGCGAAAGCCTTGCGGCGCAAAAGGATTCCCCAGTCTTTGTGTCGCTCCTTCGTGTGTCGCCCCTTTGTGCGTGGCAATGTACCAATCGTTGCCCGATGGATCCTTGACCCCACCTTCAGGGTCGCCATACTCCATATCCCGCGGCTCATAGAGCGATTGCCCCTCAATTACGTCGGGACTCTTTGCAAAACACGGGGGGTGTACTCGCAAACGATTACGACTTCACGTACTCCTACGGCACTTTTGCACCCCCAGATCGAGAGCTAACTTTCAGGGAATCAATTACTTGCACACTCTTTTGCAGACACACCGGGATGCCCACCAGGAACGTCTTTCTCAACCTTCCACTCTCAACCTCCGGCCATAACCCCTTTAGAATGAAGACTTACGAAAGTGTATCAAAACAAAGGACTTTAACTGCCTTTAGAATCAACACTTACGCAAAAATAGGGGAGGGCCTAGTCGTCGGCCAGCGGCACGTGGTTCAAGTGCGGCGTATGCGCCGCAAGATACGTCGAAGGATTGATCCCCGAAAACGCCCGGAAATCATGAATGAAGTGCGCCTGGTCGTAATACCCGCACGTCAGCGCCAGATCCACCCAGTCCACCCGGCTCCCGCTCGGCCCGCTCTGGATCTGGCGCAGCACCCGCTGAAACCGCTGCACCCGGCAGAACAGCTTCGGCGTCAGCCCTACCTCTCTTTCAAACAGATCGATAAACCTCCGCGCGCTCAGCCCCGTCCGTTCCGTCACCTGCCCAATCGTCCGCCCGCCAGGGTTCGCCTGAAACTCCCGCAGCGCGTACGCGACCGCCGGGTGCCGTTCAAACGCCCCGCGCGCCTGCTGCAGCAGCGCCTGCTCCAGAACCCGCAGCTTGGCTTCGGGCGCCGGGGTAGCCAGCAGCCGTTCGCGCAATTCGCTGGCTGCCTGGCCTCCCCACAACGCCGCGAGGTCCACATGTTCGTTGTGCAACTTGCCGTTTGGCATCCTTAAGAACGGGTACGCACCCCCCGGCCGGAAGTGCACGCCCATGACTCCGTCCTGCGATGCTGTATCGATCACAAAGAATTCCGAATGCGGCCCGCACACCACCGTACCGGACAGCGTAAACGGCCGCATCGCCTCGCCTTGCCCGTAGGTGAGCATGCGGTTCTCGCGCAGATGGATCACTATCTCGACCGTACCCGTGGGCATCAGCCGCTCCCTGGGATGCGCTGGGCGAAACCCTTCGTAGAGCCATAGCAGTTCGACGAAGTGCCCCAGGGGCGGTGGCGGGCTGTACAGGCGGTAGAGCATCGCTGACGCGTATCTTAGCGCCGCGCTTCGTGCCGGGAACAGTACGAATTCCGGGGCTCGCGACCCGCCCAGGAATTCTCGGCGCTGATTTTACACGGAAGGAAAGGCGCCGCGCTTCTGATCAAAAAGAAGACGCGGCGCTGTGGCGGTTTCTGGCTAGACGATCGTGGATTGCCCGGGGGTGTTGTTACTGGAAGATCGCGCGATGGCCGCAAATCGGCGGGTCGCTTCTGGCGTGGCCTGATTCCGAGTGTGCTTTGCCGATTTCATTGCTTGCTCGGGGCCCGGTCCGCAGATTCCAGGGACTTGGGCTTTCTCCGACTCATTCTCATTGGTGCACTTCTAAGTGCAGGGTGCATGCCAAACGCGATACCTCGCAATTAGCGCATTTTCAATGGCTTTCAGGCATCGCGACCATTTGCCCCGGGTTCAATCCGGCAAACTGTCCCGCGCTGGCACATCCGCCATCGCGCCACTCGCGCTCCGGGCCTAAACCTTAAAGCAAGTCTGCCGGTGGATCTGCGGGCAAGGTGAGGTGCTCTCGAGCGGGCCCGCTTTCAGGCTGCGGCACCGCTCCCGCGCGCTTCGCGCGCCGGGCCGTCTCGCTTCAGGTAGCGGTACAGGCTGGTGCGCCCGATGCCCAGAATCTGTGCCGCGCGCAAGCGGTTTCCCTGGCACATCTCCAGCACCCGCTGAATGTGCACCTTGCGCACGTCATCGAGCGACAGGGGCCGCCAGCCGTCGCCTTCCGAGGCGTGCGTGCCGCGATGCTGCAAATGTTCGGGCAGGTCCGCCAGATCGATGAAGTCGCCCGTCGCGGTGATGCTCGCACTGGAAATCACATTCTCCAGTTCGCGCACGTTTCCCGGCCACGGGTGCTGCAGCAACACCGTCTGCGCCCGCCGCGTCAGCCCGGAGATGTTCTTGCCATACGCATCGTTGTACTTCTTCAGAAAATACTGCACCAGCAGCGGGATGTCCTCGAGCCGCTCGGTCAGCGAAGGAATGCGGATCTGAATGGAGCTGAGCCGGTAAAACAGGTCTTCGCGGAATCTTCCGGCCAGCACCTCGGCGCGCAGGTCGCGGTTGGTTGCCGCGATCAGCCGCACGTTGATCTGCCGCACTTCCGGCGAGCCGACCCGCTGAATCTCGCGGTTCTGGATCACCCGCAGCAGTTTCGCCTGCATGGCCAGCGAAGTCTCGCTTACTTCGTCCAGGAACACCGTTCCGCCGTGGGCATACTCGAACAAGCCCGGCCGCGTGTCCGTCGCGCCGGTAAACGATCCGCGCATGTGCCCGAAGAGCTGGCTCTCCAGCAACGTATCCACCAGCGCCGAGCAGTTGCATACCGCCAGCTTCTGTTGGTGCACCGGACTCAACTGATGGATCGCGTGCGCCACCAGCTCCTTGCCCGTGCCCGTGGGGCCCGCCAGCAGCACGTTCGTATAGTGCCGCGCTACCTTGCGCGCAAAATCAAACACCTCCAGCATCACCGGACTTTTTCCGACGATGCCGTGAAACTCCAGGTCCTTCAGCAGCTGGTCCTCAAGCGCCTTCACGCGCCGCCGCTGGTCGTACAACGCCGCCGTTTCGTCCAGCGTGCGTTTCAAGCGCAAACGGTCCACCGGCTTGGGCAGAAAGTCCGTGGCGCCCCGCCGGATGGCTTCGAGCGCGGACTCCAGCGTATATTCCTGGGTCATCACAATGACGTGCACCCCCGGGTCGCCGCGCAACGCCAGGTCCAGGAATTCGTAGCCGTCCCTCCCGGGCGTGTGCACATCCGCCAGCACCAGCCGGCACTTGCCGGTGCGCACCAGCCGCAAGGCCTCCGCAGGGTCGGATGTGAGGATGGGCTCGTAGCCCATGTCGGTGACCAGCTCGGAGAGCATCTCCAGCTGTGCGGCATCGTCGTCTAGGATGCACGGGGTCAGCGAGGTTCTCGGCGCGAGAAGGTCAACCGCCTTCGTGGATACGTGAGCCGCCATGCCCCTTCAAGTGGCAACCCGAAGGCCACTCCCTTTATCCCCAGCAGGTGACCTCGCGGCCCGCTGCAATCGCCCGACGCAAAATTTATATCTAGTAGAATGAGGGACTTACGGAAAAGCCAGGAACATTGCAATTCTCTCATTGTTCCCGAACGGGATAGCTCTCTCCCGTTTCGACGCGCGCCCTGCTCCGTTATGAAACTCCCGCCTTCCCAGAACGCTTGGCCACACCGCTTCCTACCTCATTGCTTCAGCCCGATGGTCCTGCGGTTGCACTTGCGTCAAGCGGAACTGCCACCGCGCATCATCGGTCTTGGTCATCGCCTCGGTCACATACGGCACCGGATGCGAGCGCTCCGGCGAAACCGCCTGCACCAGCCGCACAAACAGGATGGCCCCGGCACGCAACTCATGGCCCAGCACCAGACGCTTATCGCCTTCCTCATTCCACTCGAGCTCGGCCTTCTCGACAAAGAACAACTCCGCAGCGTCCCATCCGGACACTTCCACGAGGTACAAGCTGGTTGCTCGCAAAGGAGCCACTACGTACATTGCCACTCTCCGCTGCAGGGAACGTGCAGGTAAGGGACCACCCAGACCGCGCTAACTTGCTGAAACTAGCGGAACTTGCGGATACCCACGAAGCGCATCTGTTCGCGGGCGAGACATTCCGTCACTGGTGTTCAGAATTGACGCACTTGCGATGCGTTAGGCGTAGCCCTTCAGGAGGTGTTCGGTGGCGAAAGCCAGCACGTAGGGATAGATTCGGCGGAACAGCAGCAGCGCCAGCAGCAGTCCGACCATGGCAAAACTGTTTTCGCGCAGCCAGTCCAGATATTTTTGCGCGGTCTTCTCGCTCATGAACAGCATGATCACGGTGCTTCCGTCGAGCGGCGGAGCGGGCAGGAGATTGAAGGTTCCCAGTAGCAGATTGAGGCGGAAGAACGTCCACAGCAATTGCGTGACGAAGTCGGCTTGCCCGGTGGCGGGGTTGAAGCCGATCCAATTCTCATACAACCCAATCCGGAGGCCGGCCACCGCGAGCAGCATCAGCGTGAAATTGGCCGCTGGGCCCGCCAGCGCCATCCACGCCGAGCGTTTCGGGTGCCGGCGCTCCCACAGCGGGTCGAACGGCGCGCTGGCCCATCCGATCATCGATCGAGTGAGCGCGTACGACAGCAGCGGCACCACCACCATCCCGATGGGCTCACGCCGGATATGCGGAATCGGGTTCAGCGTTACCTGCCCGCTCTCCGCCGCGGTGTCGTCGCCTCCGAGCTTGGCAACCAGCGCGTGCGCGGCTTCATGGCAGGTCGTAGAAAAGAGAAACACCACGTACCAGATAAATCCGAAGGCCAGCAACGCTTCCGATGAGGAATCCATAATGGAGAAATCGAGGGTAGTGGTTCGCCGCGTGCATTGCAAGTTGTACGCGCCGCGCCCTCTTTATCATCGGCCCCGGCGAATTCTTCTGCCACGCCCGGCACCTCTGGCCGGCCCGCCGCTTGACGCCGCGTCAGAAAATCGCGTACAACTCCACTCCTAGTCTTAAATCGGTTTAAGTGGAGCTTCGCTATGTCCCGAACACGCCCCGCGGCTACCTCGCGATTCTTCGCCATTCTATTTCCGGCCCTTCATAGTCTGGCCTTTGCGTTTCTGGCCGGCTTGTTTCCGGCGCTTCCCGCTTTTACTTCCGCGCAAACCATCCGCGTCGATGCCACTCCCGCGCACGCGACCAACACCATTCGTCCCACCCAAGCGCTCGGCGCCGGTATCGATCGCCTGCCGTACGGCGCCGCCGACAAGCTGCTCACCCCGGCAAATCTCCAGCAGGTGCTCTCCGCCGGCTGGCAAACCGTTACCTACCGCCAGAACACCGAGTTGCACACCGAAGCGTGGCACTGGAATCCGGCCGGCACGTGGAGCGATCCCGCCGGTCGCGGCTATTTCACCGGCAGCGCCACCCCCGGTGCCGATCCCATTCGCCACTCCTACGGCTATCCGCTGCCGCATCGCGGGGTCACGCGCGACGACGGCACGGACACGGTGGGTTACTCGCGGCTCACCGATGGCGACGAGAATTCTTATTGGAAGAGCAATCCGTATCTCACACAGGCTTACACCGGCGAAGACGATGCGCTGCATCCGCAGTGGGTAATTCTGGATTTGACCAGCCGCGAAGATATCACCGCGATGCGCATCGCGTGGGGCGAGCCGTACGCCACGAAATACGTGATGCAGTATTGGACCGGCGAAGATCCGATCAAGAGGCCGGCGGCCGGGATTTGGCAGGCTTTCCCGGGCGGAGTGGTCAGCGATGGCCAAGGGGGCACCGTGACTCTGCGTCTGGCGAGCGAGCCGGTTTCGGTGCAATTCATTCGCGTCATGATGACGCAGTCATCGAACACGTGCGACTCGCATGGCTCGGCGGACAAACGCAATTGTGTGGGCTACGCGATTCGCGAACTCTACGCCGGGACCATTTCACCTGGCCCATCTGGCTCTTCTGGCTCGTCTGGTTCTTTGGGCGGCGCGTTTCACGATGCCTTGCGGCACGCGCCGGATCAGGAGCAAACGCCGACGTATTGCTCTTCGGTGGATCCATGGCACCAAGCCGGTGATTTGGATGAAAAAGCGGGCGACCAGCTGGGCTTCGATTATTTCTACACCAGCGGGGCCACGCGCGGACTTCCCGCCATGATCCCCATCGCCATGATTTACGGAACGCCGGAGGATGCCAGCGCGGAAATCGCCTATCTCGAAAAACGCGGCTATCCCATTTCGTATGTGGAAATGGGCGAAGAACCTGACGGGCACTACACACCGCCGGAAGATTACGCCGCGCTGTATATCCAATTTGCTGCCGCGCTGCACCGGGTGGATCCCAAGCTCAAGCTGGGCGGGCCAATTTTTACCGGCGTGAACAAAGATATTGAAACGTGGCCGGATGCGAACGGGGAAGTGTCCTGGACGCGGCGGTTTATCAACTATCTGAAGTCGCGCGGCAAGCTGGGTGAGTTGGCGTTTTTTGCGTTCGAGCATTATCCGATGGAGCCGGGAAAAATCAGCTGGAGCTCGTTGTACAACGAAGCGGACCTGGTTACGCATATCATGCGGGTGTGGCGGGAAGACGGCGTGCCGGT
>Ga0209736_1000202_pt1 | contig 19115 bp, 21 predicted proteins | sample BlaSpr_A8_Ref_M3_FD_187992 | JGI IMG/M metagenome (GOLD analysis project Ga0209736, IMG submission 187992) | Forest soil microbial communities from Thunder Bay, Ontario, Canada - Black Spruce, Ontario site 2_A8_Ref_M3 (SPAdes) (version 2) | ecosystem: Environmental > Terrestrial > Soil > Boreal...
CTGATAGCGGTACTCGGTACGATGGGTGACGCAGAGAATGCTCAATGTTATCTCGAATGGCGAGGCAGAATGATCGAACGGCGGGCGCGATGCGATCGGAACGCGGCTCATGCACACGTAATCCAACGCCTACAACGCGTGCCCTCGCGGCGGCATTCTCATTCGCCGCGCGGTTTGAAAGATCGCGACCAAATAAAGATCGCGATGGCCGCCGTCATCTGCGACCAGCCCAGCCACGGAGCTTGCGTCGAGAATGCCAGCCAAACCAATCCGGACATCCAGAGCACCGCCGCCGCAATGGTTGCGTCCCGGCGGAAGTTGCTGCGCCGCATTTCAGCGCGCACCTCCGCCACGACCGTGTTCTCCACCTGCAACCGCAGACGTCCCTCCGCCGCATCGCGCACGGCGGTCTGGAATATTTGCGGCACCTCCTGCAGCGCCATCAGCGTATCCGGCAGGCGGGCGCGAATTCGCCGGAGCAGTGCCCGCGGACTGTTTCTTGCGCGCATCCACTTGCGCAAGTACGGCTGAGCCGTCTGCCAAAGGTCGAGTTCCGGGTACAGTTGCCTGCCGAGGCCTTCAATGTTGAAGAGCGTCTTTTGCAGCAGGATCAGCTGCGGTTGCACCTGCATGTCGAAGCGGCGCGCGGTTTCGAACAACCGCAGCAGCACTTGCGCGAAGGAAATGTCCTTCAGGGGCTTGTTGAATATCGGTTCGCAGACCGTGCGCACGGCGGTTTCGAGCTCATCGACCCGCGTACCCCGCGGTACCCACCCCGATTCCACGTGCAGCGCCGCCACCCGGCCGTAGTCGCGTTCGAAAAAAGCCATGAAATTCTCGGCGAGGTAATGCTGGTCGCGCGCCTGCAAGGTGCCGACAATACCGAAATCCACTGCCGCATAGCGGGGGTTCTGGGGATCGTCGATCTGCACGAAGATATTGCCGGGATGCATGTCGGCGTGAAAAAAATTGTCGCGGAACACCTGCGTGAAAAAAATCTCCACGCCGTTTTCGGCGAGTTTGCGTATATTCGTGCCGCGCGCGCGCAATTCCTCGAGATCGCTGACGATGACGCCGTGTATCCTCTCCATGACCATGACATTGACCCGGCAGTAGTCCCAGTAAACTTCAGGCACGTACAGCAACGGCGAGCCGGTAAAATTGCGCTTCAATTGCGAGGCGTTGCCGGCTTCGCGCAGCAGGTCCAGTTCATCGAGAATGGTCTTGCGGTATTCGCGCACCAGATCGGCCGGCCGCAGGCGGCGCGCCTCCACCCAGTACCGGTCGGCCAACTCGGCCAGGTACTGCAGCACTTCGAGGTCGAGATCGATGATCTCGCGCATCCCGGGACGCAATATTTTGACGATGACCTCGCGGCCGCTCTTGAGCGTGGCCACGTGCACCTGCGCAATCGAGGCCGCGGCGAGAGGCGCCGCCTCGAAGCTGCCAAAGATATCGGCAAGCCGGAGCCCAAACGCCTTTTCGATGGACGCGATGGCGATCGCGCCTTCGAACGGCGGGACGCGGTCTTGAAGCTTCGCCAACTCATCGGCAATGTCCGGCGGCAGCAGGTCCCGCCTCGTGGACAGGGCCTGGCCGAATTTGACGAAAATCGGCCCCAGCTCCTCGAGCGCCAAGCGCAGCCGCTCGCCGCGCGTCCCGATGCTGCGCTGGAACCACGTCCAGGGCGACAGATAGACGAGAAAGCGAAACGGCCGGTACAAATGAGTCGCGCGCACGAAATCGTCGAGCCCATGCCTGACCAAAGCGCGTTGAATTTGCAGCAGCCGTGAGAGGACGCGAGGGCGCATCAAGCAGGACCCTTCACGCGCTGCTCGAGGCGCCCGAGCCGGGCTTCGATCCGATCGGCGGTCTCCCGCAGCTCATCGACGCCGCGCAAGAACTCTTCGAGCTCCGTTTTGTTCACGAGATCGCGGCCTTCTTCCTGCAAATATTCGGCGATGTTTTCACCCGCCGTGCGGCGGGCGTGGCGTGCCGCCTCAAGCACCCGCCCGGCGAATTGCGACAGCCGTCGTGCAGGAAAGTCGCCTATCCATCGGGAAAGCTCTTCCTCGGGATCCGGCCGCGCCAGGATGATGAGCTTCCGATACAGATCGGCGATCTCCGCATCTCCCCGAATCTGTACGGGCCGGCTCATCGCCGCGGGACTCCCGGGTTGCCGATTCGCGCCACCCTTAAGCAGCTGCAAAAACGCCGGCGGTGATCCCGAAATGGTCGCGTCCGCCGCCGCATATGCCGCCCCGGCATCGTCGCCCGCCAGGAGCGCGAGCCGGCCGCCGACCGCGGCCGTACGAATGCGCGAGAATCCCTCGATGTCGACCTGTAACGAGGTCCCCTCGAGGCGGCGCGCGAGCGCCGCCGCCTGCGCCGAGGCGCCGATGCCTCGATTGAGCATGGCTTCGGCCGATGCAAGCCAGGCTGCGGTCGCGGGCATCAGATCTTATAGCCGCGATGCAGAGCGACTATACCGCCTGTCAAATTGTGGTAGCGCGCCTGACCGAAGCCGGCGTCGCGCAACATCCCGAGCAGCGTCTCTTGATCCGGATGCATGCGGATCGACTCCGCCAAATATCGATAGCTCGCCGCGTCCTGCGCCACGAGCTTTCCGAGCAGCGGCAGCACGTTGAAGGAATAGGCATCGTAGACCGGCTTGAGACCGGGTGCCACGGGCGTCGAAAATTCAAGCACCAAGAGTTGCCCGCCGGGTTTCAGCACGCGGTGCATGGACTTGAGCGCGGCCGCCTTGTCGGTCACATTGCGGAGCCCAAATCCGATGGTGACGCAGTCGAAGGAGTTGTCCCCGAACGGAAGGCGCTCCGCGTCGGCGACGATGCACTCGACATTTCCCACAAACCCCTTGTCCAGCAGCCGGTCGCGGCCGATCTCCAGCATCGCCGGGTTCACGTCCGACAATACCACCCTTCCTGACTTGCCGACTTGGCGCAGCAGCCCTAAGGCTAGATCGCCGGTGCCGCCGGCGACATCGAGCGCTTGCTGACCTACTTTGAGCCCGGTCAATGAGAGGGCGAAACGCTTCCACAATCGATGCACGCCGAACGACATGAGGTCGTTCATCACGTCGTACTTGCCGGCCACCGACGCAAATACCGACCGGACGCGCGCTGCTTTATCGTCCCAGGCGACCTTTTCAAATCCGAAATCGGCCTTGCGGCCGGAGTTATCCATGGCGCCCCCGATGTTTCCGGCATTGTAGCCGACTTGAGCCGACAGCCGACTCAAGCAGCGCAGCGCCTTTCAGAGCTATGAAGGTTTCTCGGCCTCGGCGCAGCGTTCCAGATAGCGCGCCCAGTTCCGCCGCAGATTGCGGCCGAGGTCGTGCAGGAGGGTCCACGTGTAGAGGCCCGTACTATGGCCGTCGTCGAACAGCAGGCGCAGGGCATAGTTACCCACCGGCTCGATACCGGTGATGCCGACATTCTTCTTGCCCGTCTGCAGCACTCCCTCGCCGCCGCCGTGGCCCGTCACCTCGGCGGACGGGGAGAACACCCGCAAGTACTCGAACGGCAGTTCGAAATGCGATCCGTCATCGAAGCGCACGTCGAGCAGGCGCGACGACGTGCGCAGTTTTATCTCGGTGGGCTGAGGCATGAGGACCGCACCGCCTTAGAGGATGTACCGCGATAGATCCTGATCCTTCGCCAGCTCGCCAAGATTGCCCTCGACATATTCGCGATTGATGAGGACATGGGTCCCGCTGCGGTCCGCGGCATCGAAGGACACGGTTTCCAGCAGCCGCTCCATGACGGTGTGCAGGCGCCGCGCGCCGATGTTCTCGGTGCGCTCATTGACCTCGAAAGCCACTTCGGCAAGGCGCTGCACCCCGGAGGCGGCGAATTCCAGCTCCACGCCTTCGGTGGCAAGCAACGCAGCGTACTGGCGGCACAACGACGCACTGGGTTCGGTCAAAATTCGCACGAAATCGTCGACCACCAAGGGCTCGAGCTCGACGCGGATCGGCAAGCGTCCTTGCAGCTCCGGAATCAAGTCGGAGGGCTTGGACATGTGGAACGCGCCGGACGCAATGAACAACACATGATCGGTCTTCACGGTGCCGTACTTGGTATTCACCGTGCACCCCTCGACCAACGGCAAGAGGTCGCGCTGCACACCCTCGCGTGAAACGTCGGCACCCATGGTTTCCTGGCGGCGGGCGATCTTGTCAATTTCGTCGATGAACACGATGCCGTTCTGTTCCGCATTCTCGACGGCACGAAGCTTCAGTTCCTCCTCATTGATCATTTTCGACGCCTCCTCATCGACCAAGAGCTTGAGCGCCTCCTTGATCTTGAGCTTGCGCTGGCGCGTCCGGCCCTGACCTAAGCTTTGGAACATGCCCTGCAGCTGCTGGGTCATTTCCTCCATGCCGGGCGGCGCCATGATTTCGACGCCCGTCGTCGCGGCGCGCACTTCGATTTCGATCTCCCGGTCGTCCAAATGCCCCTCGCGCAGCATTTTCCGGAAGCGCTGCCGGGTCTCGTTGTCCCGCGGCGCGGCGTCACCGGTGAACCCCGCGGCAGCTCGCGGCAGCAGCGCATCGAGCACGCGTTCTTCGGCACTCTCGGCGGCGCGGTGACGCACTTTCGAGATTTCCTCTTCGCGGGTCATTTTCACGGAGATCTCAACCAGATCGCGCACGATCGAGTCAACTTCCCGCCCAACATAGCCAACTTCAGTGAACTTGGTGGCCTCCACCTTGATGAACGGCGCCCTGGCCAGCCGCGCCAGGCGGCGGGCAATTTCCGTCTTGCCGACGCCGGTGGGGCCGATCATGAGAATGTTCTTCGGGGTGATCTCCGGGCGCAGCGACTCGGTGACTTGCTGGCGGCGCCAGCGGTTGCGCAAGGCAATCGCGACCGCTCGCTTGGCTGCCTTCTGGCCGACGATATGCTTGTCCAGCTCTTCGACAATTTCACGCGGGGTCATCTGCGACATGGGGCGCTACAGTTCCTCGATCGTCAGATTGCGGTTCGTGTAGATGCAGATGTCCGCGGCGATGTTGAGTGAGCGTTCGACGATATCGCGCGCGGACAGCTCCCCTTGCATGAAGGCCAGGGCGGCGGCCTGCGCGAAGCCTCCGCCCGAACCGATGGCGATCAAATCGTGTTCCGGTTCGATCACGTCGCCATTGCCCGAGATGACATAGGTGCTCGTCGTATCCGCGACGCAGAGCAAGGCTTCGAGCCGGCGCAGGCTTCTGTCGGTACGCCAGTCCTTGGCCAATTCGATGGCGGCGCGGGTGAGATTGCCGTATTTCTCGAGCTTTCCCTCGAAGCGCTCGAACAACGTGAAGGCGTCGGCGGTGCCGCCGGCAAAGCCGGCAAGGACCTTATCGCCGTACAGGCGGCGCACCTTGCGGGCATTGCCCTTCATGACGCTTTGACCCAGCGTCACTTGTCCATCGCCGCCGATGGCCACCTTCCCATGACGCCGGACGGCCAGAATCGTGGTTCCATAGATTCGCTCTGGGTCATGAGTCATAGGAAACAAGAGTGGGGCTTGGGTCGTGCCCTTTCAAGCGCTGCGGCGGCGGCGGGCGCGCGGATGCGCGGCCTCGTACACCGCCGCCAGGTGTTGGAAATCCAGGTGGGTATAGATCTGGGTGGTTCCAATAGCGGCGTGACCGAGCAATTCCTGCACTCCCCGCAAATCACCGCTCGACTCGAGCAAGTGTGTGGCGAACGAGTGGCGGAACATATGCGGGTGGACATGCACGCCGATGCCCTGGCGCCGTCCCCAGACGCCGACGCGCAGCTGTACGGCCCGGACCGTCAGAGGGCGCCCGCCCTTTCCCACGAAGAGTGCGTCCACGCGGGTCTTGAGGCCGGTGCGTGCGCGCAGCCATTCCTTCAAGGCATCGATCGCCTGCCGGCCGATGGGTACGATTCTAGTCTTGCTGCCCTTGCCGAGCACGCGCACGGTGCGGTCTTTGAGGTCGACCGAAGCCACGCTCAAGCTGACGAGTTCGGCCAGGCGCAGTCCGGACGAATAGAACAATTCCATGATGGCCTTGTCGCGGGCGGACAATGTATCGTCGACCCGAAACGCCAGAAGCCGCCCCATTTGATCGGCGTCCAGAGTCGCCGGCAGCCGCTTCTTGGTTTTGGGCGCACTTACGCCCAGCGCCGGATTGCGCGCGCAATGGCCTTCGCGCATCAGGTATTCGTAAAATGTCCGTGCGGCCGACAGGTGCCGCTGAATGCTGCGGGGACTCATGCCCGCGCCATGCTGGGCGGCGGCAAACGCCCTCATTTGAGAATGATCGAGCGTGCTCCAAGCGGTCAATCGACGCCGCCCGCCGAACTTTGCGAGGGCGCATAGATCGTGCCGGTAGGCAGCGACGGTATGCCCGCTCATCCGCCGCTCGTTCGCGAGGTGCGATAAAAATCGATCGATCCATTCGCGCTCGCCCGAATCCATTGCGTTTCCGCGTTCCTTTGAGGTGTTACCGCATCAGCGCGTAGGTCACGAGCTCGCCGATGCGGGACAGGAATTCCGTGCTCATCCCCGGATGAAAGCGCTCGGCATCGCTGGCGCCGATCGCCAGAATGCCCAGCTCGCCCTTGGGACCCAAGGGAGTGAGGGCCACCGAGCCGATTTCGACCGAGTCCTTGCCGAAAAGATAATCGCGCTGGGCATCGCGCACCTGTCCGCAGCGGGGCTTGCCGGATTGGAGCAGCGATTCGAAAGACTTGATGTCGGAGCCGGCCGGCGTGCCCGATCGCAAGAATCGGCCCGCCTCCGGCTCCAAGGCCGGCGCCTGCTCGAGGAACAGCACCAGCACGGAATGCATGGCGTCGAAATCTTCGCGCAGCGACGCCTCGACGGCATTGATGGTTTCCAGCAGGGTATGCGCGCGAATCAGGCGCTGGCTCAAGCGGTGAATGCGATCGGCGAGCGCGTCATTGGCGCGGGCCACATCGACGAGTTCCTTCAACTTGCGCTCGAGCGACTGATTGCGCTCGCGCAGCACTTCGACTTGGCGCTCGACCAAGCTCACCGTGGCGCCCACGTCACGCAGATGCGGCAGCCGCAATTTGGCCAACAGCGGAGAATTACGCTCGAAAAAATCCGGATAAGTCTGCAGGTAATCCGCGACACTGGCATCGGTGAGGCCATCCTGCTTGACTCCGCGCGCCTGACTGGTTGTCATTGTTCAACTCCCATACGTCTTAAATGTCGATCGATCCGGTAAACACTGCCGTTGCCGGCCCTGTGAGCCACATGTGCCCCGTGTGCGCCGGCCATGAGACCATGGCGGTGCCCCCGGGCAGCTCGACTTGCACGTCCTCATCCAGCAGTCCATGCCGCCTGCCGACGGCGACCGCGGCGCAGGCCCCGGTGCCGCAGGCCAGAGTCTCGCCCACACCGCGTTCGAATACCCGCAATCGTATGCGGCCGCGCTCCACGATTTGCATGAATCCCACGTTGGTGCCCCTCGGAAAACGCGGGTGATGTTCGATACTAGGCCCAAACCGCTCGAGCGGCGCGGTTTTCACATCGGGTACCCGGAGAACTGCATGCGGATTGCCCATCGAGACCGCCCCGATCTCGACATCGGCGCCGTCGACCTGCAACGGGTAAGTGGGCGCTTCGGCGGGTGCATCCATCGGCAGTGCGCGCGGATCGAAATTAGGTGCACCCATGTCCACCGACACCAAGCCGTCGGCGCGGACATGCGCGCTTACTGTCCCGCCGATGCTGCCCATCACGAGGTCGCGGCCCAATTCCGGCGCGCGCGCGTACAAGAGAGCCGCAATGCAACGCGCGCCGTTGCCGCATTGTTCGACTTCCGTGCCGTCGGAATTGAAGATCCGATAGAACACGCGGCTGTGGGCATCGCGCGGTGTTTCCAGCATCAAGGCTTGATCGAAGCCGACGCCGGTATGCCGGTCGGCAAGCGCGCGCAGCCTGCTTGAATCCAATTGAGTACCGGCGGCGGCGTCGAATACCAAGAAATCGTTTCCCAGCCCTTGCATCTTCAGAAACTCGATGCGCATACCTCAGGAGCATAGCCGATGCGTCAATTTGTCGCGAGCAGGGGTTGCGCAATGTGGCATCGAAGTCTTACCTTACTGAAAACAGCAAGGCCGGGGGATTATGCGTCACGTAATGATATTGAATTCGAAAGGAGGATGCGGCAAGAGCACTCTGGCGACCAATATCGCCGTGTTTTTCGCCCGCGAGGGGCGCCAAGTGTGCATTGCAGACTATGACCCGCAGCGTTCCAGCCTCGATTGGCTGGCGCAGCGGGCCGCCGACATGCCCGCGATCAGCGGCGTCGCCGCCTACGAGGACGGCCTGCGAAGCGTGGCGCGCAACACCGAGATATTGGTCATCGACGCGCCGGCCCGCGTCCATGGCACGGAACTCAATGAACTGGTGCGCCGGGCCGAGACCATCATCGTGCCGGTGCTGCCTTCGAGCATCGACATAAAAGCCTGCGGACGATTCATGGAGGAACTGCTCGAAATCGGCAAGGTGTCACGAAGGCAGGCGCGGCTGGCCGTGGTCGCCAATCGCGTGCGCGAATACACGTTGATCTACGAAGAGTTGGATCAGTACCTGACCAAACTCAAGGTACCCTACCTGGGCTCCTTGAGAGAGGCGCAGAATTACGTGCGTGCTTACGCGCGCGGCATGGGCGTGCTGGAACTGCCTGAATATCTCGCCTGGCCCGATTGGCAGCAGTGGGAACCGATCTTCGAATGGCTGGATAGCAAGCGCAGCCAACCCGCGGCCTGAGAGCGGCCGCAGCATGCTATGGTGTTCGCTTGGGAACACCTTTGCGTATCAGTTTATTCAAGTCCGACATCAGCTTCAGCGTTGCGCCGGATCAGTCGCTGCTCGACGCAGCGCTCGGCGCCTCCCTGAATTTGCCGCACAGCTGCAAGGGCGGGAATTGCGGCTCGTGCCGCGCCCGCCTGCTGCAAGGCGAGGTTTACTACCCCAACGGTCCGCCGCTGGGGTTGTCCGATGCCGAGGCCGCCGACGGTTTCGTGCTGCTGTGTCAATCTTACGCGCGCTCCGACGTCATCATTGAGACGCCCCAAATCACCACGCCCGACCAAGCCCTCGTCAAACGACTGCCGGTTCGCATCGAGCGCGCCGCGCCCCTTTCGCACGACGTCATGGGCCTGTATTTGCGGCTCCCCGCAGCCGAAGAATTTCGTTTCCAGGCCGGCCAATATATCGACATCATGCTGCCCGGCGGGCGGCGCCGCAGCTTTTCGATTGCCTCGCCGCCGCACGATGCCCGAGTGCTCGAACTGCATGTGCGCCGGGTCGCCGGCGGAGAATTTTCGGCGCCCCTGTTCGACGACGACGTACACAGCGCGCTGCTGACCGTCGAGGGCCCGCTGGGAAAGTTCGTGTACCGGCCGGGCGCCGCGCCGATGCTGCTGGTGGGCGGCGGCACGGGGCTCGCGCCGCTGCTCAGCATTCTGCGGCACGTGATCGAGAAAGGCCTCGAACGAGACATGACGCTTTACTGGGGCGTGCGCAGCGAGCGTGACTTGTACGCGCACGCGGCGCTCGAGAATTTCGCGGCGGCCCGCCCTGCGGCAGCCCGCGCCACGCGCCTGCGTTATGTGCCCGTGCTGTCCGAGCCGTCGTCCGAGTGGCGGGGCTCCCGCGGCTTGGTGCACGAGGCCGTGCTGCGGAGTATCGCGGATCTCGAACGATACGACGTGTATGCCGCCGGGCCGCCGGCGATGATCGCGGCGGTACGGCGCGAATTCGGCAGGCGCGGAATCGCCGCGGAGCGTCTGTTTTTCGATTCCTTCGATTACGCGCCCGATACGCTCGAGCGCCAACGGACGAGCGCGGCAACCAAATCGTGATCCTCCGCCGATTCCGCCTGCACGAGGGGCGCAGGTAATCCCAGCTCCCGGACGCCGCGGGCTATGCGCTCGCCGGGCACCAGCCAATGCACGCGTTCGAATTCACGGCGCAATGCGGAACCCGCGATGTCGAGCAAGTTGCTTGCAATCTCCAAGCTGGTCGCGGTGATGACCTGCACTGCTCCCAAGGTGAAGCTCTCGAGCACGGCGGCGAGCACCGCGGGACTTGGGGCTGCCGGCACACGTTGATAGACATCGGCCGTCACCACTTGCGCGCCACGGCGCGCCAGCTCTTGTTCAAGGAATGGACGGCCGCCAACGCCCTTGATGATCAGTATTCGGCGGCCCGCCGGATGTTCCAACTTCGGATGCAGCAGCAGGCTTTCGGAGTCGAACGTTTCCTGCGGCTGCACCGCCACCCGATATCCGGCAAGGTTCAGGGCCCGAGCGGTGGCGGCGCCTATGGCGGCCAGAGTCAAATCGCGCTTTTGATCCAGCAGAGAAGCGCCGAATCGAACAGCATTGGTGCTGGTAAAAATGATGACATCAAAATCGTCGAGAGCACCCAGCTGCGCCGCCGTTTCACGCCGGTTGCCGACGGCCCTGATTTCAACGGCCGGCAGGCGCAGCGTGGTCGCGCCTTGGCTTTCCAACAGGCGGCACAGCGGCATCGCTTGTTGCTCGGGCCGAGTCACGAGAACGCCGACACCGTGCAATGCAGGCATGGGTCAACCGGCGCGCAGACGCTCGAGCAACGAACCCGCGCCTGCGGCCAGAAGCCGCTCGGCCAATCGGCGGCCCAAAGCGGCCGGGTCATCGACGCTGCCGGGCAGGGTGTCGCGCAGCAGCCGCGAGCCATCGGGTTCCGCCACCAGGCCATCGAGTATCAAGCGCCGTCCCCCGATCCGTGCATGCGCAGCGATCGGCGATTGGCAGCTGCCGCCGAGCCGATGTGCAAACGCCCGCTCCGCGTCCATGGCGATGCGCGTGTCCCGATGATTGAGCACGCTCACGAGCTCGAGCGTGCGCGCATCGGCGCCGCGGCACTCGATCCCGATCACACCCTGGGCGACGGCCGGCAGGGAAATCATGGGATCGAGGCGCGCGGTGATGCGCGATTCCAACCCCAACCGAATCAGGCCCGCGCAAGCCAATACGATGGCATCCATCTCGCCCGCGTCGAGCCTCCGCAGCCGGGTATCGACATTGCCGCGCAGAGGCTCGATGCGTAAATCCGGCCGCGCCGCCATCAATTGCGCTTGGCGCCGCAGGCTCGAGGTACCCACGCGAGCCCCGCGCGGCAAATCGTCGAGCCGCGCCGCCGATGCAGACAGCAACGCGTCCCGGGGATCCGCGCGCTCGAGCACCGCCGCGATGGTGAGTCCTTCGGGCAGGTCAGCCGGCAGATCCTTCATCGAATGAACGGCAATATCGGCGCGCCGCTCCTCGAGGGCCACCTCGAGTTCTTTGATGAACAGACCCTTGCCGCCGATGGCGGCGAGGCTTCGATCTTGGATGCGGTCGCCCTGAGTGATCATGGGCACGAGCTCGACCGCGAGGCCGGCATGTGCCCGCCGCAGCAGCGCCGCGACGTGCTCGGCTTGCCACAGGGCCAGCTGGCTCTTCCGGGTCGCGATTCGCAGCGGGGCCGTCGACGGCATGATCATGCCGGGTCCGACTGGCTTCCGGGCTTGGCGGGAAACAGCGCGGACTTCAGCCTGTAGATGGACGATATGTCCTCATCGCCGAAACCCTGGATGATCAATTCGGCGTATTGCGCCAGGGTCGATTCGACCACCGGCAGTTTCGCGCCGTGCCGTGCCGCCATGTCGCGGCAGATCCGCAAATCCTTGGCGTGCAACCGCACGCGAAATCCCGCGGGGAAACTATTGCGCGCCATGAACGGCGCGCGATTGACGAAGTACCAACTCGAGCCCGCACCCTTGCCCAACAGCTCGATCAACCGGTCGAGCGGCAAGCCTTCAGCGTGCGCAAAGGCCATCGCCTCGCCGACGGCTTGGATGATGCCCGCACACATGATCTGATTCGTGGCTTTCGCCGCTTGGCCGGCACCGCTCGCGCCAAGATAGGCAACGTTTTTTCCCATCGCCTCCAAGACGGGCTGCGCGCGCCGGAATACCGGTTCGTCGCCGCCCACCATGATGGCAAGCGAGGCCAAGCGCGCTCCTTCCACGCCGCCGCTCACCGGACAGTCGAGAAAGCCGACGCCGAGCGCGTCGAGTTCCGCGTGAATTGCACGCGCCGTACCTGCGCCCACGGTGGAGCAGTCCATGACAATCATGTTGGGGCTCAAACCCGGCTCTAGGTCCGCGACCACGGCGCGCAAATCCTCGTCGGCGGACACGCAAATCACCACGGCCTCGCAGTTCCCGGCAAGTTCCGTCAGGCTGGCGAAGGCGAGACAGTGAAGCTCGGCGGCAAGCGCCCCGGCCTTGTCGGCGGTTCTATTCCACACGCCCGTCAATAGCCCCGCGCGCTTGAGACTGCGCGCCATATGCGCGCCCATGGCACCCAACCCGACGAAACCTGTTTGCATACGCGTTAGTCCCGGCTGATGAATTGATCAGACGCGTAGCCTAAGGCTTTGCGCATCGGGCGGCAAAGCGCGTACAGAATCGAGTTTATTGGGTTTAGGACCCGACTCCTAGGTGGCGCTGTTGCAGATGGTGTCGATGTCGCGCTTCGCATCCAGCCGTTGAGTATCGATTTCCTCGGAAGTCAAATACTGGCGCTCGCCGTTATCGCCGGTCTTGAACAGCCGCCGGCCTTCGATCAGTTTCCTGTAGCGTTCCCGTGCTTCGGTACACTCCGACGCGCGCGATTGTGCCACATCGTCTTGCACCGCCTTTTTGACGCCGGCATCGTCCGGACTCGGTTGATCCCGGCTCATGATCTTCGCAGCCGGCGCAGGCTCGGAGGTGCGCGCCGGCGCGGAATTGGGCGCGTGCGAGCCAAGCCCCTCCACGACTTCAACATGCACGCCGTCCGGCGGCCGGTCACCGTATTGCACCTTGCCTTGCGCATCGAGCCACTTGTAGACGACGGCCCCGGCCATGCCCGACCAGGCGATTAGGGCCGCGAACAACAGAAGGCGTTTCATTGTCCGATCCTCGCTTGAGAGCTACATGCTACAACGCGTGCGACCCGGCCTCACCGGTGCGAATTCGCACCGCTTGCCCCAGCTCCGCAACGAATATCTTACCGTCGCCAATCTTACCCGTACGCGCCGTTTCGATGATGGCTTCTAATACTCGGTCTACTTGATCGTCATCCACCGCCAGCTCAAGTTTCACCTTGGGCAGGAAATCGACGACATACTCCGCTCCTCGATAGAGCTCAGTGTGGCCTTTTTGACGGCCAAACCCTTTGACCTCTGTCACGGTAATGCCTTGTATTCCTACGTCGGCCAGGGCGGCGCGGACATCGTCAAGCTTGAACGGTTTGATGATGGCGATGAGCATTTTCACGCAGACGATCTCCTTATTATCGAGTACAGGCACAGTCTAACAGCCGAAATCACCGGAATATGCTGCAGTACAGCATGGAGAATTGGGAATTTGTATTGTATAAACCCATGGCGTCTTGCGCCGGGCGCGCGAATATAAAAAACGGCACGGGCCCTTTGCAGGACCCGCGCCGCCGGGATATCGCACCGACGGGGGAGTTGGCTGGCTTGCCGGCGCGAGATGCTCCTAAAACGTCAGATGTTTTGGCCTCGCTCGGTAGCGGGCGAGGCCTCTGAGATCCTCGCGAACTGTCAACGATTTGCGATCCATATTCATGAATGCCTCCTTAGATGGCGTCCGGGCCGGTTTCGCCGGTGCGAACGCGCAGTGCCTGTTCCAGCTCGAGTACCCACACCTTGCCATCGCCTGTTTTCCCCGTCCTCGCCACGTTACAGACCGCTTCCATCACCTGCTCCGCAATCGAATCGTCCACCGCGAGCTCTATCTTGGCCTTGGGCAAGAAGTCGACCCGGTACTCAGCCCCACGATAGATTTCCGAGTGTCCGTGCTGTCGTCCGTATCCATGCACCTCGGTGACGGTGACCCCCTGAATGCCGATATCCGCCACCGCTTGCCGAACTTCGTCCAGCTTGAAAGGCTTGATGACGGCGGTGATCAGCTTCATGCATTTATCCCCGCTTTCACCTGTTTAGACGTGAGCCTCCGACACCGCTTCCGCGTAGTATTGATCTTCAATGCTGCAGTTTCCGTGCCAGCCGAGCCGTGGCTTCAAATCAATGGGTTGCGCGGGAGGGGGGCGGTGCCGTGCACCGACATGGCGCGATTTGCACCGTACGCTGCGTTACCGGGGTGCAGGCTCAAGTAATTTCAGGAGATCACCATGAGTTTTATCAATTCGAGCGGATTGGACGAATTGGCGCGACGCCTGGCGGAATCCGTACCCGAGTCGGTGCGGGCATTCGGGCGGGATATGGAGGGTAATTTCAAGGCCGTGCTGCAAGCCCAACTCAGCAAACTGGATTTGGTCAGCCGGCAAGAATTCGATGTACAGGCGGCCATGCTGGAGCGAACCTTAGCCAAATTGACCGCCATGGAGGCGCGGCTGAAAGAACTCGAAGGCAAGCTCACGCCGTAAACCTTCGGCCAAGGAGGAAGGTGTGAGTCGCCACACGGACGTGAGCACGGTATTGAGCCGGGCGCCGCTGGGACTCGCGGCGCCCCAGGTCCGAGTGGAAGTGCACCTGGGCAGCGGCCTCCCGACATTTGCGATGGTCGGGCTGCCCGAGGCGGTGGTTCGCGAGAGCAAGGAGCGGGTTCGCTCGGCGCTGCTGACCAGCGGATTCGAATTTCCCGCGGGCCGGATCACTGTCAATTTGTCGCCCGCCGAATTGCCGAAAGAGGGCGGACGCTTCGATTTGCCCATCGCCGTCGGCATCCTGGCGGCCGCCGGGAAAATACCGCCGCACTCGCTCAAGCAACGCGAGTTCTACGGTGAGTTATCGCTGGGGGGCGAACTCCGTCAGACTCCCAAGCTGTTGCCGGCGCTCATCGAGGGCTCGCGCTCCGGCAGGGAATTGATTTTACCCTTCGCCAATGCGCTCGAAGCGAGCCTGCTCCGACATGCAAAGCTCAGGCTCGCCAGCGACTTGCTTGAGGTCTGCGCCGCCCTGCGAGGCGCAGCGGTATTGCCGCCGGCCGCGAGTCTCGCGGATCACAAGAGTCCCGTGGACGACATGCCGGCCGCAGATCTCGCCGAGGTTCACGGTCAGTTCGCGGCCAAGCGCGCCCTGGAAATCGCGGCGGCCGGCGAGCACGGGCTCTTGATGATTGGCCCTCCCGGTGCCGGCAAGACACTGCTCGCGCAACGATTGCCGGCGTTGCTGCCGCCGCTCTCCACCCTCGAGTCCCTTGCAGTCGCGAGCTTGGAATCGGCCGCGGGGCGGAGACCGAGCCTCGGCGGGCGCAGGCCGTTTCGCAGTCCGCAGCATACGGCTTCGGTCGCGGCGCTGATCGGCGGCGGATCCATGAAGCCCGGCGAACTGTCCCTCGCGCACCTCGGAGTCTTGTTTCTCGATGAGCTCCCCGAATTCGCGCGCAACGCCCTCGAGGCGCTGCGCGAACCCCTCGAGAGCGGTGTAGTGAATCTCACCAGGCTCAAGCGCTCGTGCGTGTTCCCCGCGCGATTTCAATTGATCGCGGCGATGAATCCCTGTCCGTGCGGATACGCCGGCGATCCGCGCGGCCGGTGCCATTGCACGTCGGAGCAAGTCGCTCGCTATCGGCACCGAATCTCCGGCCCGTTGGTCGATCGCATCGACATTCACGTCGAATTGATGGCGCTGCCGGTCGAGCACCTCTTGGGAGATGTGCCCGCGGATGCCGAGAATTCAGCCGCGGTTGCCGTGCGCGTCGCCGCCGCCCGGCAAGTGCAAATGCAGCGTCAGGGCAAACTCAACTCACGCCTGACGCCGTCCGAGGTGACGAGATTTTGCGCCCTGCAGCGCGAATCGCGAGTGCTGCTCGGCACGGCCATATCGCGTCTGGGACTGTCCGCCCGGGCATGTCATCGAGTGCAAAAGCTGGCGCGGACCTGCGCGGATTTGGCGGGCGAGCCCACGATCCGCAGGACCGACGTCGCCGAAGCCGTGCAGCTACGCGCACTCGATAAGCTCACTTGTTGAGCGACGCCCCTCGGTATGGACGACGCGCCTATTTGTTGAGCGACAGCATGTAGTCGACGGCCATGCGAATCGTCGCATCCGGCCAGGTCGTCCCGCCCTTGGGCGGCATATTGCCCTTGCCGGCTATGGCGTCTTTGTAGAGCGTGTCCTTACCCTGGGCGATGCGCGGGCCCCAAGCCGCATGATCGCCGATCTTCGGCGCCCCATTGACGCCGGTGGAGTGGCAGGCAGAACAGACTTTCGTGAAGGCCTGTTCACCCGTGGCCGGCACATCCGCAGCGGCCGCCCCGCCCGCCGGCGGCGTCACGATCGCCAACGCCGAGTTGTCCTTGCCCGCGATGGCGACAAGCGCAAACGGAGCGACGTTCTCATGCACCTCTTTGAGGTTCAGCGGTTCGATCAGCACCGCTTGCCCCTGGGTATCCGCGCCGATCGAGCGCGCGACACCGAACAGGACGATCGCGAAGAGGATGAGGATACCCAGCACCAAACTGAAGGAGTTGAAGAAGTGCGTATCTGAAGATTCGGTGTTGGACACGGTAACTCGCTGAATTTAAGCCGCCGAAATTCGATGAAAATACATCCTAGGGGACCTTAGGATAGTATAGCGGCAGCAGGGGATTCGCGGAATAGCCGGCGGCAGAGCGGAGCTTAGGAACATGACTCAGAGCTGCCGGTCCAGGGGGCTTTTTACGCCCATCGCCCCCTTTCCCATCACATGAGTGTAAATCATCGTAGTTCCCACATCGGCGTGACCGAGCAATTCCTGCACCGTGCGAATATCGGAGCCCGTCTCGAGCAGATGGGTGGCAAAGCAGTGGCGAAAAGTATGACAACTCGCCGGCTGCAATATACCCGCGCGATGAACCGCCGCCTTGACCGCGCGCTGCACGATTTTTTCATGTTGGTGATGGCGGATCGACCCGCCGGTGTAAGGATCCCGGCACAGCGAGTTCGCAGGAAAGACCCACTGCCAGCCCCATTGAATTGCCGCGTAGGGATATTTACCCGCAAGCGCAGTGGGCAGCGAGACTCCCGGTTCCCGCAATTTGCGCTGCCGCTCAAATCGATCGAACAGTTTCGCAAGATATTCGCGCAGCGGAGCGGCGAGGCTCGCCGGCAGCACGGTCACCCGATCCTTGCCGCCCTTGGCGTCGCGCACGATGACTTCGCCGCGCTCAATCATGAGATCCTTGACGCGAAGCCGATGCGCTTCCATCAATCGCAGGCCGCTGCCATAGAGAAGGTTCGCGATCAACCAAGACGTACCGTCGAGGTGCGACAGCACAGAACGCACTTCGGCGGCGGTCAGCACCACCGGAAGCCGCTTCGGCCGCGACGCCCGCGTGACATTTTCGAGCCAGGGCAATTCAATGCCAAGCACTTGCCGGTACAGAAACAGCAGCGCCTGAAGCGCCTGATTTTGTGTTGATGCACCGACCTTGGCGTCGACGGCCAAGTGCGTCAGGAACGCCTCGACCGCGGCAGGCCCCATGTCGCGCGGATGCCTTCGGTTATGGAATTTGACATACCGCCGCATCCATTGCAGATAGGCCTGTTCCGTTCGAAGCGCCAAATGACGAGTGCGCATCCTTTCGCGCGCCACCTCGAACAAACCGCGCCCCTCCGGCATATAATCCCCCACGGAGTGCTACGCGACACACCCCAATCGGACGTCAAGGAAATCAGGAAGATGTCTCAAGGTCCAACGGAATATGTACCGCGTTCGACGCGATTTTCCTGCCGTGTCGGTCCGCTAATTAGCCACCGAATTGATCGTTAGATCCAACTTTGTGCTAAACGTTATCGCCTCGATTTACGCTCTTTACACCGTTTGGTTGGTCTCTACGTTGTGGGCGCAATTTTCGATCATCAACTTTGGCATCAACTTTGGCCTTGCTGTAGCGTGTTGCTTCGCTGCGGTCGGTTTGTGGATGCGCAAACGTTGGGCTCGGTACTTCGTCTACTCTGTTTCAATGGTAATGGTGGGATTTATGTCTTTGGTTTTTATTTATGCGGCGTGGCGCGGGGCGCACTACGACAGTACTCTCCAAGCCGTGATTGGCTCCATTCCGGGAATCTGTATCATCCTATTCGCTGTCTTCTCGAGCATATACGTTGCTCGTAACATGTCGCTCGGGAGCTAACAATCGGTTCGAGCGATCGCGGATCGCGTCTTCGTTGAGCCAAGGAGGGAGTTGATGATTTGGATGAACTGCCTTCGTTTGAAGTCGCCGCAACCCCGCGTCGCTCAACCTCATCGTTATGCGCTTCCTTAACGGGTCGAGTCAGCTTAGTCGGACTCCAAAAACAGCGTTCGCAGCTGCGCTCGACATTGGCATCGCCGCTTTGATTGCGTTGGTTCTGCTTCGTGCGATGTTCTTTTTTGAACTCACGCTGACTCCCACCATAACGGTCTTGCTAACGCATGCCATCCCCATGGAAACGTCAACGGGCATCGCAGTCATCAACGCCTCAGTATTCACGCGACTTGTAGATGTCATCCTGAGTTTGATCACCGCAATCTGCTTTATGTATTTGGCGCAGCTCTACAAGCGACCCTATGGCATCACAATTGCGCTAGTTTTGGCTGTTTGTGATTGGGCTTGGTATTTTTGGGAGGTCGGTGGCATCCAGGGTATGCTCAATAGCGAATACGGATTGTTGCGTGAAGTCCTGGTTTTCATGGAAGCACCGATTGCGCTTTGGATGTCATGGTATCTCCGGCGCATTACAATCGGTTGGAGCGATCGCGGGTCGCGTCTTCGGTAAGCCAAGGAGGGGGTCGATGTTCTGGATAAACTGCCTTTGCTTGATGTCGTCGCACCCCCGCGTCGCTCAACCTCATCGTTATACAGCAGCGGTTCCGGTTGTGCCGGGTTCAAGAAACCCGACGATGTGACGCCTTCACATGAAATCTAGGCACGCGCATAATTCTCTGGGCCCCAACAATGGCGGACCTATGCGTTACGACGAAGCGAAGATTGACGAAGTGGTATTGGCCGTTCTCTACCTCACGGCGTGGGAAGAACATGGCCTGACCCGTGCGTGGAAGGGAATCGATT
>Ga0209736_1000204_pt1 | contig 18968 bp, 17 predicted proteins | sample BlaSpr_A8_Ref_M3_FD_187992 | JGI IMG/M metagenome (GOLD analysis project Ga0209736, IMG submission 187992) | Forest soil microbial communities from Thunder Bay, Ontario, Canada - Black Spruce, Ontario site 2_A8_Ref_M3 (SPAdes) (version 2) | ecosystem: Environmental > Terrestrial > Soil > Boreal...
CTTCGGCCGTTCGATCCACACAAAGGGGACGCGGGCGGCGCACGTACGCGCCGCTCCCCGTTCCATTCTTATTTCCGCGGGAATATTTCCACGCAAACAATTCCGCGCAAATGACCGAGGCTTCGAATCTTCCGTCTCAAGGCGACAGCGCTCAAGACGTCAGAGCTTTAAGCAGGTTTTGTCCGTTGGGGCTGCCGAGACCCGCGCCCTGTTATCGCGCTAAATTCGCCCGTCCACTTCTACGGGGCAGACATCGCGAGCACTTCCTCATTCGAATGTCCTAGCCCACACAAGACCTCTTTCGTATGCTCGCCCAACATTGGCGGCGGAAGACGATAGCTCACCGGCGTCTCGGAAAACTTGATCGGATTTGCGATGCTGCGCGCTATTCCCAAGGCTGGATGGTCGAGTTGCACAATCATGTTTCGCGCCAGTGTTTGCGTGTCGGTCACAGCTTCCTCCACCGTGTTGATCGGCGCTGCGGGAATTTGTGCAGCGGCCAGTTGTTCAAGCCACGCGCTGGCTGGCTGACCATCCAACATTTTTTGCAAGAGCGGAATCAGCTCGGCACGGTTTTTCGTGCGCAGTGCATTTGTGCGGAATCGTTCATCCTGCCCGATGCCGCTCTCCAGCTCCAGCAAACGCAGAAATTTCTTCCAGAGCGCTTCTGTTCCTACGCCTACAACGAAACACCGGCCGTCTGCACCGCGAAATACTTCGTATGGCACGATGCTTGGATGTGCGTTGCCCCAGCGTTTTGGCGAGGCTTTTGCATTCAAGTAGCTGCTTCCGACATTCGCCAGCCACGTCAATTGCGAATCGAGCAGCGCCATGTCCAAGAATTGGCCGCAGCCTGTTTTCTCGCGCGCATAGAGCGCGGCCAAAATTCCCATGGCCGAGTACATGCCGCAGGTCATGTCCGCAATCGCTATGGGATACCGCATTGGCCCGCCGTCCGGCTCGCCCGTAAAGCTCATCACTCCGGCTTCCGCCTGCGCGAGGATGTCGTAACCGGGCCGCCCTGCTTTCGGTCCCGTGAAACCGTATCCCGTTATGCTGCAGTAGATGAGCCTGGGATGCTTCCCGCATAGCGTTTCAGAATCGATATCGCGCTTCTGCAAGGAAGCCAACGAAGGTTGATTGCAAATGAAAATATCCGCCGCAGCGATAAGTTTCCGCAACGCTTCCGCACCCCGGGGATGATCGTAATTCAACGCAACCGATCGCTTGTTCCGGTTCGCTCCAAGAAAATAAGCCGACTCGCTGCCCACGAACGGCGGTCCCCAGCCGCGCGACTGGTCGCCTACACCAGGCCGCTCGATTTTAAGGACATCCGCGCCGAAATCCCCAAGCAGCATCGCACAGTAAGGGCCTGCAAGCGCCTCGCTTAATTCGACGACGCGCACATCATCCAAAATGTTCTTCGCGGACACGGTGCGTGATTATAGCCGACATCGACGCCGTTCTCGGCTGCTCCGCAATAACGCGTCTCGCGACGCCGTCTCCCGCCCTCCCTTTACCGCGACCTCCAGTATCAAAATTTTGAATGCATTCTAAAAACAAAAAAATCCCCAAACGTTTTCCACGGCCACCCTTCCCAAACCTTACTTTTGTCTTGACACTTCTCTCAACCGGAAGCTAGCCTACGCTCACTGGTGCAACTGGGGGAACGTCCTGGGAATTGTTAGTATCTGTTCATATTTGCGGTTTACTGGCGAGACCGTTTCCGCACGGTGCGCCACGACCCTGCATCGGACTTCTCCCTCGTTAAAGCGTTCTGGTCCTGCACGTGATTTGGACCCAATAGCTGGCGGAAACTTTTTTTCGCCGCTGCTTCAAAAGCAATGACGATGGCGCTGCTCCAGTCGAGAAGCAGTTCGCCAAAATATTATTTTGTCGCGTTAAGGCCCGCAACTCGCCGTGCGCGGAGATTTCTGCGCAGTTGCTCACGGTGAAGTAAACTTTCGCTGGGGTTGGTCAATCGCGATCGTCGTAAAACAGGAGTGGTCGAAAGGGGTGTTACTCATGAGGTTCAGAATACTTTGTCTGCTGTTGGTCTGTACGGTCGCGCTTTCCGTCTCTCCGGCTCTCTTCGGCCAAGCGACGGGCAGTTTTTCCGGTAACGTCGTGGACAAATCCGGATCAGCCATCTCGGGCGCGACAGTCACCGCCACCTCCCAGGGTACTGGTGTGTCTCGGGAAGCAAAAACCGATGATGCCGGACACTACCTCATCCCTTTGCTGCCCGTTTCAATCTATACTTTGCGCGTCGAATTTCAGGGTTTTCAGACCGTCGAGAACAAGGACCTTCGGCTGCAGATCGATGAGGCCCGCGAGCTGAATTTCACGCTCTCCCCGTCATCAGTCTCTTCAACCGTGGAAGTCTTAGCCTCTGCCGTCGCCGTCGAGACCACCAATCCCTCCCTCGGCCAGGTCATCAATGCCCAGGAAGTTTCGCAGCTTCCCCTGAACGGCCGCGATTTCGTCCAGCTCGCCACTCTCACCCCCGGCGCTACGGCAGAGTCGAATCCCAATAGTTTTTTCACTTCCGCCGCTAGCAGTGAGGTCGCCGCACGCGGCTCCTTCTCACTGTCCGTCGGCGGCTCCCGCCCCAACAGCACCGATTGGCTGCTGGATGGCACAGACAACAACGAATTGACCGCCGGCGGCATCGGGACTTTTTCCTCGATCGATGACATTCAGGAATTCAAGGTTTTGACCTACAACTACTCCGCCGAATACGGCACTCGCGCCGGCCCCACCGTCCTGGTCACAACAAAATCCGGCTCCAACGACTTCCACGGATCGCTGTTCGAGTTTTTCCGCAATACCGCGCTCGACGCCAAGAGCTTCTTTGCGCCCTCCGCGGAGAAATTCAATCTAAACCAATATGGAGGTTCCATCGGCGGACCGGTTTATAAGAACAAGACCTTCTTCTTCGTCGATGGCGAACAAAAGAGTCAGCGCCACGGCATTACCTTTACGGGATTGGTTCCTTCGGTCGCGATGCGGCCGAGTGCCACGCAGACCTTTGCGGATTTCACCAACGATCCCTTCGGCAATCCTGTAACCAGTACAGTGATGGTCGCCGGAAATCCCGTTACGGTGCCCGGCATTGTCAATCCGAATATGGTCGGAGCTTCGATCAACCCTGCCGCCACTCCCAACGTCTATTTCCAGTGCAATGCCAGTGGCAACCCGCTGCCGGCCGCCGCGAATGGCAGTCAGGCACATGGAACTCCGTGCGCCAAAATACCGGCCAGTTTGGTCAACAGCATTGGTGCGTCGCTGCTTAACCTGTACCCCTTGCCGAACGCCAACAATGCCGCCGCGGGATTCAACTTCGTGAGCGAGCCCGTTCGCAAACTTGACGAAACCAAGTTGGACGTCCGCTTGGACCACACTTTGTCGGCCAACGACACTGTCTTTGCCCGCTTCAGCTACGACGACGCCGTCTCTTTCATTCCCGGTGGCTTCACCGGCGGATTCGCCGAGGCCAACGCCTTCGGCAGCAACCAGGGCATCATCAACCACGCGCGCAACGTAGCCATTGGAGAGACGCACGTCTTTTCACCCACGACTGTGAACCAGGCGAGCTTTGGCTACAATCGCATCTTCGACTACATCACTTCGCAAGGCACCGGGAGTTGCGAATCCGCGAAGCTCGGCATTCCAGGCGCGAACTTGGGTTGCTCCGGCCTCGGCAGCGGCGCCGCGTGCACGCCGGGCGCTTACAGCTGCGGCTTGGTCAGTACCTTGCTTACCGGCGGCTACTGGTCGTTGGGTGATCGCGGCTACTCGCCCTTTCAGGGCGGCACAAACATCTTCTCGTTCAAAGACTCCCTCGACCTAATTCGCCGCAAGCATGACATCAAGGTTGGCTTCGACATCCGCGCCAACCAGATGAACGTCGGTACCGAAGCATTCCAGGACGGATTCTGGATTCCTGGTGCAATTGGCACTTTTTCCGGCTACTTTCTGCCTCCTCCCACTGGTTCTAATGTTCCCATCGCCAATATTCCCGGCAATGCGGAGGCGGACCTTGTTCTCGGCCTCGTGGGCGTGTCCGAGCACGATCAGACCTTCAACGGCCCCGTCACCGGCCGCCGCTGGAAAATCTTCCGGCCCTTCGTACAGGACGACTGGAGAATTACGAAAGACCTCACACTCAATCTAGGCTTGGCATGGGATCTCACTAGCCCCATCACCGAGGCCGCCGGGCGTATGGCGGACTTCGTCCCCGCAGTCGGCGGCGCGGGCCAGCTTCTTATCGCCAATCAGGGCGGCGTAGGCGCGTCCGCCGGGGTGAATAGGAATTGGACGGCCTTTGAGCCTCGAATCGGCGTGGCTTGGAAGGTATTCGGCAGCGACAAGACCGTGCTCCGCGGCGGCTATGCCATCTATCATGATTCCGCTTGGAGCCAGGGTGCCCAAGGCCTTTGGCAGAACCCTCCGTTTTTTGCCGAAGGCGATAACTTTGGCTTGGCCGAAAATTCCGGAATAACATTCGGGCCAACCACACCCGTTGGCTGCCCAACCGCTACCTCGTTTTGCGCTTCGCTGACCGGGCCAGGCGCCCCGGCGGTTACGGGTGTCACCACCTCCCAGGGCTTTCCAATTTTTAACACTCCGCCCAGCCTTGCGACCTTCACGGGAACACTTTTCTTTCAACCGACAACCTTCAAACTCGGCATGGTTCAGCAGTACAACGTGAACATCGAGCGCCAGATACCGGGGAATATCGTCTTGACGGCAGGTTATGCCGGTTCGAAGGGACGCCACATCCTGGTCGCCGGCAATAACATCAACACTACCAATGGCCCGGCGGCCTGCACGGGCGGCAGTTACACCATAGGCTGCAATCCCGGTGGAGCTCCCTACGTTACGCCATATCATTTGCCCAACGGCAACGCCGTTTTGGAATTCGGTGATATCGGCAGAACTACCTACAACTCGCTGCAAATCAAAGCCGAGACCAAGACCCCCAAGTACGGCCTCTACGCCCTCGTCTCCTACACCTACTCACACACTTACGACAACGGTCTAAGCGACGGTCTTGGCTCTTTGCTGAGTGCGCCCTATTTCCCGCTCCCCAATTGGGAGACACTGGATTGGAGTTTGTCGCAAATCAATCTCAATAACAGTTTCACCGCCAGCGTCATTTACGATTTGCCTTTCGGCAGGGGCAAGAAATATGGCAGTGACTGGAATAAGGTCACCAACTCCCTGCTTGGGGGCTGGCAACTGACGCTCATCGAAAAGATTACTTCGGGCTTCCCGGTTCCCCTCATCGATAGCGCGAACTCCTCCGGCGTCGCCTTCAACGCCGGCGGCAATGGCAACAACTTCAACCGTCCCGACCAGGTTGCTGGCTGCAATCTCTATGCCGCTAACCATAGCCAGCTTCAATGGATTAATTCTGCCTGCTTTGTCGCACCGACTTCTGGTCAACTCGGAAACGCGTCCCGCGTCCCGGTCGTAGGTCCCGATTTCGTCAACACCGACTTCTCCGTGATCAAACAATTCGCCCTTCCCTGGGAAAACATGGGCCTGAACTTCCGGGCGGAATTCTTCAACCTTTTTAACCATGCGCAATTCGGCATGCCCGTCAACGACATCAGTGCACCCGGCTTCGGCTCGGTCAACTCGACCGTAAATAACCCGCGCCTCGTCCAGTTCGGCCTCAAGCTGACGTTCTAGCCGCTTTAGCTAGGCTGCACGATTCATTAGATTTGTCCCGGCCCCCCACAGGTTTGGTGGGCCGGTTGTCTTTCGAAGCAGAGGTTGGCTCTTCGCGCCTGCCTGGTCTATCATCCTCTCTCGATTCTTCTCACAATTAGGGAAAGGAAATGCTCCATGCCGTGGGTTCGCTCGTTTGCGCTGCTCCCGCTTCTCGCCGCGCTCTTTGCTCTGCCACTTCACGCGCAAACCAAACGCAAAGTGATCATCGATCAAGACTGCGCCGGGCCCGGCGGTACCGACATGCAGGCCATTCTCACGCTCATCAATTCGCCGGAGACCGATGTCCTTGGCATCACCGTACTCACCGGCGATGCTTGGCGCGATGAGGAAGTACAGCACACGCTGCGCTTGCTCGAAATCATCGGCCGCACGGACATCCCAGTTGTTCCCGGCGCAATCTTTCCCCTCGTTAATTCCAAGGAATACATCGCTAAATGGGAAACGTTCTACGGAAAAATCATTTACCAGGGCGCTTGGAATTTCGCTAGCCATCACCCCGTCCACGGCCCGTATGACATTCCGCCCATGCCAGAAGGCGCGCCTACAATCAAGGCATCGACCGAAGACGCCGCCCACTTCATGGTTCGCATGGTCCATCAATACCCGCACGAAGTCACCATCTATGCGGCTGGGCCTATGACGGACCTCGCCCTGGCCATTGCCCTGGACCCGCACTTCTCGGAACTTGCGAAGGAGCTGATCGTCATGGGCGGCAGCATGAACCCCCAGGCCGACGACCCCGAATTCAACCTCAGCCCGCGCCGCGAATTTAACTTCTGGATGGATCCGGAGGCTTCTCACGCGGTGCTCCACGCGCATTGGCCGCGCATCGTCCTTACCACCGTGGACATTTCCGTCAAGACGCGCATGGAGAAGAGCTTGATCGAGCAGGTCGCCAAAAGCCCCACCCCCGCCGCGCAATACGTTGCGAAATATGCGGAAGCCAATTATTTGTGGGATGAACTTGCCGCAGTCGCATGGCTCGACCCAAGCTTCATCACCAAATGGCAAAAGCTCTACGTGGATGTGGAACTCGATCGCGGCGCCTCTTACGGTGACACGCTCGCCTGGGCCCCCGGCCATCAACCCGGGATGGGAGAGGTCCTCGTCGACGTCCAAAAAGACCTCGACAAGGAAAAGTTTTACAAGGAGTACGTCGACTTACTCACTCGCCCAACGCCTCCCGCTACAGCAAAAAAGAATTGACCAAGAAAAGTGGGACACGCATTCCTGCCTGTCTCCCCATAATCGCACCCCAAGTAGGCATGTGATTGTGCTGAAACGCAAATGGCAACAATCACTTCAACTGGCTTGATTGAGCCCCGCGTTTCCCAGACAATTGAAGGTCACAAGTTGCCCAATTTCCCCGCCTGGCCGCGCCTGGCGGAGAAGCGAGAAAGATGTCCACGCACGCGAATTCAGTCAAACGATTTGTCGCCTACTTTTCCATGGAGATTGCGCTTGAAAACGCCATGCCGAGCTACAGTGGCGGCCTGGGTGTGCTCGCCGGAGACACCATCCGCGCCGCCGCGGATCTTCGTCTGCCCATGGTGGCCGTATCACTCCTCTACCGGAGAGGATTTTTTTCTCAGCATCTCTCCGAAGACGGCACGCAAACGGAAGAGCCAGTGGTTTGGAAGGTCGAAGATTTTCTCAAGGAAGAAAGCGCGCGCGTAACCGTTCCTTTGGAAAACCGCCGCGTCGAACTTCGCTGCTGGCGCTATGACGTCAAAGGAGTACGCGGCTTTGAAGTGCCGGTCTATTTTCTCGACGCCGATCTTCCTTCCAACACGGAATGGGACCGCAACTTAACCGGCGGACTGTACGGCGGGGATTCCTATTACCGGTTGTGCCAGGAAGTTCTGCTCGGAGTTGGCGGCGTGCGCATGCTCCGCGCACTCGGTTATGAAGACTTGACGCGCTATCACATGAATGAGGGCCACGCCGCCCTGCTCTCCCTGGAATTGCTGGGCGAGGAAGCAGTGAAAGCCGGCCGCACCGCCATCAATGGCGAAGACATTGAAAAAGTCCGCGCGAAGTGCATGTTCACCACGCACACACCCGTGCCTGCCGGCCACGACCGCTTTCCAATCGAATACCTCACCCGCGTATTTCCTCAGCAGAGCAAATTCTTCGATCTCAAAGATGCTGCGGTAGCCGAGCTTGTAAAGCGCTCTCTGCAAACCGAGCAGAACTATCCGGATTTGCTGGAAGCGGCGGCCAAAGGCGCGCATTTGAATATGACTTACCTTGCGCTCAGTCTCAGCACGTACGTCAACGGCGTTGCGAAACAGCATGGCGTCACTTCGCGGCAGATGTTTCCGGAAGTTCCGATCGAGGCCATCACCAACGGCGTTCACGCGGGAACGTGGACTTCGCCTCCGTTTCAGCAACTCTTCGACCGCCAGATCGCCCAGTGGCGCGAGGACAATTACAGCCTTCGCAGCGCGCTCGGACTTCCCCCCGAAGAAGTCTGGTCCGCGCATCTTATCGCCAAGCATGAGCTTCTGGAAGCCGTGCGCGAAAAAACCGGTCTCAGTCTGGACGAAGAGGTTTTCACGATTGGTTTTGCGAGGCGCGCCACAGGATATAAGCGCGCGGACTTGATCCTTTCCGACCTGGACCGCCTGCGCCAGATCGCCAAGAACGCCGGACACTTTCAGATTATCTACGCGGGCAAAGCGCATCCCAACGACGGAGGAGGCAAGGATATTATCCGGCGCATCTTCCACGCGAAGAAAGCGCTGCGAAAAGCCGTCCCAGTCGTTTTTCTAGATGAATACAATCTCGACCTCGGCGGCAAAATCACTTCCGGCGTCGATCTTTGGCTCAACACACCGCAATTTCCTCTCGAGGCTTCCGGCACGAGTGGCATGAAATCCGCGCTCAACGGAGTTCCCAGCCTGAGTATCCTCGACGGATGGTGGGTGGAAGGCCACATCGAAGGCGTAACTGGATGGTCGATCGGCGAGCCGCGCCGCACCATGGACACGACGGATATTGCCACAGACAACGCCAAGGAAGCCGAATCGCTCTACTGGAAACTAGAAAACATCATTCTGCCGATGTTTTACAAAGAGCCTCGGCTCTACATCCAAATCATGCAGCACGCCATCGCCATCAACGGCTCCTTCTTCAACACGCAGCGCATGGTGCAGCAGTACATCACGGACGCCTATCTGAGGTAGAAGCTCTTGCCGGAGAAATCTGCTCCACGCACTGGCCGGATCCAAATTTAAAACGCGGCGTTCATTGTTGCTCGGCAGGTTTGGGAATCGGCTTGTCGCCACGCAGCTCTTTCGCCATATCTAAAATATTGCGCTTCGCAAAGTAGTCAAAAAAGTTCCAGCCGCCGTACTTTTGCTTCAAGCCCGGCAGTACCGCGTTTACCAGCACGTCGCCCATGAAGCCATCTTTCACTGGCTGAGCCATCATGGCGCGCAAGTCGTTCAGGTAGCCGCCGAATTCCTGAACGTCGGCGGCGTTTCCGACGTCTCCGTGGCCAGGCACAAACGTGGCCTTGGGGGCCTCTACCGCCAGCTTCGCATCGGTCGCCGCCCATTTGTCTGTCGTACCGTCGATCAGATTTGGCAGCGTCTTCTTCCAGAAAAGATCACCGCAGAAGACGGCTTGCGCATCAGGAATGGTGACGACGGAATCGCCGCCGGTGTGGCCCGGGTAATAGCGCACGACGACTCTGCGCGATCCCAAAAACAATTCGATCGCGGAATCGTAGATTAATTCTGGAGCGAAGAGGCCTTCGATCATGGCTTTTTGTTCAGGCTTGATGTCCTTGCCAAAAAACTTCAGATTCTCCGTATGAATCCAACTGCGGATATTCCTGTGGCCAATAATTACCGCGCCGGTTTCCGCAAAGACGCCATTGCCCGCGACGTGATCGATATGGTAGTGCGTGTTTATCACGAATTTCACGGGAAGCTTAGTCAGCTTTTGGATTTCGGCAAGGAGTTGTTTCGCGGCTGCGGAATTCACGAAAGTGTCGATGACCGCGACGCCGTCGTCGCCGATTATGAAGCCGGAGTTCGATCCAGCGGCGCCTTTCGGACCGTCGATGGCCGCATAGACGTTGTTGCCAAGCGGCTTGATCGTGAAGGGCAGGGAAGCCGTAGGCGCGGCGGTTGTTTGCGCGTAGCTTGCGCCAGAGAAGAGTAGAAAAGGCATGGACAACCAAGCTGTTTTTCGCATGGGTGGGTATCCTATCTCAACTTTAATTTGGCGCAAGCGATTTAGCGCACTAGAAAGAGCGTAGCGAGGTTTTTGCTAAGGGCAGCGCTTACCGTAAGTGATTTTTATATACCGCCATGCCTACCGCGGCGTCCATGCCGATTTTTTCGAGGGCGGAGATTTCTCGGAGGGATTTGATTCCGCCCGCAGCGATGATGGGATGTGTGGTGGTGGCGCGGAGTTTACGGAACCAGTCGAGGTTTGCGCCGGTCATAGTGCCTTCGCGGTCCACGTCGGTGCAGAGGAATGCGACGCAAAAAGGTTCGAGTTGAGACACTACATTTTCGGCGCGTAGAGTTAGTTTGCGGCGCCAGCCGTTGATGGTGATAAGGCCTCTTGCAGTGTCTAGTGCGATGACGATTCGAACAGGAGGAAGTGTTTTTGTTAGCTGGCGGAGGAAGCGCAAGTTGATTTTGCCTTCGCGGAAGGCGGCGCTGCCGATGATAATTTGATCCGCGCCCCATTCGGTAATTTCCAGAGCGCGAGCGACGGTTCGAATGCCGCCGCCAACGCGAACTTTCAATTTGTAGCGCTTGCGGGCTTGCATGCAGAGTTCGCGCGCTAACGCGTTGTTGTCGCCGGTGCCGATAGCGGCGTCCAGGTCGATGAGATGCAACCATGCGTACGATTTGAATTTCTCGAGCAGGCCGAAGACGTCGGCGACGGCGAGCTCGCGCTTGCGGCCATGAACCAGCTGGACCGCTTGACCGCTCTGCAGATCGATGCAGGGAATCAGCACGGCAGGCGAACCTCGATGTTGCGAGCGGAGAGATATTGTTTGAGTTCGCGGATGGATTGCACGTTGTCGTGGAAGATGGAAGCAGCCAGGGCGGCGTCGGCTGCGCCTTCGGAAAAGATTTGCGCGAAATGTTCGGGAAGTTTTGCGCCGCCGGAGGCAATTACGGGAACAGTGACGGCGCGCGAAATGGCTGCGGTTAAAGGCGTATCAAAACCGAGTTGCGTGCCGTCCCGGTCGACGGAAGTCAGAAGGATTTCTCCGGCGCCGAGTTCGACGCCTTTTTGAGCCCACAAGAGCGCGTCGCAATTTGCAGAATCGCGCCCGCCGCGAACCATAACATCCCAGTGATGGTCGAGGCGTTTTGCGTCGATGGCTAGCACGACAGCTTGCGCGCCGAATTCGCGAGAGAGTTCGGAGATCAGCTCGGGGCGAGCGACAGCCGCGGTGTTGACCGTCACTTTATCCGCGCCGGCGCGGACGACCGAGCGACCGTCGTCCAGCGATCGAATGCCGCCGCCTGCGGTGAGCGGAATGGCGAGTTCGCTGGCGACCCGGCGAATCGTTTCTAGAAACGTGGGCCGGCGGTCGCGGGAAGCGGCTATATCGAGGACGACGAGTTCGTCAGCTCCTTCCGCGTTGTAGCGAGCGGCAAGAACCACTGGATCGCCCGCATCGCGCAGGCCGACGAAATTCACGCCTTTGACGACGCGCGCGCCGTCGGTATCGAGACACGGAATGATGCGGTGCGCCAGGCTCATGCGGCGAGCCTCAGGAAGTTTTGTAGAAGGTGCGCGCCGACATCACCGCTTTTTTCTGGGTGAAATTGGACCGCGAAAATATTTTGTTTTTCGATGACCGCAGCGAAATCCGCGCCGTGATTGCAGAGAGCCACAGCTTCTCCGTTGGAGTTCGTAGCGGCGAAGGAGTGTGCGAAATAAAAATACGCGTCAGCGGAGATTCCTTCGAGAAGACGAGAGGAGCGAGTGAACCTGAGCTGATTCCATCCCATGTGCGGGAGTTTTACGGTCGAGGGAAGAGAACGAACAGAACCGGGCAGGAGACGCAGGCCGCTGAGCTCGGGAGCCTCTTCGCTGGTTTCGTACAGTGCTTGCAGGCCGAGACAGACGCCAAGAAAGGGAACTCCACGCTGGATAGCATCAAGAAGAGGTGCTCGAAGTGCGCGCTCGTCGAGTGCACGGATGAGCGCGGCGTAGTGGCCGACGCCGGGGAGAAGCAGCGCTTCAGCTTTTGCAATGCACTGGGGCGAATTGGAGCGATGGCTTACAGCGCCAAGACGCTGCAGCGCGCGTTCGACGCTTGTGACGTTGCCCGCGCCGTAATCGATGAGTGTGACTTTCATAGAAGCCCTTTCGTGCTGGGGAGAACGCTGCGGAGTCGCTTGTCGCGGGAAACGCCGAAACGAAGTGCGCGCGCGAAGGCCTTGAAGATGGCTTCGACTTGATGATGAGACGACCGGCCGTAAAGCGCGCGCAAGTGAACATTGGCGCGAGCGGCTTGCGCGAATCCCTGAAAAAAATCTTCGGTGAGCTCGGTTTGGAAATCGCCCACACGTTTTGCTGTGATTTTTGCATTGATGACGCAATACGGGCGGCCGCCTAGATCGAGGGCGGCGGCAGCGAGGGTTTCGTCCATGGGCATGAGGAAATATCCGGCGCGGAGAATGCCGCGTTTTGAGCCGAGGGCTTTCAGGACGGCTTCGCCGAGAGCGATGCCGACGTCTTCGACGGTATGGTGCTGATCGACGTCGAGATCGCCTTTAGCGGTAATTTCCAGATCGAAAGCGCCATGACGCGCCACGAGATCGAGCATGTGGTCGAAAAAGCGAATGCCTGTAGTGATGCGAGACTTTCCGCGGCCGTCGAGATTTAGCTTCAGACGAATGTCGGTTTCGTTTGTCTTGCGATGAATGGTGGCGGTTCTGGGCATGGCGTGCGGGGATTACCCTTTCCGAATCGCTTTAAGTAGTTGGCGCATTTCTTTTTCGGTGCCGATGGTGATGCGGACGAATCCGGGACCCATGTCGCGGCTGCGATCGCGCAGGAGAATGCCTTGGCGCTCTATCTTCTGAAAAAGAGCTGGACCGGCAGAGCCAAAATTGGCGAGGAGAAAATTTCCGGCGCTGGGATAGACGACTACGCCGAGTTTTTCTAACTCCGAGCCGAACCAGGAGCGGAGCCGTTTTATGGTGCTGACATAGCGACTTATGGTGGCGCGATCCTGGACGGCGGCTTGCGCGGCGACGAGTGCTGCGATGTTGATGGGAAAAGGAGGCATAGCACGGCGAAGGAGCGTCAGCGATTTTTCGCGGGCGATGACTGCGCCGAGGCGGAGAGCGGCAAGACCAGCGGCCTTTGAAAATGTCCGCGCGCTAAAGAGGTTGGGATATTGGTTGATCCAAGACGTGACGCTCGCGCCGGAAAATTCGACGTACGCTTCATCGATGACGACCGCCGTGTGCGTTGCGGCCTTGAGAATTTTCTTGATCGCATCCGGCTGGAGGAGCGTGCCGGTGGGATTGTTGGGATTGGCAATGAAAAGGACGCGCGGTTTTTTGCGAAGAGCGGCGCAAACGCCCGCGAGAGGGAATTCCATCTCGGAGCCGTAGCGCTCGACTTCAATACGCGCGCCGAAGATCTCGGCGTAGTAGCGGTACATCGGAAACGTCGGCTCGCAGATCAGGATGTGGCTGCCCGCGTCCACGAAAGCGTCGAAGAAAACACGCAGAGCGTCATCGCCGCCGTTGGTGAGCATCAGCTCTTCGGGTCGAACGCGAAAGTATCGCGCCAGTCTCTTGGTCGGCGCTAGATACTCGGGATACATGGCGAATTGCTCTGGTGTGACTTTGGCGAGCGCGCGGAGAACGGCTGGCGAGCAGCCCGCGGTGTTCTCGTTAAAATCGAGACGAATCTTGCCAAGGCGGCCTTCGGCCGGCGCTTCGTAGGTGCGGCGGTCGAGAATAGCCTGGCGAATGGGAAGTTGCGGCTTCATCGGCGAACCTCGACTGCATTGGCGTGAGCGAGCAAGCCTTCGGCCTTCGCCAATGTTACCGCGTTCTTAGCTAGACGTTCGAAGCCCGGGCGTCGAATGGTTTGCACGCTGATACATTTCACAAAATCAGTGGCAGATAGACCGCCGCGCATGCGAGCCCAACCACCGGTGGGAAGGACATGATTGCTGCCGCTGATGTAGTCGCCGAGCGGCTGTGCGCCCCAGGGGCCGAGGAAGATTGTGCCTGCGGCGGTGATTGTTTTGAGCAGCGCCTCGGGACTGTCTGGAAGACTCAGATGTTCCGGCGCGAAGCGGTTGGAAAAGGTACAAGCGGCTTGGATAGATGGCGTGAGCAAGATTCCACCGGCGTTGCGCAGGGACTCGTGCGCGGGATTGTCCCGCGGAAGCTTCGCTAATTGCGCTTGAATTTCTTGCTGGACGGCGCGAGCTAGTTTCATCGAAGGAGTTACAAGAAAACTTCCAGCATCAGGAGCATGCTCTGCTTGCGCGAGAAGATCGGCAGCGATCCATCTTGGGTTTCCATTTGCCGCGAGAACGATGGCTTCTGTCGGGCCTGCAGGAAGATCGATGGCGCAATCGCTGCTGACGAGCTGTTTTGCGACGGTGACAAATCGGTTGCCAGGACCGAAAAGTTTATCGACGCGGGGAATGCTTTGGGTGCCGTAGGCCAGCGCGGCGATGGCTTGTGCGCCACCAATGCGGGCGATTTGCGTTACGCCAAGCAAACTTGCGGCGGCGAGGAGCTCTGGATTCGGTTTGGGGCAAACTGCGGCAATGCGATCCACGCCAGCAACTCGTGCGGGGACGACAGTCATCAACAGAGTGGAGACGAGCGCGAAACGGCCGCCGGGAATGTAGCAGCCGATGGCTTCAATGGGGCGGACGAGTTGAGAGATGGTCACTCCGGGCTCGACTGCGAGAGACCACGGATGCGGCAATTGTTTTTCAGCGACGCGGCGAATGTTGCTTTCGGCGTGGCGCAACGCTCGGAGAAATTCCGAGCTGACTTGTTTGCGCGCGGCGTCGATTTCGCGTTGCGAGATCCAGACACCGCTGCGGCGAAGGTCTATCCTATCAAGCTTTCTTGCCCACGCCGCGAGCGCTACGTCGCCGCGTTTTCGGACATCGGCAACAATGCGTGCGGCAACGCGCTCGGCTTCGCGATCGCGCTGGTGGCGCGCACGGAGCAGATTGTTCTCGACAGCGGAGGTGAGTTTCAGGATGCGCATTAGAGCACGATCTTGTTCAACGGGTATTCCACAATGCCCTGGGCCTTGGCGGCTTTGAGCTTGGGAATAATTTGGCGGACCACGGCTTCTTCGATGATGGTGTTCACGGCGACCCAATCCGGATCGCTGAGAGCGGAGACGGTTGGTTTTTTGAGAGCGGGCAAGACTCCGAGAACGGCCGCGAGATCGTCACGATGAACATTGAGGAGCAGGCCCACCTTGCTCGCTGCGGCGATCGCTCCTTGTAGCATGAGGATTAAGTTTTCGGCTTTCTCGCGCTTCCACGGTTCAGTGGCTGCGAAGCGATTCATGATGAAGACGGTGGCGGATTCAAGAACGGTATCCACAATACGGAGACGGTTGGCGCGAAGAGAGGAACCCGTTTCTGTGACTTCGACGATCGCGTCGGCAAGTTGGGGAACTTTGACTTCGGTCGCGCCCCAGGAAAATTCGACACGGGCTTTTACGCCGTGGCGGGCCAGATATTTTTCTGTGATTTGCACGACTTCGGTGGCAATGGTTTTTCCTTCGAGGTCGCGGACATCACGCATCGGAGAGTCTTCTGGAACCGCGAGGACCCAGCGGACGCGAGCGAGGCGCTGCTTCGCGTAGACGAGTTCGGAAAGTTCGTCGACGGCCGCGCCAGTTTCGACGACCCAATCGTGGCCGGTGATTCCGGCGTCGAGCGCTCCGGTTTCCACATAGCGGGCCATTTCCTGGGCGCGGACCATCAAGCATTCAATCTCGGGATCATCGATGGTGGGGACATAGCTGCGCGAACTGAGCGTGATTTTCCAGCCCGCGCGCGCAAAAAGTTCGAGAGTCGCGTCCTGCAAGCTGCCTTTGGGAATGCCTAGCTTCAGACAGCTCATGCTTTTTTCTCCTGTTTCTGCTGGCCATAGACTGATTCCGGCGCGAAGGTGCGTTCCTCGATGATTTTGGCATTGCCATCGGTTTCCAGAGCGCGGAAGAAACAGCTGCGATAGCCTTCGTGGCAGACGCCAGGGCCGACGGCTTCGACGCGGACGAGAATGGCATCGGCGTCGCAATCGACGCGTAGTTCGCGGACTTTAAGGACGTGGCCGCTGGATTCACCTTTCTTCCAAAGCTTATTGCGCGAGCGGCTGAAGAATACGACTTCGCCAGAGCGCTGCGTTTCCGCCAGCGACGCAGAATTCATGAAGCCGAGCATGAGGACGTCGCCGGAGCGGTGATCCTGAATGATCGCGGGAACGAGACCGCCTGCTTTGTCGAAGTTGATGTTCACGGATTCCAAGTGCGTGCCCCCCGAAAATCAAGCGCCGAAAATAAAAAACCCGCTGGGGCTAACTGCGCCAGCGGGCCGATGAGTGCTTTGTGTTGCGAAACTCTATGCACACCTCATCGGGCGCGGCGTATGGCCGTGATGGCGATGGTGGCGATGCGCCCGAGAGTTCATACTAAGAAAATAGAGAAAATCGTGTTCGGTGTCAACAACGGCTTTTTTCGTGAATCACGGTTTTTTCGTGGTCGTTTGGCCGAACCTAAAGGGGCGGGCAATCTTCAAGTGGGGCTGCTTGGATGTGCAGGCCGCCCGGCGTTGAAGTTCATGCTCATTTGCAGATGGACGGCTACACCGGATTTGCCGTTTTCAAGCTTTTCCACGCGGACGACTTGGGCGACGTACTCGCAGTTCATGGGGTCGTGGGGTGAGGAGTAGGGGAAGGTGACAAAGACACGCATCCCAGGATAATAGGACTTGAGACGGCTTGTGAAATAAATTCCGTTTTTTGAGGCGTTTACGCTAATCGGTAGGTCTTCAAAATGATCGTCGCGGGGCTCCGAGGGGCGGACCCGGACCGGTCGAGAGATTTTTGCTCTGCGGCTTACGCGCTTGTCGGAGACTGGCTTTTCGAGCTTTTCTGGCATGGCGGCTTTCGAGTTAGAATTTAGGTGCACAGGGACTGCGGGGCGCGCCATGAATCGTCAGGGCGCTGCGCCGAATCTGATACCCAAGAAGAGGGAGCAAGATAGTAGCCAAATCGCGGAGGGCGGGAGGAAGCAATGGACGAGAGAGTCCGCAAGGACGAAGCGGCTTGGAAGAAACAACTCACGTCGAATCAATACTATGTGACGCGACAAAAGGGGACGGAACCTCCCTTTACCGGGGAATACGAGGACACGGACACGCCTGGGATCTACAAGTGCGTTTGTTGCGGGCAGCCGTTGTTTCGTTCTGATACCAAATACCACTCGGGCTCCGGGTGGCCGAGCTTCTATGCCCCGGCGAAGGAGGAGGCTGTTGAGACGGAAACCGACGCCAGCCACGGGATGGCTCGCACGGAAGTGAAGTGCAGCCGGTGCGACGCGCACCTGGGGCATGTGTTTGAGGATGGTCCGCGGCCAACGGGCTTGCGGTACTGTGTCAATTCAGCAGCCTTGGAATTGGATGAAGAAGAGAAAGACTAAAAAGCCTCGGCGGGGCCGGAGCGCTTCTCAGCTCTTTGCACTCTCAGGAGAAAAGCAAGAATTACGCTGCAGGACAGGTGCAAGCCACGAGCTCTGCGACAGGATCGCTTTGGCGGTCCCACACACCAAGCAGCATTACTTTCGTCCCCGTGGGATATTTGAAAACGTAATAAATGTTCGAACGCCCTTCGACTTCAAAGAAGCCGGGCCGACGCGGATCTGGCCGCGAAGGAGCACCGGAATGAAGCAGCATGCGCAGTTCAGCAATCTGCTCCTGCGAATGATTTCGCAGGTCTTCCACGAGGGGCGGGTGTTTCGTAATTGTCATAATCATGTTCATTCTCCGCCACATTCAGCTTATCGTTTCCCTCACCTAGTAAGACGAAAAAACGCAGTAAAAGTTTCATGGGCAGCAACTTCTTTTTTAGGAGTTTCGCGGAGGACTAGGGCGGTTGTAGGAGAAACCGCCAATTTGCCTGCCTTTTGGGGCGAAAACGAGCAGTGTAAGAGTGGTCCAAATTGGCTCTAGGTCAGCTGCAGATTCGGGGCAGGGCAGAGATTGACGGGCGGAGCTAGTGCATGCAGGACCGAAATCGCCAGAGTTCCAAGATTCCGCATGTGCCTAAATTTGTCGTAATAAATGTAGCGTTACTATCGATAGCGGTACTTGCGCGTGTCGCGCTTCCCTGCGATAGTGGACGGAGTGACCTACCAAACTAAACAGGGATGGCCTCTGTGACAAAAACTCCGACAAAAAAGTCCCCCAAGAAAGAGAAAACTAGTTTTGGAAAAGACAAGCGGCGCAAACATCACCATTTTCTGGTGACTGTTTATTACGCAGACGGCGAGAAGTTTGGCCGCGTGTACACCGACAAAGACAAAGCCGATCGCTTCGCCGACCGGCAGAAGCGGTCACCGGTGGTGAAGTCCGCGCGCGTCACGATGGTCTCCTGAAGCGAGCCGACAAGATTGGGACACTTACGAAAAGCGAGCCACGGAAGGCTTGTCGCTGCGGTGCGGGCATGTTATAAAAAGAGCTGTCGTTGAGCGGCCTTAGTATAGTGGTAGTACGGAACCTTGCCAAGGTTCAGGTGTCGGTTCGATTCCGATAGGCCGCTCCATAATTTCAACTACTTACAGCGACTGCATCTTCAGCGTGGGACCATAAAGGACCAATTGCTGTTTCTGCCGCTGGCTGAATCAATCCAACCAACTTCAGATGTGCCGCCCGTTTAGCGGGGGTCAGAGCCTGTGCGTACACGTCCAGCGTCAATCTACTGTTTGCGTGCCGCATCAGTTCCTGGACAGTCTTTACGTCCTCACCGCTGCCTTTCAGAAGCGTTGCGAACGTTCTGCGGAAGGAATGCCATCCCAGAGCCTTGGTGATGCCTACGCGCTTCGCAGCGGGATGCACGTAGCACTTTAGCGGCGTTTCTGGCCAGTACGGTTGTTTGCCGTCCATATCCGGGCTAGCAAACACCCAGTCACCCATCTGCCGGTATGGTGCCTGCCTGCTCCAATCGTGCAGAGCGTCG
>Ga0209736_1000205_pt1 | contig 18935 bp, 14 predicted proteins | sample BlaSpr_A8_Ref_M3_FD_187992 | JGI IMG/M metagenome (GOLD analysis project Ga0209736, IMG submission 187992) | Forest soil microbial communities from Thunder Bay, Ontario, Canada - Black Spruce, Ontario site 2_A8_Ref_M3 (SPAdes) (version 2) | ecosystem: Environmental > Terrestrial > Soil > Boreal...
ATCGCGCCCTGCCTCTCCCTCCGAGCGCATCGCCGATCGCTACGAGCATCGTCTCTCCGCCGAGCACGCCGACAACTCCACCATCGAAGAGGTCGCCGCCGTCCTCGTCGAATCCACGCGCCGCTGAACCGTTTCCGCCGCTCCTCCGCATCATGTAGGGCCCGCCTTCTGAGGCGGGCCTTCGGTCACCGCGTCTTGTTACGGATGACGCCGTTGTGTAGGGCCCGCCTTCTGCTTGCCCCGTGGGGGAGGCTGGCCGCTCTTCGTGCTCGCACACCGCGCCGCTCTCCTGTTCTCGCCGCACCACACGCTTCCTTCTACCCCAGCGTCCCCTGCAACACTTCCCGCACCAAATCCTGCTTCGGGGTCCCCAGCTTCTTCCCCTGCGCCGTCAAATAAAACACGTCGATCGCCTTCTGCCCTTCCGTGTCGATCAGCGCCACTTCAATATTGCATCCCTGCCGCGCCAGCGCCGCCGCCACCTCATACAGCAATCCCGGATGGTCCTGCGCCACAATTTCCATCAGCGTGCTCTGCGCCGAGGCCGCATCATCAAAATTAATCCGCGTCGCCACCGTAACTTTCGGCTGCTTCGCTCCACGCTTCGCTTGCCGGCTCTTCAGCAGCGGCTCCAGTTCCGCCGCGCCGCTCACCACATCAATCAAACTCCGCCTAAATCTTTCCACTTCACCCGGATTCAGCTCCAGTGTCCGGTACAAATCCGTAAACTGAAACGTGTCCAGCACCACTCCCGCCGCATTCGCAAAAGCGTCCGCCTTCACGATGTTCATTCCCCATCCCGCCAACGCGCCCGAAATCGTCGCAAACAGCGCCGGCCGGTCCGCCGTCAGCAGCGTCAACGAGAACACGTGCCGCGATTCCGCCACTTCCGCCTGCACCGTCTTCTCTCCCAATTTCCGGTACAGCGCAAAATGCCGCGCAATCTCTTCCGCCGAATGCACCGCCAGATACCGCCGCGGGAATCCTTCCAGGAATCGCTCGATCTCTTCTTTCGCGGCGCCGCCCGCCAGGCTTTCTACTTGCGCCAGCATCGACACTTCATCCGACGCGTGCAACCGGTCGCGGTCCAGCGCCCGGCTGAAGTAATTCGAAGTCGCCACGAAAAGCTGCCACAGCATTTCCGCTCGCCACGGCGTCAATGCTTCCGGATTCACCGCATGAATATCCGCGTACGTCAGCAAGGTCAGCCGCTGCAGCCGCTCCGGCGTTCCCACCGTCGCCGCAAATCCAGAAACCGTCGCCGCATCGAAAATATCCCGCCGCTGCATCGTCGCGGACATATCCAGATGCCGCTCGATCAGAAACTTCACCTCCGCCTTATCCTCCGCCGTCAACCGCAGCCGTGTAGCCGCGCTCTCCAGCGCCTCCAGACTTCCCGCCACGTGATGATCCACCGGCATCCCTTTGCCTACGTCGTGCAATAGCAGCGCCAGGATCAGCAAGTCGCGCCGGTCCGCGGTCTTCCACAGCGGCGCAAACCGCTCGCCTCGCGCATCCGTCGTGCCCGCCAACTCCTGCAGATGCTCGATCGTTCGCAGCGTGTGCTCGTCCACCGTGTACCGGTGATAGAAATCCCGCACCACCAGCGAATCGATTCGTCCGAATTCCGGCAGCACTTCCGTCAACAGCCCCAGCCGCTGCATCGGCCGCAACGCCAGTCCCGGATAGTTCGACGCCAGAATCTCTCTCAGCCGTTCCCACGTCACCTCCGCATTGCGCACCGGCAGCTCCGGATGCGTCAACACGTACGCGATGCTCCGCTCCGCTTCCCGGCTCAGCGGCACTCCAATCCGCGCCGCCTCCTCAAATAACGAAAACATCACCGCGCGGTCCGAAAGCGCCGGCACGTCCGCCACCTCCAGCAAGCCGTCGCGCACCGCGTAGGCTCTTCCCGTCCCGCCCGCTCCCTTCGGCGCCCACGCCGCGTTCATGATCCGTTGCCGCAGGGATTGCGGTGAGGCCGTCCTCTGCTCCAGAAAACGCAGCAATTGCCGGTTCAGTGTGCGCGCGTGCCGGAAATACAGCCGCATCCACTCCGCGGGACTCCGCGGCAATCCGTCGCGCACCGCCAGCGCTTTTTCCGCCGCCGCCGCTTGCAGCTCATACGTCAGCGTGTTGTCGTTGCGCCCGTTCGCGTAGTGCAGAAAGCAGCGAATCGCGCTCAGAAAATCCACCGCTCCCGCCGCCAGCTCTTCTTCCGCCGCCGTCACTCCGCGATTCTTCGCTTCGCTGATTTGCCGCAGCCACGCCGCCGCCTGATAATCCCGCAGCCCGCCCGGCGACTCCTTCACATTCGGTTCCAGATGGAAAATCGTGTTCCCGTACCGTGCCAGCCGCTCTCTCGTGAGCTTCTGCAGTTGCGCCTGCATGAACGGCCGCGCCTGCTTCTCCGAAACGCTCAGAACTTTCGTGTTCAGCCGCTCGAACAATCCTTGATCCCCGGCCAGGAAGCGCCGGTCCAGCAGCGCCAGGTGAAACTCCGCATTGTCCTCTTCAATGCGCTTGCATTCTTCCAGCGTGCGTCCCGCCGAGCTCACCCGGAAACCCAAGTCCCACAAAATACGCGAAAATTCCGAAATCAGCGGCCGGAAGTCCTCCTCCGCCTTCTCGCTTCCAAACAAAAACAACAAGTCCAGATCGGAATACGGAAACAGCAATCGCCGCCCGTACCCTCCCAGCGCCAGCAGCGTCAGCCCTTCCGTCTCCGGTCCATGCACGCGCACCGCTTCGCCAAACACTTGCACCACGTTGCGGTCCGCAAGTTCGCACAGCGCTCGCACCGTATTGCGAGCCCCTGCTCCCATCTCGAATTGCTTTCGGATTCGCTGTCGTTCGCTCTCGGCTAGTGGTCCGAGCACCGACAGCGGCGTTAGTGAGCCTGCCATTTTATTTTTGGGAAGAGCATCGTCCGGCCTGGGGCCCGGCGCATCGGTCGTTCCGCTAGAGCGCTTTTTCGCCGCGCTCTTCGTTTCGGATCCGGATGGCTTCCTCAACTCGCGATAGGAATATCTTACCGTCCCCAATCTTTCCTGTCTTGGCTGTCTTCAAAATCGTGTCCACCGCTTTTTCCACCAGCGCGTCCGGCAGCACCATCTCCAGCTTGATCTTCGGCAGCAAATCGACGGTGTACTCCCGGCCGCGGTACACCTCCGTGTGCCCCTTCTGCCGGCCGTGCCCGCGCACCTCGGTCACCGTCATTCCCTCGATCCCCATCTCCCGCAACGCATCCTTCACCGACTCGAACCGCGACGGCTGGATGATCGCTTCAAGTTTCATCATCGACGTTTCCGCTCCACCATTCTCAGCCTGCGCTTCCCGCAAATCCCGCTATCTTAAATCCGCCGTTCCCCAGCCCATTTAGCTTCCCAGCCCTTCAATTCTCCAGGTTGTACGCCTCTTCTCCATGCTGCGAAATGTCCAACCCTTCGATCTCTTCCTCTTCGCTCACCCGCACTCCTGTAATCAGGTCCACCACCTTCAGCAACACGAACGTTCCCACCAGCGCCAGTCCCCACGCAATCAGCACTCCTATCAATTGATTTCCAACCTGTCCCCAATTGCGGTCCAGCCAGCCCACCGGTTTGCCCGCACCAAACACCGGATTGATTACCGCTTGCGCGAATACTCCCGTCAGCAGCGCCCCAATCGTTCCTCCCGCCCCGTGCACTCCGAACGCATCCAGCGCATCATCGTACCCAAAAATCTGTTTCACCTTCGCCACCATCCAGTAGCAAAACGCGCCCGCCATAAATCCGATCGCCAGCGCCGGCATCGGTCCCACAAATCCCGCCGCCGGCGTAATCGCCACCAATCCCGCCACCGCGCCGGAAATCGCTCCCAGCGCGCTCGCGCGCCCGTTCTTGATTCGTTCCACCAGGCTCCAACTCAGCGCCGCCGCTGCCGCCGCAAAGTGTGTTGCCACAAAAGCGCTCGCCGCCAGCCCGCTCGCTGCCAGCGCGCTTCCCGCATTAAATCCAAACCAGCCCACCCACAGCAGGCAAGCCCCGATGAAACTCAGCACCAGGCTGTGCGGCGGCATCGGCTGCTTCGGATACCCGCTCCGCTTTCCCAAATACAACGCGCACACCAACGCCGAAACTCCCGACGAAACGTGCACCACCGTCCCGCCCGCAAAATCCAGGCACGGAAATCGCCCGCCCGAAGAATTCAGCAGCCCGCCCTTTCCCCACACCATGTGCGCCAGCGGCGCATACACCACCAGAAACCACAGCGTCAAAAACAGGCAGGTTCCGCTGAATTTCATCCGCTCCGCCGTCGCTCCGGTAATCAGCGCCGGCGTGATCACCGCAAACATCAGTTGGTACACCATGAAAGTCAGTTGCGGAATCGTCCCTGCATAATCCGGATTCGGATCCACTCCCACGCCCCGCAGAAACGCATGCGAAAAATCTCCGATCACCGGTCCGCTTCCCCCGAACGCCAGGCTGTAGCCCACCAGCGCCCACAGCACCGTGATCAATCCCATCATCGCGAAACTCTGCATCATGATCGCCAGCGTGTTCTTCTGCCGCACCAGCCCGCCGTAAAACAGCGCCAGCCCGGGACCCGTCATCATCAGCACCAGCGCCGCGCTCACCAGCATCCACGCGTTGTCGCCGGCCGATTGCGCCGCCGTCACCCGCTGGTCCAGTTGCGCCAGCTTTTCATTCACCGCTTTTTGCGTTTCAGGACGCACTTCAGGAGTTGCCGCGTTGCTCGAAGGAGAAGTCGCACCGGTGAGTGGCGCTGCTTGCTGCGCGCGTAGCGACGAGGCGGGAAAAAGCGCTGCGCACAGCGCCAAGACCAATAGCCAGCTACACTTTCGCACTGCGCTCGCCATATTCCTTCGCTCCGCTACGCTGATCTTGGGGACGCACCGCTCGCCGCTTCTGCGCCGTGAGTATACAGGCGCGCCCTCCATCCAGCCCTGCCAAAAATTCTTATCCCCTCGATTCATTTTTCAAATCTTCCCTTTGCCGCACTCTCAGCCCGCAAAAAACTTCGTCCGCCTTTCACTATGCCCAGCGGACCGGCCCTCTGCTTAATTCCTTGCCTCACCCCGCTGCCATCGTATAATGCACGCAACCCGTTTCCCGTCAGTAGCTTTACGTTCACGCGAACTCGGGCCACACTCTGCCGATGACCGACCGCGTCCCCATGGAAATCCACGTCCGCGAATCCGGCGGCGTTTTCCTCCTCGATGTTCACGGCCGCCTGACCATTGGCGAGCCCGCCGAGCAGTTGCATGACGCTCTGCAATCCGTCATTCAGCGCGGCGCACGCAAAGTCATCGTCACCCTCAATAACGTCCCGCAAATCGACAGCTCCGGCATCTCCACCCTTGTGCGCATTTCCATCCGCCTCGCCCGCGAATCCGGCGCTCTCCACCTCGTCTGCGGCAATGGCCGCGTCCGCGATTCCCTCACCGTCACCCGCCTCGTCGAAGCCATCCCCACCTTCGAATCCGAATCCGCCGCCCTCTCCAGCTTCGCATGACCCGCGCAACTAGGAATCTTCTCGTGCGGCTCGGTCTCTGTTTCCTTACCAGCTGTGTCTTCCTCCTACCGCTTGCTACGTTCACGCCAACGGCTAGAGCCGATTCACATTCCCAGATTCGCGTTCTAAGCAGTGCTCTCCGTAAGCGTATTGCAGACGCTAAAATAAAATCCCTCGCGGTCGCCGATTTTGCTCCGGTCGGTGGGGCAAGTTCGGGCGAAGGGCTGTATTTCGCCGATATCTTGCATCTCTACTTGGCGGAATCGCCAAAGAAATATGACCTCATCGCCCGCGAGGCCGCAGGCCATTTTCTCGAAACCAGAAAGCTTGTGCTCCGTGACCTCGAATCGGCAGAAGTCTTGAAGCAGAGCGCAGACTCGCTGCACGTCGAAGCACTCTTGACCGGATCCGTGGCACGTGAAGCCCAACAGCTCATTCTTACAGCCTCTCTAAAGCGCTCCGCGGACGGCAGTGTCATTGCTTCCGAGAAGATTCTCATCCCATCTGACAGCTTCTTCGATAGCCTTCGGACCTATCCGCTAGCCGAGACTCCGGTGTCCATTTCGCAACTGACCGATCGAGGCGTGCGGCCGCCGGAATTTCTGGATGTGCCCGCTCCTCAGTTCCGAGGTCCCGCGGATGGCACGATGGGCGTCCGGGGCGATGCCGCGATTCTTCTTAACCTTGTGGTATCAGCGGAAGGACGCGTAACAAACCTGAAGGTGGTAAAGGGCGCAGGGCCGGAATTCGCGGACGTGGCCTGGTGTGCGATGCGAGCTTTCCGATTCAGACCAGCGCTTGATCGTACAGGTAAGCCCGTGGCGGTCGTTATGCCGATGCAGGTCTTCTTTAGCGCAACGAGATAGGCCAGCAGCGTCCGCTCTTGGCAGCGGACTAGCCGCTCTTCTTTAATTCCGCCAGGACTAGCTTGGCTACTTCGCGCAGCGTCTCGAATACGCCTTGGCCCTGGATGGCTACGCCTTCCAGGACTGGCTCGCCTTTTTTCTGCAGGTGCTTCGCGAGCACTTCCACCGGCAGCGCGTTCGGCAAATCGCGTTTGTTCAGTTGCAGCACGTACGGGATGGTCGCGAAATTCAGGCTGTGCTCTTTCAAGTGTTCCTGCAGGTTGTCCATGGTCTCGAAATTCGCGTCCAGCCGCTCTTCCTGCGAATCCGCCACGAACACCACGCCATCCGCGCCCTTCAAAATCAGCTTGCGGCTGGCTTCATAAAAAACCTGTCCAGGCACGGTATACAAATGGAAGCGCGTTTTGAATCCGCGCACCGTTCCCAAATCCAGCGGCAGAAAATCGAAAAACAGTGTCCGGTCCGTCTCCGTCGCCAGCGAAACCATTTTGCCTTTCTGGTTTTGCCCCGTGTGGTCGTAGATCCACTGCAGGTTCGCGGTCTTTCCGCCCAGACCTGGACCGTAGTACACCAGCTTGCAATTAATTTCGCGCGCAGGAAAATTGATGAAAGGCACGTGTCGTTAGCTCGAATCGGCTCCAGATTTATAGCATACGCGGCGACACCCGGCCAGTCTCAGCACCCCCGGCGCCACGTTCCACATTAGACTCATCCAGTTTCCGCGAGGTTCTCCCCATTCTCCTAACATTTTCGCGCCCCTGCTGCGTGCGGGTTACCCTCTCTCCCCGGCCCGCCTACAGTGACCCCCTCGTTGACGCGCGTTATCTCCTCTGCTAGCATCCGCTGCATGGCCAAAGCGCACAAGCCCTCACGCGGCTCATCCAGCGGTTCCAAGGGCAGCGCCCGTAGCACCTCCAAGTCACAGAAAAAGAAGAGCTTAGGCACTCCGCCGCCGCCTCAGCGTGGCGGCGTCGAACTCGTCGATCCCCGCGTCCAGGCGCAACTCAAGCTCTACGACGAAGCCTTGGCCCTCTTTCACCAGCAAAAATTCGCCCGCGCCAAGCAGGAGCTCGAAAAAGTTCTCGAAGGCCCCAGCCAGGCATTCGCGGACCGCGCGCGCATGCACCTCAAAATCGCCGAACAGCGCATGAAGCCCTCCGCCGAGCAGAATCCTCGCTCCGCCGACGAACATTACCAGCGCGGCGTGGCCATGATGAACATCGGTCGCTGGGACGACGCCCGCGAAAGCCTGATCAAAGCCCGCAAAGCCGCTCCCAAAGCCGATCACATCCACTACGCTCTGGCCGCTCTCGATTGCCTCACCGGCGAAGCCGATTCCGCCATGGCCAATCTCAAAGTCGCCATCGAGCTGCGCCCCGAAAATCGTTACCACGCCCGCAACGACGAAGATTTCGCTTTCCTCCAGGAAGATCCGCGCTTCACCGAACTTCTGTACCCGGAGAAAGACGGCGCCGCCTAGCCGTTTTTTTACATCCTCCATGCCCCGCATGCTCTTGGCAAGCTCTCTGTTGTACTCTTTCTTCCGCCGATGAAACGCACTGCTCGCAAACCGGCCTCTTCCGATCGCGGATTCCGCATCGTCGCTCTCGGCGGCGGCACCGGCCTTTCCACGCTACTCCGCGGCCTCAAGGAACACGTCGCACGTCGCACCGACAGCCCCGCGAATCGCGAGCGCCCCATCTCCGATCTCACCGCCATCGTCACCGTCACCGATGACGGCGGAAGCTCCGGCCGACTGCGCCGCGAGAATCGCATTCTGCCACCCGGCGACATTCGCAACTGCATGGTCGCGCTCTCGCAGGACGAAACGCTGCTCTCCCGCCTCTTTCAGTACCGCTTCAACGCCGGCCGCGGCCTCATCGGACACAATTTCGGCAATCTTTTCCTCGCCGCGCTCACTCACGTTACCGGCGATTTCGCCGAAGCCGTGCGCGTCTCCAGCAAAGTTCTCGCCATCCGCGGCCGCATCTTCCCTTCTACGCTCTCCAACAGCGTGCATCTCATCGCCAAGCTCGATAATGGCCGCACGGTCCACGGCGAAACGCGCATCACCGCCAGCCGCTCCCGCATCAAGCACCTCACTCTTTCCCCGCGCCGCGTACGCCCCATGCCCAAAGCTATCGAAGCCATCCAGCAAGCCGATCTAATCCTGCTCGGCCCCGGCTCGCTCTACACCAGCATTCTTCCCAATCTGCTGATCCCGGAAATTGCGAGCGCCATCGCTAAATCCAAGGCTCCGCGCGTATATATCGCCAATCTGATGACCCAGCCCGGCGAAACCGCCGGCTACGCTCTGGCGGACCACCTTCGCGCCATCCAGCAGCACGTTCCTCGCCGCGTTATCGATTGGGTGGTGGCCAACCGTAAGCCCGTCTCGTCCGACGTCGCGCGCCGCTACCGCGCGCAAGGCGCGGAGCCTGTCACCATCGATCTCGCCGCCCTGCAAAAACTCGGCGTCCGCGCCATTCTCGACGACCTGCTCGAAGAACACGGCCTCATCCGCCACGACACCAAGCGGCTCGCCCGCTTGCTGCTCGAAGAATTCCTGCAAACTCCCGGCCGCTAAGCCTCACTGGGGGCAGTGACGCTCGAGATTCTGCATCGTCTCGCTTGGCGCGCCGCATTTGTGCGCTAACGCTTATCGCCGGTCTGGAACATCCCTCGACCGGGGATTTGTCTCCTTGCAAATCCGCAGGTATAGTAGCTCCGGCGGCCATTCACAACTCAGGTACCCATCCATATGCGCTTCCTTCGCTGGGCCATCGGCACTGCTTTGGTTCTGTATCTCGCGGGCTATCTCATCCTCCGCTCCATGTCCGTGGACGGCGAACGCATTCCCATCGCTCAGGCCATTCGTCTTTCCATCGTGCGCCGCGACGTCGAACGCATCGCCCGGGCCGAACACGCTTACATGGCCACCAACGACGACTGCCTTTCCCTGCGCGACCTCGCCGACGAGCCCGACTCCGACAACATTCTCTCCGGGCGCTTCGGCTACACCTATTCGATCAGTTGCGATGACGCGGAATTCTCAGTCACCGCCACGCACCCGCCCGCGCCTGAAGACTCGCATCTCCGCTTCCCCAACTACGTGGCCCACCCCGACCTCCTGATCCAAGAAATCAAGTGATCCCGCGCCTTGCTTTGTTTCCCGCCGCGCACTCATTTATCCTCTAGAGCTGGAAATAAAATCGGCGGTCGCGGCAGTCTCCTATGCGGGAGTCCTCCATGCTCAAGAACCTTCGCATCACCCTGGCTCTTCTTATCTTCACCAGCGTCGCCACTTTCGCGGCACCTGCCTACGCCTGGAACGACTTCGGCCACATGACTGTCGCGTACCTCGCCTACCAGAAGCTCACTCCAGCCACGCGCGCGCGCGCCAACGCGCTGCTCAAGCTCAATCCCTATTACGACAAATGGGCCGCCGCGGTCCCCGCGGGCCTCGACAAAGACACGGTCATCTTCATGCTGGCTTCCTTGTGGGCGGACGAAATCAGAAGCGATCCCGCTTTCGCTTCGGATGGCGGCATGGGCGGGAATCGCCCGGACGGCAGCCCGGACGCCAAGCGGAATACCGGCTACGACGATCATCTGATGCACAAATACCGGCACTTCATCGACATGCCCTTGTCTACCGACGGAACTTCCACCGCTTCCTACCAAATTCCTGCGCCGAACGCGCAAGACACCATCGCGCTGTTCCGCGCGGTCCTGGCCTCCAGCGAGGATGATCCCAAGAAGTCTTACGATCTCACCTGGCTGCTGCATCTGGTTGGGGACATTCACCAGCCGCTGCACGCGTGCACTCGCCTGAGCAGCGCGCTGCCGAACGGAGACGATGGCGGAAACAAGGTCACGCTGCGTTGCACGGACTGTCCCGGGAACCTGCACAAATTCTGGGATGACGCTTTGGGCGTCACCACTAAGCTGTCGGCTCCTCCCGAACAGAAAGGCCTGCCGGACGAAGCCTCCATTCGCGCCATCATTGCCTTCGCCAAGACTCTGCCGCGTCCCAAGCGGGCGCTGGCGAACAAGTCCAGTGAAGCCGTGTGGGTCCAGGAAAGCTTGAGCGCCGACCAGCAAACCGTGTATGCGGGCCTGGTAGCCAACGCCGACGGCTCGTTCGCTATCACGCCGGAGTACACGGCGGCTGCGCAACCGCTGGCCAAGCAGCGTGCCGCGCTTGCCGGGGCTCGCCTGGCTCGGTTGCTCAACCGAGAGCTGAAGTAGCCGGCATTGGGACCGGTCTCGCGGCTCCGGCCGTCGCTCGCCAATCGGGAGAATCGGGAGATTGGCGCTCCCAGAACCCAGGCACGCCAGACGGCGGATCGACTAGTCAACATAATATCCCCACCCCCCTGTTTTTTTCGTAAGTGCGGATTCTAAAGGGCTTACAGAGCGATTTCTTGTAAGTGCTGATTCTAAAGAAGTTGCGGTCGGACGATTTCGGCTGATTTCGGTTGAAACGCGGTGATTGGCTGTAAGTGCGGATTCTAAAGGAGTTAAGAAGTGGCGAGTGATGAGTGGCGAGAGAAAGCGCTCGGAGTGCCACCCCGGGTAAACACGTAAAGAGTGCGCAGGCGATTGAAACAAAAGGAGATGTGCTTCGCTCTGGTGCAAAAGAGCGAGTAAGAGTGGGCATTTTGTTGAAGAAGCTGCGGACTGGGCGCAAGACGGAGTTGTGGCGGGAAAGTTAGAAGGACTGCCTCGAGAGACGAACATACGGTAGCGGAACAGACCAACCCAGTGCCTTCGATCTGCAAACATTATAGCACATTTTTATAAATTGTCAAGTAATATCTAGTAAGTATACTGTTTTGTGGGCGTTACAATCCGGGTGTGGGGAGCGGTGGTGGCAGTCCGCGGGAAAAAGGGGTTGCTGGAGAATCAGTCGGCGTCGGAGTCGCGTGGGAGGGAGGGGTTGCGTCCCGAAATGGAACGGAAGGCTCGGGCGGAGAGCTCGCTCCAAGGTAGGGCTTCAAACTCGGCGAGGTAGGAATAGGCGACGGGGACGACCAGGAGGGTCAGGATCAGGCAGAGGGTTTGGCCGCCGATGATGGTTACGGCGATGGAGGCGCGCTGCTCGGAGCCGGCGCCAATGCCGATGGCGACGGGGATCAGGCCGGCGACGATCGAGAGGGTGGTCATAAGGATGGGGCGGAGGCGGACGCGATTCGCTTCCAGAATGGCTTCGCGGACGGGCATGCCGGAGGCGCGGAGGCGGTTGGTGTAGTCCACCTGCAAGATGCCGTTTTTCTTGACGATGCCGAGGAGCAGAAACATTCCCAGGGCGCTCCAGAGGCTCAGGGCTCGCCCTGTGATCCAAAGCGAGAAGAGCGCAAAGGGAATGCTCAGCGGCAGCGTGAGCATGATGATGAAGGGATGCGAAAAGCTGCCGAACTGCGCGGCCAGCACCATGTACATGAAAATGGAAGCGAGCAGCATGGCCAGCAGCAGGTTCCAGGTGGTTTCTTCGAGGACTTTGACTTGGCCGGTGAAGCGGTAGGAATATCCGGCGGGCAATCCGATTTCCTTGATGGATTGCACGGTATGAGCCGCGGCCACATCCAGCGGGAAGCCGATGGCGACGTTGGCGTAGACGCTGACCTGAAATTCGCGGTTGTAGCGCCAGAGCGTTGCGGGTCCGGCGCCGCGCACGATGGAGGCGACATTTTCGAGGCGCACTTGGCCGAGCTTCGCAGAGGGGACCATCATGCGGGCGAGCACGTCGGGATTGTCGCGCTGCGCGGTCAAAAGCTGCATGGTGACGGGATATTGCTCGGAGCCTTCCTTGAAGCGGGTGATTTCGTCTTCGCCGGAATAGAAGAGGCGGACGGCGTCGCTGATGTCGTTCATGCGCACGCCGATATCGGCGGCGCGCTGGCGGTCGACTTTCACCTGGAGTTCCGGAGTATTCAAATTCAAGCTGGGATTGACGTCCACGAGGTCCGGATACTTCATCATCTTGGCGGCTACGCGCTGGCTGAGGTCGGCTAGTTCGTTCAAGTCCGGGCCGCGGATGACGGCGGCTACGGGGAAATAAATTTCGCCGCCGAGGACGGAAGGCAAGCGGACGTTGTAGGTGATGTTTTTGTAGTCGGTGTACATGGCGCGGACGACGGCGGCGACTTGGGCGTGAGATTTTTTGCGTTCGCTGCGCGGGACCAGCCCGACGAACAAGTGGGCGTGATTGGTGGGACCGTGGGTGAAGGATTGCACGAAGGAAACTTCCGGCAAGGCGGCTACGCGTTCGGCCATTTCCTTGGCAAATAGCGAAGTTTTCTCGAGGGACGTGCCTTCGGGCAGCGTGAACGAGCTGATCAGCTCGGATTGGTCGTCGGAAGGAATCCAATCGCGGCCGACCAGGCGGTAAAGGCCGAAGGTGGAAAGGAAAGTGACCACGCAAATCAGGATAATGACGACGCGGTGGGCCAGCGACCAGCGCAGCATGGCCATGTACCACTCATCGATTTTGTGCAGGAATCCGCGGGCGTGGCGCTCTCTTTCGTTGCCGCGGAGCTTGAGCATGCGCGAACTCATCATCGGCGTGAGCGTGAAACCGATGAGCAGGGATACGAGAATGGCCATGGCCATAGTCCAGCCAAAGGAGTTCACGTATTTGCGGGCATAGCCGTTCATGAAGGCGATGGGCAAAAAGATGATGACCAGGGAAAGCGTAGTGGCCATGACCGCGAGGCCGATTTCGCGGGTAGCGTCGATGGCCGCGGTTCTGCGGTCCACACCTTTTTCTTCCATGAAACGGACGATGTTTTCGAGAACGATGATGGCGTCGTCGATGACGATGCCGACGGCGAGCGTGAGCGCCAGCAGAGTCATATTGTTGAGTGAAAAGTCCATCTGCTTCATGAGCGTGAAGGTGGCGATGATGGAGGCGGGAATGGCCACGGCGGCGATGATCACGGCGCGCCAATTGCGCATGAACAGCCAGACGACCAGGCTGGCGAGAATGCTGCCGAGAATCAGGTGCTCGAGGAGAGAATTTACGGAGGCTTTGATGAAGTCGGAAATATCGTGGATGACGAGGAGTTGCACGCCGGGAGGCATCTGCGCGCGCAGATCTTCGATCTTGGTTTTGACGTTTTCGGCGACTTGCACGGTGTTGACGCCGGACTGGCGGCGCACGTCGATGGCGATAACGTCCTGACCGGGACTTTTCCCGCGGAAGAGCGCGGACCAGGTGAGCAATTCCTGTGCGCCGTCTTCGACTTGCGCAACGTCGCGCACGCGCACGAGCGTGGTGCCGCGCGTGCCTATGACGATTTCGCCGAATTGCTCCGCGGTATTGACGCGGCCCATGGTGCGCAAGCCGAGTTGCTGCGGGCCGGTAATCATGCGGCCGCCGGGGGCTTCGATGTTTTCGCGCTGTAACGCGTCGCGCACGTCGAGGACGGTGAAGTTGTGCGAAGTGAGCTTCTGAGCGTCGAGCAGCACACGAATCTGGCGCTCCTGCCCTCCGTTGATGTCCACGCTGCCGACGCCATCCACGGTCTGGATGGCGCGGCGGACCTGCTTGTCGGCGACTTCGGTGAGTTCGCGGCGGCTCATCGGGCCGCTGACGAGCAGGGTGAGAATCGGATCGGATTGCGGGTCCTGCTTGGTGATGACAGGAGGAAGAGTGTCGCGGGGCAGGCGGCTGATGGCGGCGGAGACTTTTTCGCGAATGTCCTGTGCGGCGCCTTCAATGTCGCGTTCGAGCACGAAGGTGCAAGTGATATCGGCGAAGCCTTCGCTCGAATACACGGTGATTTCGTCGATGCCGCTGACGGAGGAAATGGCGTCTTCGAGGGGCAGGACCACGCCGGTGATCACTTCTTCGGGAGTAGCGCCAGGCAGTTTGACGCCGACGTTTACGGTAGCGGGATCGGCTTTCGGGAAGAGATCGACGGCGAGGCCGCGGTAGGAAAAGGCGCCGAGGGTCACTAGGAACGCGATGAGCATCACGGTGAAGACCGGATATTTGACGCAGATGTCGGCGATTCTCATGAGAGTTCGGTTCGAGTCTCTAAACTATTTTGTTGACGACGAATTCGGAGATTCGCGCTCTTCCTGGACGGTGGCGCCGTCGCGCAAATCGCCGGAAACGGCAACAGCCACGCGGTCACCCGGCTTCAAGCCTTCGGCGACTTCAAAGCGGCGGCCGCGCTCGTCTTCGGTCTGGCCCGCGGGACGAATTTGCCGCTCGGAAACGCGATTGCCGTTGAGCAGAAAAACTTTGTAGACGCCGTAGCGATAGTTCACGGCGCCGTAAGGCAAGAAAATGGTTTTCTCGCGCTTCTCGCTGGGGATGGAAGCCTGCACGAAGAAACCGGGCTTCAATTTGCCGTCCAGATTTTCGAGCAGGGCTTCGGCTTCAAAGGTGCGCGAATCCTGGGCCACGGAAGGATTGATGCGCGAGATTTTTCCGTGAAAGCTTTCGCCGGGGAAGGCTTCGACTTGCAAGTCGACCATGGCGCCATCTTTGAGCCAGCCGGCCCAGCGCTCCGGGACGGCGAGGCGGGCGCGCAGCTTGTCCGTGCGCACCACGACCATGATGGGGCTTTGCAGGCGCAGATACTCGCCGGGATGCACGTTGCGCGTTTTTACGGCGCCGGGAAAAGGGGAGCGAATGGTGGCGTCAGCGAGTTTTTTCTCAGAGAGCCGTTCGGCGGCGTCGCTGGAAACGAGGAGGGCCTTGAGGCGGTCGACTTCCTGCAGCGCGACGCTGTAGGCGGCTTGGGTGCTTTGGTTGCGGCTGGCAGCTTCATCCAACTGCTGCTGGGAGATGAGCTTTTCGCGGAACATTTCCTGCGCGCGGGTGTATTTGCGTGCGGCGTCGAAAAGATCGGCTTCGGCGCGCTGCACGGTGGCGATTTTTTTCGGGTCGGTGGGCAGCGGATCGCCGGGGCCAATGCCGAGCTGCGCGCGAACTTGTTGCACGATGCCGCGCTGGCGTTCGACTTCGAATTGCAGCTCCTGGGGATCGAGCAAGATCAAGGGCTGGCCATCTTTGACGGTGTCGCCGACGTCGGCGAGGACTTGTGAAACGCGTGCTTCAACCTGGGCGCTGAGAGTGCTTTCTTCGAGGGCGTAGAGAGAACCGACGGCCTGGATGCGGCGGTTGGCGGTTTCTTCGGCGACGGTGTAAAGGTGCACGTGAGTGGGGTGGCCGGCGTCGCCGAGGACGCTGGCAGACGGCGATTTCGTGCAACCGCTTGCGAGAGCCGCGAAGAGAATCAGACCGGCGGCGAAGGCGGAGAGCCTGGGGGAATGGGTCGCGCACGGGCGACAACAAATGTTACAGACGGTTCTTTGCGGCACGTTGGTTGGATTGCCCTCGTTTGGTTTCTTAGACTCGCGACCTGGGCACTTGGTTTCAGGCCAAACGGCGGTCCGAGCCAAAGCCGGCAGGGCCATATTATGAACCGGGAGGGCGGTGCAATCCAGCGGGGGAATATGTTGTAGAGTGCGCAGGTCTAGGACCTTAGAGCAGAAGGGATACCAATGATCTGGCATGCACCTAGGAAGCGTCCGGACCCGTTGCGGATCAGGGCGGCGGGCAAACCGGTGTGGTCACGCCCGTTTTGGGCCGTGGAGTGGGGTTTCGAATGGCTGGCGTATGGCTTGAGCAACTGGGCGTTTCTGGAAGTGCTGGAGTATCTGGGGAGTTTCGGAGTGCTGATCGCGGTGGTGTTTTATTATTCGGAGTCCGGCGACCGGCTGAAGCAGAAGCACTATCAGGCGTGGCAGGTGATCAACACGGCGCAAGGAAAGGGAGGAACCGGAGGGCGCCTGGACGCACTGGAGGAATTGAATACGGACGGCATATCGCTGATCGGCGTGGACGTGTCGGGCGCGTTTCTGCGTGGCGCGCGGCTCGGAAAGGCGCGGCTGGCGCGGGCCAACTTCAACTCCGCGGATGCGCGGGACAGCGATTTCCGGGCCACTGATTTCTCGAACGCCGATCTGCGATCGGCGAATTTTCGGGGCAGCGATTTTCGCAACGCGGATCTTTCCGGCGCGCAGCTCACGGACGCGGATTTATTCGGGGCGAATCTTGACGGAGCGGACCTGAGCAAAACGACGCTCGAGAACACGGATCTGTGCAACACGGATCTGCGGAACGTGCGCTGGCAGCAAATTCGGAGCGTAAGCAGAGCGAATTTGTTTGGGGCGAAGAATATGCCGGAGGGTTTTCTGGCGTGGGCGCTAAAAAACGGAGCGGTGCAGAAGCCGCACGACGCTGAGTAGCTACTCGGATTGAATGGTGGCGAATGGGGCGAGGGAGAGTGCGCATGTCGACATTCGGCTTGATCGAGTATGGCGACGCCAGCGCGGAGGTGCGCGCCATTTATGATGACATCATGGCGACGCGGAAGACCGACTGGATCAACAATTTCTGGAAAGCGATCGCGCACGATCCGGCCACGTTGAAGCGCACATGGGAAAGCATCAAGCAGATCATGGGGCCGGGCGCGCTGGATCCGCTGACCAAAGAGCTGATCTATGTGGCCGTGAGTGTGACCAACAATTGCCAGTACTGCATCGCGTCGCATACGGCGTCGGCGTTCGGCAAAGGCATGACGCCCGCGATGTTCCAGGAGCTGCAAGCGGTGATTGGGATGGCCAATGAGACGAACAAAATGGTGACTGGATATCAGGTCGAGATTGACGAACGGTTCAAGCCGCCGCTGGCGAAGTGATCGGGAGTCCTCGACAGCGACGGAGGGTTCGATACAGGACAATGCACGCTTGATGGAAAAGCGGGAGCAAGGCTCCCGCACTCCAAAGAGGCGCGCAAGAGCCTGTCCTTCCGTACAGTGTTTCCAAGGTAGTACGCGCGTACTATAGCTGGCCCGCCCGCCTGGGAATAAACATAGAAATAGATGCGGAACGGCTTTTCCTCCGCCTGTGCCGCTCCAAATATTCTCATCTCGAAAGAGCTCGCTATGGCACCCATTGCGAAAGAAAACGAAGTACTGACCACCGCGACCGATGCGCCCGCGCGTCCTGCTGCACCTTCCACGCTTCCGAGCGAGGGAGCGAGCAAGCCGCAGCCGGTGGCGCTGGAAGTAGCGGTGACGGTGAACGGCGCGCGCACGGTGGACGGCAGCGACAAGCGCGAGCCCTTTTCGGAATCGACTAAGACGGTGCTGGTTTTCGGCAGCGGTGCGGTGATTCGCTTGCAATCGCCGGTGGCACCGGGGCAGCTTCTTTTTCTGACCAACGAAAAAACGAGAAAAGAAGTGGTTTGCCAGGTGGTGAAATCGAAGAACTACCGGAACGTCAGCGGATACGTGGAGCTGGAATTTACAGAAGCGGTGATCGGCTTCTGGGGCGTGCGATTCCCGAGCGACCGCATCGGGCCGCAGGCGGTGGCATCCGGAAGTCCGGCACCCGCGCTGCCGGCGGCAAAGCCGGCTGCGCAGCCGAGTGGTACGCCTGCGATGCCGTTGCCGGAGGCGGCGGCGAATTTCGCGGCGCTGAAAGCGCTCACATCTTCTCCGGTTAATTCGCCGGCGGCTTCCGCCGTGCCGACGTCGGCAGAAGCATATGTGGCGCCGTCGCCGGTGAAAACACATCCGCCGGCCGAAATCCACCAGTTCAAGCCTGCTGCAACGATTGCGCCGCCAGCTCCCAAGCCAGCGGCTCCGATTGCGAGCGATCCTTCAACGGAAGCGCTGAAGCAGCAAACAGCGCGGCTGCAAGAGCAGTTGTCTTCGATGCTGTTTGCGGAAAAGCTCATCGCCAGCGAATCGGCCACGCCAGCAGCCGCGCCGTTGGCCGCAACGAAAGAGATTCATGATACCGCCGCGAAAATCCTGGAGTTCGTGAAGCCGGAGCCGCCGCAAGCGGCGCTGGTACCGGTGGCACCGCCGGTGGCAGCGGTACCTGAGCAGCCGAAGATCGTGGCGGCGCCAACAAAGTCCGCGCAGCCCATCGCGAGCACCGCGGCGAAATCGCTGCTGGAAGCGGAAGAGGTCAAGATTCCATCGTGGCTCGAGCCGCTGGCGCGCAATGCGGCGAATGCTTCGGCAGCGGAAGAGGCGGCCCCCAAAGAAGAGTGGCGCCACAACGAAGAGCCGATTCTGGAAAGTTACATCGCGCCGGAACCTGCTGAGAGTAGGGCGCCGGAGGATGCAGAAGCCGCGACGCTGCCTTTCACGACGAATTTTCTGGAGCCGGAACAACCGGCTTCGCGCGGCTCGAACAAGGGTCTGCTCATCGGCGCGGTCGCAGCGGTAATTGTGCTCGCGGCAGCGGGTGGCGCGTGGTACATGCGCAGCCAGCCGGGAGCGGCGCAGGGAAGCGCATCTGCCGCAGCAGTGGCGCCTGGCGCGCCGGTTCAGACTCCCGTGCAAAGTTCGGCGCAGAACTCGAACGGTCCCGCGATAGACGCCAAGGCGATTCCTCCAGCGGGGTCAGTGGTTTCTTCCTCGGCATATCCGGCCGCGGGAGCGGGCAATGCTGGCGGCAACGGCTCCAACAACGGCTCGAACAACGGCTCGAACAACGGCTCGAACGGTTCGGTGA
>Ga0209736_1000206_pt1 | contig 18819 bp, 9 predicted proteins | sample BlaSpr_A8_Ref_M3_FD_187992 | JGI IMG/M metagenome (GOLD analysis project Ga0209736, IMG submission 187992) | Forest soil microbial communities from Thunder Bay, Ontario, Canada - Black Spruce, Ontario site 2_A8_Ref_M3 (SPAdes) (version 2) | ecosystem: Environmental > Terrestrial > Soil > Boreal...
CATTGCTGACCTCGCCGGATTCGGTTTGCACGCGTACGGCGTTGGCTTCAACCGTTATGGTTTCGCTGGCCCCGCCAACATACATCTGAAAATCCAAGCGGGTGCGGTCAGCGACGTTGAGGACCACGCCCTTTTGCTCGGCGGCCTTGAACCCGGGGGCTTCCACCTTGACGTTATAGTGTCCGATAGGAAGCTCGGCTGCCACATATTGGCCTTCACCATTGCTAGTGAGCTGGTAGACCTGGCCGGTTTCCACGTGAGTGACAGAAACATTTGCACCGGCAACGGCGCCGCCGGACGGGTCTGTTACCGTGCCGACGATGGTCGCTGTCTGGCCGAATGCCTGGCTCGCCACACCCAGGACGAGCACAAAAAGAACCAATAGATAGGATAGACGGAATTGTTGCCGGACAAAACTAGCCACACCAGAGGACAAAGAAACAGAAAATCTCATTGATTCCTCCACACCCCATTTTTTTCAAGACCTAGGACAAAACCCCTGAAAACCACAGTACGCAGTCCTGTTGACCGATTGGAGGGGAGGTATAGCCCGTTGGGGCATAGTTGTCAAGCAAAAATATCGATATTCAGTAGAAAAACAATGATATTCTACGCGGACCAGAATGGCGGGCACCGCCAAAGGCTCGGCCTTAGGGCGAGGCAAGCTCAGCTTTCCGAAATAGCACTACGTCGGTTACGATGAGGCATTTGGGGCGCGTTGGTTTGACGCGTGTCGAGGCGCGGTCGATGAACAGTCAAAACAAGGGAAAGTCCGGTTCGCCGAAGGAGCGCAAGGTTACCCTTCGGACTATCGCGGAGCACCTCAATCTCACCGCGGGAACGGTTTCGGCGGCGCTGAACAACTCGGCGGCGGCACGGTCGATTCCGGAACATACCAAGCAGCGCATTCTGGCGGCGGCGGAGGAGCTGAATTATCGGCCGAATTTTGTTGCGCGCTCGCTGCGCTTGCAACGGACCTTTACCATCGGCGTTATCGCGGAAGAAATCGGCGATGCCTACGGCTCGATGATCATCAGCGGCATCGAGCAACATCTGCGGCAAAACAACTTTTTCTTCCTGACGGTTATTCACCGCCACGACAAGAAACTCTTGCAAACGTACTCGCAGATGCTGCAGTCGCGCGGGGTCGAAGGATTCATTACGGTCGATACGTCGATTTCAGAGCAGCCGGCGCTTCCCACGGTAGCGGTTGCCGGCCACCAACACGTTTCCGGCGTGACAAACATTGTGCTGGATCACAAGCGCGCAGCGCGGATGGCACTAGAACACTTGCGTGGACTGGGCCACGAAGAGATCGCCTTCCTGAAGGGACAGCCGTTCAGCTCGGACTCCGCGGTGCGGTGGGATGCGATCGTGGAAACGGCGCGGGACCTCGGGATCCGAATTCGACCGGAACTCACGATGCAAATCGAAGGGACGGACTCTACTCCGGCGGTCGGATATCCGGTCGGAAAAGAGCTGCTGGGGCGCGCCCAACCCTTCACGGCGGTATTCGCTTATAACGATATTTCCGCGATTGGCGCCATTTGGGCTTTTCGAGAAGCCGGTTTGCGAGTGCCTCAAGATATCTCTGTTGTGGGGTTCGACGATATACCCGGGGCGGCTTTCGCAAATCCGGGCCTGACCACCGTGCGCCAGCCGCTTCTGCGCATGGGACAAATCGCGGCGCAAACGCTGATCGACCGAATCGAGGGACGTGGTGCGTATGCGCCGGAAATCGCGATCGAGCCAGAATTTGTAGTGCGCCAGTCGACCGGGCCTGTGGCCGGAAAGCCCGTGCCGAAATCGGTTCTCGTAGCAGACTCTGCGAGGAGCGGCGAGAGCGTAGCGCCAAAATAGAGTAAGATTTATCAGTTGTAGTACTACCTATCTAAAATTATGTCTTTCTAAAGCTCACCGTTTGTTGCGGTTGACGCGCTGCCGGGTTACCTGTGGATTGGCGCGCGGACTGCTGCTATGGTGCCAACGGCTCCCAAAACCCAGCTCCTGTAAGGAGTATATGTATGACATTACGTATTACAAAACTGGTTCTTCCCACCGCTTTAGCGCTTTCCGCAGCGACGCTGGCGGGGTCAAGCTACGCGAGGAACAATGAGGTTCTGGGCGAGGTTCGGTTCCAGGCGGACAACGGGCCGGCAAAGTCAGCCGGAGTTTGGGTCGACGGCAGGTACGTGGGGTATCTGAACGAACTGAAAGGAACAAAGAAGCTGCTGTTGCTGCCTGGGGAGCACGAGATTTCGGTGCGCGAGGCGGGCTTCCAGTCCGTGGATCAAAAGTTGAATGTGCAGCCGGATCAGATTCAGATTCTGCACGTGTCGATGGTGAAGGATCCTCGGGCACAATTGCCCACGGTTAGCGCCGAGGTGAAGCTTTCGATTGACCCGGATCGCGCGGCAGTTTTCGTGGATGAGCAATTTGCAGGGCACGCGCATGAATTCGGCGGGGCGGGTCGGGCCATGTTGTTAAGTCCGGGAAAGCATCACATCAAAATCAGCCTGCCGGGATATCAGTCATTCGAGACGGAAATTGAAGTGCGCGCGAACCAGAAATATGACATTAAGACGCAATTGCCGCGAGGCAATGACAGCAACTGAAGCTAGGGGTTAGCGAAGCTTTTTGAGATCAAAAACCGCGCTGATAGTTTTTGATTCCGGAGTTATTACCTCGATCGTCGTCTCCTCCGAGGCCACATCTTTCGCATCATACTCGAGCCAAACCGTTGCGCCGTCGAGGACCGCGGGAGCGTCCGGGGTTGGGGTGGAGTGGACCGGCTTGTTGTGGATGGATCGAGTTGGAATGACCTTCCCGTGCTGTTTGAGAGTAAAGCGAAAATTCTGCCAAAAGTTTTCGGGACGCAAGGCGGAGTTCTGATCGGCCGAAGACGAGGAGGACGCAGCCGTTGCGGGATTGCTTTGGTCTTTGGGATACGCGGCCGGCAACATGATGAGGACACGCACCACGATGGTATTTTCGCGCTGGTGATAATCCTGCGCGGCTTGCTGCTCGCTATAGCCACTGGTCAGGGTGCGGGACTGATCCACGACTTGTGCGAAAGGCGTGAGGATTTCGATTTCGCCGATGTGCGGGTCCGCAGCGCGATCGGTGAGTTGCCTTACGTATGGGCTAAGGAAAGCGGCGGTCGCCTGATCGTTGCGCTGACCCAGAACGTAAGCATCGTGTAACGCGGCCGGTGTCAACTGGGCTTCGTAGGCCGACACATCAGCAGCGATAAGAGCGAGCAGAATTACAGTAGGCAGAGGCAGAGATTGGCAAGTTCTCACACGACGATTTGTTAAGAGTCCGCGCGGCACGGACTTACCTCTAAAGTTAGATGCCAGAAGGTATGACTTAGAGAGGCGTAAGGTCCTTTATGTACGCGCCCTTAGCCACATTCGCTGCTCGCGCTCGCGTGTGCGATCCTTCCACCGCAGGCGCTGTGAAGAAGTTGCTGGCAGGGCGAAAAAAAAACAGAAACCCACAAGGCCGTTGAGTGAGTAAGTCCATCTAATGTAGTGGGATAGCTTACAATTTCCGTGGCATCCCACGTGCACAAACCATTTCGCGAGCGCCGCCCTTTTTTCTTGCCTGTTTAAGCGAAGGGCCGGGAGCCAGAACGATGGCCGAGGCCGTACAAAATCCCACCCCCAGATGGAGAGAGCGGTTGCAAGCTCTCCGAAATATCCCGCCAGTTTTGCGCCTGGTTTGGGAAGCTGCGCCAGTGGTCATCGTGTGCAGCCTGTCATTTCGCGTGGTCGCCGCGCTGGTGCCCCTAGCGGTGTTGAAGGTCACGCAGGTGATTATCGACGCCGTTTACAACTACACCGCGCACGGGAAGGCCCTACCCCATACTTTCTGGTGGCTGGTAGGGTTGGAATTTGCGCTGGCGAGTTTTGCGGCCATCCTGGTTCGTTCGATCAATTTCTGCGAGCTGGTGCTGGCCGACAAATACAGCCGGCATGTCAGCACGAAGATTATGGCGCATGCGTCGCATTTGGATCTGACTTCGTTCGAGGATCCCCTGTTTTATGACCGCATGGAGCGGGCGCGGGTGCAGGGCACGGATCGGATCGTGCTGATTCAATCGGCCGGGCAATTGATTCAGCAGATGGTCACGACGGTCAGCTTGGCAGCCAGCATTCTTTTCTTTTCTCCGTGGATACTGCTCGCGCTGGTGGCATGCGTGATACCGGCTTTCCTGGGTGAAACGCATTTTGCGTTCATGGGGTATTCGCTGAATTTCCGACAGACACCCGCGAAACGAGAAATGGAATACATGCGGGTGCTGGGCGGCAGCAAGGAAAGCGCAAAGGAACTGAAGCTGTTTGGACTAGCGCCGTTTTTAGTGGGCCGCTACTCGAAGCTCTCGAACGAACTCCAATCACAGAATATCGGACTGGCGAAGCGTCGCCTGATTGTGGGCGCGCTTCTGAGCCTGCTGGGAACGCTTGGATATTACGGCAGCTATGCATTTGTGATTTATGAAACGGTGATGGGTACGCTGACCATCGGTGCGCTTTATTTCCTCACGGGGGCCATTGCGGGGGCGAGCACAAATATCCAGGCAGTGTTTGCGACGTTCTCGACGATCGCGGACCAGGCACTGTTCGTAACTGACCTGCTGGAATTCTTCGCTATGAAGCCGACGGTGGCTTCGAAGCCCAATGCCCTGCCGGTTCCGCGGCCCATACGCGCGGGATTCGAGTTCCGCAATGTTTCGTTCAGCTACCCGGGTCAGACGCGGCTGGTACTGAGCAATGTGAGCTTCAAGCTGGAACCGGGCGAGCGGCTAGCGCTGGTCGGGGAAAACGGGCAAGGCAAAACGACGATCGTGAAGTTGTTGACGCGGCTGTATGACCCGACGGGCGGGCAAATTCTGCTGGATGGCGTGGACGTTCGAGAATACGACCTCGAGCATCTATGGAAAGAGATCGGCGTCATTTTTCAGGATTTCATGCGCTACGACGTCACGGCCTCTGAGAACATCGCGATGGGGAAAATTGAAGAGAAGGAAAACATTTTTCGGATCCGTGCCGCGGCGCAGAAGAGCCTGGCGGAACAAGTGATTCGCAAGCTGCCGAAGGGCTACGACCAGATTCTGGGGAGGCGATTCGAGGGTGGCGTGGATCTCTCCGGTGGCGAGTGGCAAAAGATGGCGCTGGCGCGCGCGTACCTGCGCGATGCCCAAGTACTAATTCTCGACGAGCCGACCGCGGCGCTCGACGCCCGGTCGGAGCACGAAGTATTTCAACGCTTCGCGGAATTGACGCAGGGCAAGATGGCTTTGCTGATTTCCCACCGCTTTTCGACGGTAAAGATGGCGGACCGAATCCTCGTCCTGGAAAACGGACAGATTGCTGAGCAGGGACACCACGACCAGCTTTTGCTGAACCGCGGGCGCTATGCCGAAATGTTTGAACTGCAGGCAGCAAGTTATCGATGACTTGGTGAGGAACGACTCATGGCTACCCATCAACACGCCACTGTAGGACCCGAGAAAGCATTGATGGCTTCAAGTTGGCTGCGGAACGGAGCGCGGCGACGGAATCAGGCAGGCACCGGCCCGGTGAATGAGAGCGCGGTGTTCTACAATCAGATTCGGTCGTACGCGCATACAGAGGCGCAATCCTGGCAGCCGCCGCGAAACGGGAAATCGCGCGGAACATCGCTGCATACAACCTGGAAGCAAGCGAAGGCGACACTGGAGAGTCGGTGGGAAATTCTGCGGAAACTGGCAACGGCTGGGCATGTTCTGCAGGGGGATGCCAGAACGTTTGTGGAGGAGCGCGAGCTTGTTCGCGAGGCCCTGCAAGGCGTGGAAGGATCGATTCGCGAGGCAGGGCGGCTGCCGCGTGTGACCGGCGCGGGATCGATCGATGTACCACGGGCATATGTCGCTGCTTCGGGTTACTTGCGCCTGGTCAACTATGAATTCCACGAGGAGACCTTCGAGCAATTCTTCTCGGCGATCCAGGAAGATGCTCCGTTGGAAATGGCCGAGCTGTGGCAGTTGAGGCCGTTCACCGAGCTGGAGCTCATCAAGTTAATTGCGGAAGAGGCGAAGGAGTTGGATGGCCGAGCGCAAATGACGCCTGCCGCCAATGCGCCGGGGGGCAAAACGGAACCAGCGCTAACCAAAGAAAGCCGCGGTGCAAAATTGTCAACTCTGCTGGCGAGCTTGCGCTCGATTAAAAACAGCGACTGGAAGAAACTCTTCGAGAGAATCAACATTATCGAAGCAATCCTGCGAAAGGATCCGTGCGGGGCATATGCGCACATGGAATTTGAGGGGCGCGAGCTGTACTGGAGCACGATTGCGGAGATGGCCAAACGCTCGGAGATGACCGAGCAAGAGGTGGCGCAGAAGGTGCTGGAGTTCGCGCTCCAGGCACAGAGTTCGAAAGGAGATCGCGCCGGTGAGCGAAGATCTCACGTGGGTTATTACCTACTGGCGGAAGGCCGGCGAGCTTTCGAGCGCGAGATCGGGTATCGGCGCAGAGTCAGTGAGAGGATGCATAGTTTTATCAAGCGTTGGCCCGACTTCTCTTACATTCTGGGAATCGAGCTAGCTACATTTGCGTTGATTGTGGCGGCCATGGTGGGCGCGGGAATCAGCGCATCGAGCTTTGCGATCATTGCGCTGTTCCTGTTGCCGGCGGCGGAATGCGCAGTGGCATTGGTCAACCTAGTGGTGACCACACTATTTCCGCCCAAGATTTTGCCAAAGTTGGATTTTTGCGAGGGCATACCAGCCGAATTCTCGACGGTCGTTGCCGTGCCGACATTGCTGACCAGTGAAGAGCAGATGCGGCGAGCGGTGCGCGACTTGGAAATTCGCTTTCTGGCGAACCGCGACAGCAACCTGCACTTTGCGCTGCTCACTGATCCCCCGGATGCTTCCCAGCAATTCGACGAGAAAGACAAGCTCGCCGAGCAGTGCGCTCGTTTGATTCAGAAATTGAACGATAAATATGCGCCCGAGAAGAAAGGGTCGTTCTTCCTGTTTCATCGCCAACGCGCTTACAACAAATCCGAAGGAATCTGGATGGGTTGGGAGCGGAAGCGCGGGAAGCTGCTGGACTTCAACAATTTATTGCTGGGAAGGAACGACACTTTTCCGGTTAAGGCTGGGGATCTGACGATCCTGCCGCATATCAAGTACGTGATTGCGCTGGATCTCGACACGCAACTGCCGCGTGATGCTGCGCGGCGGCTGGTAGGGGCGATGGCACACCCACTCAATCGAGCGGTGGTGGACCCAGTTACCAACACGGTTATCGAAGGCTACGGCATTTTGCAGCCACGCGTGGACATCAGCATCCACTCCGCGAACCGTTCGCGCCTCGCGGCTATTTTTTCGGCGGATGCGGGTTTCGACCTTTATACCCGCGCGGTATCGGATGTGTACCAGGATCTATTCGCCGAAGGAAGCTTCACCGGTAAGGGAATCTATGAAGTGAAAGTGTTCCAGGAGGTTTTGGAGCACCGCTTCCCGTGCAATGCGATTTTGAGCCACGACATGATTGAAGGAGCCTATGCGCGCGCCGGACTCGTTTCCGACATCGAGGTTGTCGACGACTATCCTTCGCATATGAGCGCTTTCAGCCGAAGAAAACACCGCTGGGTTCGCGGCGACTGGCAAATCGTGTTCTGGCTGCTGCCGAAAGTGCCTAACTTCTTTGGCAAGATGGTGCCCAATCCGATCTCCATCATATCGCGGTGGAAAATTCTGGATAATCTGCGGCGCAGCCTGACGGAGACGGCTACGTTTGTGATGCTGCTTTGCGGTTGGCTGCTGTTCCCCGGCAAAGCGTTGTACTGGACGCTGGCTACGCTTGCGGTGATCGCTTTGCCGACATTCTTCCAATTTTCGTTGTCTATCGCGCGCGCGGGTCGCAGCTTGTTGACCGCAGGATTCTGGAAAAATATGGCCGCAGATTTCGCCTCGGCCCTAGCAAACCTTTTCATGCGCGTCGCGTTTCTTTGCCATCAGAGCTTGGTGACGGTAGATGCCGTAGTGCGGGCGATTGTGCGCATGACGGTCACGCATGAACGTTTGTTGGAGTGGGAAACGGCGGCTGAGGCGGAAGAGCAGAGCAAAAAGAAGAGTCCGGTGGAGACGTACCTCGACATCACGCCATGGATTTCGTTTTTTATTGGACTGTTTTTGGTTGTGGACCGTCCAGAAGCATTCATGGTGGCATTGCCGCTGCTAGTGGTATGGGGCGTCTCGAAACCAATTGTGCAGTGGCTAAGCCAGCCAGCGCGAAAGGGACGAAAGCGTCTGGGCCCGGCGGATCAGTCGCTGCTTCGGCAATCGGCGTTGCGCACATGGCGATTGTTCCGTGAATACAGCACCGCGGAGGAAAACTGGCTCATCCCGGACACGGTGCAAGAGCCTGCATCCCTGATCGTACATCGCATCTCGACTACCAACCTTGGAATGCTGCTGGATTCCCGCCTATCGGCTATGGATATGGGCTTCTTCACCTTGCCGGAATTCGCGGCCGATACTGAAAAGACCTTTGATTCGATTGACCGCATGCCGAAGCAAGACGGGCAGATGTACAACTGGTACGACACACGAACGCTCGAACCGGTGCGGCCACGCTTTATCTCCTCGGTGGATAACGGCAATCTGATTTGCTCGCTTTGGACGATGAAACAGGGCTGTTTGGAAGCGGTCCGCGAGCCGATTTTTCGGCCGGAAATGTGGCGCGGAGTTCTGGATCATCTCGAAACGATCGAGGACTTGCTTGCGAGCGAGCGGCTTGTCCATCCGGCAAGCGCCTTGGTGAAGGAAATGAAGGGGAGGATTAAAACGCTCGGAACCTCGGCGACGCATTGGGCAGACGCGCTGCCGGCGTTGGAGAGAGACGCAGTCGCTCTTGAAAAGAAACTGTCGCAGGAGGTCCAGGCGGAATCCGCGTGGTGGGCGCACGAACTGTGCTTGCGAATCACGCATCTCGAGAGCTTGTTCTACGACTTTGCTCCATGGATGACCGGGCAATTTGCAAAGTACACGCAAACCCGGGAGATACACAACATACTTGATTCCGAGCGAATGAACTTGGAGTCGTTGCCCAGACTCTGCACCGCCCTGGACGCAAAGCTGGCAGCGTTATTAGAAGAAGACTCAACTCGAGAGACTCAGTCAGCCGAGACTCAGTCGGCGACACAGCTTTTGCGAGTGGCGGTCGCGCGCACCATTACCATCAGCGCGAACCTGTGTAAAAAACTGGAACGGCTGGCGGAGCGAGCCGACGCGCTGGCTAGGGGTATGGATTTCGCGTTCTTCTATGACGCCAAGAAGAAGGCGCTGAGCATCGGTTATGAAGTGGAGGAGCAGCGGCTCGCGCCGTATTTCTATGACCTGCTGCCCTCCGAAGCTCGGGCCGCTGCATTTGTGGCCATCGCTAAAGGGCAAATTCCCCAGCAGAGCTGGCTCTCGCTGGAACGCCGATATACAGAGTATGAAGGCGAGCGTGTGCTGCTCTCCTGGACCGGCACCATGTTCGAATACCTGATGCCGATGCTGTGGATGAAAACGTTCCCGAACACGCTACTCGACGAGACCACCCAAGCGGCAGTACGCGCGCAAAGAAAATTTGCAGAAAGCAAAGGCATCCCGTGGGGAATCTCGGAAGCGTCCTGCTCGAAATTGAACGCCGACGGCCATTATCACTACCAGGCATTCGGAGTTCCGGGGCTGTCCATCAATGAAGAGAAATCGTTGGACCTCGTCGTTTCTCCGTACTCGACGTTCCTGGGCTTGCCAGTCGATGTGCACGGCAGCATCGAGAACATTCGCAGAATGAAAGAACTGGGCTGGCTGGGGACCTATGGATTCTACGAAGCCGGGGATTTCACGCCATCGCGGGCGAAATCGCCGAGCAAGTTCGAGATCGTACGGTGTTGGCTGGCGCATCATCAGGGCATGAGCCTGATGGCGGTGGCAAACGTGCTATGCAACTCGTCGTCGCAGCGGCGCTTCCACGCCGAGCCGATGGTGGCCGCTACCGAACGGCTGCTTCACGAAAAAGCGCCTCGCGTCGTGGAACTCGAATTGGCGTCCAATGCAGAGAATTCTTCTGCAGCACCGCCGGAAGGCGGATTGTCGCAGGAGGAGTGGGGTGCTCAAGCGAAATTGAATGCGGCGTGAGACGCGCAACGTAGACGGCCGCTGCACTAGTCCCCTTATGGTTCGGAGCTATCCTTATGCCAAGTGCTAAACCCGCTTTCTCTGCGAAGCGCGCTGCAAATCCGCAGCTCGTCGACAAAACGGAAGGCCAGAACATCGAGGACGCGCTTCATCAACGCTTGGTGGAGCGTGCCTACGCGCTATACGAAGAATCGGGCCGCCAGGATGGCAATGATCAAAACAATTGGATGCAGGCGAAATCAGAAATTGTGCAGAGCCTGGAGATGCGGAAAAGCGGAACTTGGGTGTCTTTGACGGCGTCAATACCGGGCGCTTCGCCGGACAGCATTCGTGTTCATGTGGATTCGAATCGCGTCGTCGTGAAGGCCGAGAATACTGCGGACGCCTCACAAGCAGAAGGCGCTGCCCACAATACGTCAAGGTTTTTTGCTGCAGACCTCGATGTTGAAATCGATCCGCCAACAGCTACCGCGTCTTTCAAAGATCAAACTTTGAATTTGATGGTGAAAAAACGGCGTTCGGTAAGCGGTGCTAGCGCATGACGCCTTCTCTGCCGGCTGCAGAACTGCAGTAAGGCTCAAAACGGCTACAATCTAAGTGGAATTCTGTATACGCATAGATCTTTGATGTGCCTATGCTTAGAGTGGAAAGATCTGCGCCCTCGCGACTGTCTGCCGATGCCTGCGTCGTGACGTCACGGCTATCGTTATCATGACTGAACGGGATTTTGTGCGCCCCACTATCGGGTCCGTTCCGCTCGAAGGCGGAACTTGGAGGTTTGTGGTGTGGGCACCGCATCGCGAGAAAGTTGAACTGCATTTGCTGGCCGCACAAACGTCGTTCCGCGAGATGGACCGAAACGCGATGGGATATCACACAACGACTGTCGAAAAACTTCCGCCCGGCGCACACTACCAGTTTCGTTTGGACAGTTCTCTCGAGCGCCCCGATCCGGCCTCGCGATTTCAGCCGGACGGAGTTCACGGGCCGTCGCAAATTGTCGATCTTCGCGATTTTGCTTGGACGGATGCTGGTTGGAAAGGGTTCGCGCTGGAAGACTCTGTATTTTATGAGCTGCACGTCGGGGCGTTTACGCGGGAAGGCACTTTTACATCGCTAATTTCGCGCCTGGATGACCTCGCGAAGCTTGGAGTCAACACAATCGAGCTCATGCCTATTGCGCAATTTCCCGGTGCGAGAAATTGGGGATATGACGGCGTGTATCCGTACGCGGTACAAAACAGCTATGGGTCGCCGCGAGACTTGCAGGCCTTGGTGGACGCCGCACATGCGCGAGGCCTGGCCGTAGCGCTCGACGTCGTCTACAACCATCTGGGACCGGAAGGAAATTATCTCGCCGACTATGGCCCGTACTTTACGGATCATTACCGCACTCCATGGGGCGCGGCGCTGAACTTTGACGGACCTTATAGCGATGAGGTGCGCCAGTTTTTCATTCAGAACGCGCTTTATTGGCTGGAGAATTTCCACATCGATGCCCTGCGCCTGGATGCGATTCACGGAATTTTTGACGCCAGCGCGATCCCGTTCCTGGCGGAGCTCGCCAATGAAGTCGCAGCACTCTCTTCACGTCTTGGGCGCAAGCTCCATCTGGTAGCCGAAAGCGATTTAAATGATGCACGGACGATGCGGCCCACCAGCGACGGCGGACTGGGGATGGATGCGCAGTGGAACGACGATTTTCATCATTCTGTGCACACGCTCCTTACCGGCGAGAAGACCGGATACTACGAGGATTTTGGCGAACTGTGCCACCTGACAACTACGCTGAAGCAAGGCTGGTTTTACGCCGGAAAATACTCGAGGCACCGCCGCCGCAAACACGGCAATGCGCCGCCGAAAACCTCGGCGTCCAGTTTTGTCGTTTGCGTTCAGAATCATGACCAGGTGGGCAATCGCGCTGTCGGCGAACGCCTTAGCCGCCTGGTGAACTTCGAGAGCCTCAAGTTGGCCGCAGGTGTCACGCTACTCTCGTGGTTCACGCCGCTGCTATTCATGGGCGAGGAATATGGTGAGACGGCGCCGTTTCAATATTTCACTAGCCATGGCGATCGGGAATTGGGAGAAGCAGTACGGCGCGGGCGCAAAGAAGAATTTCGCGCGTTTGGATGGGAAGGCGACCTCCCGGATCCCCAGGCCGAATCCACATTTCAGGCCTCCAAGCTAAATCGCACGCTTGCGAATGAGGAGCCGCACCGCACGCTACAGTGCTTCTACCAAATGCTTCTACGTCTTCGACGCGATCGGGACGTGAGCCGGCTTACGCAGATTTCCGTCACACAATTGGAATCCGCCAAAACATCGGTTGTAATTTATGGACGGCACTCACCCCAATTGGCGCTGCTCTTTCATTTCGGCGACGCGAATACGCAGATGGTGCCCAGCTTTGCCACTGGTACGTGGAAGAAGCACCTCGATTCTGCGGACCTCAAATGGCTTGGGCCGGGAGCGTCTGCTCCTTCGGTACTGGACGCGGGCGGAAATGTTGAAATCATTATGCCGCCACGATCGTTTTCTGTCTTTGAACGTACTCGTTCCTCTTCGGAGTAATCATGCGCTACGTCTGTGTTCACGGACATTTCTACCAGCCGCCCCGAGAGAATCCTTCGCTCGAGGCCATTGAGTTGCAGGATTCGGCTTATCCATACCACGATTGGAACGAACGAATCACTTCCGAGTGCTACGCGCCAAACGGGTTGTCCCGAATTCTGGATGGCGAGCAGCGAATAGTTCAATTGGTGAACAACTACGCACACATTAGCTTCAATTTTGGCCCTACGCTACTTTCGTGGATGGAGAGCAAGGCGCCCAAGGTGTACGAAGCACTACGCGAGGCAGATCGGAGCAGCATCGAACGATTCTCGGGTCACGGCTCAGCGATTGCCCAAGCCTACAACCACATGATTCTGCCGCTAGCGAATTGCCGCGACCGAGTGACCCAAGTGAAATGGGGACTACGCGATTTCGAGCACCGCTTTGGTCGCTCCCCTGAAGGAATGTGGCTGCCCGAAACGGCCGTCGATATCCACACGCTGGAGGCTCTGGCAGCTAATGGCGTCAAGTACACCATCCTCGCGCCGCGGCAAGCGAAACGGATTCGCAAACGCGGCTCGCGAAGCTGGCAGGACGTCACTGGAGACCGCGTCGATCCTAGCCGCGCGTATCTTGTGCGGCTTCCCTCTCGCAAAACGATCAATGTGTTTTTTTACGACGGCCCGATTTCCCAAGGCGTCGCATTCGAGGGCCTGCTCGACAATGGGCAGCGCTTCGCAGACCGCTTGATGAGCGGCTTCTCGGACGCGCGGCAGTGGCCGCAACTCGTGCACATAGCTACGGACGGAGAAAGCTACGGCCATCATCATCGCTTTGGAGAAATGGCACTTAGCTACGCGCTGCATCACATTGAAACGAACAAGCTCGCGGAGCTGACGAATTACGGACAATTTCTGGAGAAGCACCCGCCCGACCATTTCGCAGAGATCGCGGAGAACAGTTCGTGGAGCTGTGTTCATGGCGTGGAGCGCTGGCGCTCCAACTGCGGTTGCAATTCCGGCGGGCATGCGGGCTGGACGCAGGAGTGGCGAGCACCGCTCCGCGCCGCACTCGATTGGCTGCGCGACTGCCTGGTGCCTCTTTACGAGCAGAAAGCAGCTCCCCTCTTAAAGGAACCGTGGACCGCCCGTAATGAATACGTTCGCGTGATCTTGGACCGCTCGAAAGAGAACGTCGAGCGTTTCTTTGCCGAACACGCTACGCGTCCTCTTGAGCCGGCCGAACAAATTGCGGCGCTGAAGCTTCTGGAAATGCAGCGGCACGCCATGCTGATGTACACCAGCTGCGGCTGGTTCTTCGACGAACTGTCTGGCCTCGAGACCGTGCAGGTCATTCAATACGCAGGGCGCGCCATACGCCTGGCTCAGGATTTCGCGCAAGAGGACATCGAATCACAGTTCCTGGAGCGGCTGGCCGCGGTGAAAAGCAATCTTCCGGAACACGGGGACGGCAAGCAGATCTATGAGAAGTTGGTGAAACCCGCGATCGTGACTACGGATCTGGTCGCCGCGCACTACGCTATCAGCTCGCTGTTTGAATCGTATGGGGAGCGCACGAACATTTACTGCTACGACGTGGAGCGCGAAGACTATTCGCTGGAGGTGGAAGGAAAGAGCAAGCTGGCGATTGGCCGCGCGCGCTTTAGCTCGAAGATTACCGGAGAGACCGAGCACTTGGGTTTCGGAGTGTTGCACCTTGGGGACCATAACATCGCCGCTGGGGTCAGCCATTTCGAAAACCTGGAAGACTACGAAAAGCTGAAGAGCTCCCTCACAGAGTCTTTTTCCCAAGCGGATGCCACTGGTGCTCTTAACACCTTGACGCAGCAATTTCCGGGGAACACATTTTCACTCCGCACGCTGTTCCGCGATGAACAAAGAAAAATCGTCAATATGATTCTTAATGATTCGCTAGCGACTACAGCGGCAGCCTATCGCACGATTTACGATGGCCAGGCCGCGTTGATTCGTTTCCTCACTGCATTGCGCATTCCGGTGCCTGCCGCCTTTCAGGCCGCCGCGGAAATTGCGCTGAACAATCAGCTGAAACAGGCGTTTGAGCGAGAGGAGCCCGATACTGAGGGCATTCAGAGTCATCTGAAGGAGGCCGCGGCCAGCAATGTCAAGCTGGACGTGCCGGGCCTGGAATTCGCCATTCGCAAGCGTCTAGAACGAGAGGCGGCGGTCTTCGCCGCGCAGGCAACAAATATCGAGGTGGTGCAAAAGCTGCGCAAGTTGCTGGAGTTTGTCGCTACGCTTCCTTTCCCTGTGACGCTTTGGGAGGTGCAAAATATCTCGTACGCACCGCTCATCAAGGCGATCGATGAATTGCGTCCCGGTGCGGAGAGTCACATCGGTACGGAGAACATCCTACAGGAACTCAACTTACTGCGGGAAAAGCTGCGCATCAACGGAAAATAAGGATTCATGCCGAGCAGTACACCCATTTCCGCCACCTACCGGCTGCAGTTCAACAAAGATTTTACGTTACAGTCAGCGACGAGCCTGCTCGATTACCTTTTTGATTTAGGCGTGACGCACATCTACGCGTCGCCGATTTTCCGTAGCCGCCCTGGCAGTTCTCACGGCTACGATGTCATCGATCCCACGCGCCTCAATCCCGAAATTGGCAGTGAGGCTGACTTTTCCTTATTCCAGGAGGGGCTGCGAAAGCGTGGCATGGGGCTGGTTCTCGACGTCGTGCCGAATCATATGTCGGCGAGCAGCGAGAATGCCTGGTGGATGGACGTCTTGGAAAACGGGCCGGCGTCCGCGTATGCGTCGTACTTCGATATCGACTGGCATCCGCCATCGCACAACCTGGACGGCAAGATTTTGCTACCCGTTTTAGGCAAACCGTTCGGCGAAGCGCTGGAGGAGCAAGAACTCAGGGTCGCCTTTCTCGAAGGCCGGCTCTTCGTTCAATACTTTGACGCGCTTTTTCCGCTGGCGCCGAAATCCTACGCGCGCGTCGTGGGCCGCGGCATCGCCAAGTTAAAAGAAACTCTTGGTGAAGATTCCCCTATCTATCAGGAATACTCTGGAATTGTCTCCGCCATGGTGAGCCTCACGGCTCCAGAACCCGGTTGGCCCGGCGCTGTCGGGGAAAAGCGCCCGCAGTTTGAATCCCTACGCGAACGATTGAAACACGCCGTAGCTGCCAATAGGGACGTTCAGAGATTTCTGCAAGCTAACTTGGCGGATTTTGCGGGGAAAAAGCGGCAACCATCGAGTTTCGCCCTTTTGGAGCGGCTGCTCGCCGAGCAGTTTTATGTGCTGACCTACTGGCAAAACGTAAACGAAGAAATCAATTACCGCCGCTTTTTCACCATCACAGACCTGGTGGGCGTGCGCGTGGAGGACCCGCTAGTATTCGACGCCACGCATGCGCTGGTGAAGCGCTTGGCGGAGCTACCGGTCGTGGACGCATTGCGAATCGATCACATCGACGGGCTTCGCGATCCCCTCGCATATCTGAATCGCCTGAAAGAGCAATTAATCGTTCTGCCGGGCCCGGCCGAAGCAAGGCAAGTTGCCATTTTTGTGGAAAAGATACTAGCCCGGACAGAGCAGCTTCCTCCCGATTGGCCGGTAGCGGGAACGACAGGTTATGAGTTCTTGAATGCGCTGAATTCCTTTTTCGTTGACCCGCGGGGAATGCGCCGCATCGAGGACATTTATTTCAGCTTCATCGGCAGAAAGCCGGTCTATGAGGACTTGCTCTATCAGAAGAAGAAGCTAGTGATGGCCACGCTGCTCGGGGTGGAAATGCGCTCGCTCGGCCACCAATTGTCTCTGTTAGCAGACAGCGATCGCTATGCGCGGGATCTGTCCCGCAACGATTTGACGCAGGCGCTGGTCGAAACCACAGCGTATCTGCCCATGTATCGCACCTACGTCCGCAACTTGGAACTAAGTTCGCGTGACAGAGCCGTCATCGAGCAGGCCATTCTGGAAGCGCAAAACCGCAAGTTCTATTTAAAAGCGACAAATTTCGATTTTGTGCGCGATGTGTTGCTGCTGCGCAACCGCCCGCATCTTCTTCCTGAACAGCGCGAAGCGCGGATTAGCTTCGTGATGCGCTGGCAGCAGTTCACCGGGCCCATCATGGCAAAGGCGTTCGAGGACACCTTCCTGTACGTCTACAATCCTTTGATTTCACTGAATGACGTGGGCGGCGACCCTCGACCGTCCGCGGCGGTCTCGACCGATTTCTCAGCATTCTTGAAAGGCCGCGCTAAGCGCTGGCCGGATTCCCTGAACGCCACCACGACGCACGATACGAAACGCTCCGAAGATGTGCGCGCCCGAATCAATGTCTTGTCGGAAATTCCGAAGGACTGGAAATTGCATGTCGATCGCTGGGCAAAGCTCAATGGCAAGCACACGACAATCGTGAAGGGCCAGCGCGTACCGGATCGCAACGACGAAATCTTCCTGTATCAAACGCTTCTTGGCGCTTGGCCCCTGAAAAACGCCAACTGCGCGCCATTCGTGAATCGCCTCCAGGAATATGCCATCAAGGCCACTCGCGAGGCCATGGTACACACACGCTGGACAGTGCCAAACCACGCGCACGAAAACGGAGTGAGGAGTTTTGTGTCCTCCATCCTGAAGTGCGGCAAGGACAATGCATTCGCAAAGGACTTCACCGCGTTTCAGGAACGCGTCGCATACTACGGGATGCTCAATGGCCTAAGCCAAACGCTGCTGAAGATTTTTTCTCCGGGTATCCCGGATTTTTATCAAGGTTCCGAGCTTTGGGACCTGCGGCTCGTCGATCCTGATAATCGCCAATCCGTCGATTTTGCTGAGCGGCAATCCATGTTGGAAAGCGTCCGTCAGGGTACCGCAAGCGGCGCGCTTTCGTTTTCGAGCGAGCTGATAAAAAACTGGCGCGATGGACGAATCAAGCTTTATCTGATCTGGAAAGCTTTGACTTTTCGTCGAGAACATCGGGTGCTGTTCGATCGCGGCGACTTTGCGCGCGTCGACGTGATTGGAACGCGGAAAAGAAATGGCGCTGCGTTTCGGCGACGCTATCGCAACGAGCAAGCACTGATCATCGTCCCACGTTGGTTGGCGACCACAAATCACTCGGCGGATCAAAACGGATTTTGGGGCAATACAAGCATGCGCTTAAGCGGCTCGGTACCCAAGCATTGGCTGAATGTCCTTACCGGTGAAGAAGTCAAGGTGAATGGGAAGCAGCGTCAGCACATTCCCGTGGCCTCGCTGTTGGAGGATTTCCCCGTAGCACTGCTTACGGAATAAAATAGGGCATAGCCTACACTCGTGAAGCAACGAGCTTGGACACGAAACTAGATAGCCAAGAGTTTGGAAATCCCTTCCAGCGGGAGGCCGACCCAATCCGGCCGATTGTTTAGCTCGTAGCCCAGCTCGTAGATGGCTTTCTCAAGCACATACAGCTCCAGCAACCTGCTCGTTTCCGCTGGATTGTCTGGCAGAAATGGCGCCGCGCCAGACGTCTGGAAGTACTCCGCAAGAAAGGTGTCTGCAACCTGCGTGGTCCACGATTCCGCCCAGACACGCATGTGCTCGAATCGCTTTGCGTCCATGGGTTCGTTGCCAGAGGTCCCCAGCAGCGGGGCAAATGCCGCGTAGTGAAACGATCGCAACATTCCGGCAACATCTTGCAGCGGCGATCGCTTGATCCGTCTTTCACTCAACGGACGCGCGGGCTCGCCTTCAAAATCGATAATCACAAAATCGGAACCGGTGTACAGCACTTGGCCGAGATGGAAGTCGCCATGAATGCGAAGGCGGGCACCTTTGATCGGCTCACTCAAGCTAGCTCGAAATCTATTCGAGATTTCGCCTTCGTGGTGCGCCACCGCCTCAGCCTTCGCCTGCCACAGCGCGGGTAAGCGCGAAATCTTGTCCCGCAGCAACCGTAGTACATCGCTGGTCATCCGCAGCAGTGTCGCCGCAAATGATTTCTGAAATTCGGCCGTAAATGGCTCCGGTGCGAAGTCCGGATCATCAGAATCGGACGCTAACGCCAGATGTAGTTCGGCCGTCCTTCGGCCCAAAAGCGCAACCGAT
>Ga0209736_1000207_pt1 | contig 18685 bp, 16 predicted proteins | sample BlaSpr_A8_Ref_M3_FD_187992 | JGI IMG/M metagenome (GOLD analysis project Ga0209736, IMG submission 187992) | Forest soil microbial communities from Thunder Bay, Ontario, Canada - Black Spruce, Ontario site 2_A8_Ref_M3 (SPAdes) (version 2) | ecosystem: Environmental > Terrestrial > Soil > Boreal...
GCCTTGGAACAGTTCCAGCAGATCGAGGTGCTCAACGGCGTTTCGGCCTCGCTGTACGGACCCGCCAATCCCTCGGGAATGTTCAACTTCGTCTCCAAGCGTCCCACAGACTACGACCTGCGGCGCGTCAGTGTTGCGTACGATAGCAATGGCATCGGCACCGCCCACGTCGATCTGGGAGGCCGCATAGACCAAGCCGGAGTGCTGAGCTACCGCCTCAACGGGTTGTTCGGCGAAGGCACCGGCTATGTTGACGGTAGCCACACCAAGCGCGTCTTGGGCGACCTCGGCGTCGACATCCGTCCCCGCCGCGACACCGTCATCGAACTGAACTACAGCGACTATCACCTCATCAATCACGGCTACCCGGGCTGGTTCACCTATGGCGAGAAGATCGCGCTGCCGCCGGCACCCGACCCGACCCGGGTCGGCTTTGGGCAGACCTACGCCGGCATCGATCTCGAGACGCGCATGGGCAGCGTGCGGATCAAGCACGATTTCAACGCGGATTGGCATCTCGTGGTGGGGGCCCTCAACCAAGACGCCTTGCGCGACATCAATACGCCGGTCAATAACCTGAAATCGAATGCCGGCAACTACGTGTCCTCGTTCGGCAACGGCTTCGCGCCGCGCTTCATCATGACCAGCGACGCCGGTTATCTGAACGGCGACTTCACCACTGGCGCTCTGGCCCACGACCTCACCATCGGCACCGCCGGCTACAAGTCCCAGTCCTATTCCGTGACGACCCCGCCAACTGCCGCCGCCGTTCTGTTGGGGTCGGCAAACATCAACAGCCCGCAGACTTTTCTCGAGCCCGCGGCCGGGCCGCCCGCCACCAGCCCGAATTTCGATTCATCGACCACCTACCAGCAAGGCGTCAACGTCGGCGACACCATTCGTTTCAGCGAGGCTTGGTCGACCCGGCTCGCGGTCAGCCAGGACTGGTTTCATGTCGACAATTACAACGCCAAGGCCAAGGCGCTTCCGGAATATTCCAACAGCGGCCTGAGCCCGACGGCGAGCCTCATGTTCAAGCCGGTCAATAGCGTGACGACCTATGTCACGTATGCGAGCAGCCTGCAGGCCGGTGATCTCGCTCCCGGTACCCCCGGGGCGCCTGGCGCGGTCGCCAATGCCGGCCAGAGTTTGCCTCCGTATCGCAGCAAGGAAATCGAAGCGGGCGTCAAGGCCTCGCTCGCCAGCATCGACTACACGGCAGCGATATTTCGCATCCAGCGGCCCTTCGCCAACATCGATCCCAGCGATAATGTGTTCAAAATATCCGGTGAACAAGTCAACAAGGGTTTGGAATTTTCCGCGGTGGGCGAACTCGTCAGCGGCCTCACCGTTTACGAGGGCGTGACCGTGCTGAACGCCCGGCTCGAAGACACGGGCCTTGCGAGCACCAACGACAAAGTGTACGTCGGCGCACCGAAATTCAAGGGCAATATGCTGTTGGAGTACCGGATCCCCGGCATGGAGCGCCTCGTGGCCGTGTTTGACTGGCAATTCTCCAGCGCGCGCCCCGGCAACGATACGAATTCTTTTTATGCGGCCGGCTACAACCTGTTCGACCTCGGCGCACGCTACACGTCGAATTGGCTGGGCAAGAATGTCATCTGGCGTGTGGCGGTGAACAATGTGACCGACAAGTCCTACTGGTCCACCATCGCACCCAGCAACCTCACGGGCGCCAATACCGGAAACCTGGTCGCACACCTCGGGACACCCCGCACGGTGCTGGCGTCCGCGAGCTTCGACTTCTGAAACGCGCGGCCCATGTGGGTTGCGTCGGGCCGCTGCTTGGCGCCTTCTGGCTCGGCACCGTCGCGGCGGCGTTCGCCCAATCGCCGTCCGCCCCCGTCCCCGCTCCGGTCACGCGGCAGATCACCGACGCCGCGGGGCGGATCGTGACCATTGCGGCGACGGTGAATCGCGTGGCGGACCCGTGGCATGCGAACAATGCCATGGTGCTGATGCTGGGTGGCGCCGACAAGCTGGTGGCGACCACGAATCAAGCGCGCGATCAGCCATGGCTGCGTCGGCTTTATCCACGCATCGAGCAGGTGCCCGCCGCCTTCAACGCGGCCGGCGAGGTCAACATCGAAACGCTGGTCGGCGTTCATCCCGACGTCATTCTCATGGCCTACGGCGGCACGCTGCCGCATTGGATGGACGCGGTCGAGAGCTACCACATTCCGGTGGTGATGCTGCCCAACGAATCCCTGGAGGGCCTCAAAACGACCGTGCGGATGACCGGCACAGTTCTCGGCGAACGCGAGTCGCGGGTCGCGGCGGAGTATATTCGCTACCTTGACGAGAACATCCGGAAGGTCACGCAAATCACCAGCAAGTTGGCGCAAAGTGAGCGTCCCAAGGTACTGCACACCGCCACACCCGGCATTCTCACCATCGACGGCCGGCGCTCGGTCATCGATGATTGGATCAATGTCGCGGGCGGAGTCAACGCTGCCGACGTCGTCGGGGTGGGGCGGCCCGTGACCATGGAGCAGGTCGTTGTCTGGAATCCCGACGTGATCATCGTCGGCACCGCCCCGAACCAGCAAAACCGGCAGGCCATCTTCGACGATCCGCGCTGGCGTGAGATCAAGGCGGTCAGGGACGGCAAGGTCTTCGCCAACCCGAGCGGCGCCTACCTCTGGGACCGCCACAGCGCCGAGGCGGCCTTGCAGGTGCTGTGGGCTGCGAAGCTGCTACATCCGGCACGCTTCGCCGATCTGGACGTGAACCGCGAGACCAAGCAGTTTTACGCGAGATTCTTTCATCACATGCTCACCGACGCTGAATTGGCTTCGATCATGAACGCGACCGCGCCTTGAGCAAACTGCGCACCGTCGCGCTGCTGATCGTCATACCGCTGGCGCTGCTGTACGCCTCATTGTTCGTCGGCCGCTTCTTGGTATCGCCGCTCGACGTCGCGCGCATTTTGGCCGCACAGATTTTTCCGCTTAATGCCGACTGGTCGAAATCCGCCGAGATCATCGTTCTGCAGATCAGATTGCCGCGCGCGCTCATGGCCATGTGCATCGGTGCGGGTCTTTCGATCAGCGGCGCGGCGTATCAGGGAATGTTCCGCAATCCTCTCGTGAGCACGGATATTCTCGGCGTGACGGCGGCATCTGGCTTCGGCGCGGCCGTGGCGCTGCTGTTGTCGCGAAACGCATTCGAGCTGCAGCTGATCGCATTCGCATTCGGTCTCGCCGGCGTCGCGCTCACCTACCGGCTGGCGAGGATCTACCGCACGACGCCGGTGTTGATGCTGGTGCTGTCCGGCGTGGTGGTCGCCGCGTTCTTCAGCGCCTGCTTGAGCGGCGCGAAGTATGTCGCCGACCCGGAATCCAAGCTGCCGGCCATTACCTATTGGCTGTTGGGCAGCCTGAACGCGGCATCCGTCAAAGGCCTGGCAATGGTCTTGCTGCCCATCGTCGCTGGCTGCGTGGGCTTGCTGCTGGTGCGCTGGAAGCTCAACGTACTCACCATGGGCGACGAGGAGGCGCGTTCGCTCGGCGTCGAAACGGAGCGGCTGAAGGGGATCATCATCGTATGCACGACCCTGATAACGGCCGCGGCCGTCTCCGTAAGCGGCATGGTCGGCTGGGTCGGGCTGGTCATTCCACACGTCGGCCGGATGCTGGTCGGACCGGATCATCGGCTGCTGCTGCCGGCCACCTTGAGCATCGGCGCGAGCTACCTGCTTTTTATCGATGACATTGCGAGAACAGCCAGCGCCGGAGAGATTCCCTTGGGGATCCTCACGGCACTCATCGGCGCGCCGTTCTTCGCATACCTGCTGCGCAAGACTCGCGGGACATGGCACTAGCTCTGCCGCTGATCGAAATCCGCGCTGCCGGGTTTCGCTACGGCGAGCGCCAGGTGTTCAGCGGCATCGATCTCGATGTGTTCCGCGGCGAGCTGCTTTCCATACTCGGACCCAACGGCTGCGGAAAAAGCACGCTGCTCCGCTGCATCGGCGGCGCGCTCACCCTGCACACTGGAACGGTGCGCCTCGATCAAACCGACATCACGGCTCTCGACACGGCCGCTCGGGCTCGCAGGGTTGGCTTTCTCTTTCAAAACCACATCCCGTCATTTCCGTTCCCCGTGCTCGATGTGGTGAGCATGGGGCGCGCGCCGCACCTGGGCCTGTTTGGTGTGCCCTCGTCCAACGACATCGCACTGGCCGAGCGGGCGCTCGATCGAGTCGGCGTACTCCACCTCAAGGACAGGCCGTACACCGAGGTGAGCGGCGGCGAACGGCAACTCGTCCTCCTGGCGCGCACCTTGGCACAGCAACCCGACGTCATTTTGCTGGACGAACCCACCTCGCACCTCGACCTCAAGAACCAAGTGCGCTCATTGAAGGTGATCGGCGAGTTGGCCGCACAGGGTGTCACCATGATCATGACGACCCACGATCCCAACCACGCGCTGCAATTCCCAGGCCGCGTGGTCATGATGAAGCCCGGCGGCGTTATCGTCGCCGGACTCGCCTCCGAGGTCATTACCGATGCCGAACTCGGCGCGACCTACGGAATCGACATCGCCGTGCTCAAAGTGCCGCGCCCCACTGGACCCGGAGAGATCAAGTTTTGCAGCCCGTGGTAAAGCCCTAAAGCCGTGTAAATCCTTGAGCGGGCGAGAGCTTTGCGCTGCCGGACGCGCTAAAATGGCTGGGTGCCTCATATTGAATTCCGATGAAGAACACTCTCGGCCTGCACCTGCGCTATGCATTCGAGCCCGGCGAGCAGCGCGGCGCGAGCTTGAGCAACCCGCTCTTCGACCTGCTGGCGGCCGTGCTCGACGGGGGCTCGATCCGTCACGCCGCGCAGGCACTCGGATGTTCCTACCGCTATGTCTGGGGATCGCTCCGCAAGTGGGAGGAGACGCTCGGGGAGCCGCTGATTATCTGGTCGCAAGGCCAGCGAGCGCGGCCGACGCAATTCGCCGAACGGCTATTGTGGGCCGAGCGCCGCGCGCGTACGCGCATGCAGCCGCACATCGAAGCGTTGCGTTCCAATCTCGGCCATGTGCTCGCAGATGCGCGGGATCAGCGCCATCAGTTGCTCACCATGCGCGCCAGCCACGACATCGCACTTCCCGTGCTACAGCAGCACGCGGCCGAGGCGGCCGACCTGCATCTGGACATTCGCTTTCAGGGCAGCGTGGACAGCCTGCGCGCACTGAGTGATCGCCAGTGCCTCATCGCAGGTTTTCACGTACCGCTCTTGCGCGGCGCCGCGCCGGTATTCGCGAAGGCGCTCAAACCGCTCCTGAAACCCGGGTTACACAAGCTGATCGGCTGCTCGCGCCGCACGCAGGGCTTGATGGTCCGCCGCGAGCACGCTGCGGTCGTGCGCACCTTCCCCGATGTGGTGCGGCACCGCCTGCGTTTCGTCAACCGGCAGCCAGGTTCGGGGACCCGAATGTTGGTCGACCATCTGATGCGCGAATACTCCATCGACCACGGCGCCATGTCGGGCTGCGTTGGCTTGACGGAGGAAACCCATGTCGCGGTGGCCGCCTGTGTGGCCAGCGGTCTCGCCGATGCCGGTGTGGGCGTCGAAGCCGCCGCACTTCAATTCGGGTTGCATTTCGCACCGCTCGTCGAGGAGAACTACTTCCTCGCGTGCCTCAAATCGAACCTCACGCACCCCGCCATCCTGCGCCTGTGCACCGTACTCGAGGGCGAGGGTTGGAGAGGCATCCTGGCGAATCTGCCCGGGTACCAACCGGCGCCTGCACCGGGAAAAGTTTTGGTAATGACCGCGGCGCTGCCGTGGTGGCGATTCGCCAAAGCCAAGGCCAAGCGCGCCGTCCGTGCGCCGGCGGCTCCAAGCCCGGCGGCTCTGAAGGAGCCTGTCTGATCCGCGTGAGCGTATTACCGGACAGGTCTAAAGTTCGGTGAGCGTCTTCACATGAGCTACTGCGCTGCGGCCGAGGGCCGATAGGTTGTAGCCGCCCTCGAGCATCGAGACCATGCGCTTCTCGGAATGCCGCGCCGCCACCGCCATCAACTCGCGCGTTATCCACGCATAATCGGCCTCGACGAGGGCCATGCCGCCCAGCAAATCCTCGCGATGCGCGTCGAACCCGGCGGAAATCAAAATCATCTGCGGCTTGAAGTTTTCCAGCGCCGGCAGCCATTGTGCTTCGATGGCTTGCTTGGCCGCGGCGCCGCCGCTGCCTGCGGCCAGCGGCACGTTGATCATATTGGGCGCGGGGTTGACGGTGCCGCTGTACGGATAAAACGGGTGCTGGAAAAAACTCGCCATCAGCACGCGGTCCCGCCACTGCGGCGGGCTGAACATGTCCTCGGTGCCATTGCCGTGATGGACGTCGAAGTCGATGATGGCAACCCGATCGAGACCATCCTTCTCGAGCGCGTACGCCGCCGCGACGCCGATATTATTGAAAATGCAAAAGCCCATCGATCGCGCCTGAGTCGCATGGTGGCCGCAAGGCCGCACCGCGCAGAAAGCGTTCTGGGAGCGCCCGGACATCACCTCATCGACCGCCAATAATCCCGCGCCGGCGGCGCGCCGCGCCGCGCTCAAGCTATGAGGATTCATCGCGGTATCGGGGTCGAGCTGCACATAGCCTTCAGTCGGCGCATTCTCAAAAATCAAATCCACATAAGCCGGGCGATGCACTCGCTTGAGGTCGTCGGCATCCGCGAGCGGCGCTTCGAGGCAGCGCAGTTCATCCAGCATTCCGGACGAGCGCATCTGATCGCTGATCGCAGTCAGGCGGGCGGGCGATTCCGGGTGTCCCGAGCCCATCTCGTGGCGCAGGCAATCGGGGTGGGTGATATAGGCCGTGGTCATGGGGCGAATCCTACACGGCCCGCGGCTTTGGCGCGCGCCTGCACCAATGCCAGCACCGCATCGATGATCGGAGTCGGGACTGCCGTGAGCAATCCTAGCTCCTGAACGGCGGTCACCAGCGCGTCGATTTCCAATCTGCGGCCTCGCTCCAAGTCCTGCAGCATGGACATTTTGTGGCCGACCAACGACCCGGCAGCGTCCAATCTGCGCTCCGCCATGCCCATGGGTATCTGCACTCCGAGCGCCTCATTAACCGCCTTGGTCTCGAGCATCATGGTTTTGCACAGCGCCCGAAGCTTAGGCTCGCCGATGATGCAGTCCAGCGTCGCTTGGGTGAGCACGCTGATCGGGTTGAAGCAGACATTGCCCCAGAGCTTGAGCCAGATGTTCCAACGGATATTGTCGCGCACCGGCGCATCGAATCCTGCCTCCGTCAGCACCTTGGACAGTTCCAGCACGCGGCTCGAGCGTGTGCCGTCGGGTTCACCGATGATGAACCGATTCAAATCGTGATGCACGACGACGCCCGGCCCGGTGACTTCACAGGCAGGCTCGACCACACAGCCGATCGCGCGGCCCGGTTGGATGGATTTCCATTGGCGCCCGCCGGGGTCCACCGACTCGAGGTGATGCCCCTCGAAGCGGCCGCCCGAACGGTAAAAGTACCACCACGGGATTCCATTCATCGCCGTGAGCATCGCGGTCGCGGGACCCAGCAGCGGCGCGAAGCCGGCGGCGCAATCGTACGCTTGATGCGCCTTCAGCGCGCAGATCACGAGGTCCTGCACCCCAAAGGCACGCGGATCCTCGCCGGCGGCAAGCCGCACGACTTTTTCCCGGCCGTGGATGACGAGCTTCAGACCGTTTTCCCGGATGGCCTTGAGGTGCGCACCGCGCGCGACGACGCAGACCTCCTGGCCCGACAATGCCAGTTCCACAGCGAGGTATCCGCCTATCGCACCCGCGCCATATACACAAATCTTCATCGGCCCAAGCGCCCGTCCAAGCTCATGGGCCGATGATACATCCGATTCGGCGGCTCGCTACGGTTCGAGCGCCAGGTCGAACCGGGATTGCAAATCGAGGCCCCGCGCAATTTCCCAAACCGCGCCCGTAATGGGCGCAAGCGACGGCTGGTTGCGGGCGATCAGGCCGATGGCGCGCGTGAGCTGCGGCACCACCGGCCGCGCTTGGACGCGATTCTTGAGATCGAAAAAATTGAGCAAACTGTGCGGAACGATGCTGAAAAGTCCGGACTCGCTCACGTGCGCGTACAGCGAAAAAAGTGAATCGGTCTCCAGAATCACCGTCGGCTGCACGCCGGCTCGCCGAAAGGCGGCTTCAATGACCTGCCGATTGCGCATCTTTCCGGTCAGCAGGCACAGCGGCAGCCGCGCCGCCTGTTCCCACGTCAACGGGGAATCGAGCGCAACTTTGCGGTCGGCCAAGAGGACATATCGCTCGTCATACAGATGCAGCTTTTCGAATCCCTCGATCACCTTGTCGTCCAGATACGTGAAGCCGAGATCGAGTTCGAAGTGATCCAGCTGGTTGACGATGGTGTCGGCGGTCAAGGACGACAGCGTGTAGCGGATGTTCGGATAAGCGGAAAAACACGGCTGCGTCAAGAAGGCAACGACGGTCATGGTCGTCGGTATTGCGCCGATGCGCAGCGTTCCGGTCATGGCCGACTTCGCGGTCGATGCATCCTCGCGCATGTGCGACAGCGACGCCAAGGTCTGCTGCGCCCACGCCAGAACCCGTTCGCCTTCGAGCGTCAGCCCCATAAAGCGCCGCCCGCGCTGCACGATCATGACGCCGAGTTCCTTCTCCAAGCCGCGGATGGCCGACGACAAAGCCGGCTGCGACACGTGGCAAACATCGGCGGCCTTCGCGAAATGCTTTTCGCGGGCGAGGGTGACGAGATATTCGAGCTGGCGGATGAACATCCGCTATGACCACTCGAGAAGCTCCCACCGGAAGCCGTTTTCGTTGTATGGCTGATCGACGACGGAATCGTCCTGATAATAACTACCCGAGCTTTCACGGGCCACCCAGCGGCCCACTTCGGGCGCGAACCACAGCGTTTCGCGCCGCACCGAATCCGTCCGCGAAACGTCGCTGCTGGCAAAGCTGATCATATTGCTAAACCGGAGCGCCTTGAACTCACCAGCCGGCACGGTGATCCTTTCCCAGGCATGCGCGTTCATCGTCTGCTCCCACCGCAACGCGTTCTGGTTGGCGGGTGTCTTGTACTTGGTGCTCACGTGAGTCCGCCAGCCGGCCCGCAATTGTTCCGGCCACAGGGGAATCGGCGTTTCGTAGACCTGGACCAGGCCCCAGTGCGGATCCACCAAGACCTTGCCCCAAGGGCCCTGGATCTCGCTCGGCAGTACACCTAAGGGCTTCTCACGAAGACCCATGTACTTTCGCAGGAATTCCGTGCCCCATTTTGCCTTCGCATTCTCATCTTTCACCGCTTCGCTCATCGACGAGATCTCCACAGTGCGATTGACGGCGGTTACACGGTCGACTTGATCATCGACGACCGCGTGCGTGAAGAGGTCATGCTGCGCATAGCGCCACGTTTGGCCGACAACCGGTTCACGAACGTTCGGCGGGGACGGCATCGCCGCATCCGCGGCCGGCCGGCGCATTGCACATCCTACCGACACGGCGGCGGATGACAGCAAGAAAAATCGTCGAGTCACCTGAGGCATAAGCCATCCCCCTGTACAATGAAATTCCTAGTTTCCGCCGGCCGATTTTCCCAAGGTCCTGCCCATGCTTCCTGTAGAATAAGACTGCGAATCGCCGCGATAATTCCTCGCTCGGTATCAAATTTAACATTATTGGACGCGCCATCGCATCGAAAGATGCGACGGTCGGCAGTAGGAGCAGACCCATGTCCGTGCCACTTGAAATGACGGTAATTGAAATCGCTGCACCGGGCGGACCGGAGCAGCTGAAACCCAATAAGAGGCCGGTGCCGCAGCCGGGCGATCGAGAGGTGCTCGTGCGTGTGGCGGCCGCAGGGGTCAATCGGCCGGATGTCATGCAGCGTCAGGGCCGTTATCCGCCGCCGCCCGGGGCCAGTGATTTGCCCGGCCTCGAAGTCGCCGGCGAAATTGCCGCGCTCGGCTCCAATGTGTCCGGATTGTCGGTCGGCGACAAGGTCACTGCGCTGTTGGCGGGAGGCGGTTACGCCGAATACGCAATCGCGGCGGCGCCTTTGTGTCTGCCCGTGCCGAGCGGGATCAGCATGGTGGAAGCGGCCGCAATTCCGGAAACTTTCTTTACGGTGTGGACCAATCTATTCGATCGCGGGCGCTGCAAGGCGGGAGATACCGTGCTGATTCACGGCGGCACCAGCGGGATCGGCACTACCGCGATCCAGCTTGCCGCGGCGTGGGGAGCGCGCGTATTCGCAACCGCAGGGTCCGATGACAAGGCGCGTGCCTGCGAACGGCTTGGCGCGGCACGGGGCATCAACTACCGCACCGAGGACTTCGTCGAAGTGATTCGCGCGGCCACCGGAGGCGCGGGAGTCGATGTTACGCTGGACATGGTTGCCGGCAGCTATGTCGCGCGCAACCTGGAAATCGCCGCGCTCGAGGGCCGTGTCGTGATGATTTCGCTGCTCGGCGGATCGCGGGCGGAAGTCAATTTAGGGCTGATCCTCACGAAGCGGCTGACACTCACCGGCTCGACGCTGCGCTCTCGCACCGTCGCGCAAAAGGCCCATGTCGCCGAAGCGGTGCGAAAAAACATCTGGCCGCTGCTCGCCGCGGGTCGCGTGCGGCCCGTCATCCACGCCACATTTCCGCTGGCCGAGGCGGCCGCGGCGCACCGCCTGATGGAGACGTCGAATCACATCGGGAAAATCGTGCTGACCGTCTGAATAGGCGGCGTCCATCCGTTTCGGGCGATCCCATTTTGCTATATTCTGACGACAAAACCATCGGCCGGTCTTTGCCGGTCCGATTTTCATCAATGCGGCGAATGGCCGCGACAACACTGGAGAAATCGTGAGTTCCGACATCGGGATCGCTCAGAACGCAACCCTCAAGCCCATCGGCGAGATTGCCGCCCGCTTGGGGATTCCGGCCGCAAGCATCGAAAATTACGGTCATTACAAGGCAAAAATCGCGCTCGACTACATCGAGAGCTTGAAGGACAAGCCCGACGGCAAACTCATTCTGGTCACCGCCTTGAGCCCCACGCCCGCGGGCGAGGGCAAGACGACGACCACGGTGGGACTCGGCGATGCGCTCAACAAGATCGGCAAGAAGGCGGTGATCTGCCTGCGCGAGCCGAGCTTGGGACCGGTATTCGGCATGAAGGGCGGCGCAGCCGGCGGCGGTTACGCCCAGGTCGTTCCGATGGAAGATATCAACCTGCACTTCACGGGCGATTTCAGCGCGATCGGACTGGCTCACAACCTGCTCTCGGCGCTGATCGACAACCACGTCTACCACGGCAACGAGCTGGGCTTCGACGTGAGGCGCGTCGCCTGGAAGCGTGTCGTCGACATGAATGATCGCGCGCTGCGCGAGATTACGGTGGGGCTGGGCGGTCCCGGCAACGGCTACCCGCGCCAGGACGGATTCGACATCGTCGTGGCTTCCGAAGTCATGGCCATCTTCTGCCTCGCGAAAAGCCTGGTCGACCTCAAGGAGCGGCTCGGCAACATCGTGGTCGGGTACCGCCGGGATTTGACGCCCATCCTCGCCAGGGACCTCAAGGCTCAGGGCGCGATGACGGTGCTGCTCAAGGAGGCTTTGAAACCGAACCTGGTGCAGACCCTGGAAAACAACCCGGCCTTCATCCACGGTGGTCCGTTTGCCAACATCGCGCACGGCTGCAATTCGGTGCTCGCAACCACGACGGCGCTGAAACTGGCCGACTACGTGGTGACGGAGGCGGGCTTCGGCGCCGACCTCGGCGCAGAAAAGTTCATCGACATCAAGTGCCGCAAGTCCGGATTGCGGCCGGCCGCGGTGGTGATCGTCGCAACCGTCCGCGCCCTCAAATTTCACGGCGGCGCGGATCTCAAGGAGATCAACAAGGAAAACCTCGCGGCGCTGGAAAAAGGCGTTGCAAATCTGGAGCGGCACGTCGGCAACGTGCGCAACCAATACGGTTTGCCCTGCGTCGTCTCGGTCAATCACTTCACCGCCGACACCGACGCCGAGCACGCTCTGCTCGCGAAGAAGATGGGGACCCTGGATGTCCCGCTGGTGCTCGCACGGCATTGGGCCGAAGGCGGCGCCGGCGCGACGGATCTCGCCCGCAAGGTCGTGGCGATCGCCGACAAGGGCGCACCGAACTTTCGCTTCGTTTACGATGAGAAACAGACGCTGTGGGACAAGGTGAAGACCATCGCCACGAAAATCTACGGGGCCTCCGACATCTCGGCCGACTCCAAGATTCGCGCGCGGTTCGAAGAGCTGCAGAAAAGCTACGGGCATTACCCGGTGTGCATCGCGAAGACCCAGTATTCGTTCTCCACCGATCCGTCGCTCCGCGGTGCGCCGAGCGGGCACATGGTCAATATCCGCGAAGTGCGCCTCGCCGCCGGCGCGGAATTCATCGTGGTGGTGTGCGGTGACGTGATGACGATGCCGGGACTGCCGAAGGTTCCCTCCGCCGACAAGATCGACATCGATGCGCAGGGCCGTGTGGTAGGTCTGTTCTAGCCGGGAGCCTGTCCGTATTCAGACAGGCTCCTCTCGCATCACTCGCCGAGAACAGCGCCGAGGGACAGCCCCACCTCGGCGCACACCTGGGGCGCCGGCAGCTTTTTACCGCCGTCGTAGCGCAGTTTGAATACTTCGATCTGGCCGCCCTGCGCCGTCACGGAGAGACTCTGCTCGCCGATCGCGGTGACGGCGCCGATGGCGCCCTTGACCTGGGCAAACGTTTGCACCGGATGCTTGCGCGCGGCGTGCAGTTGCAATTTCTTGCCCTTGAACGTGGTCCAGGCCGCGGGTGCCGGATCGCAGCCGCGAATGAGGTTGTAGATCAGGTCGACGTGGTTGTGCCAATTGATCCGCGCTTCGGGGGTGCGGCACCAGCCTTCGTAACTCGCCTGCGACTCGTCCTGTGCGCGCTCCACGGCGCCGGCGCCTACGACCTGATCGGCAGCCTCCTGGAGGGCCGATATCCCCATGGGGAAGAGGCGATCGAAGTACACGCTTCCCAGCGTGTCGTCGGGACCGATCGGGGTGTCCTTTTGCAGGATGATCGGGCCTTCGTCGAGGCCGTCGGTGGGTCTAAAAATGGTCAGCCCCGTCCGCGTGTCACCGCGGATAATGGGCCAGTTGATGGAGCTCGGGCCCCGGTAACGGGGTAGCAGCGATGGGTGGTACTGAATCATGCCGTGGCGCGGGATGGTGGCAAAGTCCTGCGGCGCGAACTGCAGGACGTAGGCCATGACACCGAGGTCGGCGTCGAGCGCGCGCAGGGCCTGGTGCGCCTCTTCGGCTTTCAGAGACCCGAACTGGTAGACCGGGATATGCTGCTGCTCGGCCGCCAGCCGCAGCGGATCGGCGGTTGCCCCCGGTTTCTCAGGGGCGCAGAACACCCCCGCAACCGTGTCGCGCCGCGTCAGGAATGCCTCCAGCACGGCTTTGCCGAAATCGCTCTGTCCTACAATGGCAATTCGCATCAGAACCCCCTATTCCGCCGCCAAAACTTATGATATCTCATATATCATGAGATCGAATCTCGGCGTATGATAAAAGCAAAAGTCCGACCGGGTGCCGGGCGGTGGTTGATCTCGTCCCCGCGTCACCGTCGTCGGCCTTACGCGTACGACTTAATTTCACTCATTCGAACAATCTGCGCAATCAAAGGAGATCACATGGCCGGTCGCAATTTTCTGTTCGTTCCCGGGCCCACCAACGTGCCGGACCGCGTCCTCCGCGCCATGGCCGTGCCGATGGAAGATCACCGCTCGCCCACCTTCCCGGAACTGGCGCGCGCTTGCCTGAACGCATTGAAACCGATATTCAAGACGACCTCGGCAAGCCCCATTCTCTTTCCGTCCTCCGGTACGGGTTGCTGGGAAGCGGCCCTCACCAACTGCCTGAACCCCGGCGACAAGGTCCTGACCTCCCGTTTCGGGCAATTCAGCCATCTCTGGGCGGACATGTGTACGCGGCTTGGATTCGACGTCGAGCTGCTCGAAACACCCTGGGGCGAAGGCGCTCCGGTTGAGCGCTACCTGTCCTCGCTTAAGCAGGACAAGCAGCACAAGATCAAAGCCGTTCTGGTGTGCCAGAACGAGACCGCGACCGGCGTGACCAGCGATGTCGCCGCCATTCGCCGCGCGATGGACAGCGTCAAGCACCCTGCCCTGCTGTTCGTCGACTCGGTGAGCGCGCTCGCCAGCATCGACTTTCGTATGGACGAGTGGGGCGTCGACGTCTGCGTCAGCGGCTCCCAAAAGGGGCTGATGCTGCCTGCCGGTCTCGGCGTCACCTGCGTGAGCGTGAAGGCGCTCGAAGCCGCCAAGAGTGCGACGTCGCGGCGCTGCTATTTCGACTACGGCGATATGGTGACCAACAACGCCTCGGGCTATTTCCCGTACACCCCGTCGATCCCGATGCTGTACGGGCTGCGCGAATCGCTGGCCATGCTGGCCGAGGAAGGACTGGAAAACGTGTTTCATCGCCACAGCTACCTCGCCGGCGGCGTACGCGCCGCGGTATTCGAGGGATGGAAGCTCAAGCTGTGTGCGGCTGCGCCCCGATGGTACTCCGATACCGTCTCCGCCATCATGGTGCCCGAAGGCATCAACGGAGCCGAGGTCATTGCGCGCGCCTTCAAACGCTACAATCTCGCGCTCGGCGCGGGCTTGTCCAAGGTCGCCGGCAAATTGTTTCGCATCGGCCACCTCGGCGATTTGAACGAACTCATGCTGCTCGGCGGCATCGCGGGCGCCGAGATGGCGATGCTCGATGTCGGCGCCAAACTAGAGCCCGGCAGCGGCGTGGCCGCAGCGCAAAACTATTGGCGGAGCAACCCGCCCGCCATCGCCGCCAAGACCGCCGCTGCGAAGAAATCCGGCATCGCCGCATGACGGCGCGCGTGGTGTTCCTCGACCGGGCCTCGCTCAAGGCGAAGGTCCGCAAGCCGTCCTTTGCCGCCGAATACATCGAGCATGGCAAGACCGCCGTCGAGGAAATCGTGCCGCGGCTCGCGGGCGCGACAGTCGCCATCATCAACAAGGTTCCGATGCGTGCGGACACCCTGCGCCGATTGCCGGAACTGAAAATGATCGCCGTGGCGGCGACCGGCTACGATGTGGTGGACATTCCGTATTGCAAGGAACACGGCATCGCGGTCGCCAACATCCGCAACTACGCCGTGCATACGGTTCCGGAGCATGCCTTTGCGATGATTCTCGCACTACGGCGCAATCTGCTGGCGTACCGGCAGGATGTCGAGAACGGCGTGTGGAACAAATCCGATCAGTTCTGTTTTTTCACGCACGACATCGGCGATCTGCACGGCGCCACGCTCGGCATCATCGGCGAGGGCGCCATCGGGCAAAGCACCGCGGCGATCGGGCGCGCGTTCGGCATGCGCGTGCTGTTTGCCGATCATCCGCCGCCCAAGATGGAAGGCGTGACCTTCACGCCGCACGACGAAGTGATCGCGCAGTCCGACGTGATCTCGCTGCACTGTCCGCTGCTGCCGGCCACGCGCAACCTGATCGACATCGCGGCCTTTCGTAAAATGAAGCGCAACGCCCTGCTCATCAACACCGCCCGCGGCGGGCTCGTCGACGAGGCGGCGCTGATTCAAGCGCTCGACGAGGGATTGATCGCGGGCGCCGGCTTCGACGTGCTGACCGTCGAGCCGCCCAAGAATGGACACCCGTTGCTCGACGTGCGGCGCCCAAATTTCATCCTCACGCCGCATGTGGCCTGGGCCTCGGACGGGGCCATGCAGTTCCTCGCCGACCAACTGATCGACAATATCGAATGTTGGGCCGCCGGCAAGCCGCAGCACCTGGTGACTTGATCTCGAGCTTGGAGCCACGCATGATCGCACGTCATGAAAAAACTGCTCTACCAGTTCGATACGGATGCGCTGCCCTCGGTGTTCGACAATGTCGTGGGCTATGACGGCGGCGCAGATCACATTTCGGCCTACGGCGGAGTCAACGCCAAGAACGTAGGGGGCCTCGTCGAGGGCGCGATCTTCACCCGGGGCGTCAAGGACAAGAAAAACACCGCCATCTTCATCGGCGGCGGCAACCTGATCGAAGGCGAGGCGATGCTGGCCGCGGTGCGCGCGAAATTCTTCGGTAAATTCCGCGTCTCCGTGATGTTCGACTGCAATGGCTCCAACACCACCGCCTCGGCTGCCGTGGCGTGGCTGGCCCACGGCCGCTCCCTCGCCGGCAAGCGCGCCGTCGTGCTCGGAGGATCGGGTCCGGTCGGGCAGCGCGCCGCGGTGCTGCTCGCCCGGGAGGGTGCCGATGTGGCAATCACCGGCCGCAAGCGCGAGGTCGTGCAGGCCGCCTGCGATGCGATCCATGCACGCTTCGGCATCGTGGTCCGGGCCGTCGAGGCACCCACCAACGTCGAACGCGGCGCCGCCACCGAAGGTGCGCACATCGTGCTCGCCACCGGCGCCGCCGGCGTCACGTTGCTGGATGAAAGTCAATGGCGCGATAGCGCCTCTTTGGAGCTGGTGGCCGATGCCAATGCGTCGCCGCCGGCCGGAATCGAAGGCGTGGGCCAGAGCGATCGCGGCTTACCCAAGCACGGCAAGATACTCTTCGGGCCGCTGGGCTTCGGCGCGCTCAAGCTGGCGCTGCATCGCGCCTGCATTGCGCGGCTGTTCGTTGAGAACGATGCGCTCTTGGATGCCGAGGAAATCTACGCGATCGCAAAGACCATGGTCGGATGACGCTCTTCAAGCCTCGCAATCCTTCACAATACGGTAATGGACTCATGATCACCGACAGCTCCGTTGAAAAATTTCTGGACGAGCTCGCCAGCGGCAATCCCACACCCGGGGGCGGCAGCGCCGCGGCCATCATGGGCGCTATGGGCGCCGCGCTCGTGTCCATGGTCTGCAACGTCACCATCGGCAAGAAGGGCTACGAAGCGGTCGAGGCCGAGATGAAGACCGTGCGCGACGAGTCCGAAAGAGTGCGCCGGCGTCTGACGGCGATGGTGGCCGAGGACATCGCCGCCTTCGACAGCATCTTGGCCGCGTACAAGCTGCCCAAGGCGACCGACGAGGAGAAAACACGGCGCGCCGCAGCCATCCAGGCGGGCCTCCGCCGTGCCACCGAAACGCCGCTGGATTGCGCGCGGGTCTGCGCCGAGGTAATCGCGCTGTCGAGGCGCGCCAGCGAACACGGCTATCGCAACGTCATCAGCGACGGCGGCGTCGGCGTGTTGGCCGGGTTTACGGCACTGCGCAGCGCCGCGCTCAACGTCTATATCAATGCCCCTGCCCTCAAGGATCAGGCCTTCGCTCAAGCTGCGACCGCCGAACTCGAGAAGCTGGTCGACTCGTGCGCCGCCGAGAGCGAAGCGGTCTACAACCTCGTCCGCAGCAAGTTGGGATAGAGGGGCGCATCGCAAGACTCCTGCCGAATGCCCGCTTGCGGCGGCGCGCACTGCGCGCATTCAAGCGTGCACTGCGTGTATTCAGGCTTGCACCGCTGCTGCTGCAGGCGTCGGCCATCTTAGGCGTAGCCGTCATCCTGTGGTTCGCGCTCAATTGGGTGTACCAGGTTGTCCGCAAGCCATCGGAGTTGTTCTTTCCCGTCAGCGGCACGCTCAACAAGACGCCGACCGAGACCTGGCGGCAGTACGCTCCGCTTTTTCAGAAATATTCCACCAACGTAATTTCCCCCGAGCTGCTCGCGGCGCTCGCGCAGGTCGAAGGATCCGGCAATCCGGTGGTGCGCACTTACTGGCGCTGGTCCTTTAACCCCAAGCCTTTCGACGTATTCCGCCCCGCGTCGAGCGCAGTCGGTATGTACCAGATCACCGATGGCACCTTTGCCGAGGCCCGACGCTTTTGCATTCACAATCATGCCGTTGCCGAAGATGGCCCGTGGAGCGACTGGAATTCCTGCTGGTTCAATCGCTTGTACGCACGGGTGATCCCGTCCCATGCCGTGGAACTCACGTCGGCGTATCTCGATCGCACTGTCGCAAGCGCTCTGGAGCGCCATCACTCGAATTTCGCGACGCTCGAACATAAGCAGGAGTTGGCCGCAGTGATCCATCTCTGCGGCGCAGGTGCGGGCGATGCCTACGTCCGGCGCGGCCTGCGGCTGGCGGCGGGTGAGCGATGCGGAGATCATGAGGCGAAGGACTACCTCGCACGCGTGAAGGCGATGAAGCGGGGTTTCGAGTCCCTCGCGTCACTTGGGAAAACGGCTGATTGGGAGCGCGACTAGCGGCACGAGCGAGCGAGTCGGATCACAGCTATTTCGCCGCACCGCCTGGTGTTGTCGCTGACCCGGGAGGGACAAAGATCGCGCGGCCTTGCCCGGACTTCTTGAAAATACCTAACGATCCGCCTACTCCAACACCGACGGCTGAGTTGCGTGAATAAGAACTGGAGCCGCTTCCGCCGCCGAGTGATCCGGTTTCGCGATCGGACATGCCCTCCAATATGATGCCATTCGCACCAAGTTTCGCGGCCTGCTCTTTGAGGCGTTGGATGACCTTGTCGACGGACCCCTGTCCGCCGGTACCGAACATACTGTTGGCCGACGCATCCAGAATCGCGATTTCTTCAAACGACGGCGGCGGCTGCGAGTAAATCTTGACCTCTGAGGGTGAGATTGGCGG
>Ga0209736_1000208_pt1 | contig 18645 bp, 19 predicted proteins | sample BlaSpr_A8_Ref_M3_FD_187992 | JGI IMG/M metagenome (GOLD analysis project Ga0209736, IMG submission 187992) | Forest soil microbial communities from Thunder Bay, Ontario, Canada - Black Spruce, Ontario site 2_A8_Ref_M3 (SPAdes) (version 2) | ecosystem: Environmental > Terrestrial > Soil > Boreal...
CCCGTAACCAGCGCCAACGTCGGTCCCGCCTTAGCTCCATGCACCACCACCACCGGAATACTAGTCCCCGCATCCACCCCAGCCCCCACCTCAATCACGCCGCTCGCTTTCTGCCCCATCCCCGCCGACGCCGTCCCCACCTTCACCACTCCTTGCTGCCCTCTAACGCCAGGCGTGCCAAGCACCCAAGCCATCGCCATCAGCGCGCAACAAGCCCAGCGATCCGCCATCCACGATACTTTCATATTCGACCGACCTAGAAACATGAAACCTCCTCGCACCATCGCAGCGTTCCAGTAGGGGCACGATAAATCGTGCCTCCGTTCCCATCGAGCAAAGCTGCATTGTACACGCCCGCGCTGCCCACACCGCGAATTCCCCGCGGCCCATCGCGATGCAGACTCAGCCTCGCACTGCGGCCGCGCCCCCGCCCGCGCGCACTTCTCCGCAGCACTTCATTCTGTCGACGTTATTTCGAAAAGGAAGGCCTTCGTGCCGGGCGGCAAACTATTCTTGCGCCTGCGACTGCGCCAGATTTCTCCGCGCTACCTCGCGTGCTTGGCGCACGCGCTCGCTTGTTGCACCGCTTCGATCCAGCTCCAGATAGACATCCAGCTCCCTCACTTGCATTCGATACTCGCCTCTGCGCGCATGCACATCCGCCAGCACCAGATGCGCCAGCCCAAACCGCGGGTCCCGCAGAATCGCCTCACGCGCGCTTCTTTCCGCCTCATCCGTCCGGTCTAGCCGCATTAGCGTCATACCCAGGATGGCGTAACCTGCCGGTGAACTCTCGTCCAGTTCCAATCCCCGGCGGATCACTCCTTCTGCCTCACCCGGCTTCCCCTGCAAATAAAGCAGGTAACCCATCCCAAACTGCGCCAGCGCGTACCGCCCCCCGCTCATATCGATGGCCGTTTGGAAGTCCTGCATGGCGTTGTCCCGTTGCTCCAGCTTCAATTCCACCGCCCCGATGTGGTACCGCGCTTCGTAATAGTCCGGAAACGCTTGCACCGCCTTTTTGAAGTGGCCCAGCCCTCCCGCCGCATCGTCCTTGGCCATCCGCTCCAATCCCTTTTGATACTCTTCCCGCGCTTTGAACGGAATCTTCAACTCTCGTACCGAAACGGTTTCCGCATTGCGCCGTGTGTCCCCCACGTTCGAGGGCCTCAGGTAAATCACCAGTTCTGCCGAAGCCCCGTTCACATGCGCACTCGATCGCGCGGACTGGTACCCCGGCTCTTCAACATCAATTTCATACGTCCCAGCAGGAAGACCTCGCACTTCAAAATGCCCCTCGACGTCCGTCAAAATACTCCGGAATATCCCTGCGATGTGCGATTTCAGCCGCACCGCCACTTGACCTGCTGGCCGATGATCCGCCTTCGTCAGCACCGTTCCGGAAATCCGCCCCTCCGTCCCCATGAGGTCGGCACTCTGCGCCTTCACCGCGCACGGGTAATTAAGCAACGCAGAAATTAGGGTGATGGTCGGCAGGAATTTCGCCCGCGGGCGGGACTTTTCGAATTTCCGCAATTCGCACAGCATCTCGGCCTGCTGCACACTTCGTAGGGGGGCGTACGGGGTCTGGGAGGTTGCGAGCGTTAATCCGTGCGGTCCAGCCAGCTTCCACATTCACGAGCCGTTCGTTGGCTCTCGTTGTAGTTTCGCCAGCTCCGCCGGTGCACCTTAACTGCTCGATGCCAACCTTCGCGTGCTAACCGAATCTTCCGCCAAACGAAATCCTGCTGTCTGTCTCGTATTGCACTAACACCAATTTGGAGTGCGGCAGCTCGCCGCCGCTTTTCCGCCAGCCAAAATCCGATCACATGGCGCGGGACGCAAGCGTCTTTTCCTCACCCGTTCGCCAGCACTGCAATCCCAGGCGCATTCTTCAATTGCTCATCCGCCGTAACCAACGTCAACCCAAACACCCTCGCCGTCGCCACCAAGAACCGATCCGCCGGATCCTTGTGACTCCAACCCATCGCGCGCTCTTCCCGCGCCACACTCCACGTCAACGCTACTTCCTCTAGCAACAGGCTCGCTTGCGATCGCTCGATCCATGAATCGAAAGGCTCGTGTAGTTGCATTTTCTTTTTCTCCACTAGCAGGCCCAGCTCCCAAATGCTGACCGCCGACAGATAGCGGGTGTTTTCCGGATTATCCAGTTCCCTCGAAACCTCGGGCTTGATTCTTCCGGGCTCCATCGAGTCCCAGATCCAAATGTGCGTGTCCAGCAGCAGTTTCATTTGTACCTGCTGGCCTCCTTGATTCCTTCCTTGTCATCCACAGGATCTTGCATAGCTTCGATATCGGATAAATCTACGACCGGACTCACGATATCGCCCAAAATCACCGCCGTCCCTATGCCCCAACCAGGCTGTGGCTTCCTCTTCTTCTCTTCCGGCAACCCAATCTGCGCTACCGGCTGCCCAAACCGCGTTATAAGGATAGGCTTCCCAGTCTTCCGCACCTTCTCAATTACAGCCAAGCACGTAGCCTTAAACTTAGAAATCGCAATCTGCTCCATAGCCGTAACCCTCTCTATTTCAAAAGTATAGCAGCTATTCAAACTATGGTCAAACCATAGTCAGACCATGGTCGATCCAACAATCAAGATTCGCGTGAGCCAACACGCTCTTCACCTACTTCGCCTTATGTTCGGAAATATCCTGCGGCAGCGCCGCCGGCCCAGCTTCGCTCTTCACGTAATGCCCGTACCACGCCAAGTACCGTAGCAACCGGTCCCGCAGATGCGATGGCACCGTAAACCCGTGATATTCCCCCGGATACACCACCAGCGCCGTCTCGCGTCCCAGGCTCTTCATCGCCTGGTACATCTGCTCCCCGCCCAGAATCGGCACATTCCAGTCAATTTCGCCGCCCATAAACATCGTCGGCGTAGTGATCTCCTTCACCCGGTAGAACGGCGACAGCTTGTCCCACACCGCTCGGCTCTCTTTGTCCCAAGGCGCTCCCAGCTCCGTCTCCCAGTCGCGCACGTAGTGATCGTGCCCGTAGAAAGACACATTCAACGCCTCGCCCGCCCCAGAAATCGCCGCCTTGAACCGCCGCGTCTGCCCAATAATAAAGTCCGTCGAAATCCCTCCATACGACCATCCGCCCACTCCCAGTCGCTCGGGATCCGCGATCCCTTGTTCCACCGCCCAATCCACCATCGCCATATCGTCCTGATAATCCTTATTCCCCCAGTCCGCGAAAATCGCCTGGCAGTATTTCTGCCCATATCCCGACGATCCGCGCGGATTCGGCAGCAGCACCGCATACCCATTCGCCGCGAAAATCTGCGCTTCGTCCTGAAACTCCGCGTAATACGCGTACACCGGCCCGCCATGCGGCCGCACCAGCGTCGGCACTTTCGTGCCCGGCGTATAGTCCACCGGCCGGTACAAATAACCCGACACCGTCGTCCCATCCTTACTCTTGAAATGCACGTACTCGCCCGGCGAAAGCTGGATCTTCGCTAGCAACTCGTCATTCACATGCGTCAGTTGCGTCAGCTTCACGCCCGCCAGAAGAAACACTTCGTCCGGCCGCTCCGGCGTCGAAACCAGCGCCGCGATGTCCCTGCCGGCGACGTTCCCGCCTGCACCCCCGCCCTTCCTAAACGAATACCCGCTCACCGCCACCCGGCCATCAATCGGCCGCTTCCCCAGAACGCCATCCCCGAAGCTCACCGTCCCGCTGTCGCGATTAAGCGTATAGGCCGCAAGATTCTGCGTTCCATCGTCGTCCACGATGAAATAAATGGTCTTGCCGTCCTCCGAAAACCGCGGCGTCTCCACGCTACGATCCAGTTCCTTCGTCAGCACCTTCGCCTCTCCACCTCCCGCGGGCGAAACCGCCAGATGCTTCGTCGCATACTCAAACAACTTCGGCTCCGTCTGCGTCACATACGCGATCCACTTCCCGTCCGGCGACCACGCCGGGCCCCGGTCGGCTCCCAAATTCGTCGTCACCTGCGTCAAGTGCTCGCCCTTATCCGTGTTGTCCGCCGCCACCACCCAAATGTCCGTGTTATACGTCCTGTCCGGATCCGGCTTCGAGCGGTTGCTGGTGAACGCAATCTGCTTCCCGTCCGGCGACCACGCCGCCTCCGTATCGTCATAATCCCCCGACGTAACCTGCGTCATGGTCTTCCCCGCCACCTCGAACACATACAAATGCGTCCGCCGACGGTCCAGATAACCCACTGTATCTTCTTTGAATTGCAGCCGGTCGATCACCCAAGGCTTCGGCGTCTTCGATTTCTTATCCTGCTTCTCCGCCTCCTGTTCCTTCTCCGTCTGTTTATCCTTATCCTTTGCTTCCTTCAACTCTTCCGGCGTCGGATCCTGCAGCGTCAGCACCAGCCGCCGCCCCTCCGGCGCCCACGCGAAATCCTCCACGTCCTGCGCCGTATCCGTCAGCTTCTGCGCCTCGCCCCCCAGACGGTTCAGCAGCCAAACCTGCGTCTTGCCCTCATTCCGCCCTGAAAGAAACGCCAAAAACTTCCCATCCGGGCTCCACCGCGGGTGCGACGACGAAACTCCCTCCGCCGTCAGCGCAATCGCCTCTCCGCCCGCCGCAGGAATCATCCAGATGCGCTGCTCCCGCTTATCTTCTTTCGTCTTCGTCGTCCCCACCACGTACGCCACCCACTGCCCGTCCGGGCTCATCTGCGGGTCATGTACCGACCGCAGCGCCAAATAGTCGTCCACCGTGAACCTACGCCGCGCCGTTTGCCCGAATAAGACCGCCGGAAACAACGCCATCGCGAAAAAGAGAGCCAGCCGCACCTTGAATATCATTCCTAAGCACCCCTGCCAAAGTTAGTAACCAAGAACAAAGCGCGCAGTGTAACACAGCGCCCCGGCACCCAACCTCGCCCGCCCAATGCACTCGTCCCACCCCGCCGCACCAGCCCATCTCCGCCATCTGCCCTCTCGCCGCGTAGCCCGCCGTTTCAAATCCTTTTGTAGTGGCCGATCTTTAGATCGGTCCGAGGAGTAGCAAGTGCAATTGTGGTGGCCACGCCGCTTCGACCCTGCTCCGGCGGGCGTTTCCCCTCGCTTCCTGCCCCCAAAATTTTTCGCCGCAACGCATTTTTTTCTTGCATGCACTGCTAGCTCTTGTATTCTGCGATAGCGATCTCACTTTTCCGCAGCGTCGAGAGCGAGTTTCGCTTAAGGAGGACGAGAGTAAAAATTGAGCACGCTATCCTTGCCCGCCCAGCTTCCCTCTCGGGCAATCCCCACCTCTCATCAAAAAACAGCAAAACTCACGCTGTGGCCTCTGGTCGCCGCCACGTTCTTCATGGTCTCCGGCGGGACCTACGGCACCGAAGACATCGTGCACGGCGCCGGCTACGGCCGCGCCATTCTGATTCTGCTCTTCACGCCGATTTTGTGGAGTTTGCCCACCGCTTTCATGATCGGCGAGCTTTCCAGCGCGCTCCCCGCCGAAGGTGGCTACTACGCGTGGGTCCGCCGCGGTCTCGGCAATTTCTGGGGCTTCCAGGAAGCCTGGCTTTCGCTCGTGGCCAGCATCTTTGACATGGCGATTTATCCCACCCTCTTCGTCGCCTACCTTACGCGCCTCTCGCCGTACTTTGGTTTCGGCCATCGCGGCATTTACGTCGCGCTCGGCGTGGTTGTCGTTTGCGCCGCGCTGAACATCGCAGGCATTCGCATAGTCGGCGCCACTTCGCTCTGGCTTTTCTTTTTGCTCTCCGCTCCGTTTGCGCTGATCGTGCTCCTCGCGCCCTTCAAAGCCGGCGCGCTCGCCGCGGCGCACACCGCCCCCGTCACTTCCACCGTCGGCCTACTCGGCGGCACCCTCATCGCCATGTGGAACTACATGGGCTGGGACAACGCCTCCACCATCGCGCAAGAAGTCGAGCGCCCGCAGCGCACTTATCCCAAAGCCATGATCGCCGCGGTCATCCTCGTCTCGCTCACCTACATCCTGCCCGTCGTCGCCATGTACATCACCGGCGCTCCCGCGTCCTCCTTCGAGACCGGCTCCTGGGCCGATCTCGCCGGACTCATGGGCGGCCGGCTCCTCCGCGTAGCGCTGGTCCTCGGCGGCATGATGAGCGGCTTCGGCATGTTCAACGCGCTGGTCATGAGCTACTCACGCCTGCCCCTCGCCATGGCGCAAGACGGCATGCTCCCGAAAATCTTCGCCAAGACGCATCCGAAAACCCGTGCCCCCTGGGTCGCCATCCTCGTCCTGGCCACCGGCTGGGCGATGTGCCTGGGTCTCGGCTTCGAGCGCCTGGTCACTCTCGATATCATGCTATACGGCCTGAGCCTGTCGCTTGAGTTCGTCACGCTGGTCGCGCTCCGTATCCGCGAACCTCAGCTCAAACGCAGCTTCCGCGTGCCCGGCGGCCTACCCGGCTCCATCCTCGCCGGCGTCTTCCCGCTAGCCCTCATCAGCCTCGCCATGGTCCGCAGCGAACGCGAAACCGTCCTCGGCATGAACGGCCTCCTCTTCGGCGCCCTCATCATCCTCTCCGGCTTCGTCGTTTATCTGGCCACCGGAAAACTCCGAGCCCGCCACCGTCAGCGAGTCTCGCCATCCGCTGTACAAAACGCCGAGCCCGCCTAGTCCATAGCTTGCCGTAACGCGTACTGTAGGCGCCGTCCTTTTAGGGCGGCCGCCTGCTCTGCCACCCAACCGCAACCGTTACGCTAAATGCCGAAGACTCGGCGAGATACTACTTCTCCTTGAGCTTCAGCTTCCCGTCGCTCTTCGCCGACTCCAGAAACGTCCGCAACTGCGGCGCCGCTTCCAGCAGCCGCATCCACTGCTCGTAATACAGCGTCACCGGAAACCGCCCCAGCCCGTACACGCTCACTCCGCCTTTCTCGCCCACGCGGAATTCCAGCGCCCCGGACCGTTTGCCTTCCTTCTCTTTCTCCAACTCCGCCAGCTTTGCTTTCAGTTCTTCGTAACTCGGTTCTGCCATGTCTCGCCCTCAGTCATGAGATTTGGTAGCACAGGCACTCCTGCCTGTGTGCCACTTAAATCCTGCAACTCTTATTTCACCGAAACGCCGCCCCCAGCAAATCCACCATCAATCGGATCGCCGTCTGCGCCGTGCGCCCCGAAGGATCACGATACGGATTCACTTCCACAATATCCAGCCCCACCAGCTTACCCTTCGCCGGAATCCCCTTCATCAATTCATCGATCTCCGCAAAACTCAGCCCGCCCGGCTCCAGCGTTCCGGTCCCCGGCGCCAGCGTCGGATCCGAATCGCTCCAAGCGCCCGAGTCTAGCACGACCCCGTAGGGGCGCAGCACTGCTGCGCCCCATCTCGGCACAATTCCCGCTGAAAGCAGTTACCTTCTGTGATACTCTCCCGCCATGTCACCGCAACCCATCGTGCGGAGATCCCTCGCCGTCCTGCTCCTCACCGCCGCCACCCTCTTCGCCGCCACCAACGCCAAAGAACCCGCCCCCCGCTTCAACGCCAAAACCACCGACGGCGAAAAATTCTCCAACGACTCCATCAAAGGCAAAGTCGTCCTCCTCGAATTCTGGACCACCTGGTGCGGCTTCTGTAACGAAGAAGCCCCCTTCATCGACAAAATCGGCCACGAACTCGCCGACAAAGGCCTCGTCCTCCTGGCCATCAACGTCGGCGAATCCAAAAAGACCGTAACCAAATTCCTCGCCCAGCACCCTCGCAACTGCAAAATCGTCCTCATGGACGACACCAATCTCGCCGCCATGTACCAAGCCACCGTCTACCCCATCTACGTCGTCATCGACCGCGACGGCAACATCGCCGCCACCCAACGCGGCGCGGGCGGCGAATCCGCTCTTCGCCGCCTAATCGCCCGCGCCGGCATCGCATCCCCCGACACCGACGACGAGTAGGGGCCGCGGCTTGCCCGTCCGCTGCAGACCGCCCAGCCCGCTCCGCCGCGCACGCCACCCGTGCTAGAATGTGTTTATGGCGAACACACGAAGCAGCACCCTCAGCGTACGTCTAAAACCAGCGGTCAAGAAGCGCCTCGCCCATCTCGCCAAAGCCTCCGGCCGCAGCTCCAATTTCCTCATCTCCGACGCCGTCGAATCCTACGTCGCCGACCAGGAACGCCTGCTCGCCGAAATTCGCCAAGCCGACCGCCAGGTCAAGTCCGGCCACTACGTCACCCACGAAGACATGAAAGCCTGGCTGCTCTCCTGGGGCACCGCTCGCGAACTGCCTCCTCCGAAATGCGTTTGCGGAAAGAGCCACACCGACCAGGCCCCTTCCCGGTGAAGCATCTGCAGTTCGAGATCGTTTGGTCTCCTCCAGCCATGGCGCGCCTTCAGGAAATCCGTGCGTACATCGCCCTCGATAAGCCCGACTCTGCCGAACGCCTTTCCACCCGTATCGTTACTATCGTCGAAGCTCTCAGGACCAATCCGCATCTCGGCCGAATCGGCTCCGAAGCCGGCACTCGCGAATTAGTCGTGGGCGGCATTCCCTACATCATCCTCTATCGCGTCAACCGCCAACGCATCGCCATCAACACCATCTGGCACTCCTCCCAGGACAACTGACCTCGCCCAAATTCCGCCGGGCAGTCCCGCCCGTAGGGGCGCAGCACTGCTGCGCCCCATTAGGCAAGATTCCAAGCGATCGCCAGTGAAGCGCTGAATCAGAACGGAAGGTGCGCCAGGTCGACGTTGCCGCCTGAGAAGATGACACCGAGCTTGGGCGCGGCGGCATCCCGGCGGGCCGGGAGATTAAGCAGCGAGACCGCAGCGGGCTGCAGCAGCGGAGCAAAAGCCACAGCGCTGGAAGGCTCGATAATGATCTTCATGCGTTCCCACACCAGCCGGGTGGCAGCGATGATTTCTTCCTCGCTGACCAGCAGCACGCGGTCCACGTACCGCCGCAGAATCGCGAAGGTGCGCGGAGCGAGCGAAGCACGCAAGCCATCCGCGATCGTATCGCTCGATTCGAGCGACTGCAGCGTTCCGGAGGCCAAGGAGCGGTAAGTGTCGTCGGCGCGGGCCGGTTCGCAGCCGAAGATGCGAATGCTGGGGCTAAGGCCGCGCGCGCCGAGGCAGGTGCCGCTGAGCAAGCCTCCGCCGCTGACCGGAGCGAAAACAGCGTCGAGATCCGGGACTTCCTCGAGGAGTTCCTTAGCCGCAGTAGCCTGGCCGGCGATGATGCGATCGTCGTCATAAGGATGCACGAGGATGGCGCCGGTTTCCGCTTGCACGCGGTCGCAGGTTTTCTTGCGGGCGGAGACTGTGGGTTCACAAAAAGTGACTTTGCCGCCGTAGGACTCGATGGCCTGCACTTTCACCTTGGGCGCGTTACTAGGCATCACGATGTAGGCCGGGGCACCGCGCCAGGCAGCAGCGCAAGCGACGGCGGCACCGTGGTTGCCGCTCGATTGCGTGACGATGCCGCGGGCGATTTCCTGCTCGGAGAGCGAAAAGATGGTGTTGGAGGCCCCGCGGATTTTGAAGGAACCCGTCTTCTGGAAATTGTCGCACTTGAAGAAGATCTGAGCGCCGGTAAGCGCATTAAACGAGGCAGAAGTGAGCACTGGCGTGCGGTGGATGTGCGGAGCGATGCGCGCGTGCGCGGCCAGGATAGCCTCCCACGAGGGGGCGGCGTGTTCAACGTGCGGGGCGGAGCTCATAGCAGGATTATGGCATGAGCGTGGCTAGGAGTGCGCAGGCCACATTGGGGGGCTGCGCGGAGTTGGCGCGTCATACGGCCTCGGGGAACGGCAGGCGAAAGCCTGAGAGGTAGTTTAAGTCCTGATAGGAGAAAGGTTTAGTACTTGACCAAGCCTGTCACTTTGCTACGCTGGAGTCCTCCTTCCAGACTAGGCGGCGCCTCCCGGGGCCGCGCATGGGGAAGAGGACCGTCATGAAAGCTACTTCAGAACGCCGCCAGGTAAGCCGCTACAGCATGCGTACGCCCTTGCGCTTTCGCGCCATGGGCGTGGCTGCGGACCGCACCGAACATTTTACGGAAGCGCTGAATGTATCGCGTGGCGGATTTTTCTTCGCGTCATCGGCGCCGCTGCAAATCGGCACCACCATCGAGGCGACCCTGCGCATGCCCGGAGAAGTCACCGGCGTGACCGTCGGCGAAGAGCAGCGCTGCACCGCCCGCGTAGTGCACATGCGCAATGAGCCTTACGGAGATGGCCGCATCGGATTCGGCGCGGCGATCGAGCAATTGCACGCCGCGCACGTACCAGAGCGCTGGACCAGCTGATCAGAAAATAGAAGATTTAGAGACTTCGGTGGTAGGGGCGCAGCACTGCTGCGCCCCATTCACCGGGGCGCCCAACCTCAAGTGCCTTTACCAGGCGCTGCGCGATGATCAGGGTTTCGCTGCGACTGTGAACGTGATTTTGGCGGCGCCGATATTCTCGAAGCGATCGTACGCGCGGACCGCCAGCGTATGTTCGCCGGCAGCGAGCGCCGGAAGCCCAAGGACGTAGCGCGCGGCCGGAGCATCGCTCACATTGCTGTCCGGTGCGACGAGAATCCAGTCTCCACCGTCGATACTGTACTGGGCGCGCTCGATCGAGGTAGCCGCATCGCGCGCCGAGAAATTGGCCGGGAGACCGCCGCTCATTTTGCCCGAAGGCGGACCCACTCGCAGGCCATCGATGACCGGCGGAGTGTTGTCGATTTCGAAGCGTTCGGATTCCCGCTGCGTGCTTAAGGCCTGGTCCGGCGGATTGGAAGGCCCGTCGGTGGCGACAATTTTTAGGTAGTAGGCGCCGTCGGGCATGCTGGTGGTATCCCAGGCGTAGAATTTCTGGTCGAGTTTGTCCTTCAGCAGTTTCCAATCGCGTTCGTTCTCGCCGCGGAAATAAATGGCAAATCTCAGCTCGTCGTCGTTGTCGTCGTGCGCGGACCACAGCACCGATTGATAGCCTTTTTCGCGAAAGCCTTGCGGCGGCGGCTCGAATTTTACGGGAATTCCGGATTGCGAGATGAATACGCCGGGGACGGCTGGAGCCGGCGGCATTTTGAGATTGACGGTCTGCGGCTGGCCGGAAATTACCGTGACCCCTTGCGCGCGCACGCCGGGGTCTTGCAGCGCGATGCCATCGATGACCGGAGCGACGTTGCGCGGCAGATACGCCAGGCTGACCCAGTCAATCCCGTCGCCGGGAGCGCCATCGTGGATGACCGCTTTCCACTGAATGAACCGCGCGGAGGGAGCTTCAATGGCGGCGCCGGATTTGGTGTACGGACCGAACCAACGCGACCATTCCTTGCCGGGATCTTCCGTGTTCCCGGAGCGGACAAAGAATTCGAGGCGTGGGTTATCGTTCTTGGCGGAAAATTTTCCGGAGCTGGCAGCGGAGGGCGGAGGAGACCACCATTCCACGCGGCCCCATTGCGAGAAGAGTTGCGCATCGAAGGAACGCGAAGTAAACGTGCCTTCGGGTTCGTACTCAGGACCTACGGCGAAAACTTTGCCCGGATTGGCGGTACACAGGAAAATTTTGCCCGAAGCGTTGCGCGCGATGCCGGTAATTTGCGCGGAGCCGGATTTCGCAAGTTGCGCGAATACGCCGTGGCCGTCCACCGCGATGAGCGCGCCGTTGTTGCCGGTGCCCGCGAGCAGGCGGCCGTCCGAAGCGAGGCCCAGAGCGTAAACGACGTCTTCCCGGGAGGACCACAGTTCCTCCGGCGCGCCGTCTGGCGCGAGTCGATAGATGCTGCTGGAGAGCAGCGGAGGAAATGGCGCGAAGGGGATTTGCGGCTGCTGTCCGCCGGAGACACTGATGCCGGAGACGCCGCCGGGAGAAATGGTGGTCGTACCCTGCGGGCCGACGATGACCGTGGAAGGTGCCGTGTTCGGACGCTGCTTTTCGCCGATGGCGGAGACATAAATGGCCCCGTCGGGCGCGACGGCGAGGGAAGTAACTTCGCGCTTGGAAGTTTCGTAGAGGACAAAGCCTTCGGCAGCGCCCTTTTTATCGGTGTTATTGGCCCCGCGAGTGACCCGCAGGATGCGCCCGCTGGGTTCGGTGCCGGCAAGCAGGGCGGAATTGGCGCCGAAAGCGAGCGCGCGAATATGCGCTTCATCGCTGGCGTAGAAGAGTTCGCCTTTGCCGTCGGGAGCGACGGCGAAAATTTGGCCTTTGTCGCCGGTGGCGACGTAGAGGGTGCCATCGGCAGCGAAAGCGAGATCCCAGATATATTTCGTTTTGGGATCGAAGAAGACGGATTTTTCGCCGGAAGCGGAGACTTTATAAACTTTGCCATCCGGTGAAGTGGCCACGTAGAGTGCGCCTTGTTTGTCGAACGCGATAGCTTGCGCGGAGAGATCGCTGGAGTCGAAGACGGTGGTCGGCTTGTTATTGCCGTCGAAACGAAAAACTTTGGCGGGCGAGCCACCGGCGGCGAACAGCGTGCCTTTGGGATCGACGCGGAGAGACCACAGATAGGAAGCGTCGGCATCCGCGATGAGCGCGAATTTGGGCGCAAGTTCCAGGCGGCCGTCACTGCGCACCGCGACGCCGTGCGACGTCCCTTTCAAAAAGTCCTCGTAAGTCGATTGTCGCCATCGCCGCGTATGATCCGCCAACGCATTGCCCGGCCAGAAAAGGGCAATCGCCATCACCGCCACAAGCAGGCGTCGCATGACGCGCGCCAGGTTTTGCTCGCCACTCGCCACTCGCCACTCGCCACTTCTTGCGCCGGAACGCCGTTCTCTTGAACCATTCAAAGGATTCACCGTACCTGTAAATTCAACGACACCACTCCAGTCACCGGGCCGCCCAGCGGAATGGAAGACTCGCTGGCCAGCGATTCGCGGAGAACCTGGACGGAGCCCGGAGTGGGCCGGCCGTCGATCACATTGATTTGCGAGAGCGGAATGTTGGGAAGTTCCTTGTCGTCCCAAAGCATTGTGGGCGAAGGAACGAAGAGGCCGACGTACAGCCGGTCGTTGCGGCGTTCGCGATTGAGCAGCGCGATGAGCTGGTCGAGTCCCGTGGCGCCGCCCGCGCCGGGAAAAGCAAACCCGCGCGAAGCGCGATTGAGCAGATCGGCGTCGCAGACCAGGATGCGTAGAGCTGTTCCGCGAGCGATTTGATCTGGAATCTTTACCGAAGTTTCTTCGATGCGTGCAGCTCCGCGATAGGGATGCAGTAGCACACGGACGCGCAGAGTCTCGCCCGGCGCGGCTTCGCCCTTTTCGAGCCACGCGGAATCGATGGAGAAAGAATGACGCCCTTCGGTGCTTTCTACTTTAAGAGAAATGTGTTCGACGACGGCGGGCTCGAACGTATTGGTGAAAAGCCGCGTGAAGACGGACTGCATGGTCAGCGCGATGGGCAGCGCGTCCGGGCTGAGAACATCGCTGGGCGCAAACGTGTTTTCGATTAGCACCGGCGCGTGGCCCTGCAGGCGGATTTCGCCGGAAAGATGCAGCGTAGTGCCTTCACCATAGACGCGATTTTGCGAGAGCCCGCTGAAAGTGGTGATGGCGACAAGAAGAGGAGTGAGTTTGGGGTGATTGACGATCTCAAAATGCAGCTTTTTCTCGCCGACCGGAGAATCCAGTGTGAGATCGAGCGGCACGAGCGCCGGCGCGGCGCCGAGTTTGCCGGAGACCGCCGTGAGGCGATCGTCCGTGATAGTCCCGATAGGCGAACCGACGTTGATGATTTTCGTGGAAGCAAGATCGGAAGAAAGCGTCGCGACCACCCGAGTGCGCGCCATCGGAAGCGCTACTTTGCCCAGACTCAGAAACGGATGGCCGCACAGATACACTTTGTCGCCCTGCACGGCAGTAACGGTGCACGCGGAGCTGATCGAGGCGTCGCCTTGCACCAGCACCATTCCCGCCATGTCGCCCGGCGCGAGATGCGCATCATCAGCGCGCGGAGCTGCGGTCCCGCCTTGCGCGGAAACAAAACCGAAACCTTGCATCTGCGCAGCGAAGGGTTGCAGCGCCGCTGGCTGGATTCCGGAGAAAACCAGCGGCGACTCGATCGGCAGCAGCGAAGAAGCCGACGGAAAAACTCCCTGGCGCGAGGCTAAGTCGTTTGGCAAACCGGCTTGCGCTTGCAGGGCGGCAGTCTGCGATGGCGGATTCAGAATGTCTTCGATGGGAGTGACGCCGCCAATAGGCTCTTTCGTGAAAACGCCGAGCTTGAGAGAAAGCGCCCCAGCGAGCTTGCCGTCCAGATAAACCGGGCTGCCGCTCATGCCCGCGACCACGCCGGTGTGCTCGACCTTCGGTCCTTTCAGCTGAATGAGAATGATGGATTGGTGCGGGCCAAGAAAATTATCGAGCACGCCGAGAACTTCGAGATCGAACTTTTCGACCTGATCTCCCGCGAAAATCGTGTAGGCATAACCCTGCATCCCTGCATGGACTTGCGAGAGCGGCAAGATTTCCGTGGATTGCTGGGCCCGCGAAGGCGGAGCGAACGCAGCCGTAAGCACGAAGAACGCGAGGGTACCGGCGACCAGGCTTGGAACAATGCTGCGCGAGTTGGACTGACTGGGCCGGGCCGGGAGCATGAATCGCCAAGGGTTCCAGGGTTTGTACTTGCAAACCCTGCGCCAACAGATGATACGCGGCAGACGTACTAAGAGGCAATTGGACGCCCGGAGGTTGCCTCAATAGGCGGATTTGCCTAGGCGTACCGGAACTGGTTCGGCGCTGGTGACTCGACTGCGAGTGCCAGCGGCGCCGCGATCAGGGCGGAGACCGCGTACTCGATGTGAAGGACACGCCGCGGCGCCGCGGATTGCGATTTCGAAGAAGCGTGGATGACGAGTGGCCGCATAGCGAGAATGCCTCCGGCGCCGACCGCGCAATCGACTGCGGTAGCGGTGGACGCGATGCGATGGACCGCTTCGTCGGAGAGTACCCCGAGTGTATGAGTGCCAGGAAGAACGCGGAGCGGGCCGTTCGCCAGCGTGGAATCATCGAGGTGCAGGCGAAGGGCCAGCACTTGTTCGAGGGCCCCGGCTGGAGCGCGAGCGTAGTGCACGCCATCCTTTACGGACCAAGGTCCCCAGCCCGGCGTCTCGCGGCGCTCCCGCAGAGGCAGCGCGGTGTCCTGGTGCCAGGCGACGAGCCAATTGGCGGTCGAGGATTTGTCGAAGAGCGTGGCGCGGAACGGAAAAGCATTTGCGCCGAGCACTTCTTGCGCGAGCGAGAGCAGGCGCGCATCGGCGGCAAGAGCCGCGATGGAGGGATGCGAAAGGATGTGCCGTGCTCCGGCGCGGGAGCGACGCGGAGGCGAATTGGTCAGAGCAGCGAGGATCTGAGCGACATCAGTCACGGCCAAAATGTGCGGATCTATCGCGAAGCCATGCGCCGCGATGTCGTCGCGCAAGCTCACGAGGCTTTGCGGCGCCGGATTTGCATGAGCATCGCGGTGCGCAACAGGTGGTTGATGCGCGTCTGGTAGCCGGCGCCTTGCGATTTGAGCCAGGCAATAACATCAGCATCCAGCCGAATCGTCAGCGATTTTTTAATCGGGCGATACAAAGGGCCGCGGACGGCGCGGCTCCAGTCGGTCACCTCTGGAATATCCGAGAGGTCGATTTGATCGTCTGGCAGCTTCGCCAAGAAGTTGAGTTCTTTACGTGCTTTCTTCGAGATTTTTATCATAAGCGTTTCTTTCTGTCGGCGTCGCTTTTCGCGCCGAGATGATTCGCGTGACCATCTCGTTCTCTTCGTCGAGGTACGAATGGACGACGAGCAATACCACGGTCGCTCCGATCATACCCATGGTGTGCCACCTGTCTTCGCCGTCGACCACGCGATCGAATTGCGTCAGCCTATTTGGGTCTGAGAAGACACCCTGCGCCACTTCGAAGCTGACTCTATGTTTCGCGCGGTTGGCGCGGTTCTTGTTCTCGTCCCAGACGATGCGCATGGGCGTAACTACAGAACGGCCAATACAGGATAGTATGGACGGCAGAACGTGTCAACGCGAATGCAATGGTGGCCGGGCCCCGGTCGTTTCCCGGCCCCAGAATTCCGTGGTTAGTCGTGGTGGTGCATGGCGAAGATTTTGTCGAGGGAATCTTCGTAGGGGTAGACGTGGACCATCCAGCCGAAGATGACCGGCTGGAAGCGGCCGCCGGCGGCGTCGCACGCTTCTTGCGTGGTGATGGAGCCGCGCAGGCCGAACTTGCTCCAGTCCGCGCGAGCGCGCTGCTCCCGCGGCGGCATACAAAGATTGGTGTGCAGATGCCACATCGCGATGCTCAGCGGCACGCGCGCGTTGAGTTGCTCTTCGCTGGCGCGGTTGGGCATGGTGTACATGGCGCCGACGAGATCGTAGCCGCTGGAAGTTTTTCGGTAGAGCAGGGAAGTGGGGCGCGCGGGATCGAAGCTGAAGGTTTCCAGGAATCCGTTCATATATTTCGTGAAGTGATATTCCGGCTGCGGAAGATTGGGCAGGAAGATCTCGTAACCGTCGTTCAGCGCGACGTGGTAGTCCTTGTATTTTTCGATTCCGGCGCGGAGTTGCGTGACGATCTCGTTGCCGCGCTGCGTGTCTTCCGGCGTCGCCTCGCGCATAGTGGTCATGAACATGTGCGCGCTCATCCCGTGATCATGGCCCGGAGTCATGTCCGAGACGGCCGCGTGTTCGTTGGCTTTAGCGTCGTCCATGTCCATGCCGCGGATGCCCGCCATTTTGTGATCTTGCGACGGCGGATTCTGCTGCGCGGATTCCTGCGCCGCGGTGACTTCCGCCGATGCCATCGACGCCACTGGAACGACCGGCGCGCGGTGGCCGGGAATTGCGGCGAGCACCACGGTCACCACGAATAGTCCGCCGAAGACCATGGCGGCTTTGGCGGCCAGCTGCACGAACTGACGACGGGCTGACATCTCGTTTCTCCTCTTCTGATGATACGCAGGAGCAAGAGGTTGGATTGCACTCGATTGCCCAGCAATTGCGAAGGACAAAACTGGCCGCCCGGACAGGTGGCGGTCGGCGTCGTGTTAAGATTTTCGCGATGTCCTTGTCTCCTTGTAGTGGCGTAGCATGCTGCGCCACTACAAGGAACAGCGCAATCGAATATCGATGAGCAAAAAAAAAATCAAACCGGCGAAGTCTATCAACGGCGGCATCGAGCTGCCGGGAGACAAATCCATCTCGCATCGCTACGCCATGCTCGCGGGAATCGCCGCAGGCGCCAGCGAACTGCGCCATTTTTCGGCGGCGGCGGATTGCCACAGCACGCTGGCATGCATGAAAGCGCTCGGCGCCGACGTAAAAGTCGACAAAGATCTCGTCAAGGTTACCGGGCACGGCCTGCGCGAAAGCAAACGCGCTCTCGACGCCGGCAATTCCGGCACCACCATGCGCCTGCTCGCGGGAATTCTCGCCGGGCAGAGCTTCGCATCGAAGCTGACCGGCGACGCTTCGCTGCAAAAGCGCCCCATGAAACGCGTCGTCGGACCGCTGCGGCAAATGGGCGCGCAGATTCAAGCGCGCGAAGATAATTTCGCGCCGCTCGAAATCCGCGGCGGCCGCCTCACAGCCATCGACTACGTCATGCCGATGGCCAGCGCGCAAGTGAAGTCCGCGGTGCTACTCGCTGGACTGTTTGCCGATGGCGTGACCAGCGTCACCGAGCCCGCTCGTACCCGCGACCACACCGAACTCGCGCTCGAAGAATTCGGCGCCAAAATCGAGCGCCACGGCCGGACCACGAAGATTCACGGCTTCGGCGCCACCGGCGGGCAAAATGTAGGGCCAGGCTTTAGCCTGGCCAGTCCGTCCTTGCAAGCCCGCTCGCTCGACGTTCCCGGCGATCTCTCTTCCGCCGTGTTCTTCATCGCCGCGGCTTCGCTCTTTCCCGAATCCACGCTGCTGATTCATAACGTTGGGCTGAACCCGACGCGCACCGCCATCCTGGACGTGTTGCTGTCCATGGGCGCGGCCATCAGCACGCCGCAGTTGCGCAGCGCGCACGGCGAAATCGTCGGCGACCTGGCGGTGACGGGCACTTCGCTGAAGGGCGGCGTGATCGAAGGCAGCACCATCCCGCTGGTCATCGACGAATTGCCCATGCTGGCCGCGCTCGGTCCGTACACCGAGCAGGGCATCGAGATTCGCGATGCCCAAGAACTGCGCGTAAAAGAGAGCGACCGCATCGCCGCGCTCGCCGAAAATCTCCGCCGCATGGGCGCGCAAGTCGAAGAGCGCCCCGACGGCCTAAAAGTTGCGGGCCGCAGCGCCGGCAAACTCCACGCCGCCGAAATCGACCCCCGCGGCGATCACCGCATCGCCATGGCCTTTGCCGTAGCCGCCCTCGGCGCCGAAGGCGTAACGGTAATCCGCGACGCGGACTGCGCGGCTGTGTCGTTTCCGACGTTTTACACGGAGCTGGAGCGTTTGGCTGGGCGGTAGGGCGTGTTTGGTGATCCGTGGTCCGTGGTCCGTGCGGAGAGACTTCCTCTCTTTGACCTCGGTCCGGCGTCGATCTCCCCAACTAGCGCAATTCCGTCGTCGTCGGAGCACAGGCAGGAGTGCCTGTGCCACTGGGAGTGGGCCGCCGCGGCGTGCGAATTTGGACGGGCTGGTCATGTTTGGGGGCGCTCGGTGGTCGAGGTGTGCCAGGTCGGGTGGGAGGGGGGCGCGTGTGGCGGATCGTCGT
>Ga0209736_1000209_pt1 | contig 18624 bp, 15 predicted proteins | sample BlaSpr_A8_Ref_M3_FD_187992 | JGI IMG/M metagenome (GOLD analysis project Ga0209736, IMG submission 187992) | Forest soil microbial communities from Thunder Bay, Ontario, Canada - Black Spruce, Ontario site 2_A8_Ref_M3 (SPAdes) (version 2) | ecosystem: Environmental > Terrestrial > Soil > Boreal...
AAAACCCCGCCGAGCCGCAGAACCCAGCCGAATGGATCGAAGCCTTCCTTCCGCTTGATCTCGAGAGCCAAAAATACGCCATCGATTTGCCTGCCCAAGGCTGGGGCAAAGGCTTGTGCTTCGCTACGGATGGCGAAGGCAATTTCTATTGGACCCCCGCCAACGACACCCGCCTTTCAGACGCGCCTGTCTTCTTCGCCCACACTGATCCCGTAGCCAACGAGCAAGTCGCTTCGACCCTGGACGAATTCCTCTCCTGGCCCCGCATCCTCCACGCGCCAGAGGCGCAGCAGGTGGAAACCCCCGCATGAAAGCCATCCTTTTCGGCGCAACCGGCATGGTCGGTCAAGGCGTATTGATCCTACCCCAAACCAATCCTCGAGACCCGCGACATCCATCAAGCCGCCCGTGCGTCGTAGGGGCACAGCACGCTGTGCCCGTTCCGGCAGCTGGTTAACGTTAGCCATCTCCTTCTTCGTATTCGCTCGAAGCCGAGCCCGCGCTAACCACCTGAGCATTCGGAATCGAAAGTACCATTGGGGCCCGCGCTCCCACATCTTAGCCTAAGAGCAGGACCTAAGTTTCCTGGGGAGAGCACCGTGCGAAAACTGCCCATTCCGTTGGCAGCATCGGCTCTATGCGGGCTTGCGTTGAGCAGCCTCGCTCTGGCCCAGGATCCCACCCAAAACGCCCCGCAACCCGCTCCCAAGAGCGCCACGCAAGACTCCGCGGCCCAACAACAATCCACCGCCGACTCCGCCGACCAGCCCATGTCCCTCGCAGATATGGCCCGAGCAGCTCGCGCCAAAAAACAAACGGACGCCAAGCCCGCAACCAAAACCTCCAAACTCCTCGACGACGACAACATGCCGCGCGGCGTCTACGCCGCTGACGCCGCCCCGGCCAAGACAGCCGCTCCTGGCTCTCAGTCTCCAAGTTCCCCGGCCTCGGGCGCTTCTTTCCCCGAGTTTCGCGGCAAGATCATTCTCCTGGACTTCTGGGCCTCCTGGTGCGGCCCCTGCCGTAACGCCTTACCTAACCTCAAGCGTCTGCAAGCCGTCTACGGCAGCCCCGATTTCGTCGTCATAAGCATCAGCGAGGACGATGACGAGTCCGCCTGGCGCGCCTTCGTCTCCGGCCACAATATGACTTGGCCACAGCGTCTCGACTCCGACGGCAGCATCCAAAGCCAGTTCGGAGTGAATGCTCTGCCGACCTACGTCTTGATCGGCAGGGATGGAACGGTCTTACAGAAGTTCGTCGGCGAAGCTCCTGCCGAATCCATCGTCGAGCGCATCGGCCCCGACCTGAAGGCGAGCCTCGCCGCCAAGCCCTGAGTCTTTTTCTAGCGCGCAAATTCTTTACTTGAGGTTTTCTCGGAAGGTCAAAAAAATTCAGCGACTTATCGAAGGATAAGCGTCACAACCGCAGGAAGCACGGTCAGGACAATCAATGCAATATGTTGGCTATAGCGCCTTGGGCCAACAGGTCCGAAACTGACGCAATCTCCGCCGCAAGCGGGCGATCCTGCGTAACCTTTGCCGACCTTGCACGCACCGCTTCATACGCCTTTGTTGCCAGCGTACCCGACTTCAAAGGCGCAAGCAGGTCGATTCCCTGGCAGGCGCAAAGCAGTTCAATCGCAATCGTATGCCGCAGATTCTCAAGCATCCGGCCGAGCCGCCGCGCCCCGCTCATGCCCATGGAGACGTAGTCTTCCTGATTGCCCGACGTCGAGATTGAGTCTACCGAATGGGGCACAGCCAATGCTTTGTTCTCGCTGGTCAGCGCGGCCGCCGTCACTTGCGCAATCATGAAGCCGGAATTCAGCCCCGGCTCTGGCGTCAGGAACGCCGGCAGCATGCTCGTTAAGGGATTCGTCATTTGCTCGATGCGCCGCTCGGAAATGCCGCCGAGCGTGGCCAGTGCCACCGCGACTTGGTCCGCAGCCATGGCCAGCGGCTGCCCATGAAAATTTCCGCCGCTGATAATGTCGCCGCCGCCGTCTTCCTTTACAAAGACAAGCGGATTATCTGTCGCGCTGTTGAGTTCCACCGCAGCCATCTCGCGCGCTTGCGCCAGCGAATCGCGCACCGCTCCGTGCACTTGCGGCGTGCAACGCACGCTGTACGCATCCTGCACGCGCGGATCCTTTTCCGCCGAGCGATGGGACTCGCGAATTTGGCTGCCTTCATTCAGGTGCGCAAGGTTTCTCGCCGTCGTCGCGGCGCCGGTGTATGCCCTCGCGTGCATGATGCGCGCGTCAAACGCTCCGGGACTCCCGCGAAGCGCATCAAGCGAAAGCGCAGCGGCAACATCGGCGGCGTCGATGAGAATGTCGGCTTCGCGCAGCGCGAGACTCAGCAGGGCAAGCATTCCTTGCGTGCCATTCAGAAGCGAAAGCCCTTCCTTCGCTTCCAGCGCGACGGGTTTGATTCCTGCGCGCCGCATCGCTTCGCCGCCCTCAAGAGTTTCACCTTTAAAAACCGCGCGGCCTTCGCCGATAACGACGTGCGCCAAGTGCGCCAGTGGCGCGAGATCGCCGGAAGCGCCGACCGATCCTTGCGAAGGAATCACCGGATGTACTTTTGCATTCAGCATCGCGCAGAGCGTTTCGACTACCAGCGGCCGCACGCCGCTAAATCCTTTCGCAAGGGCATTCGCTCGTAGCAGCATCATTGCTCGCGTTTCCGTTTCGCCGAGCGGAGCGCCAACGCCGCAACAATGCGAGCGCACCAGATTCACTTGCAATGTCCGTACTTGCTCGGCCGAAATGCGTGCCGACGCGAGCTTTCCAAATCCTGTGTTGATACCGTATGCCGTTGCTCCCGATGCAACCAACTGATCAACCACGGCGCGCGAGCCGTTCATCCGCGCGACCGCTGACGGAGCGAGGCTGACGGTGTCGCCATGCAACGCCACGCGATAAAGCTGCTCAAACGTCAGCTCGTTGCCGTTTAATACAATGTTTTGCGGAGTGTTCGGGGCCATGCTCATGGCTCGCTCCGATCGGGTTGCGGCGCGACGACGGATTTGAAAACGCTGTAATATTTTGCCGGCAGCAATTTCGGCCGGCCGTTGCTTCCGCAAATGATGTGCGTCGTTTCGCCGGTTGCCAGCAATTTGCCATCGGCGTCTCGAATGACTTCGTAAGAGAACTTTACGATGCGATTTCGTGATTCCGCGACGCGGGTGCGCACGCGCAGCACTTCGTCATATTTCGCGGACAGAAGATACCGGCAGTGCGCATCCGCCACGACAATGTGGCAATCGTCTTCTTTTTCCATGCGGGTGTACTCGATGCCCAGCGCGCGAATCAGTTCGACGCGGCCCACCTCGAACCAGACTAAATAGTTGGCATGGTAGACCACGCCCATCTGGTCGGTTTCGGCGTAGCGCACCCGTACGGTCGCGTCGTGGTATTCAATCATTCTCATGTCCTGTGAATCGAGGCGCTCGCCGGCGTGGATTATTCCACGTCTGTGCTCCAAACGGGTTTGCGTTTCTCCAGAAACGAGGCGAGGCCTTCCTTGAAATCCGCGGTGCAGCGAATGCGCGCATTCTCCAGAATCGCGCGCTCCAGATCGGCATCAACGCTCGCCGCCGCTGCCGAGGTGAGCAGCCGTTTCGCGCGCGTCAAGCTTACGGGACTTGCGGCAATCAGCACGTCGGCCAATTCGCGCGCGCGTTGCATCAATCGCTCGCGGGGCACGATTTCGGTGATGAGGCCCAAGCTCAGGGCTTCTGCCGCTTCCACGAGGCGGCCGGTCAGGAGCAGGTTGCGCGCCTGCTTGTCGCCGATTTGCCGCGTCAGAAAAACGGAAACAATCGCCGGCAAGAATCCGATCTTCACTTCGGTGTAGCCAAATTTTGCTTCCGGGGCCGCCAGCGTGAAGTCGCACAGCGTCGCAATGCCGCAGCCGCCTGCGAGCGCAGCGCCATTCACCGCAGCGATCAACGGCCTCGAGAAACTCCAGATGCGGCGGAACATCTTGCCCATGCGGCGCGAATCGTCCATGTTTTCCGCGGAAGACTGGCTGGCGATGTCAGACAACATTTCCAAGTCCATCCCGGCGCAAAAAGATTTGCCCGCGCCGGTGATAATCGCCACCCTCGCGTGGCTGGTCTCAATATCGTCCAGCGCGGATTGCATCTCGGAGACCATCTTGGAATTGATGGCATTGCGCTTGTCGGGCCGGTTGAGCGTCAGCGTCGCCAGTTGGCCGGTGAATTCCAGTGTCAATGTTTCAAACATATTTGCGCGTCTCCCAACTGCTGAAAGGGCCGGAGAAATCTCTCGAACTCACTCTCGCTCACGGCTGCCACCGCGCATTGCTTATCGCCCAAATGGAAAATGCACGCTCGGCACATGCCGCCCCGACAGTGGGCGCTCAACCTATGGAACGATTCTAATTCACTAGGGGCGCATGTGCATACCTCGCGCGAATCTCGTTGGTCATGGCCAGCAGGGTTCCGAGCCGCGAGGAATCAATTCCCGGGTCGGCTCCGGCTTTTGCCAGCGCAGCCAGAACGTCTTCCGTGGCAATGTTGCCCACGAGATTGTCCCCGGCAAACGGGCACCCGCCCAGGCCGGTTAGCGCGCTATCAAATCGACGGCAGCCCGCTTCGTAGGCCGCGAGAATCTTTGCTTCTGCATCCTCTGGTCGGCTGTGCAGATGCACGCCAAGTTCGATTCCTGCAACGTGGTCTTTCACGTCGCGATAGAGAGTACCCACAAGTTCCGGCGAAGCGGTGCCGACGGTATCCGCAAGCGAAACCGTGCGCACACGAATGCCTTTTAGCCAGTCCAGCGCGTCCGCGACGATTTCCGGTCCCCAGGGCTCATCATACGGATTCCCGAAGGCCATCGAAATGTAAATGACGAGATCTTTCTTTACGGCCAGAGTTTCTTTTCGTAGTTTTTCGACGAGCAAGCGTGATTCGTTCTTCGTCATGTTGGCGTTGGCACGACGAAAATACGCTGAAATCGAATAGGGATATCCAACTGTTGTAACGCTGGGCGTCGCTAGCGCGCGCTCCAAACCTTTTTCATTCACGATGATTCCAATAATCTCCGGCGTCTCACTTTCATTGGGAAGGGAAGCGACGAGTTTCGCCATTACATCTTCGCTGTCGGCCATTTGCTTCACGTGCTTGGGCGAAACAAAGCTCACCGCGTCAATATGCTTGAACCCAGCGAGGATGAGTTGCTTCAAATACTCCGCCTTGTATTCGGTAGGAATGAAGTCTGGCAATCCCTGCCAGGCATCCCGCGGGCACTCGATCAGCTTCACGATTTCCATGGGGAACCAAGCGATGATTGCTGATAGTCGAAAGTCGAAAGTTGAAAGTCGAAGGAAGAAAAAAACAGGATCATTTTGCCTCTACTTTTTTCCGGAGCCCGTGGAGCATGCCAGTTCCGCAACATCGCTAAAGCACACGTTAACGGCTGCGGGAGTAACATATTCTAAATCCCGGCTTACAAGCAGAAGATACTCTGTCTCCGCTAGGGATGCCTCGGCCACTTTCAAAAAACGGGCGTAATCTTGATTGCTGACTCTCTTTGAACCCTCAGCTATGTTCGTCGGAACGGAAAGAACGGCACGGCGTAATTGCGACGTCAGTCCGTAGCGCTCCACCAGAGGGAAGCCGGTCGTGAGTTTGCAGACCTTGAGTACGAGGGCGTGGCCGCGCTGCCAGACTTTAAGCTCCGTAAACCGTTGCATTTTTCTCGTCCTTCGACTTTTAACTTTAGATTTTCAACTCGCTCAAGTTTGCAGGACGCCAGTCTTGAACTCGCGAATCTCCGGATTCAGCGCGGCGGCTTCTAGCGCACTGATCAGCGCGTCGCGTGTGTGGGCGGGATCGATGATGGCGTCGACCCAAAGGCGCGCGGCGGCGTAGCGCGGATCGGTTTGATGCTCGTAGGTCGCTTTGACGCTTTCGAGCATTTCTTTGCGGGCTTTTTCGTCGACGTTTTTGCCTTCGCGTTCGAGTTGCTTGAGCTTGATCTCGGCGAGCGTGTTGGCGGCTGCGTCGCCGCTCATGACCGCGAACTTTGCCGTGGGCCATGCGAACATGAAGCGGGGATCGTAGGCTTTGCCACACATGGCGTAGTTTCCGGCGCCGAAGCTGCCGCCGCAAATTACGGTGATTTTTGGGACCACGCTGTTGGCGACGGCGTTCACCATTTTTGCGCCGGCGCGAATGATGCCGCTCCACTCGGCGTCTTTCCCGACCATAAAGCCATTCACGTCATGCAAGAAAATGAGCGGAATGCGGTTCTGGTTGCAGTCGAGAATAAACCGCGCCGCCTTCTCGGCTGACTCCGTGTAAATCACGCCGCCAAACTCGATGCGCTTCTGGTCCGAGCCGCGCGCCAGAGTTTGCACGTGTTTTTTCTGATTGGCGACGATGCCGACGGCCCAGCCGCCGATGCGTGCGTAACCGCAAAGGACAGTCTCACCGTATTCGGAGCGATATTCTTCAAATTCGCTGGCGTCCACGATGCGCGCGATAATTTCGCGCATGTCGTATTGTTTGGCGGGATCGCTGGAGAAAATTCCGTAGATTTCATCGCCCGGAAAGAGCGGCTCTCGTGCGGCGACATGGCTGAACGGCGAAGGATTGGCCGCGCCCATCTTATCGACCAGTGCGCGAATTCGCGCAATGCACGCATCATCGTCGGGTTCGCGAAAATCCACTGTGCCGCTGATTTGAGAGTGCATTTTTGCGCCGCCCAAATCTTCCGCAGAGGTGACCTGTCCAATCGCCGCCTGCACCAGCGCAGGTCCCGCCAAAAATAATCCCGAGCCTTCCGTCATTAGAATGTGGTCGCACATCAGCGGGAGATACGCACCGCCGGCCACGCACATTCCCATGATTGCAGCGAGTTGAGGAATGCCCATCGCGCTCATCACCGCGTTGTTGCGGAAAACGCGGCCGAAGTCATCCGTATCGGGGAAGACATCTTCCTGCAGCGGCAAAAAAACGCCTGCGGAATCGACGAGATAAATTGTCGGGATGTGATTTTCGATGGCGATATTCTGCGCGCGAATGACTTTCTTCGCCGTCATCGGGAAAAACGCGCCGGCTTTCACGGTCGCGTCGTTCGCGATCAGCATCATCGTTCGCCCGCAAACTCTTGCAAGCCCGGTAATGGTTCCCGCCGAAGGCGCACCACCCCATTCCTGGTACATTTCGTACGCGGCGAAAATTCCCAGCTCGGAGAAGTGCGAGCCAGGGTCGATCAGCTTCGCGATGCGCTCCCGCGCCGTGAGCCGGCCTTTCTTATGCTGCGATTCGATGGCTTTCGCACCGCCGCCCTGGCGAATCTGTTCTTCTTCGTTCTTGATTTTCGTGAGGAGATCGATGATGCGGCGATGGTTTTTTTCGAAGTCGGGCGACTTCGCCTTGACGCTGGTTTTCAAAACGGACACAGCCACTCGCAGACCTCGCGCAGGGATTCACACCGGCGCGCTGAAGCTCCGTCGCACGCCAACGGAACCAGTATACGGTCCGCCGCAAAATTCCGCGAGTGCGCCGCTCGACGCTTGTGTATTGACGATTCCGGCTTGAGCATCTAGAATTCAAAATTACGGTGCCGCAACGCACTGAATCTTTTTGTCGGAGGCGCCTGTGAAAACCTCTATCGAAGTCATCTGGGGTGGGTGTGTCTCCGGCGAGCTCACGAATTAGTCGAACGATTTGGCCGGAAGACCTTCCCGCTTCTCCTTTTTTACGCACAGTTGAATCACTGCGTTTGCTTAACGGTCGAGAGCTTCAGTCGGTGAGATCCGTTCAAGCGAACGCAAAGCCGCGTTGGCTCCCTGGAGTAATTCTGCGAGAACGCGCATCGCTGCTTGCGGGCGGCAGGAGGATTTGTAAGTGTCTATCCAGGATTTAGGCTGGGACGCGTATTTCGAGGCGCTTCGGTCGGAATGCGTGGGTGAAAGCTGCGTTCCGGGACGAGTTATTTCGCAGCACCGCGGGTTGTGGCGCGTGGCGGGAGACTTTGAAGAGTGCTGGGCCGAGCCTTCCGGAAAATTTCGGAAAGAGTCTGAGGCAGGCGGAGATTGGCCGGCTGTCGGCGACTGGGTGTCGGCAGAAATTCTCTCTGGGCAGCCGAACGCGACGATTCAACAGATTTTGCCGAGGCGCAGCCGGTTTGTGCGGAAAGTGGTGGGCAAACAGATCGCGGAGCAAGTGATCGTCGCGAATATTGATGTGGCGCTTGTGGTGGCGGCGCTGGACGGCGATTTCAACGTGCGCCGCATCGAACGGTATTTGGCGCAATGCTGGGAATCGGGAGCGCGGCCGGCGATTGTTTTGAACAAGGCCGACGCGTGCGGGGAACCGGAGAAACTCGTGGCGGAGATCGAGGGCATCGCGATGGGCGTGCCGATCTTTCTCGTCAGCGCAAAAACTGGAGAGGGATTGGAAGCGTTAGAGGCCAGCTTCAAGAAAGGGCAAACGATTGTTCTGCTTGGATCTTCGGGAGTGGGAAAGTCGACCTTGGTGAATCGCTTGTTGCAAGAGGAGCGGCAACCGACGCATGCGGTACGGGCGAGCGACAGTCGCGGGCGGCACACGACCACGTCGCGAGAGTTGTTTGTGATGCCGAGCGGCGCACTGATCATCGATACGCCCGGCTTGCGAGAACTTCAGTTGTGGAACGCGGTGGATGGAGTCGCACAAACATTCACGGACGTCGATGAACTTGCCGCGCAATGCCGTTTCACCGATTGCCAGCACCAGAACGAGCCGGGCTGCGCGGTCCAAGGCGCTCTGGCTGAGGGTGTGCTTGCCGCGGATCGATTGGAGAGCTGGCGCAAACTGCAGCGCGAGCAGGAGTTCCTCCTGCGGAAAATGGATCCTGCGGTTGGCGCTACACAGAAGAAACGTACTAAGATATTAATGCGTCAAGTGAAAGAGAAATACCAGAACCGGGACAAAGGGAAAAACTAGAAACCAAACATGCGAGAGTTACTTTTGAATTTGGAGCTGGCTCGACGTGTAGAACTTGCGGAAGCGCAGGCGGCCGTCGAATGCGCGGAGGCGCTGGGGCGATTCCGGCCGGCAAGCGGGGCGGCGGTTCGGCGTGTTGCCGGCGGATTCGCGGTGTATTGCGGCAAGAGTTCGCCGATCACGCAGGCGGTGGGAATGGGTCTCGATGGGCCAGTGAGCGCGGAAGAGTTCGACCGGCTGGAGGAGTTCTACCGGAGCCGCGGCGAAACCGTGCGCGTGGAGACGTGTCCGCTGGCAGATCCTTCTTTTATCGAGCACTTCGCGCAGCGGGGATATCGCGTCACGGAATTTTCGAATGTTATGGCGCGGCAGGTGAGTCCGGACGAAACTTGTCCGGAGCCGCCCGAAGGCGTCACGATTGAAAAAATCGGGAAGGACCAGATCGATCTGTGGACGCTGACTGTTTCCCAGGGATTCGCGGAAAAGTTTCCGGTGTCGCAGGAGCTACTTGAAGTCATGAAACTGTTTGCCTTTGGGCCGAAGACGGAATGCTATCTGGCGCGCGTGGATGGAAAAATTGCGGGGGGCGGGACACTGGCGCTGCACGACGGGGTGGCGGGATTGTTTGGAGCCAGCACATTGCCAGTGGCGCGGCGGCGTGGGGTGCAAACCTCACTGCTACAAAGACGGCTCGCGCGCGCGTCGCAGGCGGGTAGCAATTTGGCTGTGAGCATCGCGCAGCCGGGCAGTATTTCTCAGCGCAACATTGTGCATCAGGGATTTAAGGTTCTATATACGCGCGTCAAATTCGAAAAAAAAGTAGAGTGATGCAGGGGCTTGCAGAGTCAGCGCGCCAGGCGCTTGTGGATGAAGGCGACGATGTCTTGCGTGGAAGTGCCAGGCAGAAAAATTTCGGCGATGCCGGATTGTTTCATGGCGGGAATGTCCGCTTCGGGAATGATGCCGCCGACGAGGACGGTGACGTCGCTCATGCCTTTTTCGCGCAGCAGGTTCATGAGTTGCGGGCAAATGGTATTGTGCGCGCCGGAAAGGATCGAGAGGCCGATGACGTCGACGTCTTCTTGCACGGCGGCGGTGGCGATCATCTCGGGGGTCTGGCGAAGGCCGGTGTAGATGACTTCCATGCCGGCGTCACGTAAGGCGCGGGCGATGATCTTCGCCCCGCGGTCGTGACCATCCAATCCGGGTTTGGCAATCAGCACTCGAATTTTCTTTGTTGTCATAGACCGATTCTAGTTTGCCTCGGGATTCGAAAAGCACCGGATCGTCAGTTTGCCAGACTGTAGTGGCAGCTCGGTTCGGTGAGCTTGAGATTGCTGCGCCACTTCAGGCCGACATTCTCAATAAACTCAAAACGCTGGTCGTTTTCTTGTCCAACGATTTCGAGCAAATATTTTCCGGGCAGCTCTCGAATTATGAACCGGCCTTGAATATCGGTATTTTTCTTGTGCACGCCGGACTTCCGGATCTCATCCATAATGCCTTCGAGAGCAAAGCAATGCTTCGTATCCGACAGGTTGTTGTATCCGGCCAAATCCGAACGGGTTCGCTCGTCCGCTGCTGGAATCTGAAACACGCGTGCATTTGCGGCCTTTTCTTCATCGTTTGTTTGCTGGATCTTAGCGAGTGCGCCCGCGAGGCGCTGCTGCTGGTCTTCTTCTAATGAATAGACCGTAACGCTGGCGCCAGGAAGTGCCACGATTTCTTGACTGGTGAGGGGAACGTCCACTTCGCCGCTGATTCTCGAAGTCGCCAACCAAAGGATGGGAACTGCCGCAACGAGGACGAAAAGCAGGATCAAGCCGCCATATTTCTTTAGGAAGATCGCCGTCCGCGAGGTGGAAACGGGCGGAACTTCATTCGGGGCTGGATTCGGACGTGAATTCAGAGGAGCCATCTAACGGCCTTTCGCTTCGTCAAGTGATCGCTACTTCTTCGTAAGTGCCGAAGACTTCGCGGAGGGCGTCGCAGATTTCGCCTACGGTGGCGTAGGCTTTTACGGCGTCGAAGAGGTAGGGCATTAGGTTGTCTTGGCCTTGGGCGGCTTTGCGTAGGGCGTTTAGGCGGCGGTCGACTTCGGACTTGGAGCGGTCGGCGCGGAGTTTTGAGAGGCGTTCAGCTTGGCGGTGGGCGACGGTCTCGTCGATTTGCAGGATGTCAAGCGGCTTTTCTGCGGCGACGTAATCATTTACGCCGACTATGATTTTTTCTTTTTTGTCCACGGCTACCTGGTAGCGGTAAGAGGCTTCGGCAATTTCGCGTTGCGGGTAGCTGCGCTCGATGGCCGGGACCATGCCGCCCATCGCGTCGATTTTCTCGATGTAGTCCCATGCGCCGCGCTCGACTTCGTTTGTCAATGTTTCCACGAAATACGAGCCGCCGAGGGGATCGACCGTGTTGGTGACGCCGGTTTCGTTCGCGATGATTTGTTGCGTGCGGAGCGCGATGGTGGCAGCGAACTCTGTCGGCAGCGCCCAGGCTTCGTCGAGAGAATTGGTGTGCAGCGACTGCGTTCCACCTAGAACGGCCGCTAACGCCTGGATCGCGGTACGCACCACGTTGTTGTACGGCTGCTGCGCTGTCAGGGAGCAGCCGGCCGTCTGCGTGTGGAAGCGCAGCGCCCATGTGCGCGGGTTCTTCGACTTGTAGCGCTCTACCATGGCTTTGTGCCAGATGCGGCGCGCGGCGCGGTATTTGGCGATTTCCTCGAAGAAATCGTTGTGCGCGTTGAAGAAAAAGGAAAGTTGCGGGACGAATTCATCGACGTCCAGCCCGCGGCGCATTCCATATTCGACATATTCCATGCCGTCGCGAAGCGTGAAGGCTAATTCCTGGATGGCGGTCGAGCCGGCTTCGCGGATGTGGTAGCCGCTGATCGAAATGGGATTGAACTTCGGCGTGTTTTTGACGGCAAATTCAAACGTGTCGATCACTAGCCGCATCGACGGTTCGGGAGGATAGATGTATTCCTTTTGCGCGATGTATTCCTTCAGGATGTCGTTCTGAAGAGTGCCTGAAAGTTTCTTCCAATCCGCGCCTTGTTTTTCCGCGACGGCGAGGTACATCGCCCAGATGACTGCCGCGGGCGAATTGATGGTCATCGAAGTCGTGACGTTGGCGAGCGGGATTTTGTCGAAGAGCACCTCCATGTCGGCGAGGGAACTGATGGCGACGCCGCATTTGCCGACTTCGCCTTCGGAAAGTGGATGGTCGGAGTCGTAGCCCATCAAGGTCGGGAGATCGAAAGCTGTGGAGAGGCCCGTCTGGCCTTGTGCCAGAAGATAGCGGAAGCGCTGATTGGTGTCTTCCGCCGTGCCGAAGCCGGCAAATTGCCGCATCGTCCAAAGACGCCCGCGGTGCATGGTGGAATGAATGCCGCGCGTGTAGGGAGGCTCGCCGGGAAAGCCCAAATCGCGGTTGGGATCCCAGCCGGGGAGATCGGCGGGAGTGTAGAGACGCCGGATGGGATATCCCGAAATGGTGGTGAATTCCGTTTGGCGCTCGGGACTTTTTTCGAGGGTAGGGCGGAGGGTGTTCTCTTCCCAAGCGCGTTCTTTCGCTGAAGGCTCGCGCGCGGCGGCCGGATCGTCGCCGGTTGTGATGGTCGTTCCCTTGGCCTTGTCGATCATGTTCAGGCGCTCCCAACTCGCGGCCGTTCGGACGAAATGTCCAAAGGACCGCAGAAATCCATGCTAAGCGAAAGCGAAAAACGGGGCAAGGGTGGGAGCGGCCGGCGTGAGCAAAAAAAGACCGAAGCCGGGAAGAGAGTATGACCCCCTCCGGCCTCGGTCCAGAAATTGCTTCAAAGATTACTGTCGTCCTCCGTCCGGGAGAGTCTTGAAAAGGTCTTCCGCCCCGACAACCTTTCCGTGGAGCGTCCCGGGGATCAGGGTGTCGCGTTCGACTTCGCCCGACTTGCCCTCAGCAATCGTGACGTGATTCACCTCGAGAGTGCGACCCACTGCACGCTCGTAGTTCGCTTTGGCTTCCTCAAGATTAGCCAAAGCGCGAATCTCCTGACCCTGAGCGTTGATGAGGTCGCGCTGTGTCTGAATGACAATGAACACGGTCGAAGCGCCGAGCTGATATTTCTTCTGTTCGGCGTCAAACGTCTGTTGCTGCAATTCGCGGGCTTTGATCGCTGAGGCCACCTGAGCGCGGTATTGTGTGAGTGCGATGTAGGTGTTGCGGACATCAAGAACCGCGGCGTTTCGGAGTTGCTGCGCAGACGTTTCCATTTGGCGCTGCGTCAGGAGTGCGCGAACGTGCTCGGCCTGAGCTGCGCGGTTGCGGAGAGGAAGCGTCAAGGTCAGCTGGCCGACATATTCGGGGAAACGATTGTGAAAGATCTGGTTTTGCGCCGTGCCGAAACCATGCTTAAGAGTGCCTGTGCTGGGGGTGATGGTTGCCGACTCGAAGATCGGAGTGGGCACGCCGCCGACATTCACGCTGATGGGGTTGCCGTTGGCGTCCACGATGGGCACGCCGGTGCTGATGGTGGCAGGCGTGCCGGGGATGGGACTATTCCCTGCCAGCCCGCTGGAAAGATAGAACGCGTTCGCGGTGAGGGAGGGTAGCAGGGCGTTCTTGGTAGCCCGAACGTCAATTTCGGCGTTCTTCAGGTTGTAGACCTCTTCCTGGAGCTCGGGACGTTTGGCGAGAGCCTCTTTAATGGCATCTTCAAACGATGCCGCTTCAATGGGCCCTGGCTGTTTCGGCAGATCCGTGGGAATGATTTCCACGTTGATTATGTTCGGCGCCAGCGGGTCTTTGGAAATGGCGTTTTTCAGGATTTGTTCGTCCTGGAGCTGGACCGTTTGGGCGAAAATAAGATTCTGAGTGTTTGTGGCCAAGTCGGATTCCGAGCGAGTCACTTCGAGCGGGGCTAAGCTGCCGATTTCGAGTTGTTTTTTGTTGTCTTCATAGAGCTTCTGGGAAACGGCGACCGCCTGTTGATTCACTTTGACGTTTTCCCGGGCAAAGACCAGCTCCCAGTAATCTGTGATGGTATTCGTAATCGTGGTGATGGCTTGTTGTGCGAATGCCCAGTCTGCGATTTTACGATTGTTGTTGGCAATGCGAATGTTGCGAGTCCACATTTGCATGCCGAAGCCGTTCAAGAGAGGCTGAGAAATAGAAACCGAAAGCGTGGAGCTCACGTCAGGATTGAAGAAGTTTGCAATGTTGGAACTACTGCGAGTGTTGTTCCAATTCACTTGGAGGTTAGTTCCGGTCTGAAATGTCTGCGAATACGAGTTATTAAATTGAGAGGAGTGCGAAACGATGGAGGCAGCGCCGCTGTTGGTGCCTGCGCCCGAAATGAACGGGTTGTTGATTGGCGTGGTGATATCGGCAATCGTAGCGCTGCTCTGGATGAGGGGATCGAAGTTCTGAACGAAGAAGACGTACGGGTTAATGAGGGCGGAGGAAGCGACAATCTGCGTCCCAGGCGTACCGAAGCCGGCGTTGCCGGCTTGGGCGTTGAGGAGGCCTGCATCGGAGATCCAGGGATAGTAGCGCTGGACGGCAATGTCCAGGCTGTTTTCGAGCGCGAGCTCGACCGCGTCCTGGAGGCTGAGTTGGAGCTTGTTGTCATGAATGAGTTGATCGATACGAGGCGAGTTGGTGAGAACGGGCGGATCGACGTGGTGTGACTCGTAGGGCTTGAAAATGTTTGGGAAGGCCCGTGCGCCGCGGGTGTAATTGTGGCTTGCGACGCCCAGAGAAGACACTGGTGCGATGGTCGAACCGTCGGGTGCCACGGTGGGCGCCGGCGAAGGGTTGGACGGCGGGTTTTGAGCAGGGCTCTGCGCGAAAGCCGGCGAAAGAGGCCCTCCGGCCAGAAGGCCTGCCAAAACGATGGCAAACAGAGACCGGGCCCATTGCGAAGCTGTCCTCCGGGTCTCCGCCCCTAAAATGGACCGCTTCAAGGTCCCCCTCAGTGTCTTCATAGTGATCTTTACCCTCGAGATTCTGTCCCAGCGGGACGTTTTTGTTTTGGTCTAACTCTGTAAAACGCTCGAACCACGGATTTTGTTTCATTTGCGGGCTAGATTTGGTGGCACGAGGACAAATAAACCCTGTGCTGTGAACCATAAACACGGCCGCGTCAGGCGTAACGAGGATAATGGACACTGGGAGGCAAGACAAGGATTTGGCGAGGTTCAAGAAGGAATCGAGGAGCTTGGAGGGAGTTCCGTCTACTGTAAAAGCAGGCTGCAGAGGAGAGCAAAAAAATCAAAGAAAAAGAAGAAAGACAAAGCCGCGCCGAACTCGATTCAAGCGCGGCTTCGTTTCTGGGCTAGCGCATGGCGCCGTCCCTAGGGAGGTCTTCCGTGCCAACGACCTTGCCATGAAGTGTTCCGGGAATGAGTGTTTCGCGCTCGACCTCGCCAGATTTGGCGTCCGCGATGGTGACGTGATTCACTTCCAGAGTGCGGCCGAGCGCGCGTTCGTAGTTGGCTTTGGCTTCCTCGAGATTGGCAAGCGCGCGGAGCTCCGTGCCTTGCGCGGCGATAAGGTCGCGCTGAGTGAGAATCACGTTGTAGACGGTGGACGCTCCGAGCCGGTATTTTTTTTGCTCGGCGTCAAACGTCTCTTGCTGAAGTTGGCGGGCTTCGCTGGCGGCATCCACCTGGGCACGGTCTTGCGTGAGTGCGATATACGTGTTGCGGACGTCGAGAAGCGCGGTGTTTTTCAATTGTTGCAGCACGGTCTCCTGCTGGCGCTCGGTGAGGATGGCGCGGGTGCTGTCTGCCTGAGCGGAACGGTTGCGCAAGGGCAGGCTCAGAGTCACTTGAGCGGTGTAGTCGGGGAAGCGATTGTGGAAGACCTGGCTTTGCGCGGTGGTGAATCCCTGCTGGTTGGTGCCTGTGACCGGCGTTGTGGTCAACGGCTCGAAGATCGGAGTGGCCACCCCGTTGACGTTCACTGTGATCGGATTGCCTTTGGCATCGACGATGGGCGCGCCGCCCGTCACTACCGCGGCGCCTTTGATAGGAGAATTGCCGGCCAAGCCAACTGAACTGTATTGTCCGCTGAGCGTGAGGCTGGGCAGCAGCGCGTTGCGCGTGGCCTGGATATCGATATCCGCGTTTTTCAAATTATAGAGTTGCTCTTGAAGCTCTGGCCGTTTCGCAAACGCTTCCTTGATGGAGTCCTCAAACGAGGGGTTTTCAATCGCCGCAGGTGGCGTCGGCTGGTCCGTGGTAATGATCTCGACGTTCACCACATTGGGCGCAAGAGGATCCTTGGTGATGGCATTCTTCAGGATTTGTTCGTCTTGCAGCTGGACGGTTCGCGCGACGATGAGATTCTGGCGGTTCGTTGCCAGTTCGGATTGGGCGCGGGTTACGTCCAAGGGCGCCATGGTGCCAGCATCAAGTTGTTTCTTATTGTCGTTGTAGAGTTTTTGGGAAACCGTCATGGCCTGCTCGTTCACTTTGACGTTGGCCCGCGCATAGACGAGTTCCCAGTAGGCTGTGATGGTGTTCGTGACGGCGGCGATGGCTTGTTGGGCGAAGGCCCAGTCCGCGATTTTGCGGTTGTTTTTTGCGATGCGGATGTTGCGGGTGTTAACGGCGATTCCAAAGCCGTTCAACAGCGCTTGAGAAAACCCTATCGTCAAAGTGGACTGCACGGCGGGGTTAAAAAAGTTGGCGGAAGAGGTCGAGCTGCTGCGTGTGTTGTTCCAAAGGACACTGAGATTCGTGCCCGTTTCGAAGCCGCGCGAAACTTGGTTATTGAATTGGAAAGTGTGAGTCTGCAGAGCGGCGAGGGTGGCGACTCCGGCGGCCCCGGTTCCCGAGATGAAGGGGTTGTTGATCGGGGTCGAGCGATCGTCGATGAGGAGCGTGCTCGTAACCGTCGGGTCATAGGAAAGGCTGGGAAGACTTGCGGTCGAGGAAGCAAACAAGCCGCCAGGCGTCGAATAGCCAAAACCGCCGGCCTTGGCTTTGAGAATGGAGGCGTCGGCTATCCACGGGTAGTAGCGCTGGACGGCGATGTCCAGGCTGTTTTCGAGCGCGAGTTCGACCGCGTCCTGCAAGCTCAGTTCGAGTTTGCCGTCGTGAATCAATTGCTCGAGGCGGGGCGAATTGGTGATGACCGGTTCGTCGATGTGGATCTGTTGATAGGGCTTGAGGAGATCGGGAAATGCGCGGGGGCCGTTGGTGAAATTGTATTTCGCAAGGCCCAGTGAGCTTACGGGAGCGATAGCCGAGCCTTGCGTCGCCACGGATGCGGCCGGGGCAGGGTTCGACGGCGGGTTCTGCGCCGCGCTTTGCGCGTAAGCGGGCGAAAGGGGACCGACCGCAAGCATTGCGGCCATGAGAAACGCCAACAGAGACCTGGCCGCCCGCAATCCGGGCCGCCTCTCCTCTGAAAATAAACTGGACCGCTGCGCGCTGACCAGCAACAGAAAAGACTTCGCGGTCTCATAGAGAGTCGTCATGATAATTTTCCCCTCAAGATTCTGTCCCATAGGGACGCATTTATTTGCTTCTGACAGTGTGGAACGTGCCCTGAACAGCTGTTGGTACACTTAGTTGGCCGGTTTCTTGCCACGCGGTGGGAAACCTCCGGGAGCGTGGCCGCGAGATAGCGCTATTCAAGGGCATGCTGCACAGTTTGACCCTGAAAGCAGCCAGAACGTCTTGGCACAGCCCGGAAACTTGATTTGCAGTTTAGCAGGCGCTCCATTCCTTGACAACGCGGCGAACGGCGGCTAGGCTGCTGACGATTCGATGTCTAGAGGCGATTCGCGGTTAGCCGAAAACGATGCTTTCACGAGAAGAATTGCTGCGCATGTTTGAGTCCGCCGGAGCCATCCGGCACGGCCACTTTGAGCTTACCAGCGGTCTGCACAGCGGGACTTATGTGCAGTGTGCGCTCGTTCTGCAGTACCCCAAATTTGCGGAGAAACTTGGCCACGCGCTGGCCGCTCTTTTTTCCGACGCGGTCATTGGAGCCGTCGTTTCGCCGGCCCTGGGTGGGGTGATCATCGGGCAGGAAGTCGCGCGCGCCCTGCCGGAACCAAAGGGATCCGCGGGCAGGGGAGTGCCCGCTATTTTCGCTGAGCGCGACGCCAGCGGCACGATGACTCTGCGGCGCGGATTTTCGCTTCAGCCCGATGAGCATGTGCTGGTGATCGAAGATGTCTGGACGACTGGCGGCTCGACGCAGGAAACTATTCAAGTCGTTGAAGAAGCCGGCGGTCGAGTCGTTGCTGCTGGGGCTTTGATCGACCGCAGCAGCGGTACGCTTGAACTCGGTGTCGAGACACAGGCTTTGCTGGACCTTCCTATTGCGAAATACGAGCCCGAGGAATGTCCGTTGTGCCGCGAAGGCGGCGCTGCTGTCAAACCCGGCAGCCGCTTCGCGCGCACGGCTCCATGACGCGTTCAAAACACTTGCAAAATCTGACCCCTCTTCTAAGAATTAATCCCTAGAAACAGAACGCTCCCCTTTCATGCGCCATTTCAAGATCACTATCGCTTACGACGGAACGGACTTTCACGGCTGGCAGGTGCAAACCAACAAGCCCACGATTCAAGGTGAAATTTCCAGTGTGCTGAGCCGCCTGACGCAGGAGCGGGTGGCGGTGTACGGCGCGGGGCGCACGGATGCGGGCGTGCA
>Ga0209736_1000210_pt1 | contig 18588 bp, 16 predicted proteins | sample BlaSpr_A8_Ref_M3_FD_187992 | JGI IMG/M metagenome (GOLD analysis project Ga0209736, IMG submission 187992) | Forest soil microbial communities from Thunder Bay, Ontario, Canada - Black Spruce, Ontario site 2_A8_Ref_M3 (SPAdes) (version 2) | ecosystem: Environmental > Terrestrial > Soil > Boreal...
GGGATCGCCGACAAAGCGAACCTTGTCGGTCATCAAGGCCAGGCGATTGGTCTGCAGCAGCGGCGAGCCATCGCGGTTTTTCAATGGCATGGCGCAGGTAAAGGGGGCGTAGTCATCCGTGGCGAAATCTGCGCCCGTCCAAACTCCGTGGACTCCCGGCATCGCCTTGGCGGCCGACGTATCGATGCCGCGAATGACGCCGTGGGCATGGCTGCTGCGAACGATCCATGCGTAAAGCTGGCCGGGCAAATTGAAATCGTCGGTATACTTGCCCTTGCCGCGCACCAGCGCGTCATCTTCCTTGCGGTGGACCGGCTGCCCGATGGCGTATTTCTGCAGCGCGACTGCCGGAGCTTGACGGTCCTGGAGAGAACGGTCCTGCATTGCAAATCTCCAAAATGTTTGTCCTGGGACGTTTCACCGCCAGGTATTCCGATATCTCAGCTCCGCGGGAACGACAACGCTTGATTGGGCCGACTACCTTGCCGGATACCGCACCTCTCTTCATACAGCCTACGCCTACGACGAAACGAATCCAGTCTGTGGTAGGCGGTGAAGCGGACACACGTGTCGCTAAGGCGTCCCCGATCCACGGCGTTGCTCGGCAGACCCAGCATACCGGGATGTTCTATATTGAATTCCTTGAGCGCATCGACGACGGCGTAAAGGCGCACGCCGAACGCGCGCCCTCGCGCTTAACAAGTCGTCAGTGTTCTTTTCGTAAAGCGCGGCCTACCGGGAGTCCGTCAAGAGAACATGCGAACGACACCCAGGCTGATGAGTAACAACAAGAGGAGCGAGAGCGTTACGGCGGCCGTAACCTTACCTCCGACGCGCCTGAGAATGCTGATATCGACGCCCAGGCCGAGCGCTGCCATCGAAACGACCGTTAGCAAAGAGGCCACCCTCAGAACGGGCGCCGCAGCCGAGTCGGGCAATATTCCAAACGAGCGAAGCCCCGCCAGAACAAGAAAGCCGATGATGAACCAGGGGACCAATTGAAATGGGTTGAAGCGATTCGACTTGATTGGTCCTTCTGCATCTTTCCGAAGTGCTCGCCCAAAGAGGGAGAAGCACACCACGATGGGCCCAAGGGTCAGAACACGCACCAGCTTAACCAAGGTCCCGATCTGGGTACTGATGAGGGCAACCGGTACCGTCGCGGCGAGGACCTGCGGGACTGCATACACGGTGAGGCCGGCAAGAATGCCGTACTGGGTTGGCGAGAGCGCCAGCAAGGGAATCAAAAGCGGCAGACCGAGCACCATCATCACCCCGAGTACGGCCGTAAACGATATCGAGGAAACGATGTCGTCGCCGTTCGCCCCTATCACAGGTGCGATCGCCGCGATCGCAGAGTTGCCGCAAATTGAATTGCCACACGCAACCAGGATCGAGAGCCGGACCGGCAGCCCAAGCAATCTGCTGATACCGTAGCTGGCCCCTAGGATAATGGCCACGGTCACGACGATTGCCAAAATCAATGAGAGGCCTGACGCAGCTATTGCCGCGAAACTGATTGTGGCGCCGAGCAATACCACCGCAACCTCCAGGACCTGTTTGGCGCTGAAGGCGATACCGGCGCGCCAGCGCGCATTCGGTTCCCAGGCGGTCCGAATCGCCATCCCGAGCAGGATCGCGATTACCAGAGCTTCCAAATAAGGGTGACCGAAAACGCGCTCTTCCAGGGACTGAGCGCCAAGCGAGACCAGGGTAATGAGGACGCTCAGTCCGACACCGGGCATCAGGGCACTGACGCGAGCGATGATGGTACCCGTACCGGTATCCGTGGCCTTGTTGAAAACAGGCATATCGATTCCCTACGCGAGGAGAAGATTATGCGCTAAAAAGCTAGACTAAGTGAAATACCGTATCCATTTAGGTCTATATGAGGAAGTTATGCCACTGAACCTCCATTTGCTCCGCATGTTCGCGACGGTGGTTCGAACCGGCAGCTTTTCCCGGGCAGCGAACGCCCTCCATACCAGCCAGCCAGCGATCTCGAAGGGCGTGAGGGACTTCGAGCTCCAAATTGGCTGCCGCCTGCTAGACCGTACTCCAAAAGGCGTCCGTCCGACCCGCGAGGGCCTGGCCCTGATGCGTCATGCAGAAGTCCTGTTCGCAACCGAACGCGAGGCCGAAGAAGAAATGCGATCGCTTCGCGGCCTGACCGAGGGTTCGCTGCGCATCGGCGCCAGCACGACCATCGCTTCCTACATGATTTCGGAGCATCTCGGCATTTTTCACCGCGCCTATCCCAACATCGATCTCAACATCGTCAGTGCCAACACCCGCGAAATCGCCGACCTGATGATAGGGCACGAAATCGATATCGCGCTGGTGGAAGGACCGATTAAGGACGAAAATCTGATAGCGGAACCTTGGCAAACGGACGTGATGGAACTGATCGTTGGCTCACACCATCCCTTCGCAAGCGAGAAGCTGCCGATTTCCGGCTCGGCGATCGCAAGTGAGACGCTGATTGTGCGCGAACCCGGATCGGGCTCGCGGGAGGTTGTGCTGACGGCACTGGCGGATCATGGCATAGAGCCACGCCGGACCTTGGAAATCGGAAGCACCGAAGCGATAAAACAGGCCGTGTCCGTCGGTCTCGGTGTTTCGATCGTATCGAGCGCCGCTGTCGGCGATCAGGTCGCACAGGGACGCTTGAAAGTCATTTCCATAGACGGCGTCAATATAAAGCGACAGTTATGGCAGCTGAAGATACCGGGGCGACTCGATGCGCCGGCCGCGGTCGTATTCGAGCAGATGCTGAACGACCCACCCGACCGTTTGAAGGTCGCGTTCGCCGGCAACTCGTATCAGGCTTAGGCGCCGACCGGCCGCTGGCAACGGGCGCAACGCCTCAATAGGTCGCGGCAAGGTAGTCAACGATCTTGCTCACATCGGCATCGTCGATCGGTGCACCATACAGCTTGATCATCTTGGTCACCTCGGCCTGCCAGAAATCCTTCTTGTACTTTGGACCTTCGGGTTGGGTCTTGATGTAGTCGGCCGAGTGGCACGCCGTGCAATTGTTCTGAACGGCTTCGAGGTTCGGTCCCGGCTTGAACGCCGCAGTCTCGTCGGGCAGTTTGTAGGAAATCGGCTTTGCGCCGACCGCTACCAGGCCGGTTCCGGTGATAGCCATGGCAACGATGCTCGTGAGAGCGATGAGGGTCGATTGCTTCATGATCATTCTCCTCACGCGGCGGTAACGCGGACAGTTTCGACCACGTTGCGCAAATACCCCGCCGGATTCCACAGCGCTTCCATCGGCTGCGTCTTTCCGTCGTTGCTGGTCGCACGAACTTTCAGCTCGTGAGTCCCCTCGGAAAGTTTCACCGGAAAGCTCCATTCGCGGAAGGAATACTTGCCGAGATCCTTGCCGAGCCGCGCGGTCTCCCAGGTTTTCCCGCCATCCGCCGAGACGGCAACGTCCTTGATGCCATTGCCGCCGTCGAACGCGATGCCCTTCAAGTTTGTCACACCTGCCTTCAGCCTCGTACCGTCGGTAACGTTGGTGATGAACGAGCGCACGGTGAAACGGTTGATCGGAATTGTGGCCTTGGGCGCGGTGCCGGGCTCGACGCAGTTGCAGTCATTGTCGGGAATTCGATAGGCTGTCTTCATCCAGAAGCCTTCGAATATGTTGTCGACGACATTGATTTCATTGAGATGCTTTACCCAGTAGGTGCCGTAATAGCCCGGCACGACAAGGCGCAGCGGAAACCCGTTGAGGAGCGGCAGATCCTCTCCGTTCATCGAGTAAGCCAGCATCACCTCGCCATCGCGCGCATGATCGATGTCCAGCGCCTTGGCAAAGTCCGGAGTCTTGTCGCTGACGGGACCATCCATGCCGCCAAACACCACTTGCTTGGCGCCTGCCTGAACGCCTGCCCTGTCCAGCACCGCCTTCAGCGAAACACCTTTCCATCGCGCATTGCCCATGGCGCCATTTCCAAGCTGTCCGCCCGCAACACGCGGCATGAAAAATCCGCGGCTGTTTCCTGAGCATTGATTGACGGCGACAAGCTCAACCGTCGGCATCTTCCGGATATCGGCGATTGACAATTTTACCGGCTTGTCCACCTTTCCCTTGATCTCCACCGAGAACTTGTCCGGGTCGATGTCGAGCGGCACATCGGCCAAATGGTAGCGGACGAAGAACGCATCGTTCGGCGTGATCAGATTCTCGTCAAACACCGCAAACGGCGTTTCCAGTTGCGGCGGCCGACTTGTGAGCCCGATCATGGGACGCTTTTGGGGATATTTGACGATTGGCCGTTCGCCGTTGTCGAACGGCAGCGTTGCCGTCTGCGCCGCGAAGCTCGCGAACGAGGTCCCGCCGACCGCGCTGCCTCCCGCCAGCAGCGCCGCCCCACCCCGCAGGATTGTTCTCCGGTTCATCATTGGTTCCACTCCCTGAACGTTAGCAAATGGGCTCTCTTGCGGAGCCGTGTTCCGAAACAATTCAATATTTGACGATCAGTTCACGCGCCCTTGCGAAAGAAACGCGGTGATCTCGGCCGGCGTGTTCGCCACCCTGACGCCCGCCTTTTCCAGCGCCGCCCGTTTTGACGCGTATCCGCCACGGCCGCCGGTCACGATCGCGCCAGCATGGCCCATCTTCTTGTCTGGCGGCGACGAGCGTCCGGCAATGAACGACACAACGGGCTTCTTCATTCCGCGGGCATACTCCGCGGCTTCTTCTTCCATCGCTCCACCGATTTCGCCGACGAGAACGACCGCACTTGTTCGATCGTCGCGATCAAGCGCCTCAAGCGCGTCGCGAGTGGTGCTGCCGATGATCGGATCCCCACCGATGCCGATGAAGGCGGATTGACCAAGATTCGCACGGGTCAGATTCAGGCACATCAAGGTTCCCAGACTGCCGCTGCGCGAGATCACCCCGATATTGCCGGGCATGAAGATATTCGGATTATGGCCCGGCATGATTCCAACAAAGCCTTCGCCAGGCGTCACGATGCCTGCGGTATTGGGACCGACAATCCTGCTTTTTGATCCGCGGGCATGAGCAAAGATTTCGAGCAGGTCATGACTCGGAATGTGCTCCGTCAATACGACGATGGTACCGACGCCGGCATCGATCGCATCGATGATCGCATCCCTCGCCATTGTCGGCGGAATGAAGATCACCGAAATATCGCACGGTGTCTGTTTCGCCGCCTCAACGGCAGACCGGAAAAGCGGAATGCCAAGGTGAGATTCACCGGCCCGCTTTGGATTGACGCCCGCGACAACGTCGGTGCCGCGCTCCATCATCCTCGCCGCCCAGAACGAACCTTGCTTGCCCGTGATTCCCTGAACGAGAACTTTTTGACCACGCCGATATATCATCGTGCCGCCTCGACAGCCGCTTTGACGGCATCTTCCATGAGTTCGTAGGGTTCAATTCCGAGGCGTTCTCGCACAAGCTTCACGGCTTCGGCCTCGCCGGTACCATGAATGGAAAAAAAGGCCGGCACATTTGGCTTCAATTTCTCCCAAGCTCGAACCACTCCCTCCGCCATGACGTCGGTGCGCGCAAACGCACCGCAGAAATTGACGACCAGGCTTTTGACGCCCGGATTCGACAGCACCAGGTCCAGCGCCACTTCGGCCTTGGTGTAGGCCTCGCCACCGATTTCGAGGAAGTTCGCAGGTCGGCCCCCGAAATGATCGATGACGTCCATTGTCGTCATCGTCAGGCCGGCACCATTAGCCAGAACGCCGACATTTCCGTCAAGCTGAATAAATCGAAGCCCGTGCGATGCGCCGAGCTCTTCCAGCGCTGTCATTTTTGAGGGAGATGCCACTTTGACGAGTTCGGGCTGTCGCGCTGCCGAGGCATCGTCCAGCACAAACTTGCAATCCAGCGCGACCACCCTGCCGCCGTGCAGAATTGCAAGCGGATTGATCTCTACCAACTCGGCGTCTTTTTCCCGAAACACGCGATAGAGCTTGACGAGCAGGTCTGCGATGGCGTCGGTGGCCGGCCCCAATCCCATCCCGGCGAGCAGCGAAACCGCCTCGGCGCTGCCAAAGCCGCGTTTGAGATCGACGACGTGCCGCCTGATCGCTTCCGGCTTCCGTTCAGCAACCTCTTCGATGTCCATCCCGCCCTCCGTCGAGAACAGGACAAGAGGGCTCCGATTGGCCACGTCGATCAGGACCGCCGCATATAATTCACGTTCGATCGCGCAACGCTCCTCGACGAGGATACGCTCGACACGGCTGCCACCAATCGTCATCCCCAGAATTTCGCGTGCGGCGGCAGCTCCCTCTTCGGGTTTGTCCGCCATCTTGATACCACCGGACTTTCCACGCTTCCCGGTAGGCACCTGCGCCTTGATGACCGAAGGCCCAATGCTGGCGACGGCAGCCGCGGCTTCCTCCGGCGTCCTGCAAACGATTCCTTTTGGAATTGGCACGGCTGCGGGCAGCAGAACGTGCTGCTTGGCAGCGTATTCTTCGAGATTCATTGCGATGATCCTACCGTCCGTACCGCGCCCAATGCGGGCCAAATAGCTCTTCCTCGGACGGTTTGTCCTCAGGAATCGGAACTACGAGATGGGTAATGTTGAGAAAATGCTTGTAATTCAGATTCTCCGAGATGCTGTTTTTCTGCCACGAACCGCATCCCATCGTCAGCGTAAACTCAAGTCCGCTATCGAAGCCACCACCGTTGCCGAAGGTGTGCGCGAAATTCACGAGCACACGGACGACCGGCAGATCCTCGGCAAGCTCTCGTGCTCGAGCCATATTGGTCGTATGAAGGCCCATGGAATGACCGCGTCCCTGGAAGTCCAGGATCTTGCGCACTGTCTCCGTCGCGGCCTTGAAATCGGGCGCCCGGTAGACCGTCAGAACAAGCGCCAGCTTCTCACCCGAGAGGGGAAACGCCTTTCCAATCCCGGTTTCCTCCACCAGCAGAAATTTCGAGGCGGTGGCTTCGGCGGGCAACCCGAAGCTCTCTGCGAGGACCCGCATGTCGCGTGCGATCAGATTGCGGTTCAGCTTTCCATTCTTCCACAGCTCGCTCTGGACACGGGCCTTCTGCGCCTCATCGACGAGATAGCCGCCCGCCTTCTGCAAGGCGTCGATCGCGGCATCGTAGACCGAAGATACGATCACGACGGAATTTTCCGATGAGCACGACGTCGCGTTGTCAAAAATCTTGGAGGCGCAGATCTTCTGCGCCGCCGATACCAGATCGGCCGTCTCATCGATGATGACTGGAACATTTCCCGCCCCGACGCCGATCGCCGGCGTGCCGCTCCTGTAAGCGCGGCGGACGTTGTCCTGCGAGCCGGTCACGACGACAAGGTCGACCGCCTCCATGATCGCCTGCGTCGTATCCTTTGTGACCGGCTCGGGAAGAATCTGGACCAGGTCCTTGGGCAGCCCGATCCGGGCGAGAGCCTCGCGCATATATTCGACGGTCAGCGCCGTTGTCCGGTAGCCAAGCGGCGAAGGCGCGATGATCACCGCATTGCGGCCTTTGATCGCCATCATCGCCTTGTTGACCGGCGTCGCGCCGGGATTTGTCGATGGCGTAATGGCTCCGACCACTCCCATCGGCTTGGCGAACTTGACGATACCCCGCTTGTCGTCGCGTTCGATTTCGCCAACAGATTTGACGCGGAGAAGGTCGCGCAGCGCGCCGAACGTCTTGCGCTGCTTCTTGATGATCTTGTCCGGGACGTTGCCCAAACCGGTGTCCTCGACCGCGAGCTCCGCAAGTTCGCGGGCATGCTCCGGCTTGTACAGAGACCAGGCGACGGCGCGCACGGCCTCGTCCACGCGTGCCTGATCGGCATTCGCAAAGCTCGCTTGCGCGATCCGCGCGCGGCGCATGAGATCGGCCGCGATTTGCTGCGCATCCGATATTCGATTTTGCAATTCAACAACGGGGCTCACGATTGACTCCATTCTAATTTATCAAACCCGGATCAGGTGGATACCGGTACCAGCGTCAGATTATCACGCATATCGACGAAGCGGTTTCCTGGCTTGCATCTGAGCGCGAGCAGAGCACCGACCAGAAGGACTGCAAGCGATCCGATAAACGGCACGTCCCAACGTCCCGTCAAATCGATCGCATAACCGAATACGACTGGCGATATGATACCGGCAACGCCAAAACCGAAATTCATAAACCCGCTCGCACTGCCTGAATATTCGGGCGTTATGTCCATCGGAATCGCCCAGATCGGAGCAACGATCAGTTCGACGAAGAAGAATGCCACGCTGAGGCAGATCGTTACCGTCAGCAGATCATGAATGAACACGATCGGCAACATAAAGCAGAACGATCCCAGAAAGCCGGTCACGATCAACGAAATTCTGGCCTTCCCGACATCGCCCGTCGCCCTCAGGATGCGATCACTGAGGATACCCCCGACGGTATCTCCCACGACGCCGGCAAAGAAGACTCCTGCAGCAAACAGCGCCGATTTTTTAAGGTCGAGCTTGTACTCGTGCAGAAAAAAAGACGGCAGCCAATTGAGATACAGCCAGAGGATCCAACCGTAGCAAAAGTCCGTCAAAGTGACAGGCATGATGCGCCTCAACAGGGGCCCCCAAGGCACTTCTTTTCGCGTGGCCACGACCGTCGACGGCGGCAGTCCTTCCAGGTCTTCCGGCGTGATATCAGGATGCGTGCGCGGATCGTCACGGAAGTAAATCAACCACAGCACAGCCCAGGCAAGGCTCAGTGCACCCAGCACGTAAAACGACGCCCGCCAGGAGAACGCAACAATAATTACAGCGATAAGCGGCGGCGTCGCCGCATTTCCCAATCGCGCGAACGCATGAGTGATTCCTTGCGCAAAGGCGCGCTGGTCCGGCCGCATCCAATTCGACAGTGCCCGCGTGGCGGTTGGAAAGGCGGGCCCTTCACCGATGCCAAGAGCAAGCCGGGACATGAACAGCGCCGCCACTCCGCCGACCATGCCGGTCCACACCGTCGATATGGCCACCAGCACCGCGCAAAGGAAAAGCGTCACCCGCGGCCCCATCCGATCACCCAGCCATCCGCCCGCGATCTGGAAGAAAGCATAGGGATAGGCGAAAGCGGAAAATGCGATGCCGAGCTGCGTTGCTGTAAGACCGAGGTCTTTCTGCATTATCGGGGCAGCCGTCGAAATATTGACTCGGTCCACGTAGAAAATAAGATACATCAGGCAGATCGTGAACAGGATGAGGCGACTAGCCTGGTTCTTCATGATCTTCATGTTTCGGTCCCTGTATTCTTTTGTTCGATTTGCCTTGCCGGCTCGAATTGAAGCGTTTGGCATAGCTATCGTTTTTCTTATGCTACAAGGTGCTGAAGCCGTGACGAAATCGATAGTGTGCATCGTCACCATTCGCGGAATTTATCATTGAATCAGGATCTCGATATCGCGCTGCTCCGAACGTTCGTCGCGATCGTCGATACGGGAGGACTTACCTCCGCCGGCAGAAAGGTGGGCCGTACCCAACCCGCGATTACGCATCAAATCAGGCGCCTGGAAGACTCGATCGGCCGCACCTTGTTCGATGAGAATCGCCGCAAGCTCAGCCTCACTCATGACGGGGAGGTCTTGCTTGAATTTGCGCGGGCGATGCTGCGATTGAACGACGAAGCGCGCGGCCGTTTCGCAGGACCCGACATCGCCGGTCACGTTACCTTGGGAACACCGGATCTCTACGCGCCATATATTTTGCCGGAAGTGCTTGAGAATTTCTCGCGTTCCCACCCGAACGTGGAAATCCAGTTGCGCTGCACCCGCAGCATCCATCTTCATGCGGCGCTGGAACGAAATGAGATCGATATCGCGCTCATGACCAACCAACCGGAATTCCGGCGTGGTGAGCTCGTTCGCCGCGAGCCGCTGGTGTGGGTCGCCGCCGTCGGAAGCAGCCCGGAATTGCGAAAGCCCCTTCCCCTGGCGGTCCTTCCTCAGGGAAGTGTTTACCGCCATCACGCCCTTGAGGCGCTGGGCGCCGCAGGCCAACAATGGTCGATACGCTCGGTGTGCGACAGCATCGCCGGGCTGCAAGCGGCTGTATTCGCCGGTCTTGCCGTCTCGGTTTTTCCGCGCTGCGCTATTGGGCCGAATATACGCCGCCTCGGCGAGGCCGACGGTCTTCCGCCGCTGCCCCCTATCGAGCTTGTGATGCACCGCAAAGGTCAGGACATTTCCGACGCCGCGGAGCAGCTTGCCCAATATATTACCCGTGAACTCGGGGATTCCGCCGCCGCCGCCAAATAACGCGCGCTCACAATATTCTCGCTCACAATATCGAGACAAGAGAATAGCCGGCTGCCGAAGACCGCAGCCGGCTATCAGAATAATGCTAGAGGATTTTAAGCGGTCTTCTGCGGCCGCATGTCTTCCCGCTTGATGCCGGCGACAACGACAGGCTTTTTCATCGCGTCGCGCCGGAAAGGCTCGCCAAGCTCCTGGTTAAGAATGACCTCGATGAAGGTCGTGATGCCCTGCTTCTGCTCCTCACAGGATCGCCGAAGCGCCTCGGTCAACTCGCCCTGGGTCCTGACGGTGACGCCTTTGAGGCCGCAGCCTTCGGCGACCTTCGCATAACTCAGATTTGGGTCGAGTTCGGTGCCGACGAAATTATCGGCATACCAGAGAATCGAATTGCGCTTTTCGGCGCCCCACTGGTAATTGCGGAACACCACCATGGTGATGCCCGGCCATTCCTTGCGGCCAATCGAGCTCATCTCGCTCATCGAGATTCCGAACGCGCCGTCGCCGGCGAACCCGACGCAAGGCGTGTCGGGATTGCCGATCTTGGCGCCGATGATCGATGGAAATCCATAGCCGCAAGGTCCAAACAGCCCCGGCGCGAGGTACTTCCGACCTTTTTCAAAGGTCGGGTAGGCATTTCCGATCGCGCAGTTGTTACCGATATCGCTGGATATGATTGCATCCCGAGGCAGGCCTGCCTGAATAGCGCGCCAGGCCTGTCGCGGCGACATCCGGTCCTTGTCGCGCTTGCGAGCGTCTTCGTTCCATGTCGTGCCCGGGTCGTCCTCTTCGTGATCCATGCTGGAGAGGGTCTGAAGCCATTTTGACTTGGTCGTGTGCAGCAAAGCCTTGCGGTCCTCGCGGCCGGCATCGCCGGCATTGGGCGCGAGCCGGGACAAAATAGCCTCGGCAACCAGTTTCGCGTCTCCGCAGATCCCGACGGCGACCGGCTTGGTCAGGCCGATGCGATCGGCGTTGATGTCGACCTGAATAATTTTCGCGTTCTTTGGCCAGTAGTCGATGCCATAGCCGGGAAGCGTCGAAAATGGATTGAGTCTGGTGCCGAGCGCCAACACGACGTCGGCCTTGGCAACGAGTTCCATGGCCGCCTTTGACCCATTGTAGCCGAGCGGACCCACCGCAAGCCGGTGACTGCCCGGGAAGCTGTCGTTGTGCTGGTAGTTGTTGCAAACCGGCGCGTCGAGCTTTTCAGCCAAGGCCGCGCAGGCCTGGATCGCGTTTCCGAGCACGACGCCGGCGCCTGACAGGATAACAGGAAATTTCGCCTCCGACAGCAGCTTTGCCGCCTCCGTGACGGCGGCATCGCCGCCGGCGGGGCGCTCGAATTCGACGATGGCCGGCAGGCTGATGTCGATGACCTGAGTCCAGAAATCGCGCGGAATGTTGATTTGCGCCGGCCCGGAAAGACGCTTTGCCTTGAGTATGACGCGGTTGAGCACTTCGGCGACGCGCGAGACGTCACGCACCTCTTCCTGATAACAGACCATGTCGCGGAACAGCGCCATCTGCTCCACTTCCTGGAAGCCGCCCTGGCCGATGGTTTTGTTCGCCGCCTGCGGCGTCACCAGCAGCATGGGCGTGTGATTCCAGTAAGCCGTCTTGATCGGCGTGACGAAGCCGGTAATGCCGGGACCGTTTTGGGCGATGGCCATTGCCATCTTTCCCGTGGTGCGGGTGTAGCCGTCGCAGATCAAGCCGCCATTGGATTCATGCGCGACGTCCCAAAAAGTAATGCCGGCCTGGGGAAAAAGATCGGAGATCGGCATGAAGGCCGACCCGATGATGCCGAACGCATGCTCGATCCCGTGCATCTGCAGGACTTTAACAAAGGCTTCTTCGGTGGTCATTTTCATGGGCGCGTCCTCGTATCGTTTCCAACGCTTTCAGCGAGATTGGTTCTGGACGGGATCATTGGCACGACACCCGCGGTCTCGCAACAAATTTCTCAATATTGCACTTTTTTCGTTTCATATTCCGGAATTTTTGCTATTCCTCTCGCATGAACGACCTGTTTGGCGCATTGAAACCGCTCGGTTTGCTGGAGGCGGTAGCCGGGATGCCGCATCCGGCGACGCTCGCAGAACTTGCGGCGAGCGTCGGTGTGCCGAAGCCGACCATGCATCGTTGGCTCTCGGCGCTCGAGACAGCAGGTCTTCTGCAAAGGACGCTCGACGGTCGGAGATTTGAACTCGCCCCCCGCTCCTCGCAACTCGCATTCTCAATCCTGGGCAACCGACCGGGTGGAACGCTGAGGCATGAAATTCTGCAACGCGTCGTCCAGGAGGTCGGCGAAGCCTGCAATCTGACCGTGCTCGACGGGACCCGGGTCACCTACCTCGACCGGGTCGAAGCCGAGTGGCTGCTTCGCATTTCGTTTCAACAGGGATCCAAGGTGCCGGCCTATTGCTCCGCCAGCGGCAAACTCTTCCTGGCGTTGATGCGACCGGCCAAACGCGACCTGCTGCTCCGTCTAATGCCGCTGGAGCGTCTGACGGACAACACGATCACCAAAAAAAACGAATTGCTCAAGGAACTCGCCGACATCCGCCGCAACAAGTATGCGCTCGACAGGGAGGAATTCCTGTCTGGCCTGGTATGCCTCGCGGTTCCCGTCTTTCAGCAAAAGGCGCGGTCGCGCACATGTGTCGCCGCGCTCGCCATTCAGGCGCCCGTCACGCGAATGTCCCTTTCCAATATCCTGACCAAGCTTCCTGTCCTGCAACGTGCCGCTGACGCGCTTGCTATCACTCTTACCGAGCAACCAAGAACCCCATGACAACTGAACGAGCATTTCAAAAGCTGGATGCGCTCGAAGCCGCGGCCCGAGGCAAGGGGCGTCTCGCGGTCGCGGTCGCCTATCCTTGTTCGACCGACTCCCTCGCCGCGGCAGTCTTCGCTTACAAGGAGGGCATCATCGAGCCTGTGCTCGTCGGCCCGCGCCGGCGCATCGAAGCCTGCGCGAGTGCGCTGCAGGCAAGCCTGGAGGGATTCCGCTTCGTCGAAGCGGACGACGACCCGATCGTCGCATCGCGGATGGCCGTGGCGTTGGTCAGTGCGGGCGAAGTCAACGCGCTGATGAAGGGATCGCAGCACACCGACGAACTTTTGAGCGCGGTGGTGTCCCGCGACGCCAACCTGCGAACCTCGAGGCGCATGAGCCATGTCTTTTGGTTCGACCTTCCGGCCTACCACAAACCTCTGATGGTGACCGATGCCGTCGTGAATATGGCACCCGGTCTGAAGGACAAGGTGGACATTCTCGCAAACGCGATCGGACTTTCGCATGCGATCGGCATCGGGTCGCCCAAGATCGCCCTTTTGTCGGCGATAGAGACGGTGAACCCGGATCTTGCCTCGAGCGTGGATGCGGCAGCGCTTTCGAAGATGGCCGACCGCGGCCAGATAAGCGGCGCGATGATCGACGGCCCGCTGGCATTCGACAACGCGATTTCGGCAGCATCGGCAACAACCAAGGGAATTTCCTCACCCGTTGCGGGCGACCCCGACATCCTGATGGTACCCAATCTCGACGTCGGAAATGTGCTCTACAAATCATTCATCTATATGGGGGGCGGGGAATGCGCCGGTGTTATCCTGGGTGCGCGCGTTCCGATCATCCTGACGAGCCGCTCGGACTCGCGGCGGGCGCGCATCGCGTCCTGCGCATTGGCGCAACTCAGTCTGCCTTGACGCGGTGCCAAAACCGAAACAGCCCGATCGCAATCGGGCTGTCCAGGTGCAAGGTGGAATTCGCCGGCTCGGACGGTCAAGCGACCGTCGGGGCCGGAACAAGAAATGCCTGCGACCGCCGTCTCGCCAGCGTGTTGATCCACCAAGCCGATAGCGCACTGACGATTCCCGCAAACGCGCAATACGACGCAATGGCCCAACCGCCATTCGGTCCGTAAGCCTGCAAAAGCGCCGTCGCGATGATCGGCGTCAGACCGCTGGCGAAAATACCGGAGAACTGGTACACGAAGGAAATTCCCGTATAGCGAACCTGCGGCCGAAACAAATCGCAGAACAACGCTGCCTCGGGCCCATAGATGGATGCATAGAACACTGCGAACGGAATGATCAGCGCAGTCCAAACCATCATCGCCTTGTCAGGATAGTTCATCCAGATCCAGAAGGCGGGTAGCGCCGAGAAGCCGGTGACGAGCGAACCCCAGAAATAGACGTTCGTGCGCCCGACGCGGTCCGAAAGGCGACCGAAGAAGGGAATGAACGCGCACATGATCAGCGCCGCGGCAGTCACGCCGAGAAGCGCCTCCGTCCTTGGCACCTTGAGTTGCTGTGTCAGGTAGGAGATCGAATACACGCCAAAAATATTGAAGAACACCCCGTCGATATACCGAGCGCCCATTCCCGCGACGATCTCCTTCGGGTACTCCGAAATCATCGACGCAAACGGCATTTTGACTTCGGCCCGGCTCTCCTTGAGTTTGGCAAATTCCGGCGTTTCCATGATGTTCAGTCGAATATAAAGCCCGACAAGGACGAGCACGAAGCTCAGCACGAAGGCCAGACGCCAGCCCCAGGCCAGGAACTGCTCGTTGGTCAGAGTGTAGGAAAGCAATGCCACGACGCCGGACGACAAGCATAGCCCGATCGAAAGGCCGATTTGCGGAAGGCTGGCGTAAAGGCCGCGCTTTTCCGGCGGCGCATATTCGTACGTCATGAGGACTGCGCCGCCCCACTCGCCGCCGAGCCCGATACCCTGCAAAATACGCAGGCACAGCAGCGAAATGGGCGCCCATACTCCGATCTGAGCATATGTGGGAACGAGGCCGATCAGGAATGTAGCGATGCCCATGATCATCAGTGTCAGGATGAGCATGCTCTTGCGGCCTATCCGATCGCCGAAATGACCAAAGATGACACCGCCTAGCGGACGCGTGACAAATCCAACGGCAAACGTCGTGTAGGCGAGCAGCGTTGAGATGACCGGGTCCCCCGCCGGGAAATACAGCTGGTTGAAGACGATCCCCGCGACCACGCCGTACAGAAAGAAGTCGTACCATTCGACGGTCGCACCGATCAGCGATGCGAATACCACGCGTTTCAGCAAAGCGCCTTGATCCATTTTGTCTCTCCCCGTTTTTGTTTTGTTTAACTTTGGTTTATCGAGTTACGCGGCTCTCGGTTCATCCCTCGCGGCAGCCAGGATCATGTCGGAAGCTTTTTCTGCAATCATCACCGCCGGCGCATGCGTATTCCCTGACACCAGCGTTGGCATGATTGAACAGTCCACGACGCGAAGGCCCGCTATCCCGTGAACGCGCAGGCTCGCATCCGTTACCGCCATGCGGTCGGACCCCATCTTGCAGGTACCCGTCGGGTGAAAAATCGTTGCGCCGTTCTCGCGCGCGAACTCGAGGATCTCGCTATCCGATCGCACCTCAACGCCAGGTTTGTATTCGCTCTCGAGGTACGGTTTGAGAGCGTCGGTAGCCGCCAGCTTGCGAGCATATTTGATGGATTCGATGGCGCAGATCCGGTCTTTCTCGGTTGCGAGATAATTCGGGCGCATCGACGGCGCCTCCATCGGGTCTGCCGATCTGATCTCGACGCATCCCCGCGATTCGGGCCGCAGCTGGCAAACCGAAAAAGTGCAACCGGACCAGGGATGCGGCTTGGCGCCTGCGAGTTCGGCAGAAAGGGTAGCAAAATGAAATTGAATGTCGGGCGTTTCGGAGCCGGGCAAGATGCGCGTGAAAAGTCCGCCCTGGTTGATACCTATCCCGAGCGGACCCGTTCCGTTCATCAGCCATTTGAGGCCGATGCGGCCCTGCCCTGCGAGGGTGCGCAGGTCATCATTTGTGGTGATCGGTTTCGAAACGCGATACATCAGCCGGAATTGCAGATGATCCTGCAGATTCTGCCCGACACCCGGCAGATCGTGAACGACGTCGATGCCGTGGCGACGCAGAAGGTCTGCCGGTCCGACACCGGAAAGCTGCAGCAGTTGCGGGCTCTGCAGCGAACCCGCCGACAGAATGACTTCACGTGCCGCCCGTACCTCATGCATGACACCATGCTTGCGATAGCGCAGACCCACGGTCTTCCGGCCTTCGAGAATAAGGCCGGTTGCTTGTGCATCCGTTTCAACGCGCAGATTGTTCCGCGCCCGCACCGGTTTGAGATAAGCCACCGCCGAGCTGTTGCGCCAACCGTTGCGCGTGAACAACTGGAAGTAACCCACCCCTTCCTGATTGCCGCTGTTGAAATCGTTGGTGCGCGGAACGCCGAGTTCCTGCGCCCCGCGAATGATGGCTTCCATCAATTCGCTTTTTTCTTCGATGTCCGACGACCATAACGGACCGTCGGCACCATGCGTCTCACTCGCGCCGCGGCTGTTGTGTTCCGACTTCACGAAATAGGGAAGCACACCCTTCCAGTCCCAGCCGGCATTTCCGAGTTGCGCCCAATGATCGTAGTCGTCGCTCTGGCCGCGAATGAAAATCAATCCGTTGATCGAACTCGATCCGCCAAGCCCTCTTCCGCGCGGCCAATAGATCTTTCGATCATGCATGTTGGCCTCCGGGTCGGTGTAAAACCCCCAATTATAGGCCTTATGAAACATCGTTTTTCCATATCCGATCGGGATATGGATCCAGAGGTAATTGTCCTTGGGACCAGCCTCGAGCAGCAGGACCTTGTGCCGGCCGTCCGCGCTCAGCCGGTTGGCCAGCACGCACCCCGACGATCCTGCGCCGACGATCACATAATCGAATTCTGCCGTGCTCAATGTCGTCCCACCCTTGATTTGTCTCATTGAGTGAGACATGTTGTCTCATAAATTGAGCCGTTAAATAAAATTTGTCAACTTCTGACGGGCGGGGGCAAGTGGTCGGCGAACCTGGAGGTTTGTTTCGCCAATGACGACACCAACGACAACCGCAGTGTCCGAGCGCGCGCTCTTGATGCTCGAGATCATTGCAAGAGCGGAAGAACCACCAACGCTCAATGACCTCATGGCCTTGGTCGAATTGCCGAAAGCGACCACGCATCGTTTCGTGACGCTGCTGGAGAAACTGGGATTCGCGCAACGCACCGTTGACGGAAAGCGATACGAAATCGGATACCGCCTGACGTCGCTCGCGATCGACGCCATGCGTCATTCGTTTCAGCTTGCACCGCGCCGGGCTATCCTTTCGGGTTTGGTGAGCGAGATCGGCGAGACCTGCAACATCACGATGCTCGATGGAACCGAGCTGATCTATCTGGACCGCGTCGAATCCGATTGGCCGCTGCAGATTCGCCTCAAGATCGGATCGCGTGTTCCGCTTCACTGCACCGCGAGCGGCAAGCTGTTCCTGGGTCTTGCACCTGCCTCACTGCGAAAAGCGCTGTTCCAGTCGCATCCGCTGCGAAAGCATACACCGCGAACCATTGTCGATCTGGCCGCCCTCGAGCGCGAACTGGACAAGATCCGGGAAACGAAAATTGGAACCGACGATGAGGAATTCATCGAAGGCATGACGGCTGCCGCCGTCCCGGTAATGGACGCGAGAGGAAATATATGCGCGACGGTTGCCGTGCACGGTCCCAGCGTCCGGTTGCCGCTCGCGCGCGCCCTGGCCTTGGCGCCGGCATTATTGAGAGCGGCAAAGGCGATTGAGAGCACCTTCCAAGCACGCTGACGCAACGCCGACATATTTTCCGATGGCGGAAACAGCCGCCGGCGTCAGATTACATAACGATGAATACATCACCGTTTTCGATCTCTACGTCGAAACGCCGCAGCCGCAGCTTGCCTTGATCGGCGACGGACTCGCCGCTGCAAAGATCGAACTCGAAGCCGTGCCACGGACAACGGAGGATTTGCCCAGGCCTGTCCATGAGCAATACATTCGGTTGATCGCTATGGGCATGCCCCGTCACACATCCGTATTCGAGATTGGCTCCCTGATGCGGACAGCGCGAGCCGACAGCCTTGATTTCACCTGACGGCAGACGCGTCAGCAGAATGGTGGCCCGCCCCATCGCCACCGGCTTCATGGCGTTGCTGGCAACCTCATCGGCGCGGCAGACCCGGTGCCTGTTCATTGCGCGGGCGCCTCCAGGCCATACAGCCAGGCGCCGTTCTTCCAGAAGATCTTCTCCTGCAGGGCATCCGGCAACGAGCGGGGAATTGACACCCTGGGATCGTCGAAGTCGAAATGAGGGTAATCGGTCGAGAATATCAGATACTCATCGCTTCCCATCAGATCGATCAGTTTCAACCACTGGTCAGCTGTCAGATCTTCGGCCGGCTGGGTCGAAAACCGCAACCGCTCGCGCATATGCTGGCTCGGCAGCTTCTTGA
>Ga0209736_1000211_pt1 | contig 18501 bp, 16 predicted proteins | sample BlaSpr_A8_Ref_M3_FD_187992 | JGI IMG/M metagenome (GOLD analysis project Ga0209736, IMG submission 187992) | Forest soil microbial communities from Thunder Bay, Ontario, Canada - Black Spruce, Ontario site 2_A8_Ref_M3 (SPAdes) (version 2) | ecosystem: Environmental > Terrestrial > Soil > Boreal...
CTCCCAGTGGCACAGGCACTCCTGCCTGTGCTCCGACGACGACGGAATTGCGCTAGTTGGGGAGATCGACGCCGGACCGAGGTTGCAGACAGGAAAGTGTTTCTCTATATGGGACAACACGGACCGCGCACTACGGGACCTGGAGCACGGATCTCAACTCCCGCCAGCTTGCGCGCGTGTACTCGAAACCTCGCTCAGGAAACTCTTTCCGTGCAAAATCGCGCCGCCAAAATTCTCCGCCACCGTCTGGCCCATATCCGACAGCGTGCTGCGGATTCCCAGGTTCACTCCGGCACAAGCTTTGACGCGACTCACTGCCGCACTTGCTACGGCGCCGCTTCCCGCGGCCGGCGAATACGCCAGAATCGGCACGTACTCCCGCGAATGGTCCGTGGTCTCCCACCGCGGATCAGGATCGCAACCATGATCCGCCGTAATCATCAGCAGATCGCTATTCTTCAGTTGGGGCAGAAACGCGGCGAGCAACGCATCGAATTCTTCGAGCGACTTCGCGAACCCCTCCACATCCTTGCGATGGCCGTACAGCATATCGAAGTCCACGAGGTTGCAGAAAATGAGGCCGCGTTTTCGCTCGGCGATGGCGGCGGTGAGTTTGTCCATGCCGTCGGTGTTGCTTTTCGTGGTGACGTAGTCGCCGACGCCGCGCCCGTTGTAAATATCGTGAATTTTGCCGATGCCGAAGACCGGGACGCGGCGCTCGGCGAGCACATCGAGCAGCATCGGCTTCGGCGGCTCCACGGCGTAGTCGTGCCGCCGCGTCGTGCGCACGAAATGCCCCGGTGTTCCCGTAAACGGGCGCGCAATCACGCGCCCCACTTTGTGCGGCCCATCCAGAATCTTTCGCGCGATTTCGCACATGCGATACAGCTCGGCGATCGGAATCACTTCTTCGTGCGTGGCAATCTGAAACACGCTGTCGCCCGACGTGTACACGATCGGCTTCCCGGTGCGCACATGTTCTTCGCCCAATTCCTTGATGATTTCCGTACCCGATGCCGGCTTGTTGCCCAGCGTTTTTCGCCCAATCTGCTTCTCAAACTCTTCGATGATCTCGCGCGGGAATCCGTGCTTGTAAACCGGGAACGCCTGAGCGAGCCAAATCCCCGCCATTTCCCAATGTCCCGTGGTCGTATCTTTTCCGGGCGAATGCGTCGCGCCTTTTCCGTAAGCGCCGATCGGCGCGCTTGCCGGCGCCAAATGCGCCAGCGGCGCAATATTCGCCAGCCCCAATTTCACCAGAGTGGGAATCGCCAGCGCCCGCGACTCCGCAATATGCCCCAAGGTAGTGCGCCCAACGTCGCCATACTCCGCCGCGTCCGGCAACTCCCCAATCCCCACGCTATCCAGCACGATCCAGATGATTCGATCAAATAAAGCCATGTTTGCTCTCAAGCATTTCTCGACCGACTGTAGCACACCGGCAAAAATCGCGCGTTCACCGGTATTTCGATCAGAGCTGCTGCATCGCCGAACTACTGCGGTATTCTAGGCATGACCTGTGCCCGGAACTATTTCCCATTTTTTTGCGTATTATCAAGCAGAGAGGTTGCCATGCCTAATCCCAATCGCCGCACCTCCGTGGTCTTTCCGGTCATTTTGATCGCGCTCGGCGGAATGTTCCTGTACCGCAGTTGGCGCCCGGATTTTGATCCGTGGCCGCTTCTTTGGACTTACTGGCCCTTGATTCTCATTCTGATCGGCCTTGGCAAAATTTGGGATTATTCCCAACGGCGCCAGATCGATCCCAACACCGGCGTAGCAACGGACCCCGGCCGCGCCTTTTCTGTGGGCACTACCGTCGCGGTGCTGGCTTTCGTTTTGGTCCTCGTCGTGGTTCTCTGGCACGGCAGCGGCAGTATTCGCGCGCGCAATGGCGGTGGCTTCTCGCGCCACGAAATTCACACCGTGGACGCTCAGGGCGCAAAGAACGTTCGCGCGTCCATCCAAATGGGCGCGGGGGAATTGACTATCGGCGGCGAAACCAGCCATTTACTCGACGGCAGCTTCGATTTTCGTGAAGGCCGGGGCACCCCCGAAGTGCGCTACAACGTCTCCAACGGCACCGGCGAACTCAGCGTCGAAGAAACGCATAACGGCCCGAATATCGTCATACCCGGCAACAATAGTACGACCTGGAATCTGCGCTTCGGCGACCAACTACCTCTCGAGATGGACATTAATCTGGGAGCCGGCGAAGGCCATCTCCGTCTTCGCGGCCTTCCCGTGACCAAGCTCGATTTGAACATCGGCGCCGGCCGCGTCGACGCCGATCTCACCGGCGATCGCAAAAAAGACCTCGATGCGGATATCTCCGGCGGCGTCGGCGAAGCGGTCATCCGCTTGCCCAAAAATGTCGGCGTCGTCGCCGATGTTTCCGGCGGCCTCGGCTCCATCGACACTCACGGCTTAAAGAAAGACGGCGACCAATACACCAACGATTCCTACGGCCACACTCCTGCCACCATCCATCTGCACATTTCCGGCGGCATCGGCAGCATCAGCCTAACCCAGGAACCGTAGCGTCTCGCGATCCCGCAGGTCAGCGACCGCATCGCCATCTCGAGATTCAACAGCGCGCTTTGTCCGGCAGAATTTTCTCTCGTTTGCTCGCGCCGAGCCGCCGCCGTATAATTTGAGGTTTAGGCACTGCGCGGCGGACGCGCTGTCTGAGCTTCCCCTTGGCCACCAACGAACCCATCGTCACCAAGCCCATCGCCGACCAGCCACTGCGGGACCGGGCCTTGCGCGAGCAACCTTCGCTCGGTCAGCGTTCGCTCGATCAGCCCTTGCTCGATCAGGAACTCCTGCGCGTGCGCGGCGCCCGCGTTCACAACCTCAAAAACGTCACCGTCGATGTCCCGCACAACGCTATCACCGTGGTCACCGGCGTCAGCGGCTCCGGAAAATCCTCGCTGGCGTTCGACACGATCTATGCGGAAGGCCAGCGCCGCTACGTGGAATCGCTTTCCGCTTACGCGCGGCAATTTCTCGAGCGCATGGAAAAGCCCGACGTCGACGAAATTTCCGGCATCGCGCCGGCCGTGGCCATTCGCCAGAAAAATTCCACGCGCAACCCGCGCTCCACCGTCGCCACCGCCACGGAAATTTACGATTATCTCCGCCTGCTTTTTGCACGCTGCGGCATCACTTACTGCATTCGCTGCGGCGCGGAAGTAAAGCGTGATACGCCGGACAGCATCGCCGCCCGAGTTCTGGCGATGACGCCCGGCCGGCGCTTCTATGTTCTCCACGAACTTCGCGTAGCCGTGCCGCAACCTGCATCAGCAATCCGGCGCGTGCCGAAAAAGAAAGCCGCGGCGCCACCGCAAGAAGCGGTGCGCCAAGCGCTCGTCGATTTGCAGAAGCGCGGATTCAACCGCCTGTACCAAAACGGCGTGGTGCACGAATTTTCTTCGCCGGAAACGCTGCTCGATGTGAATTTCGCCAAGCCCGTTTTCGTTCTCGTCGATCGGCTCTCCGTCAGTCCGGAATCCAAATCGCGGCTCACCGATTCCGTCGAAATCTGCTACCGCGAAGGCCATGGCGAAGCCATTCTCGAATTTGTGGCCGAAGCCGCCGGAAATCCTGCCGAGCAGTTGCGCTTCAACGAGCGCTTCGAGTGCAAAAACGACGGCACGCTTTACCAGGAGCCCGAGCCGCGGCTCTTTTCTTTCAACAATCCTTATGGCGCGTGCCCGCGCTGCCAGGGATTCGGCAACACCATCGATTTCGATCTCAATCTCGTGGTTCCCGATCCCAGCAAGTCGCTCGACGATGGCGCCATCGAGCCATGGACCAAGCCCCGCTACCGCACCCTGCTGCAAGACTTTAAAAAATGGGCCCGCAACCGCGGCATTCACAGCAACATTCCGTGGCGGCAACTCACCTCCGAGCAGCGCCGTCTGGTTCTCGAAGGCGATCCGGAAAACGATTACGACGGCGTCAAAGGTTTTTTCCAATGGCTTGAGCGCAAAAAATACAAGCTGCACGTGCGCGTTTTTCTCAGCCGTTTCCGCGGCTACGCCACTTGCCCCGACTGCGGGGGCACCCGGCTGCGTCCGGAAGCGCGCGCCGTAAAAGTCGCGGGCCGCTCGATCACGGAAGTCTGCAAACTCACCGTAAAAGAAGCGCGCGCGTTTTTCGCCACCATCGAACTCAGCGCGGCGCAACAAAAAATCGCCGACCGCATCCTCGAAGAAATCCGCACGCGCCTGCAATTCCTCGACGAAGTCGGCCTCGACTATCTTTCTCTCGACCGGCTCACTTCCACGCTCTCTGGCGGCGAATCACAACGCATCCAACTGGCTACTTCGCTCGGCTCGCATCTCGTCGGGGCGCTTTACGTGCTCGACGAGCCCTCGATCGGCCTACACCCGCGCGACACGCAGCGCCTGATCGACATCCTCAAATCTCTCCGCGATCTCGGCAACACCGTGCTCGTCGTCGAGCACGATCCCGATACCATCCACGCCGCCGATCACATCATCGATCTCGGCCCCGGCGCCGGCGAACTCGGCGGCAAACTCCTCTTCGCCGGAAATTACGACGCCATGCTGGCGGAGCCCAAATCGCTCACCGGCCGCTATCTCAGCGGGGAACTGCGCATTCCGGTTCCCAACAATCGCCACAAGCCCAGCGGCAAATTTCTGCGGCTTTTTGGCGCCGCGCTCCACAATCTGCAAAATGTAGATGTCACCATTCCGCTGAACACTTTCACGGTGGTCACCGGCGTCAGCGGCTCCGGCAAATCCACGCTGGTTCACGACGTGCTGTACAAAGCGCTCATCGCCAAGCATACCAGCGCGAGCATCAAGGAATTCTGCGAACGTCTCGAAGGCGACGCCGCCGTCCGCGAAGTCGTCATCGTCGATCAATCGCCCATCGGACGCACACCGCGCTCGAATCCCGCCACGTATCTCAAGGCTTTCGACGCCATCCGCGAGATTTTCGCGGAGTCTCCGGACTCGAAGCGCCGCGGCTACACCCCCGGACATTTTTCCTTCAACGTTCCCGGCGGCCGCTGCGAAACTTGCCAGGGCGACGGCACCGTCACCGTCGAGATGCAGTTCCTCGCGGACGTCGAACTCATCTGCGAAGAATGCCGCGGTACGCGCTACAAAAACAGCGTTCTCGAAGTCCGTTACCACGGAAAAAACATTCACGACGTTCTCGAAATGACCGTCCGCGAAGCTCTGGCCTTTTTCGTCAACGTTCCCAAAGTCGTCACCAAGCTGCGCATCCTCAACGAAATCGGGCTTGGCTATTTGCGGCTCGGCCAGTCCGGCACCACGCTTTCCGGCGGCGAAGCGCAGCGCCTGAAACTCGCCGCGCATCTCGGCCGCAGCGACAATCAAGGGGTGCTGTACATTCTCGATGAGCCCACTACCGGTCTGCATTTCGACGATATCGCCAAGCTGCTGGCCGCTTTTCGCAAACTCCTGGAATCCGGCGCTTCGCTTCTGGTGATCGAACACAATCTCGACGTCATCAAATCCGCGGACTGGGTGATCGATCTCGGCCCGGAAGGCGGCGACCAGGGCGGCAAAATCATCGCCACCGGAACACCCGAGCAGGTCGCGCGCAACACGCAATCGCACACCGGGCGCTTCCTAGCGCGCGTTCTCAATGCCAATGGCCACGATGGCCAGGCCCGCCAACCGGACGGCGGGCAGGCAAAGCGTCCGGCCAACGGCGCATCCAAACCCGCAGGCCCTTCGGCTAAGATCACCAATGGAGCCAAAGTTTCTCCGTCCGAATCATGACGCGTTGCGCATCATCCGCCGCTCGCAAATTCGTCGAACGCCTCGCCGCCATTGTTCTTCTGAGCACGGCAGCCGCGTTCACCGCGCCCTTCCTCCAAGCGCAATCCGCCGCTCCGCAATCGCCGTCCGCTAAATCTCCAGCCTCCAAATCGCAGAAAATTGCCAATCCGCTCAACGATCTGCTTGACGAAGCGCGCCGCGCCATCGACGCCAATCATTTCGAAGCGGCCATCGCGCCGCTGCAAAAAGTCATCGCCGACCAGCCGGATTTCGCGTACGCCCATTTCCAGCTCGCGTACGTGTTTACCGCGCTGAAGAAAACGGAGGAAGCGCGCGCCGAATACGAGCGCACCATCGCCAGCGATCCGAAAATGTCCGAGGCTTATCTGAATCTCGGCATTCTTCTGCTTGACAAAGATCCCAGCGCCGCGGTGGCGCCGCTCAACAAAGCCGTCGAGCTGCTTCCATCGCAAAGCCGTCCGCGTCTGCTTCTCGGCGTTGCGCAGGAGCGCTCCGGCGACGCCAAATCCGCCGCCGAAACGCTCGAAGGCGTCGTGCATCTCGATCCGCACGACGAGGAAGCGCTGCTCCACCTCGCAAATCTTTATCTGGCCGCGGATCGTCCCGCCGACGCCGAGCCAAAATTCCGCGCCCTGCTTGAACGCAAACCCAACGATCCCAACGCGCTCTTCGGCCTCGCCAAATCGCTCGACGCTCAGAAAAAGCCCGAAGCTGCCGAAGCTTTCCGTGCTTATCTCGCCGCGCAGCCCGGCGACGCCGCCGTGCGCGCGCGCGTCATTCGCACGCTGATGGACGACCAGCAATACGACGCCGCTCTCGCGGAACTCGATCGCAGCGACGCCGGCCACCCGCCCACGCTCGATTCGCTCAAGCTCCGCGCCGACATGCAAATCGCGCAGAAAAAATGGGAGCCCGCCACCATCACGCTGCGGCAAGCCGTAACGCTGGCTCCCGGCGATGCCGAACTTCACGGCGGCCTCGGCCGCGTGCTGCTTCAAAGGCGGGATTTCCCCGCTGCCGAAAAAGAGCTGAAAGCCGCCATCCAGCTGGACGGCAAAAATATCGTCTACTGGAAGGATTTGAGCTCGACCTACTATCTCTCCAAGAATTATCCCGCCACGCTCGCGGTACTCGATCAGATTGCCAAATCCGAAACTCCCGCCGCGCTCACTTGGTTTATTCGCGCGCTCTGCTACGATAATTTGCACCAGCCGAAACCCGCTCTGGAGGCTTATCAGAAATTCCTGGAAATGGATCAGAACAAAAATGCCGACCAGGTGTGGCAAGCCACGGAGCGCAGCAAAGTCCTGAAGCGTATGATCGAGAAAAGGTAACGCATGGGCCTGTCCCGTAAATCCTTCGTCAGCCTGTGCAGCTTCGCGCTGCTCGCGGGTGCGTTTTTCGCGGCTGCGGAAAAGGAAAAGCTCGCGGATTTGCAAGCTCGCTTCGACAAGGAATCCAGTTCCGTTCACAAAGCCAAGCTGCTTGAAAAACTCGGTGGCGCGCAATTTGAAGAGACCCGGCGCCTCGAAAAAGTTGGCGACTTCAACAGCGTCGGGTTCCTCTGGGAAAAATTTCGGGACAATGGCCGCGCCACTCTGGAGGCCCTGAAGAAACAGCACGCCGATGCCGAACGCCACTCCAACGGCTACCGCGAACTCGAAGTCGTCTTGCGCGAGGGCATCCGCGAGCTGGACCAGACGCTACTGCTTGCGCCCGAGGAATTCCGCCCGCCCTTGCAAATTGTCCGCCGCGACCTCGCCGCTATGGACGACGAAGTCCTGCGTATGCTCTTTCCACGCCGCAGCATCGACGTGCCCCCAGCGCCGTCTACAGTCCCGCCTTCTCCGGAGAAGCAGCTATGACCCAACGATCGAAATTCGCGTTTCCAACGTTTATCGCAGTGCTGGCGATGTCGTCCGCGTCGCTCTTTGCTGGATCCGCTGCAGCCCGCGCCCCACAAGATAAGGACTACCTTAGTTCCACCGAAGCCGACAAAATCCGCGACGCCGAAACCACCAACGACCGCATCGTGCTCTTCGTCACTTTCGCCGATGATCGGCTGAAGAAATTTCAGTACGAGCTCGAGCATCCCTCCGCCAATCGCCACGCGGACATGCTCAACTTTCTTCTCAATTCTTACGTCGGCTGCCTCGATGATGCCGCCGACCTCGTCGAGCTGGGCATCCACAAGCAGGAAAATATTCGCAAGGGCATCGACCTGATGGCCGCGAAAGCCAAGGAGTTCGTGGCCATCCTCAACAAGCTTTCCGCCGAAGGCAACGAGCGCGAGATTTACAAAGACAATTTGGACGACGCGATCGAAGGTACCAACGATGCTTTGAAAGAAGCGGAACAGGCCAAAATGAAGGTTGCGCCGCCGCCGGTGCGGCGCAAGAATTGAGCGTGATGCCTCGCAGCAAGTCGCGCATTCCCGGAGGAGCGGCGCTTTTCCAGCGCGTGTACACGCGCATCGGTTGCGAAGGCCGCCCGCCGCGTTTTCGCGTGGAGTTTTATCCGTACTCGAGTCTGGTGCTCACTATTCGCCGCCGCGAAGATTTGGTGTACGTACGCTTTTCCGATTTGCTGCTGCGCGCGCCGCTTGAGGTGCTGGAAGCCGCCGCGGCGCTGCTGCTCGCGCGCGTTTATCGCCGCCGCGCGCCGAAATCGCTGGTCGAGCCGTATCTCAGTTACGCGCGTTCGGACCGCACGCGAAGCCGCATCAGCCAGATGCGCAGCGCCCGTGTTCGACTGAAGCACACCGGTCCGCAAGGGCAGCACTTCAATCTCGATCAAATGTTCGACGATCTGAATGCGCGTTTTTTTGCCGGCGGATTGCAGCGCCCCGGAATCGGCTGGAGCACACGAAGCTGGCGCCGCCAATTCGGCTGCTACGATCCCGGCCCCAACCAAATTTTGCTGAATCGCCGCATGGACCGCCCCGCGGTCCCGCGCTGCGCCGTCGAATACGTTTTGTACCACGAGATGCTGCACGTCAAGCATCCCACGCGGCGCTCCGGCTGCAGCCTGGTCTCGCACTCCCGCGAATTCCGCGCCGAAGAAAAACTCTTCCCCGATTTCGCGCGCGCCCGCCGCATCCTCGACCATCTAGCGCGCTAGTAGCGGGCTTCGAGCTGCGGCCGAAGCCGTTCTCCCCGCCCGTCTCTTCTGTGCGTTTCTCAGCGCTCGCTGCGTCTCTGCGCTATCTTTTTCTTTGTTTGCTTCTGCCCCGGTTTCACTTCGACTCCTTATCAATCTCCCGCTGCAGCTTCTCGATCTTCTTGCGAATCTTTTCCGCATCATCGGCGTGCGGCACCAGATCCAGATAGCGCTGATACGCCTTCAGGGCCTTTTTCTTCAGGCCTTTTTTCTCTTGCGCTTCGCCCAGCCAGCGGTAGGGAATCGCGAATCCCGGCTTGGCCTCGATCGCATCGTTGAAGCGGTCGATCGCCGCGTCGTAATCTCCGCGTTTCATATAATACTGCCCGACTTCCAAGTCTTTCTCCGCGCGCAGCGGATCCCACTTCGGCTGGTCCGGCGCATTCTGCGTGGCGGTGTCTTGGTTCGGTTTCGCCGGTTTCTGCTTGGGGTCCGCGGGCTTTGCCGGCGCGTCCTGCGGAGGCTCTTGTGCATCTAATTCCCAAGCCGGCAAAAAAAGCGCGCTCAGAAGTATTGCCGCCATTCTCGCTCGTTTCGCTGTCATTGCACCTTTTCCGTTGGTTGCCAGTAGGATGCCGCTAGCACGGCGGCATGATGCCAGTATGATAGAAGGCGCGCGCGAAAAGTAGTTTGCCGCTTGATTTCATGGAACCTCGAGAAAAAGCCGCCGCACTCCCGGAAAGCCCCGGCGTGTATCTCTTTCGCGACGCCGGCGGCGCGGTGCTGTATGTCGGCAAAGCCGGCAGCTTGCGCAGCCGCGTGCGCTCTTATTTTCTCGAATCGCGCTGGATGGATGCGAAAACCGGCTCGCTGGTCCGCGAAATCGCCGACCTCGAAACCATCGTCGTCGACAACGAACGCGAAGCTCTGGCCCTCGAAAACAATCTCATCAAGCGTTATCACCCGAAATTCAACATTCTTCTCCGCGACGATAAGACCTATCCGTACATCAAGCTCACTGCCGCCGAAAAATATCCGCGCGTCTATTTTACCCGTCGGCTCAAGAAAGACGGCTCGCTTTATTTCGGCCCGTATTTTCCCGCCGGCCTGGCGCGCCGCATTCTCCACTTTGTTCACAAGCGCTTCCTGATTCCGTCTTGCACCGTCGACCTCACGCGCAATCATGCGCGGCCGTGCCTGCAGTATTACATCGGCCGCTGCCTCGGCCCGTGCGTCGACGGCCTCACCACCGACGAGCGCTACGCGGAATCCGTGCGCGACGTAAAACTCTTCCTCGAAGGCCGCCGCCACGATCTGATGAAAAGCCTCGAAGAGCGGATGACCGCCGCTTCCGAGAAAGAACTATACGAGCAAGCCGCGTCTTATCGCGATCTGATGCGCACGCTCGAAGACATCGAAGATCGGCAGCGCATCGCCGCCGCGCAGGGCGACGATACGGACATTCTCGCTTACTACGCCGAGCCGCCGCTGGTGGCCGCCAATCTTTTCCATCTGCGCGGAGGCCGCATCGTGGACCGCCGCGAATTTTACTGGGAGGATCTACCGGAATTCGACGCGCAGGAATTTGTCTCCTCGCTGCTGCTACAGCTTTATCTCGACGCCGACTATCTTCCGAAATCGATTCACGTTCCCGCCGATTTCGAAGACCGCGAAGTGCTGCAGGAAATGCTCGCCGAGCGCGCCGGGCACAAAGTGGAAATCTTTACGCCGCAGCGCGGCCAGAAGCGCGCCATTCTCGATCTGGTGGAAAGCAACGCCAAGCATTCCTTTACACAACGCTTCCGCGTCTTGAAGCCCAGCTCGAAAGCTATGGGCGAAGCGGTGATGAACGCGCTCAATCTTCCCGAAGAGCCCAAGCGCATCGAAAGTTTCGACATTTCGCACATTCAGGGAACGGACACGGTGGCTTCCATGGTCGTGTGGGAAAACGGCCGCATGAAAAAATCGGACTACCGCAAATTCATCATTCGCGGCGAAGAGCTCGGCAACGGCGCCAGTTCATCAGACGTCCCGTTTGCCGCTGCTTCCGGCGGGGCAGCGCCGCTCCCGATCGTTGGACAAAACGACGATTTCGCCAGCATGCGCGAAGCCGTTGCGCGCCGTTATCGCCGCCTGCAAGAAGAAAAAAAGGCCATGCCCAGCCTGATTTTGATCGACGGCGGCATCGGTCAGCTGCACGCCGCCGCGCAAGCCCTGGAATCTTTGCAAATCATCAATCAGCCGCTGGCCGCCATCGCCAAAAAAGAAGAGATTCTGTACATCTACGGCCAGGAAAACGAGCCCTGCATTCTGGACCGCCATTCGCCGGTGCTGCACCTGATCCAGCAAATCCGCGACGAAACACACCGCTTCGCCGTCACTTTTCACCGCCAGCGCCGCGCCAAACGCCAGCGCGAAACCGCGCTCAGCGCTATTCCCGGCGTCGGCCCCCGCACCGTTCACAAACTGCTGCGCGAATTTGGCAGCGTCGCCGCCGTAAAGCGCGCCGGCCTCGATAAACTAAGCCGAGTGGTCTCCCGAGCCAACGCCGAAAAGATACTGGAGCATCTCGGGGCAGCAAAATCGAGCTAAAATCCAATAACCTTAGCAAATACTCATAAGGGTTAGTGCGTATTGCGCCCTGCAGAACCCTATGCTAGCGTGCTTTCGGAGGCTTTTTTATGGCGGACAACGTTGGTTCCAAAGTTACTTATTTCCTGGTTGGGCTTGGTGTAGGCGCCCTGGTGGGCATTCTGTTTGCGCCCAAGTCCGGCGAAGAGACGCGCGCGTTCCTCTCGGATAAGGCTGATGAAGGCCGCGAGTACGCGCAGCGCAAAGCCCGCGAACTCCGCGATCGCGCCGACGAACTAATCGAGCGCGGCAAGGATGTGGCGTCGCGCCAGAAGGAAACCCTCTCCGCCGCGGTCGAAGGCGCGCGAGACGCGTATCGGCGCGAAGCGGCCAAGAGCTGAAGGCGTCGCGCTAGTTCGCCGCAAGTGGGGCGCAAGTGGGCCTGCTGCGTTTGCGAACCTGCTCGGATGAACGGGCCAGAGGTCTAACGAGTTTAGCTTCTTAACGAGTTCGCTTCTTACCATGAAGCGTCTGGGGCGCTTATGAACTGGATTGTGCTTTCCAGCGTCGTCACGGCGATAGCTCTCGTCGTGCAGATCATCATTCTTACGACGCTGTTTTTCGAGGTGCGCAAGACCACCGAAAAGATTAATCAGCTGACCAGCGATTTGCAGACGCGCCTCGGGCCGATCCTGACGCGCGTGCAGATCCTGCTGGACGATACGCAGCCGAAAATTTCCAGCATGGTGTCGGACGCCGCGCACATCGTGTATCTGGCGCGGGGGCAAGCGCAAAAAGTCGATCGCGTGTTCACCGATGCGGCGGATCGGCTGCGCGGGCAACTGGTGCACCTGGACCGCATTCTTACCGGCACGCTCGAAACGCTGGAAGATGCGGGCGCGCAATTCAAAAAGGGTTTCTGGCGGCCGGTGCAGAAAGCTTCCGCGCTGATTCAGGGAATCAAAGTCGGAATCGATCTGCTGAGGTCCCGGCGCGCTGCGCGGCCGGCGTCTCCCGATGACCGGCTCGAGCAAGAAGAAGAACTTTTCATCTAGCTGCTAGAAGTTCTGGTGGCTTCAGGGGCTAAGCCCATTTTTCTTCCTCAGTTACGTGTGAGCTGAAGCTCCCATCTTCTGAAGAGACTGCCAAAGAATTCAGCGAATCCAGCCGCCGCCGAGGACGGCTTCGGCATTGTAGAAGACGGCGGCTTGGCCGGGGGTTACGGCGCGCTGCGGCGAATCGAAGGTGATGCGGGCGCGCGTGTCGCCGAGGGCTTCCACAGTTGCCGAGGCGGGCTCGTGCTTGTGGCGGATTTTTACGTTGGCGCGAATGGGGGCATCCGGTTTCGCGCAGGAAACCCAGTTTACTTCTTCTACTTGGAAGACGGCGGTGCGCAGGGCACTGTCGTCGCCGACGACTACGCGATTCTTTTTTGAATCGATCGAAAGAACGTAGAGCGGTTTGCCGGCAGCGAATCCCAGGCCTTTGCGCTGGCCGATGGTGAAATTGTGCACGCCGTTGTGGCGGCCGATCACGGCGCCTTCTTCGTTGACGATTTCGCCGTCGCCCTCGTTTAGCGAGATGCCGCGTTCGCGCGAATACGCCTGGATGAATTGCACGTAGTTGCCGGTGGGCACGAAGCACAGCTCCATGCTCTCGGGTTTTTCCGCTACGGGAAGATTCGCGCGGCGGGCCAGTTCGCGGACTTCTTCCTTGGTGAGTTCGCCGAGCGGGAACTCGCTGCCGGCGAGCTGCTGCTGCGACAATCCCCACAAAAAGTAGGATTGGTCCTTGGATTCATCGCGGGCGCGCCAGAGTTCGTGGCGGCCGGTGGCTTCGTTGGATCGAATGCGCGCGTAGTGGCCGGTGGCCAGGCGTTCCGCGCCGATTTGCCGGGCCATGCGCAGCAGCGGCTCGAATTTGACGTCGGTGTTGCAATTCGTGCAGGCGATGGGCGTGCGGCCGGAAAGATATTGGTCGACGAAGGGGCGTACCACGCGCTTCTCGAATTCCTGCTCGAAATTAACGACGTAATGCGGAAAGTTGAGGTGCTGCGCCACGCGCTTGGCGTCGTACACATCGTCGAGCGAGCAGCAGCGATGCTGCGCCGGTCCCTCGCCCTGCAATTCCGGCAAGCGGCGCTGATTCCAAAGCTGCATGGTGAGGCCGACGATGGGGCGGCCCTGCTGCTGTAGGACGGCGGCCACGGCGGAGGAATCGACACCGCCGGACATGGCTACAGCGACGAGGCCGGATTGCGTTTCTTCGGAGTGCGGCAACGTCTCGAATTGGGTTTCCGTGTTCATGCAAGTTCTATTTTACCTTGTGGCGAGCGATCGTGCTGAGCGGGGAAAAAGCCGCAGGGCTCCGCGGACTCCGCCCTGCGCTACAGCCCTGCGCTACAGCAGCAAGCTAACGGGCGGCGGCCTCCTTTCGGTAGGTGGGGGAAATGGCGCGCAATTGTGCGACGGCGGCGGGGACTACGTTCAGGGCGAAATTGATTTCGGCGGAGGTGGTGTGGCGGCCGAGGCTGAAGCGGAGGGAAGCGCGGGCGTCTTCGGAGGAGAGGCCGATGGCGGTGAGGACGTGGGAAGGCTCGACGGTGCCGGAAGAGCAGGCGGCGCCGGTGGAAACGGCAAGGCCTTTGAGGTCGAGAGCGATGAGCAGGGCTTCGCCTTCGAGGCCGGGGAAGGTGATGTTGGAGGTGTTGGGGGTGCGCTGGGCGGCTACGCCGTTCGCTCGGGTCTCGGGAATGCGGGCCAGCAAGCCTTGTTCGAGGTGATCGCGGAGGGCACTGATGCGCTTCGCGTCTTCCACGAGCGAGTGTCGGGCGATTTCGGCGGCTTTGCCGAAGGCGACGATGCCTGGCACGTTTTCGGTGCCGGGGCGGTAGCCGCGTTGGTGATGGCCGCCGTAGAGAAGCTGGCGGAGCTTGGTGCCGGACTTTACGTAGAGCGCCCCGATACCTTTGGGAGCGTAGATTTTGTGGCCGGAGAGAGAGAGTAGATCGACGCCGAGTTTGTTGACGTCGATGGGGAGCTTGCCGGCGGACTGCACGGCGTCGGTATGGAAATAGATGTCGGCTTCTGCGGCGATGCGGCCGATTTCTTCGAGGGGCTGGACGGTGCCGAGTTCGTTGTTGGCGTGCATCACGGTGACGAGGACGGTTTCTGGGCGGATGGCGGTGCTGACTGCATCTGGATCGACGCGGCTTTCGCGATCGACTGGGAGGTAGGTGACGGCAACGCCTTGCTTTTCTAATGCTTGGCAGGCGTTTAGGACGGCTTCGTGTTCGATGGTCGAGGTGATGATGTGAGGGGGTGAGGTTAACGAGGTAGAGGAAGTAAAGGAGGTAAAGGACGAAGAGAGGACGCCGAAGATGGCGTGGTTGTCGGATTCGGTGCCGCCGCTGGTGAAGATGATTTCGGGGGGGCGGGCGCCGATGAGGGCGGCGACTTGTTCGCGGGCGGTTTCGACGGCGGCGCGGGCGCGCTGGCCGGGGGTGTGGATGGAGGAAGGGTTGGCGAAGTCGGCGGAGAGGTAGGGAAGCATGGCGTCGAGGACGCCGGGATCGACGGGGGTGGTGGCGTTGCAATCGAGGTAGACGCGGGTCATGGTTTAGGTCTCAGGATAGCAGGAAGGAGAACAGGTAGCAGTATAGGAGGTAGAGGAAGTACGGAATGTGCGGGGGCGGGCGTTGCAGGGAGGGCCATAAATGACTATAATGACCATTATGACTATGTTGTAGCGAACCGAGGGTGTGAAATGAGTCGAGAGAGCTGGACGGTGGCGGAAGCGAAGGCGAAGTTCAGTGAAGTGCTTGAGTGCGCGCGGAAAGACGGGCCGCAACGGATTACGCGGAACGGACGGGAGGCGGCGGTGATTGTGTCGAGTGAAGAGTGGGAGCGGAAGGTAAGGAGAAAGGGGACGCTGGCGGATTTTCTGGCGGGCTCGCCGTTGCGGGAGTCTGGGCTGGAGATTGAGGCGAGAAAGAAGTCGCCACGCGAGGTGGATCTGTGAAGTATCTGCTGGACACGAACGTGGTGTCCGAGTGGGTGAAGGCTGCACCGGACCCTGGGGTTGTGGCGTTCACGGAGGAGACGGATGAGCATGCGACATTTTTGAGTGTGGTAACGCTGGCCCAGCTGCAGTTTGGGGTGGAACGTTTGGCGGAGGGTGCACGAAGGAAAAGGCTCGAGGAGTGGCTTGCCGGGGAGCTTGCGGAGCGATTCGAGGGCCGGGTCTTAGGGTTGGATCGCAGAGCGGCGGCGGAATGGGGCAGGTTGATGGCGCAGGCGCAAAGGGCGGGCCGGCCGATGAGCGAAATGGATGCCTGGATTGCGGCGACAGCGAAACTGCATCAATTGATGATCGTGACCCGGAATGACGCGGATTTTGAGGCCGCGGGTTGCGCGACGATGAATCCATGGACGGAAGAAAAGCCGAAGTAGGCTGGTGGGCGGCATTGATGGAGCGAAGAGCGGAGAGATTTCTCACTGCGCAGGCCGACCCATTCACAGGAAGTGAATGGGAAGAAAAAGCGTCGGCCTGCTCCGTTCGAAATGACGGTGGCGGGTATTGTCGGGGGACATTGGAAGAAATCAGCTTGGGAGGGGGAGAGCGACTCGCACGGAAGTGCCGGTGCTGCTGGATTCGAGGGTGAAGGTGCCGAGGAGTTCGCGGACGCGTTCGCGCATGCCGGTGATTCCGACGCCCATGCCCAAGCCAGTTTCGTGGAAACGAGCCAGGGAATCGTCTGGAATGCCGCGGCCGTTGTCTTTTACACGCAGAATCACTTGGTGAGCGTGCACTTGGATTTGCACTTGGGTGGCGGAAGCACCGGAATGGCGATGGACGTTGGTGAGAGCTTCCTGCAGCACGCGGAAAAGGAGCAGTTCGATGGGGTCGGGCAAGCGAAAGGGCTGGTCCGGCAGATCCAGGGAGGCGCGGAGCCTGCTGCGTTTGGCAAAACCCTCGACGTACCAGCGAGCGCCAGCCGCCAAGCCGCCGATGTCCATCGCGGGAGGGTGAAGAAGATGGGAAATGGTGCGCAGCTCGGCGATGCTTTGGTCCAGCAGGGTTTGCGCTTCGGACCAGAGGTCGGGGCGGCCGGGGGTGCGGCGCAGCAGGTCGATATTTAGCTTCAGTCCGACTAAATATTGCCCGAGACTATCGTGCAGCTCGCGGGCGATGCGGCGGCGCTCGGAATCCTGGGAAACAAGGATGTGCGAGGAGAGCCGCTGCAAAGAGACGGTGCGCTGCTGGACCAAGCGTTCGAGATTGGCTTTGCCTTGGAGCAATTCTTCTTCGATGCGTTTGCGGTGAGCCACTTCGCTGGCCAGGGCCTGGGCTTTTTGCTGCAGATCCGCGATGGTGCGAAGCCGCTGGTCTTCGGTGGCTAGGGAGGTATAAGCCTCGCCGGGAATGACCGCAGAATGCTCGGCGCAAATGTTGAGAAATAGCTTGCTCTGAGCCTGGCCGGGAAAGTCGTTGATGGGGTAAGCACAATGGAGGGAAAAAGAGTGCGTGCGCGCCAGTTCGTTCCAAAGCTGTTCGACGCGAAGGGCTGCGTCAACTTTTCCTTCGGCGCACAACAACGCGACCATTTCTCCGAACGCGGCCACGCGGGGCTCCGGGCCATTAGCGGCAGCGGCTGCCCGGGCCAAGACCGTGCCCATGACTTCCATGAAGCGTGAGGTGTCCGGCCATCCTTCGACCATAATTCTGGAGAGAGTGGCAGCGGCGTCCAGCGCAACGTAGCGGTTCTGGCTGGCGGCGGCAGGGAGGTCGAATCCGAGCGCTTGCAAGCGAGCGGAAAGTTCCTGGAGATGGGAGGCAGTGGCGATGACCACAGCGGAATCGCCTGCACCGATGGCGCTGCCGAGAAATCGGGACAACCCGTCGAGCAGGGCGCTGTCTTCGGAGTAGAACTGGACGACGTGCGAATGGGCGGCGTGTTCCAAGCGATCCACGAGTGGGGCAGAGCCGAAAGACGTGGCGGGAGCCTTGGTTGTGCCCATCGCCGGAGGCTATGCCAATGCCAAGGTGAAGGGAATCGGGACAATCCTGTAGGAGGGCGGTAGAGGCGGTGTAGGGATTCTAATAGCGGACCGGCAGAGGCGCAAAGCCTGGTTGATTTTGCGGCTGATAGGGCATGGCTCGAAGCGGTGCTGAGATGTGGGGTGCCCGCCGCGCCGGCTGCGCTCCTACGTCTGTGGCGGGTAGCTTTGTGAGTGTGAGCGGGAGTTGTTCGCGGCGGCGGGGCTGCGGGTGTGGGTTCGTGCTAAGGTTTCCCTTTCCTTGTGGTTTGCGGTGTGTTTAGGAGGAGAGAGTGGCGTATCGGGATTTGCGGGAGTTTGTGAAGGTGCTGGAGAAGGCTGGGGAGTTGAAGCGAATTCGCGCGGAAGTGGATCCGGTGTTGGAGATTGCGGAGGTGGTGCAGCGGGTGGCGCGCGACCCGAATCGCAAGGCTAATAGTGTTGGCCCGGCGTTGTTGTTTGAGAAGCCGAAAGGGTCGCGGTATCCGGTGCTGGTGAATACTTTCGGTAGCGTGCGGCGGATGGAGTTGGCGTTTGAAGTGGATGCGCTCGATGAGGTGGCGGCGCGGATTGGCGGATTTCTGAAGATGGAGACGCCGCAGGGTTTGTTTGACAAGATCAAGATGTTGCCGAAGCTGGCGGAGTTGGGATCGTTTTTTCCTAAGAGCGTGAAGGATGGGGCTTGCAAGGAAGTGACGCATAAGGGAAGCGACATCAACCTGCTGGATTTTCCGATATTGCAAACTTGGCCGCAGGATGGCGGGCGGTACATCACGTTTCCGCTGGTGTTTACGAAGAATCCGGAGACCGGGAAGCGGAACGTGGGGATGTACCGGATGCAGGTGTACGACGAGCGGACCACCGGAATGCACTGGCAGACGCAAAAGCATGGCGCGGAACATTTTCGACGGGCGCGGGCGAAGAATCCGGAGGGCCGGATTGCGGTGAGCGTGGCGATTGGGTCCGATCCGGCAACGGCGCTGGCGGGG